>Ga0182021_10009337_pt1 | contig 11622 bp, 10 predicted proteins | sample 612E3MmetaG_FD_120493 | JGI IMG/M metagenome (GOLD analysis project Ga0182021, IMG submission 120493) | Permafrost microbial communities from Stordalen Mire, Sweden - 612E3M metaG (Illumina Assembly) | ecosystem: Environmental > Terrestrial > Soil > Wetlands > Permafrost | place: Sweden...
CGTCTGGGCGCGAATGATCGTCTTGCTACCCGTTTCGTCGACGACCTGCAGGCGCACGGCGTAGTCCCCGACGTCGATCGGGCCGGACCAGCTGTTATCCGCAGCGGCGCTGTTGCATGCCCAATACGGTGACGACGGGAAGTTCGGGACCTTGCCCCAATTCTCGTACACGATCTTGTAGTACTGGAAGCCCGCGCCGGCGTACTTGGGCCATGAGAACGAGTAGGCGAAGTCGGCTCCGGGGTAGGCGCTCCAGCTGATGCGAGCCTTGCCGGCGAGCGCTTCGACGGAGATGGTCAGCTGGCCGGGAGTCGGGGCGGCCGTGGGCGCGTCGGTGGGCGCGTCGGTGGGACCGGCCGTCGGGACGTCGGTTGGGGCGTCGGTTGGGGCGTCGTCGCCCACGATGATCGCCGACGCAGTCGGAGGCGGGGCAACCAGGTTCTGCACGACCGAGGCCCCGAATGCCAGGCCGGACACCACGAGGATGCCGGCTATCGCGAGGGGCATCGCGGCCCCAAGGCGGCGGCGCGGGCGGGTGCGCATCGGCTTCAAAGGCCGAACGAAGTCGTCCTCGACGCGCGCCGGAGTGCGATGACCCGTATTCCGGATCTTGTCCGTAGTGGTCCATGCCGTACGCTCCAAGAACTGGGGGATAAGTCCGCGCGGACGGGGAGACAATCCGCGTACCAACAGAACGCCGGAATCAGGCCGGGATTACCGGCGGTGCCCGGATTCAACGAAACTCGCCGGCGCGGCACGTTTGACACGCGGGCGGAGGTGCCTCCATGCTCGGTGCGACCACGATTCCAGTCGAATGGGGTAATCGATGATTCGCCGCTCCAGGACCGTGATTCCAGCCCTGCTCGGTGCCGTCCTGGCCGTGGTGCTGGTGTCGGGCTGCGGCTCGGCTTCAGCGACGCCGACTGCGGCCCCGACAGCAGCCCCGACCGCCACGGCCAAGCCGGCGCCCCCGGCTTCCGCCACGGTCGCGCCGTCGGGCTCTGTCGCACCTTCCGGATCCGTGGCACCTTCCGGATCCGTCGCGCCGTCGGGTTCCGGCCTCTGCAGTTCGAGCGATCTCGGCCTGCCTCATGTCTCGGTGTCCCTCGAGGATCTGCTGCCCATGACCGCCGGCGGTGTCTGCCTCGAGAAGTTCAGCCTGACCCTGTCGGCCTACATGTCCTCGACCACCGGCGGCGACAGGACCCTCTACACGCCCTGGCTGGTGAAGTTCGGCAAGACCGCCGACGACGTGAACATGGCGGTGGCCTCCGACCTGTCGCAGACGGTGAACTTCACGGCGCACGCGATAGAGGTCCCCGGCGTGGCCGCAGCCACCCTGAGTTCGTCGTTCGCCGACGTCGCCCGGGCGGCCAGCTGGGCCGTGAACACGAAGTCGATCGCCGGCGTGCAGGTCCTCGAGATAATCGATCCGAAGTCGGCGTCGGCCGGCGGTGTCTCGGCCGGCTATGTCTACGCCAAGGGCGACGTCCTGTTCACGATCATCGCCGACACTGATTCGCTCGTCACAGAAGCGATGATCAAGCTGCAGCAGATACCCTGACCGAGGCGGCGGCGGATCCGCCGGTTGAGCGCCAAAGCTCCCGCGGCGGCCGGCCGTACAATCGGGGACATGGAACGCCAGCTGAACCGACCGATTCGAGAGGCGTGGATAGTCGCCGCGCTGCGGAGCCCCTTCGGCAGATACGGCGGGGCCCTGGCACTGGTCAGACCGGACGATCTGGCGGCGGCCGTGATCCGCGCCCTGGTCGAGCGTACGGGCATCGATCCGGTGCTCATCGAGGACGTGATCCTCGGCTGCGCCAACCAGGCCGGCGAGGACAACCGCAACGTCGCCCGAATGGCCGCTTTGCTGGCGGGCCTGCCGGTCGAGGTCGGCGGGCTGACCGTCAACCGGCTGTGCGGAAGCGGCCTCCAGGCCCTGCATTCGGCCGCCCACGCCATCGCCGTCGGGGACGGTGACGTATTCATCGCTGGCGGCGTCGAATCGATGAGCCGGGCGCCCTACGTGATGCTCAAGCCCGAGTCGGCCTACGAGCGAGGCGGCCACGAACTCGTCGACACGACCCTCGGCTGGCGCTTCGTCAATCCGGCCCTGGCCGCCGCTCATTACCCCTATTCGATGGGCGAAACCGGCGAGAACGTAGCCGAACGGATCGGCGTGAGCCGCGAGGATCAGGACGCGTTCGCCCTGGCCAGCCAGCGCAATGCCGCCGCGGCCATCGCCGAGGGTCGCTACCGCGACCAGATCGTGCCGATCACCATCCCGCAGCGCAAGGGCCCGGCAGTCGTCGTCGACACGGACGAGCATCCGCGGGCCGACACCACGGCCGAGGCCCTGGCGCGGCTGCGGCCCGCCTTCCGCGAGGGCGGCACCGTCACGGCAGGCAACTCCAGCGGCATCAACGACGGAGCGGCCGCGGCGCTGGTCGTGGAGGCCGGGCGCGCCCGCGCTCTCGGCCTGCGGCCGATGGCACGCGTCGTGGCCACGGCCGTTGCAGGAGTGGATCCGGCGGTCATGGGCCTCGGGCCGGTCCCCGCAACCCGCAAGGCCCTGGCTCGGGCCGGGCTGGCCATCGCAGACCTGGACCTCGTAGAACTGAACGAGGCCTTCGCCAGCCAGTCCATTGCCTGTGTCCGCGAGCTCGGCATAGACCCAGCGCGCGTCAACATAGACGGCGGGGCTATCGCCCTCGGCCATCCGCTGGGCGCGAGCGGCGGGCGCCTCATCGCGAGTCTGGTCCACGGCCTGCGCCGGACGGGCGGGCGCTACGGGCTTGCATCGATGTGCATCGGCGTGGGCCAGGGGATCGCCACGATCGTCGAGCGGATCGACGGGTAGCGACGTGGCCAGCCAGGTCCCGAGCGCCGCCACCACCACGGCAGCCGCAGGCGAGGCCGCCTCGGCCGTCGCCAAGAGCTCCCGCGGCGAGCCCGCGATCGAGACCCGCGAACTGCGCAAGGAGTACGGGCGGATCTTGGCCCTGGCCGGGCTGACGATGACCGTACCGCGCGGCGAAGTCTTCGGCTTCCTCGGCCCAAACGGCGCGGGCAAGACCACGGCCGTGAAGCTGCTCCTTGGCCTGTCGAAGCCGACAGCGGGCGAGGGTCGTGTGCTCGGGGCGCCTCTCGGTGACGTCGAACCGCGCCGCCGCATCGGCTACCTGCCGGAGCTCTTCCGATACCAGGGCTGGATGTCGGCGCGCGAGGTCCTCGCATTGCATTGCGAACTGGCGAGACTCCCGCGGGCCGAATGGGAGCCCGAGATCCGGGCGGCGCTTGAACTCGTCGGCCTGACCGACCGGGCCGACAGTCGGACCGAAACCTTCTCTAAGGGGATGCAGCAGCGCCTGGGACTTGGCGTCGCGCTGCTCGGCCGGCCGGATCTTGTCGTGCTCGACGAGCCGACCTCGGCCCTCGATCCCGTCGGCCGACAGGACGTTCGAGCCATCATCGGCGCGCTGCGCGACCGGGGCACGACGGTCTTCCTCAACTCACACCTCTTGACCGAAGTGGAGCGCGTCTGCGACCGGGTCGCGATCGTGGACCGGGGCCGCGTCGTGGCCGAACTGAGCATGGCCGAGCTGACTCGGGAGAGTGGCGTCGGCATTCGCGTCGGCGGTCCGGACGGCATCGGGCGGGAAGTGGCGGCTCGGTATGGCCGGATCCGCCTCGACGGGGAGTGGCTCTACGTGGACAGCATCGCCGAGGCGGAGGTCCCGGACCTGGTCGCGGAACTGGTGGCGCGCGGCGCCGCCATCCATGCCGTGGTCCCGACACGCCATTCGCTGGAGGAACGGTTCATGTCGCTTCTCGCGACCCCGCCTGATGTCGGCGACACGGCCGAGCCCGTGGCCGAGGCCGGGGGCCAGCTCGTGGCCGAGCCCGTGACCGAGGCCGGGGGCGAGCCCGGGGCTGCTGACGGGGCCGAGGCCGCAGCTGGCAAGGGCCGGCCGTGAGCAGCTTCGAGCCGATCGCGATCATCGCCCGCCTGACGCTTCGCGAGGCTTTCCGTCGACGCCTGTTGTGGGTCCTGGTCGGCCTGACGGCGCTGATCGTGGTGCTCACGTGGTGGGCTTTCGGGCGCATCGCGGAGGCCTCGCCGATCACGGGGGCGGTGCAGATACTCGGCGTGTCGCAAGTGACTGTGATGCTGGCCTTCATGTTCAGCTTCGTCCTCGCTATGACCGCCGTCTTTGCCGGGTCGCCTGCGATCGGCCCGGACATCGAGAACGGGCTCCTGCTTGCCATGCTCGCCCGGCCGATCCGCCGGTCGGAGGTGATGCTCGGTCGCTGGTTCGGCCTGGCGGTCGTGCTCGTGGTCTATGCCCTCGTAGCCGGCTACCTGGAGCTCGGCGCGGTGGTGCTGGCCACCGGCTACGCGCCGGTCGATCCGCTGATGGCGCCGCTCTACCTCGCCGGCGAGTCGCTGATCCTGCTGACGCTCGCGATCGTGCTGAGCACGAGGGTCGCGTCCGTCGCCGGCGGCGCGGTGGCGGTGGTCGGCTACGGCCTGGCATGGATGGCCGGGGTCATGGGTGGCGTGGGCGAGGCCTTCCACAACGACCTGCTGCGCTGGGCCGGCATCCTCGCCAGGTTGGTCCTGCCGAGCGACGTCCTCTGGCGCGGTTCCGCCGGCGCCCTCTCTCCGCCCGACTCGACGCTAGGCGCTGCCGGCGTCAACGCCGCGATCTACCGGTTCAGCCCGTTCTCCGGCACCGCGCCCGGCCTGCCGTGGCTGGCCTGGTCCATCGTCTGGGTCGTCGGGGCGCTGGCACTGGGCATCGTGTTGTTGCGGCGTCGCGAACTGTAGGGGCGGGCCGCGGGTCGCGTGCCCGCGCCGCAGCCACGAAACCGCCGCCGACGGCCAGCAGCACCACCGCCGCCGTTACGACCCACCTCTTCATCTCGCGACCCCCTGATGAACCCGACACAGAGACGAGAGCCCCGTGGACCACGGATCAGGTCGATCTACTTGGCAATCTGCCAGAGATAGCCGTAGCAGACGAAGAAGACGCTGAGGGCGATCAGCAGCCGTTCCAAGTTGCCAAAGCGGTCGCGGAGCGCAATTGCCACCAGCGCGAAGAGGAACGGCACGAAGTCCATCGCGTAGCGGTAGCCGTACGTGTTCGCGCCGCCGCCGCCGTAGTAAAGGAAGACCGGGATCGCTGTCACGACGACTGCGCCCCACAGGACTGCGTTGAGCCGGTAGCGCAGCCCGGCGCCGACGGCGATGAGGAGCGCGGGCATCGTCAGCAGGATCGACTGTCCCTGGACACTCGGCACGAGCCACGGGAAGCTGTCCCGGATTGAATAGCCGCCGCCGAGAAACAGGGCAACGTTCGTCGGGACGTGTGTCGTCGAGAAGAGGCCCTGGTCTCGGAGCACCTGCAGCGGACCGGTGATCCAGGCGAGGCCGTAGCCGGTCTCCGTGAGAGAACCGAACCGGACCCAGTCCCACCACCCCGTGACCGCGACCGCGCCGAGCAGCGGCAGCACAAGCAGCACCGCCGGCTTCAACAGCGCCCACGCCCAGTCCGGCACGATTCCGGTCCAGGCTTCGTCCGCCTCCGACTCGCCTTCGCCGGGTCCGGGCTCGGATTCGTCGAAGTCGTCCTCGAAGCACTCCTTCGCATCCCACAGCAGCACCAGCCCGAGCGGGATTGCGGCCAGCAGCAGCGTTGGGCGGGCGAGCGCAGACAGCCCGATCAGCAGGCCGATGACGAACGGCCGACGCCGGTCGTGCCATTCGATCAGGGCGAGGAAGATCAGCAGCGTGCTTTCCAGGTGGGCCAGGTAGTAGAAGTCACCCTCGATCGTGAGCGTGAATAGCAGCGTCCCGAAGGCACCGAGAGCGGCCAGCCACCACGTGGCGCTGCCGCCTGGTCCGTAGCGACGCGCCAGCGGCAGGGCCAACCAGGCGGCAACGATCCCGATGACGCCAGACACGATCCAGCGGGAGAACGGCCACAACACCTGGAACGGCACGAGCGGCAGGTATGGGATCGTCGGCAGGAGGCTCATCGCCTGGTAGTGGCGGCCGTCGATCGTGACGATGTCGTTGATCGTCGTCAGCGAACTGAGATTGGAATGCCCGGCCCACAGGTCCGTGGCCAGGATCATCATGTGGTCCGGCCCCCAGCTCGAAGCCTGGCTCCGGACGAACGTGGCGCCGCCATATACGAAGGCCACGAGCAGCATCCAGGCGACCGCCGCCGGATCGTCGCGCAACTGAGCGGCGCGGACGCGCACCCACTCCAGAGCCCTCAAGCTGCCTCCGCTGCTGGGCGAAATACCGGATTCGGACCGCGCGATCCTAGCACCCGATGGCGGACCGGCCCGATCGTTTACGGTAGGCTATCGCGGTGCCAGACCGAGAGCAGAAGTCGCCGGCCGCCCCGACCGGGACGGCGCCACCATCGAACGAGGGCGCGCCAAAGCGCGTCATCATCGTCATGCCGGCATACAACGCCGCAAAGACGCTGGAGCGGACTTACCGCGACATCCCGCAGGAAATCGTCGATCGAATAATCCTGGTCGACGACGTGTCCGGGGACGATACGGTCGCAGTCGCCCGCCAGCTCGGCCTGGACGTAATCATCCACCGCCAGAACCTCGGCTACGGCGGCAACCAGAAGACCTGCTACGACGCCGCGCTCGAGGCCGGGGCGGACGCGGTGGTGATGCTCCACCCGGACTACCAGTACGACGCGACGCGCATTCCCGAACTGGTCGAGCCGATCCTGGCCGGGACGAAAGACCTGATGCTCGGCAGCCGCTTTCTGGGCGATCCGCTGGCCGGCGGGATGCCGCGCTGGAAATACGTCAGCAACCGCTTCCTGACCGGGGTCGAAAACCTGGCCTTCGGCCTTCACCTCTCCGAGTACCACACCGGCTTTCGAGCCTACAGCCGGGCCCTGCTCGAGGCGATCCCATATAGCCTGAACAGCGACGACTTCGTGTTCGACCAGGAATTGGTCGCGCAGGCCGTGGCGGGCCACATGAGGATCGGTGAAATCGCCGTCCCGACTCGGTATTTCGAGGAAGCTAGCTCTGTCAACTTCCGCCGAAGCGTTGTCTACGGCCTCTCGACGCTCAAAGTCGTGACGCGCTTCGTCCTCCACCGAATGCGGCTCCGCAAGTCGCGCAAGCTCGTCGGCCGAAGGCCCTCGGCCCGGTGAGGGCACTGACTACCAACTTCCTGCGAAGCGGCATCGGCATCCTCATTTCCGTCGTCTGCGTGTACCTCGCCCTTCGCGGCGTGGACCTGGGCAAGACCGCGGATCTTCTGGGCAGCGCCCGCCTGCAGTGGCTGGCCCTGGGGGTCGCCGGCGTGACTGCCGACCTGTTCTTCCGGGCGATCCGCTGGCAGCGTCTGATCGAGCCGATCAAGCCCGTGCCGTTGCGACGCCTGTCCGGGTACATGCTCGTCGGCTACCTCGCCAACAACGTGCTGCCGGCCAGACTCGGAGAGCTCGTCCGGAGCCACTACCTGGGCGACCGCGAGGGGATCAGCCGGAGCGCCACGCTCGGTACGGTGATCGTGGAGCGAGTCGTTGACACGATCGTGCTTGTCGGGATCGGCGCGGCGGCAATCCTCATCCTCAACGTCCGCGGCGTGGTCGTGAGCGCGATCCTGGTGGGAGTGGCGCTGGCCGGGCTCCTCGTCGTGGCGCTTGCGCTCGCCCTGGCAGCTCACCGGCTCCCGGGCGCGCAGCGCCTGGCCGCGTTCCTGGAGCGATGGCCGCGGATCAAGGGCATAGCGCTGCGCCTCCGCGACGGGCTTCGCGTGGCCGCCCTGCCGCGCACCGTCGCCTGGGCGGCGATCCTGAGCGTCGCGGCATGGAGCTGCACCGTGGTCGCGGTGCTGGCCGTTGGCCAGGCCCTCGGCATTCAGCTGACCGTAGGGGAAGGCGCACTGCTCGCCGCCGGAACGAACCTCGCCACGGCCATACCGTCGGGACCGGGCTACCTCGGCACGTTCGAATATGCGGGCCAGACAATTGCCGTTGCCTTCGGGCTGCCGGCCTCGAGCGGCCTGGCCCTGGCGCTGCTGACCCACGTCCTGACCCTCGTCGTCAGTTCGGCCGGCGGAGTCATAGCCCTGGTCCGGCTCGGCTGGGCCGGGCGAACACAGGGGGCCGCAGCGAGGGGAGACCGCGCCGGTTCAGGCGCCGGCGGCGTCTGATTCGTGCCTGCGCTCGCGGCGCCGCGACCACGGCCTTCGCCGGTCGGGCTGGGGGGCGTCGGGCGATGGCAGTGTCGTCCGGACCGTGGCGTGGCGAGCCGCGGTCCGCTATGGTGGTCGTCGCAATGACGAACGAGACACGACCCACGGTCCCCGACGACAGCCGCTGGCTCGATGGAGTCGGCCGCATCCTGGCAAACCTCGGCTTCGAGCTGGTCGAGCCGGACCACTCCGCGCCCGACGACACGAGCCACCTGCTCGCGGCGCTTCGGCCTCAAGCGACCCTGCGCCATTTCGACCCCGAGACGATCGGCTACTGGATCACGGATAGCGACCGCGGCCGGGCGGCCTCACTTGACCGCGAGGAACGGTTCCCGGTCGTCGCGGACTTCGCCTGGGGCCGGATCACGCTGACCGACCGGCTCGGCGTCAAGAACGAGTTCCTGAGCTTCGGCGGTACGATGCGGGCCCAGATGACCGACGACACCACGGTCCTGGCCGATTTCAGCTCTCACGCCCCGATCCTGCGCTGGAGCGGCCACAGCCAGTCCACGGACCCCCTCGCGGCCGAAGTCGGTGCGTTCTTCGCCCGGATCAAAGTCCCGATCGACTTCGTGCCCGGGGCGGAGGCCATGGTTGCGAAGGCGACGCCGCGAACGCTCTACTGCGCCTTCATCCAGTACGTCCGCGAACGCCTGGGCCAGGGTCGCACGCTGCGCGAGGCGAACCGCTGGCTGGCCGAATGGAGCTCACGCGAGTCCCAGCGCATGAATGCCACGGCCAACGAACAATGGCGGGCGGCCGAGGAGTTGCGCAGCCACCTGGGCGCCGTCGAGACGATCGCGCGCGAGTAGCCGCAGACACGGCCACGTGGCCGCGCCGCCCGGGGCCGCGCCAAACAGCCCGGCCGTCCCGAGGGAATTCAGCCGATCGCGTCTATCGCGGCCTTGATCTGGTCGTATGTCGGGACGTAACCCTGGCTGCCAACAATCTTGCCGTTGACCAGGATCGCAGGCGTGCCGGTCACGCCTGCCGGCGTCGCCGCATCTTCGGCGGCGATGTCCGCGAGGTGCGAGCCGCCGTCCGCGCAGGCCTGGAACGTCGACATGTCCAATCCGGCGGCCTTGGCGATTTGCGAGATCCGGGCCGCGGTGAACACCGACGCAACCTCCGAGCCCGACCCATCGTTGGCGTAGAGCCAATCGTGCATGACCCAGAACTTGCCCTGGTCCGCGGCGCACCACGCGGCGTTCGCGGCGTCGCGCGAGGCCGTATTGCCCTGGATCTTGTCGATCGAGAGGTAGTCGTGCCAGACCAGCTTGACCTTGCCGCCGGCGATGTAGTTCTGCACCAGGTCTTGCTCGGTCCCGCCGGTCGTGAAGCCGAAGCACGCTACGCAGCGGAAGTCGCCGTACATATCCACCGATATGGCCGCGTTGGGATTGCCGAGAGTCCGGCCGGTTACCGGGATGTTGGCTGGCGTCACGACCGTGGGGGCGGTTACGTCGCCGGTGGCGGTTGAGTTCTTGCCGCCTGAGACGATGAGCACCGTGGCAACCACAACGACGGCGATGACGACGAAGAGGCCCGTCCACAGCAGAAGCGAGGCCGCGCCGTTGCCGCCTGCACCGTGCGTGCTCGCACGTGCGAGTGCCCGGCTGGAGTCGCGTCCGGCCGAACCTCCCGCCTTGTTCGATCGGCGGTCCTTTGGCGCGGGAGCGCTACCTGCGGAGCGACCGCTTCCATTCTTGGCCATCGGTTCTTCCTTGTACGGCACGACTTATCGGGATTCGCACTGCGGCCGGGGCCCGGCCCCGTAACGCCATCCGGCGCCCTTGCGGGCGCCGGCGACGCGTTCTGTATACGCGCTTCGCGCTGTTTCAGTTGCGAGGTCCCGCAGACGTCGTCCCTATCAGGACGGAGTTGCGGTCGGAGTCGGCGAGACCGATGGCGAGGAGGACGCAGAGGATGACGCCCCGACCGACGGGCTCGGCGTGACGCCGAGGACCTTGTCGAGGGCCGCGGAGACAGTCGCGTAGTCGAAGCCAGAGGTAGCAGTCCCGTCGACAACCACCGTGGGCGTGCTGTTGTAGCCGGCCGCAAGCGAAGCCGAAGATGCTGCGCTGACTTCGCTGTTGTGCGTGCCGCCGTCTACACACGAGTTGAACTTGGTCAGATCCGTGATTCCGACCAGCTTGCCGACCGTCTTGAGGCGGTCCTTGGTGAACGCGCCGGAGCCTTCCGAGTACTGGTTCGCGTAGAGCCAGTCGTGATACGGCCAGAACATGCCCTGGTCTTCGGCGCAGCGAGCGGCATTGGCGGCATCGAGAGATTCCGTCCCGCCCGTCTTCGAGTCGATGATCACGAGGTCATGCCAGACGAGCTTGGCCTTCCCGGACGCTACGTAATTGGCGATGATCTGGGGCTCCGTGTCCACGGTGAAGTCGCGGCAGTACGGGCATTGGAAGTCCTCGTAGATGTCGATCGTGTGCTTGGCGCTGGCATTACCGAGGGTGAAGCCGTTCACGGGGATCGACGCCGGCGTCAGGGCGCTGCCCACCGGGGCGTTCGGGGGGGCAAGCGGCACCGTGGCCTTGGACTGGTTGGTGATGATGAACGCGCCGGCGATCACGACCGCCGCGATGGCCACCGCGATGATCGTGTACATCATCAGGGGCCCACTTGAGCGGCCGGAGTTGCGCGTACCTGCCCGAGCGAGAGTCCTGTTCGCCTCCCGCGCCGCCAGGCGCTGCTGCCTGGCAGAGCGTCGGCTCGTCGGCGGCACGCCGCCGCTGGAAGGACGCCCACTCGGACGATTGGATGTCATCGCGTTTGACCCTCGTGTGTTGATTGGTTGGCGGTTATCTATTCAGCGAGCTCTTCGGAGAGGGCCGCATCCGGATTCGGCGTCCGAAGGTAGACCCACAAGGCCACGACAAACCTGAGAATCAGAGAGATCCCGTAGGACTCGCACCAGATGCAGACCTTCTTGATCAGGACGACCTGCGCGAACTGGAACCAGCCCTCGAAGATGACCCCCACGAGCGAAAGACCGTAGTGCAAGAGCAGAAGCCTGTAGTTGCCGGTGCGCCACCAGGCGATGGCCAGGACGAACAGCGTCAGAGACAGGAACACCCCGTAGACGGCGACCGGGATGTTGAAGAACGGGCGCGAGTAGGAACTCTGTGCGACGGCATTGCAGTCGAAGATCCCGCCCGTGGCACAGACCAAGGGATGGTTCTGGAGTTCCTCGAAAGACAAGTACGAGGCAATACCAAGACCGATCAGGTCAAGGGTCGCCAACACCAGGCCGGGATGGATGCTCCTGATGCGGCGCCACAGCGACGGTCGGCTCGCCGTGCCAGCCATAGTTGTGTCTGCCATTCGATCCTGCTTTCGTATCTCGCCGGCGC
>Ga0182021_10009338_pt1 | contig 11622 bp, 9 predicted proteins | sample 612E3MmetaG_FD_120493 | JGI IMG/M metagenome (GOLD analysis project Ga0182021, IMG submission 120493) | Permafrost microbial communities from Stordalen Mire, Sweden - 612E3M metaG (Illumina Assembly) | ecosystem: Environmental > Terrestrial > Soil > Wetlands > Permafrost | place: Sweden...
CACGATGCACGATGAAAAAGTAGGGCTTGCCATGTTGATCGCTAACCAGGCAGCTAATGCCATTTATCGCAACCGTTTGAATGCTCAAGCTGACGAGAACCAAACTCGAACTGTACTGGCACTGGCGAAAACCCTGGAAGCAAAGGATTATAGCATTGGCGGTCATTGCGAAAGAATTGCCAGCCTGGCGGAACAACTGGCATACAACCTGAAGTGCAATGCAGATGAAATAAAAATTATCCGGGTCGCGGCTCTCCTGCACGATATTGGAAAGATCGGAATTCCTGATGACATTCTTCAAAAACCTGCTCAATTGACAAAGGAAGAATCGTCTTTGATTCGAAGACATGCTGACCTAGGGGCTGAAATCGTCAAAAAAGCGGCGAATCTAAGCAAAGTAGCGGAATTGATCAAGGCACATCATGAAAGATTCAATGGATCAGGGTATCCATCTGGCATAGCTGGAGAGGAGATCCCTTTAGGAGCCAGGGTGCTTGCGGTTGTGGACGCTTACAGCGCCATTACAGATGGCCGTGTGTATCGGTCTGCAAGATCGCATGATGAAGCGATCCAGGAGATCAAGAAATGCTCCGGTACGGATTTCGACCCCCGGGTGGTCGATGCTTTTATGACCATTTTTTAAAGCAACTTTGAGAAGTGTCATGGCTGACCTATAAGCCGCATTTTGTCCAGGACACAGGTATCTTATAGAGACGGTGTATCCCTGGGAAATCATCTCTCTAGGCAGAATGTCACCAGTCTGCTCAAGCGGCTCACCCGGAGCTCAGGGCGACGAACAGCCACCCATCCAACTTACGTTGAATTTGCTCCTGCTTAGCCTTGCTCCCGATGGGGGTTACCGAGCAGCCGCATTACTGCGACCCTGGTGGTCTCTTACACCACCATTTCACCCTTGCCTTATACAGGCGGTATGTTTCTGTGGCCCAATCCGACAGGTTTCCCCATCCCGGGTATTACCCGGCATCGTGTTCTCTGGAGTGCGGACTTTCCTCGACACGACAAATCGTATCGCGATCTCCCGGTCAGCCAGGACATTTTCATAATAACGGATTGAGCATGATCAGTCAATGGGAGGAAAAAGCCATTAATTCCCCTCATTACTTTTAGAGTAAAATACAGCGACCAAAATGAATATTGGCGGATCAAGGACAAGGGTTTATCAGTATGGGATTAATCACCAGCACTTTTGTCGATATTCTCTTTAAGACTTTATATGCCATTTCGGTCATTCTGTTGGCATTTGTCGGTTTGAGCCAAGTCATCAGCGTTGTAATTTACCTCATCGTCGGGCGAAAAGCCTGGTCACAACCTGAACCCCTTCCTCTGAGAGTTTGGCCACGGGTGACCGTTCAGCTCCCTATTTACAACGAGAAATTTCTCGCTTGCCGTGTGCTCGATGCAGTGACCAAATTCGATTATCCAAGGGAAAAATTCGAGATTCAGGTATTGGATGATTCCACTGATAACGTCACTTCCCGGCTATTGATCAAATTGATAAAGAAATATCGCGACAAAGATTTGGATGTCATTTATCTGCACCGGGAAGGTCGAAAGGGGTATAAGGCCGGGAACCTGGCATTCGGTATGGAACATGCCAAGGGAGAATTCCTGGCGATTTTTGACGCAGATTTTATACCTCCATCCAACTGGCTGAAGAAAACAGTACCATATTTCAAGAACGAGAAAATTGGTTTCGTTCAGACCCGTTGGGGGCATATAAACTTCAAGCATAACCTGATCACTAGGTTGGCTGGAACGATCCTGGACGCTCATTTTATTGTTGAGCAAAATGCACGATATCTATCGGGGCTCTTCAACACTTTTAATGGCTCTGCAGGCATCTGGCGAAAACAGACCATCAAATCCGTGGGTGGCTGGCAATGGGACACGATGACCGAAGATGTGGATATGACTTTCCGCTCGCAAATTGCAGGTTGGAAAGCCGTATATCTTCCCAAAGTGGTTTCACCCGCGGAACTCCCCCAACAGATGAATGATTTTAAAATTCAACAATACCGCTGGTGTCGTGGGACTGCTCAAGTATCTCTAAAACTCATGGGGAAGGCATTACCCGCAAAGCTTCCTGCTAGTGTGAAGTTCATGGCCATGCTTCATCTACTGAGCTTCTTAACCTTTCCGCTTATGATCGTCCTGTTTATGCTGGTATTGCCAGTTGCGGGATCCAACCCGGAATTTCTGAAACTATTTTGGTGGGGTGCTATTGTTAGTATTGGTCCCTTGTTATTATTCTGCCTTGGGAAATCAGAAAATAACCCCCGGTTTATTGATCGGTTGGTGATTCTCCCAGTCCTTTTGCTCACGGGTGTCGGGATCTCCCTCGTGTGTGGTTTGAGCGTAGTTTCTGGTAGCCTACAAAAAGGTGGGACTTTTATCCGTACCACTCGAATGGATCCCAGGATTGGTCGCGAATACGATAATCATAAAAAGAGAACCCTCAACCTCTTCATTGTTGGAGAGATTGCAGTTGCAGTTTATCTTCTTTTGACCATATTTTTACTTTGGGGTACTGTAGGCAGATTACTGTTACCTTGGTTGGGTTCGAGCGCCTTGGGTTTTCTCTTTGTCGCTGCATTAAGCATTATTGAAAATACTCAGGAGGCAGCTCAATCCCGTAAAGAAAAATTGGAAAAAAAGAAAGACGAAGCCCTGGAAGATGGGAAAGAACCAAATCGCAAAAGGATGATCGCCCGAAACCAAGGCATTGTAGGCGAACCTGACGAAATCATCGAACCTGAGGAATAAAATGAGAAGATCAATGATTGCCGGTAATTGGAAAATGAATAAAACCAGTGAACAAGCTCGAAGCCTGGTTCAGGACATGTTACCTTTAATCAACCTTTACAAGTCAGTGGACGTGGTGGTATGTCCACCTTTTACATCCCTGATGGTTCTGTCTGCGATACTGTCAGGGACTTCTATCGGGTTGGGGGCACAAGATTTGTTCTGGGAAGCTGCCGGTGCTTTTACTGGCGAGATCTCCGCTGGCATGGTCAAGGAATTCTGCAATTATGTGATACTCGGTCATTCGGAACGGCGGGCATATTTTGGAGAGACCGATAATTCTGTAAATAAAAAAGTAAAGGCAGCTTTAGCAGCGGGTTTGTCGCCGATAGTGTGCATTGGTGAAACCCTGGCAGAGTATGAAAGTAGGGAAACCGCTGAAGTAGTCACCCGTCAGATCCGGGAGGGATTGAAGGATCTGGATCCGACAAGGCTGCAGGCTCTGATCGTCGCTTATGAACCCGTTTGGGCCATTGGGACAGGGAAAGCCTCCAGCGGGGAAGGGGCGAACCGGGTGATTAAGGATTTCATTCGTCCCACTTTGAAAGTCCTGTTTGGAGATTCCGTAGCTGAAGCTACTCGGGTTTTGTATGGTGGATCTGTGTCAGCATCCAATGCCCCTGAATTCTTCACTCAACCGGATATCGATGGTGCTTTGGTGGGTGGTGCTAGCATCAAACTCCCCGATTTTGCCGAAATCGTAAAAGCTGCTGTGAAATAAAGTTGGAATGGGATATTCCTTCAGGAAAGTATCTAATTCCTCCTTATTTTATCCAATAAGTCCATGATACAATATCCTTTGGAATTGAATGTTAATCGATTCGTTTAATAGGCAAATCACTTACTTAAGAATATCGGTAACTGACCGCTGTAATTTCCGATGTGTCTATTGCATGCCAACAGAGGGGATTCAATGGCAGCGGCATGAAACCATCATGCCTTATGAAGATATTGCAAAAATTGTCCAGATCGCAGTGGAAGCTGGTATTCGGGAAGTGCGAATTACCGGAGGAGAGCCTCTGGTTCGAAGGAATATCGAAGATTTAATAAGGCAAATTTCTGCGATCCCGGGAATCCAGGACCTTAGCCTTACGACCAATGGGGTGCTATTAAAGAGACATGCCAAGGCACTAGCTCTGGCGGGGCTGAAGAGGGTTAATGTTAGTCTGGATACTTTACGACCGGACCTGTATAGTAAGATTACCCGTGGCGGGGAATTGCAAGATGTTTTGGATGGGATAGAAGCTGCGGAACAAAACGCCCTTATTCCCATTAAGATCAATGCAGTCGTTATGAAAGGGGTCAATTCTGATGAAATCGGGGATTTAGCCGGCTTGACCTTGGATCACGACTGGAATGTCAGATTCATTGAGCTTATGCCAATTAAGAACCAAAAATCTTGGGGAAATGAATTTCATTCTCCTGAAAGCATGTACATGCCCATTTCCGAAGTGAAAAAGAAACTGGAATCTTTAAAATTGATACCCGTTTCAAATCCTGCAGGGGAGGGTCCCGCGGAAGATTTCCGCATGCCAAATTCCCGAGGTTCCATCGGATTTATCTCCCCGCTAAGCCAGTCTTTTTGTAAAAAGTGTAATCGGCTGAGATTGACCGCCGATGGGAATCTGCGTCCCTGTTTATTGAGCGATTTGGAAATCCCGGTATGGGAAACGCTTAAAGAAGGTGGGGATTTGTCTGGATTGATCCAAAAGGCTGTCCGATTAAAACCAGAAAATCATGAATTGGATGAAAACCATTCTCCTTCCATCCGTTGCATGATGCAAATTGGTGGCTAATTTCAATTACTGGCTTTCCTTTTATTTCACGCTGTTCCGAATTGACGATCACCTGCATCACCCAAACCAGGTACAATGTATCCTTTTTCATTCAGGTGGTCATCGATCGCTGCCAGGTAAATAGGTACATCCGGGTGGTGTTCTTGGAAGAATTTTAGCCCTTCCGGGGCGCCGATCAACCCCACAAATTTCACTTTCTTCACGCCCCATTTTTGCAACAAATCAACCGTAGCTACAGCTGAACCACCCGTTGCCAGCATAGGATCAAGGATCAAGCAAATGGCGATGCGCGGTTCGAGAGGCAGCTTGTTGTAATACTGAACTGGCTTAAGAGTTTTTTCATCCCGGTAGAGTCCGATATGCCAGACTTCAGCATTGGGGATTACCTCCCAAACACCTTCCACCATTCCAAGTCCTGATCGTAAAATGGGGACTAACCCGACTTTCTCTTTTAATTCAAACCCATTCATTCTTGCCAGGGGAGTTTGAACATCCACGGGGGTTAAGGTTAAATCAGCTGTGGCTTCGTATGCAAGCAAACCAGCAATTTCTTTTACCAACGCTCGGAATTTTTTGGGTTCTGTAGTCACATTACGCAGTTTACTCAGTTTATGTGAAACCAGGGGGTGTTCAGATACATGAATGTTGTTCACTTCTGACTCCTCAACTTGCCGGGATTTTCTTTTATTATATATTCTACTCTTGGAAACTTCTCGGAATGATTTGTAAAAAAATCCGCTAAGGTATAATACTTCCATGGCTGAAATCGCTGACCGCATGATCGATCCTCAACCCAGACCTGATGACCATTTGGATCTCACCATGCGGCCGAAATTGCTAATAGAAGTCATTGGTCAAAACCAGGTCAAGGAAAACCTGCTCATCTTACTTGAGGCTGCAAAAAAACGTGGCGAACCTCTCGATCATGTACTTTTTTACGGTCCTCCCGGTTTGGGAAAAACGACTTTTGCCCATGTACTTGCCCAGGAGATGGGGGTCCATATCAAGGCTACTGCCGGACCCGCGATAGAACGTGAAGGGGATTTAGCAGCTATTCTCACCAACTTGCATGGAGGGGATATTCTTTTCATTGATGAGATCCATCGATTGGGAAAATCGATTGAAGAAGTTCTCTACCCGGCCATGGAGGATTTTGCCCTCGATATAGTGATTGGCAAGGGACCTTCTGCAAGGTCCATTCGCTTGAAATTACCCCATTTCACCCTCATAGGTGCCACCACCCGGCTTGCCATGATGAGTTCCCCGTTGCGTGCGCGTTTTGGTGCAACCTACCGCCTTGATTATTACGATATCGGAGCCATGCGGGAGATTGTCAGAAGGGCGATTCGTTTGCTCTCCATGGAAGCAGATGATAGCGGTATCCTCGAAATTGCCTCGCGGGCTCGGGGAACCCCACGAGTGGCGTTGAGGTTATTGCGCCGGGTGAGGGATTATGCCGAAGTCCGTGCTAAAGGGATCATTACCAATCAGGTTGCGATCGAGGGTTTGAATTTGTTGAACGTAGATGGGTTGGGGTTGGATGATGTGGACCGAAGGGTGTTGAAAACTATCATAGAAAAGTACGACGGCGGGCCTGTGGGTCTGGCAACGATTGCCGCATCGATCAGTGAAGAACCTGATACCATCATGGAAGTAGTGGAACCTTACCTACTTCAATTGGGATTTCTTGAACGAACTCCTCAGGGAAGAACAGCGACAAAACTGGCTTATGATCATCTGCGAATAGATTATCCTGTATCAGGTCAAGAACAGCCACATCTTATCTGAGTTTGTTCACAAGTTTTGCCTAACCTATGCAAACATCTGATTTTGATTATCACTTGCCGGTTGAACGAATTGCTCAAACCGCTATTGAACCACGACACGCTTCGCGCCTCTTGGTTTTAGATCACAAGACCGGGACTCGAGCCCATAGTCATTTTTGGGATCTCGACCAATTTCTTAGCAAGGGTGATTTGCTGATCATCAACAAAACCCGGGTTATTCCTGCAAGGGTCCACGCGATAAAATCCACGGGTGGGAAAGTTCAGTTGCTGTTTATAAAAAAAATCCTTCCCTCGGAATGGGAAGTGCTCGTAGGGGGAAAGAAAATGATTGTTGGGCAGCATGTTCAAATAGGCCGGGACATCGATGGTGAGGTTATCCAGATATTAGATGGCGCACGCAGGATCGTGCGCTTTTCACAACCTATTGAGGAGGAACTTGAACGAATAGGAGAAATGCCTTTGCCGCCTTACATTCACACTAATTTGGATAATCCGGAGAGATATCAAACTGTCTTTGCTAAAGATCCTGGCTCTGCAGCGGCTCCAACTGCCGGGTTGCATTTCACTCCAGAATTGATCGAAAAGCTTAAATTATCCGGTATCGATTTTGCGGAACTGATCTTGCATGTGGGGTTGGATACATTTACTCCAGTCACAGAGAAAGATCCTGCAGAGCACCTCATCCATACCGAATGGTGCGATTTGGATGAGAAAGCCGCGGAAAAAATCAATGCTACGGCTGCAAGGGGGGGGAGGATCATTGCGGTGGGCACGACAAGCGTACGGACACTTGAATCCGCTGGAAGGAACGTGCCTGCAGGCGTGAAAGTTTTGCCTTTTAAGGGAGCTACAGACCTTTTCATTTTGCCGGGTTTTCAATTCAGAGTGGTGGATGCAATGATTACGAACTTTCATCTGCCCAGATCTTCACTGATCATGTTGGTGAGTGCCTTTGCAGGAAGAGAACTTGTCATGGAAACATACCAGGAAGCAATCCAACTTAAATACCGATTCTATTCGTTCGGAGATGCCATGCTGATCCTATGAACATGAAGGGATGGCAAGATCTAAATGAAAGGATTGTCTCCTGCCAGCTGTGCCCCAGGCTTGTGGCCTGGAGGGAAGAGGTTTCTCGAATGAAGAAACGAGCCTACAGGGATTGGAATTATTGGGGGAAACCCGTTCCAGGTTTCGGGGATGAAAAAGCTCGAATCCTGATTATTGGTTTGGCACCTGGTGCGCATGGATCCAACCGAACCGGGCGTATGTTCACCGGTGATGCTGCTGGAGTGTTCCTCTATCGAGCGTTATGCAAGAATGGTTTCGCCAACCAGACTACTGCAACAAACCGGGAAGATGGTTTGCAGCTAAACGATATCTATATTTCAGCCATCTGCCGGTGTGTTCCTCCGGATAATCAACCCACACAATCGGAAATTCTTAACTGTCAACCCTATTTGCTAGAAGAGATCGAATTGCTGACAACTCTCCAGGGGATCATTACCCTGGGTGGTCTCGCATATAAGAGGCTCCAGGCAATTTACGCGTCAAGATTTTCGAGAAAATTATCTGTAAGGTTCGCTCATGGCAATTTCATCCCCGCTGAAAAAAACTAGTCCGTGGCTTTTGATGAGTTATCACCCAAGTCAGCAAAACACGCAAACAGGTCGTCTTACGGAAAAAATGTTTGATTCCATTTGGAATCAAGCCCACAAATTAATGGAGGTAAAAGAACCATGAAAAGAAAGAGGAAATCATTTGTTTGGATTGGGAGTATCCTGGGGGGGTTGCTTCTGCTCGCCATCGTGGTTCCCTTGATCTGGCCAGTACCTGCGCTCACTGGAATTCAAACTATCGACCAACTAAAGGATAGGGACAGTCAGTTCATTAATCTAGACGGGATCGTGGTCCATTACGAGCAATATGGTTCTGGGGAACCTTATATAATCCTTCTTCATGGTTTTGGGGCTAGCACTTTCACCTGGAGGGAAGTAATCCAATCAATCTCGAAGTATGGAACAGTGATCGCTTATGACCGACCCAGCTCTGGATTGACCGACCGCCCCTGGAAAATGACCTGGGATGGCGTCGACCCTTATGGTGTTGAAGGACAGGTTCAAATGTTATTGAAATTAATGGATGCCAAGGGGATCCAAAAGGCAATCTTGATCGGGAACTCTGCCGGTGGGACGATCGCTACCTATGCAGCTTGGCAATATCCCAGCAGGGTGCAGGCACTGGTTGAAGTGGATGCAGCCATTTACCAGCAAGGTAATTTCATTCCCTCCTGGTTGAATTGGGTTTTGTATACTCCCCAAGCGGAAAGAATTGGACCGCTGCTGATGAGATCTATCCAGAAATGGGGCGTGGATTTTCTTCATTCTGCTTGGTATGACCAGGCAAAGATCACAGATAATGTTTTGGCTGGATACGAGAAACCTTTGCATGCTCCAGGTTGGGACAAAGGATTATTTGAATTATTACGCGCACCAAAACCAACCTCGATAGTCCCATATATTAAGGATATAACCGTGCCAAGTCTGGTAATTTCTGGGAATTCCGATAAGATTGTCCCCATAAAATACAGCATTCAGCTTGCCACTGAATTGCCAAACACCAGCCTGGTTGTGATTCCCCAATGCGGACATTTACCGATGGAAGAACAACCGCAAATATTCCTTGAGACGGTCATTCCCTTCATTCAACAATTCGCCCCATAAGTGGTAAAGACCTATTTGGTTTGATGAGAGCTGGGTGCTTCCATAGGGTTCTTTTTAACGGAGGTCTTCTCAAGAAGTGATAGCAATTTATGGACCTGGAAACCGGATTTCTTCACTGCATTGTCGATCTGCGTGATCACGGCATGTATTCTCAAAATGGATTCGATCATGGAATTCGCATCTGGGTTCGTGCCCGTCGGAAGGTTGAGGATTCCCAACAGATACATCCACCAAAGGAAGTCTTCGATCCCTTCCTGGTTGAACCAAAGTGAATCGTTGTATCGGTTCAGCCCCAGCTTGCTTTGGATTTCAGGAGTTTTAAGCCAGGATTCCATTAATTCTTTAATGGTTGAATTCTTCAGTTGACCTGACCAGTCCTGCTGGTTGATGAGAAGTTTCACCAAGTTCATCATCGACCAGGATTCTTGTTCTGAGAATCCCATTTCCTTGTACAGGTTCTCAAGAATTCTACCGATCTGCCACTCATCCATCCAGCTTAAGGTCTGATCCTGCGAATGGCCCTCAAAGCTCAATTTGCCGAGATTATGCAGGAATCCCCAGGAAAAAAGGATCATCCATCGTTTGGGAGAAGCCTTTAGCTGCCGGGTGATATTCTTGATCGAGGCTCGATAGGTACTGGCTTTGGGAAGCGGGTATCGCTTGCCCAGCAGACTTAACGAAAGGATGACTTCCATCTTTCGCTTGATCTCAACTGCAAGAAGAGGATTTGGTTTTAAGTGAATCAACTTGGCGGCACCTTTCACCAGGTTGTTGGCTTTCTTCTCAACTTCATTCAATAAACGAGTAGGTTGATGGAACGCATCTTTTTCATCTAGCTGGTGTGCCATCAGGAAGTTGAAATAATCCCGGTTGAAGATTTCGTTGAGGGGGTGCCTGACCGGTTCGAGCAGCAGCTGCTTTATGGCTTCCTGGATGTTTGGGACACCTCTGCCATTTAGGAATTCATACAAATGGCGATAGGTATTGCTGGAATCATCGGTAACTTGGTACATGTCCATGAAAACGTGGCATTCGTAGGCGTGCAGGTTGATCTGGAAACCTTTTTCGACGATCTCATCTACGGGATGGAGCTGCTGCAAACCGGATATTTGATCCCGAAAAATGAGGAAAGAGTCTGTGCCTTTTTTTAGATGAAGACCTTCTGCGATGCTTTTTCGCTCGAGGTGCTTTCTCCCACCTGGTGATTTGACCATGAAAGGTGAACTTTGATTCAACCAGCCAGAAGCATCGCTGAATCGATTGTTATAAACGATCAGGGATGCTTTTCCGTCCTGTGCGTTCGAATAAGCGAATACGTCTTCGTTCACGGACCCCAAGGAGTTGAAGAAATCGTATAGAAGAAAGTTTTCCACTCCTGCGAAAAGCGCCCGATTATGTAACAAGGGGAATATCTCCCGTTCATGACGGTTCACCAAATCCCGATCGACTTGCTCATCCCACAGGGCTTTTTTAAATTCCATTCCGTATTTTTCAGAAAATCCTTCCACCTGACCATGTCCGAACATCGGCAAACCAGGCAGGGTAGCCATGAGTGTGCAGATCCCGAAGTATTTATCGCTCTTGCCAAATTGTTCCACCGTTGTACGTTCATCCGGGTTGTTCATGAAATTTACGTAGCGTTTGAGGATATCTGGTTCGAACTCCAAGGTGTTCTTGATCAGTGTTCGATAACCGGCGTTGTCTTCATTCCGGAGCATGTTCATGAAGGCACTATTATATACACGGTGCATCCCTAAAGTGCGGACAAAATACCCTTCCATCAACCAAAAAGCCTCAGCCAAAAGGAGCGTATCGGGTGCTTCTTTAGCCACCCGGTCTACGACCTCTCGCCAGAATTCGCTTGGCATCGCCTGATTGAATTCCGATTTAGTCATGCTGTGTTCTGCACGGCTAGGAATGGCCCCACCACTGCCCGGTTCCGGGAACCATAAACGCTGATAATGCTTCTTGGTCAGGGTCATGGCTGCATCAAATCGGATGATGGGAAACCTTCTCGCTACACTCAGGATTGTTTGAATAACCACTTCCCTCACTTCGGGGTTCAGATAATTCAATTGGGCTGTGTCATTCCAGGGCATACTGGTGCCGTCATTGCCGTGATAAATGTAGCTAGCTAGATCAGAACTAAAGTCGGTCCTCTTGAATTCAACCGCAGCATCACTGCGGTCGTAATAGTGGTCTTCAATTTGGATCCCCAATCCAGTGCGATGAGACAAGTTCGGTCCATTGAAGGTGTGAGAGGGGTAAGGGCTTTCTGGCAAGGAAAGGAACCAGTCTGGATGGTCTGCGACCCAGGGTGAATCGATGCCCATATGATTGGGTACCATATCGCTTGCCAGACGCAACCCACGATGCGAGGCACGCTGCTGCAGGTCCCGGTAGGCTTGTTCACCTCCTAGAGCATCAGCGATATCGTAGGAAAAGATAGAATAGGCTGAAGAAATGGCATCAGGGTTTCCGCACAGGTTCTTGATC
>Ga0182021_10009339_pt1 | contig 11622 bp, 12 predicted proteins | sample 612E3MmetaG_FD_120493 | JGI IMG/M metagenome (GOLD analysis project Ga0182021, IMG submission 120493) | Permafrost microbial communities from Stordalen Mire, Sweden - 612E3M metaG (Illumina Assembly) | ecosystem: Environmental > Terrestrial > Soil > Wetlands > Permafrost | place: Sweden...
CAAGAAATCTTGACGAAAACGCTTTTACACCAAAAAAATTACAAAGTCCATTGGAGATAAACAATGGCAAATGTACTTCTATTAACGCCCAAAACTGAAAGCAACCATGACTTATCTGGGAAAATAAAATCGCTTGACGCAGAATGTAAAAAATGCACTCCAATAACACCCTTGGAATGCATAAGCCGATGCCACGTCTACAAATTAAAAAATGAGCTCAGAGCACTTCGCCAAATGATGGACGCCCCAAACTACCTGAAAGATCTCTTTAACGTCTTAAAAAATAGAACAAGATTCCAAATTCTTCAAGCAATCGCTAACGGTAGATATTCAGTAAGCGATCTTCAACAAGAACTTAAAAAGTCTGGTCACAGACACAGTCAAGATAACATTAACAAAGAATACCTGCATCCTTTACTGGCTGTAGGGTTAGCAACTGAAGCACGAGAGGAGTATTACGCTACAACTTTCGGCGGTCGTTTAACTGAACAACTCCGATGTTTTCCAGAATTCGCCGAAAAGCTGCCGACCCAGTCTGAATGCCATGAAGAAAATCTTTTAGAATTCTTGCTTTCGGGACCTAAAACTTCTGAAGATATTGAATTTATTATATCGCCAAAAATCGCTTCACGCATCCTAAAACGCCTTCGTCTAACTCATCTAATAGAAACGCCAAAAGCAAGGGATTACGTATTTTTCTTCAGATCAAAACGAGACGCTAACAAAGAAACCCTAACAGTAACCGAACAAAAAATTTACGATGCGATAGATTATGACGGAATTTCCGCTGGAAAGCTTGCTAAGAAAACGGGGCTTTCCTTGAGAAGAACCTACAAGTACCTGAAGGGCTTGAGAGGCAGAAAACTGGTATTCATAAGAAGAACGCCGAAAACCTACTGTTTAACTTGCAAAGGAAAAAAGTTAGCCTCAGTATTGATGGAGCTACAGCAAATAGTCGAAGACACATGGAATTCTTCTAAACAAGTCACTCAGGATAAACCAGTTATATTTAATATGGAAAGTCTATCTGACCGATCATTTATGCGCTAGGATTGTTAAGATTATAAAATTGAGGATTACTTAAAAGACCGCCATGTGTCCTGTTTGGAGGCTGTATCTTTCAGTGAAATCCTCTTTTTCTTATGTTATGTGATATATTCTGGGGATTTACTTGAGCTTGGCGAATTTGGATTTTGATTAGTCAATTCTGGTACTGCTTCTTGATTTTCTGCTTGCATTGCTGTTTTTTGCAGTTGTTCAATAAGTCTCTTGTAGAATACGTCAGTAAATTGGTCGACAACCGCTTCCTCTTTTAGCTCTGAACCCATAATATATTTTGCCAGAATGCCGTTAACTTCATTTTTCACAATGTTTATTTGGCCGCTATCTTTTTTCATAGAACAAAATAGTTTATGTCCAAGTTCTATGAAAAAATTAACCATCGTGGTATAGTCCACGTCTATTGGAGCTTCGGCATCATTTAGGAATAATCCTCTGGCTAATTGAACTTTTTTATCGTTTTCCGCCGTTATTGTTAAACTTCTACGCATTTACTCACCTCTGCTTAAGTGCTATTTTACAAGAGCGCGGGTGTGTCTGACTTATATGCTTTCCCAAAACTTTTCTTATTTTTTCCAACGGAAAAACAGTTTCTCATTAAAATCGAAGCTTAATTTTCACCCAACGATAAATTGAAACTAAACAAAAATGTTCTCCCTCTCCAAGTGGGTTAGAGTAACTGCAAGATGAAATAAGATAAACTGAGGCAGGCAAGATTCAACTCCCTTTTCCACAGTTTAGGCTCTCATCATATTATCTGGTTTATTTCAAGTTGTCTGCGTATAACCTGGAATGGTATGTCCCAGCCGGTTAGATGAAAAATTAATTCTTTAAAGTCTGGTAAATTCATATTCGTTTTCTCTTGCTCCTTGATAGCGTTATAAATTGTGGCTAGTGGATACGCTTCCACGTTTGGCAAAGAGTTTCTTACTTTTTTCGCTAGTGATGTTAATTCTTCAGTTTTCATTGTTTCTTTTTTCCTCCAAATAGCGTCTGATTTCTTGCTCCCTTTAAAAGGATGTTTAGATTTATTTTATAGTTTTTTGAAAAGTTTAATAACGTAAATTGTCAACTTGGATCATTTTTTGCAAACTCCACTCAACAAAGTGATTGAAATTTGAAAAACTTGCTATTTTAGGGCTGGAGGTCTCTTTATTACTGAAAATTAAGACATCTCTTTGCCAGATCCCCGTACGTTTGTCTATCCTTTTTAAGCCTCAAAATATTAGAAAGGCTCTTAAATTTCGGGATTGAAAAAGTTTGATACTTCTTTCTGTTACCCGAAGTATTTACATAACTAATTCAAAAACATTTCAGAAGCAAAACACAATTCTTTTGAGGCTTATTCATGAAGAAACTGGACTTTGCTTTGACAGAAACCATAAATACTTCAATTAATTCGCAGATGGATTCTTTCAGGTTTGCTTTGAACGGGATGTTGACATAGTTGTTTAAAAACAAAATATCTTCAAATCTGCTAATCACTATGCTTTTATTTGGGGTAATTGCTGGAATATCGTTCTCTGCGTTTAGTTCTCCTTTGAACCATGAAGCTCCACAATTTGTCAATGCTGCAACTTTAGTTCCCGTTCCAGGTGCAGTAGTGAGCACTTCTGGAGGTACTGTTGGAAGTGGTTCTGCCGTAGCCGACGCTCAAGGCCAATACAACATAACTAGCTTTCTGGATTCAGGAAATTATATAGTGACTGCTTCTGCACCGGGTTTCATAGACCAGCAAGTCAACAATGTAGTTGTGACCGCTGGGGCCTTAACCTCAAATGTTAACATAGTCATGGAAGTTTCAGGCGGCCTTTCGGGAACAGTAACTGACGCAGTATCAGGTTTGCCGATATCCCACGCTGTCGTCACTGTCCAAAGTTCCGGCGGCTCAAGCAGTGAAGATGCGATTACAGATACTAATGGCAACTGGAATATTACTCAAAATCTTCAAACTGGGACTTATGATATATCAGCCCAATACTTTTCCAGTGCAATTGGGTATATATCTTCGACTAAAAGTGGCATTTCTGTAACTGCTGGGTCCATGAATAGCAATCAAAACTTTACCCTCGAAAGATCAGGTGTGATCACTGGGGTAGTAACAGATTCAGTTTCACGAGGCGTTCTGTCTAGCGTATCTGTTGAGGCAGTGTACTCTAATGGAACTTTCGCAGCATCTGCGATGACAGATTCTTCTGGGCAATATGTTATAAATTATGACTTGCCTAATGGAACCTACAATTTAATTGAATTGTTTCCCATTGAGCAGCATTTGACAAAAACTTTGACGGGCATTTCGGTGACAGCTGGTCAAACGACCACCCAAGATATTATACTTGACCGGTCAGGTGTTGTAACTGGCACTGTAATAAACACAGAAGACGGGCAGCCCGTTTCAGGGGCATCAGTTATTGCTACTTCTTCTACTGGAGCTTTCAGCTTTGCCACTACCGACTCATCTGGCACTTACATTCTAAACACGAATTTAACCACGGGAAGCTATGCTGTTGAGGCTTCATATGAGTCTTCTTTTGACGCTAATCCAAGCGTAAGCGTTGCCGCAGGACAAGTAACAACCAACATTAACTTTCAGCTAGCAGTTACACCATCAGGAACGATAAGTGGAAAAGTCACAAATTCAATTGGTCCTATAGCCAACGCTTATGTTACTGCTGAAGGTACCGGCGGCTTTAACTCGAATTTTACAGACAGCATTGGCAACTATGTTATATCGACTGACTTAGGCTCAGGAACTTATACTGTTACCGTTACAGCAACGAGGTGTGTTTCGCAACAGCAGACTGGAGTTTCAGTTAATGCAAACGAGGTAACACCAAACATTAACTTTGTCCTGGCGTCTGCACCTTCGGGAAGCATTTCCGGTCAAATCCTCTCCTCACAAACAACGCCTTTCCCAACTCCCACACCAATTCCAACTCCAACTCCTACAGCAACTCCAATGCCCACTACAATGTCTATACCGCCCTCAATCCCTACCGTAGGGCCAACCTCGACTCCAACAGCAACACCAACAGCTGCCCCAACTGCAAATCCAACGCCAACTTCTTCGGTTCCAGAGTTTCCATCAGTAGTTGTCGTGTCGTTGCTCATCGCGTTAGTAATTGTCACTTTAGTTATTATCGTGCTAAAAAATGGAAGAGTAAAAACGCTGAGTTAATTTCCCTTTTGCAAAATCACCCTTATCTTTTTTGTTAACAATAACTTTACAATAATTAAGTTTGGAATTCGATGTTTTCCACAAGCATCTTTGATACTATATATTGCAATGTACGTTGTGTTTGGCAAGCTTAAGATCTTTAGGCTTTGTTGTTGTAGGGTCACACGCACAAAATGATAATAGCCCAAATCACTGATAATTTTTTGATATGCCATGTGTAACCTGCCAAATATACAAGCCCATGAAGTCAAAAAACCCTCGCAAGCAAAGAAGGAGCAACTTAAATTTGAATTCTTGAGGCCCGCTTGCGAGTTACTTGTAGACATCTGATCAAACTCCAAAAAAGCCTTAGAATTTCACCGAATAGGGAACAGGCTATATGTGCAAAACCAAGTCCTTCTAAAATTGGTGTATGTAGAGAGCATAAGGTTTGTTGGGTTTTATCTTGTCGCCAGAACGCATAAAATACAAATAAAATATTTTGATTAATTTATCCTACGCCGCCAATACACGTTTTATGCATAGGAGATATATAATTGGACTTGTGGAAGTGTGCATATCTTTCTCTTGGTGGCTTACGTTAAAGTATATTTTCTCTTGGTAGAAGCTATTGTTTGCTGAGTTACTTAATGATGTTGGCGTAAACACTGTTTTTGGTCGTAAACTTTTTAGGGGACTCTTAATACACCAAGAAGAATTCTAGTGAAACATATGGTCGAGTACAAGTGGGTTGCGCTTTCGAATACGACTCTTGGCATTTTGATGGCTTCAATAGATAGCACCATCGTTATGATTGCGCTGCCCGCCATCTTCCGAGGAATAAACATTGACCCTTTCTCATCCTTCCAGTATATGCTTTGGATACTTTTTGGGTATAGCATAGTTACCGCCACATTACTTGTAACATTCGGTAGACTATCCGACATGTTTGGGCGCGTAAAACTCTATAACCTTGGATTCGCCATATTCACAGTCGGCTCAGTACTGCTCTCGATTACACCTAATCAAGGAGACGCAGGTGCAATCGAATTAATAGTTTTTAGAATAATTCAGGGAATTGGTGGAGCGTTCCTATTTGCAAACAGTGCCGCGATCTTAACTGATGCATTCCCAAGCAATGAACGTGGAAAAGCACTTGGAATAAACCAGATTGCTTTCCTTGCCGGCTCTTTAATTGGTTTAATTCTTGGCGGTGTATTGGCGATTATTAATTGGCGGCTAGTATTTTTGGTAAGTGTCCCAGTTGGAGTGATAGGTACCATTTGGTCATATTTGAAGCTTAAAGAGCAAAGTACTATCAAGAAACACCAGAAATTGGATGTTTGGGGCAACATTGCTTTTGGCGGTGGCTTGACCTTAGTTTTGACAGGTTTTATTTACGGTTTGATACCGTATAGAAACTCGTCTATGGGTTGGACTAATCCATGGGTGGTTGCTTCACTTGTCGCAGGTGTAAGTCTCCTAGTTGCTTTTCCATTCATAGAAAATCATGTTGCTGAGCCCATGTTTAGGCTTGATCTGTTTAAGATAAGAGCATTTACTGCAGGTAACCTTGCTTCATTCTTCAGTTCAATGTCAAGAGGGGGAGTCATGATCATGCTAATAATATTGCTTCAGGGAATTTGGCTTCCTCTCCATGGCTACAGCTTTGATTCAACACCATTCTGGGCAGGAATTTTCATGATACCGATGTCCATTGGTTTTGTCTTAACTGGACCCGTTAGCGGCTGGCTCTCTGACAAACATGGTGCAAGATTGCTTGCTACTGCGGGTATGATAATCTCTGCTGTTGCATTCATAGGATTCGTTTTGCTTCCAGTTGATTTTATTTACTTAGCCTTTGCCACAGTTCTTTTTGTTATGGGAATTGGCGGTGGAGTGTTTGCATCTCCTAACATGGCATCAATAATGAATTCTGTTCCTGCAGAATGCAGAGGCGCAGCATCTGGAATGCGCGCGACTATTCAGAACAGCGCTATGATGATAAGTCAAGCTGTATTTTTCACAATCATAATAATTTCCCTTAGCGCAACTCTTCCAGGTGCACTTTCCGCCGCCGTGACCAGCGCAGGCGCTTCTCCACAGATTGCACACATCTTCAGCTCAACACCAGCTTCAGGAGCATTATTTGGGGCATTTCTAGGCTACAACCCAGTTGCAACCATACTTAATACACTTCCAGCATCAGTAATTAGTTCCATACCCACAGCAACAATTACCTATCTTAAGGGATCAACATTTTTCCCAAATGCAATTTCAGCTCCATTCATGACAGCGCTTAGAGAAGCATTCATTATCGGCGCAATAATGTGCATTATAGCGGCGGTTTGCTCAGCATTCAGAGGAGGAAAATACGTTGATGAAGGACCGAGTCCCATAAAAAATGAGCAAAATACTGCTCTAAAGCAAAAGGTTTAACCTGACAATGTTTTTTAGCTCACTTTATCTTAAGAGAAAATATGCCCTCAGTACGGATATTATGACTAAAGACTATTATGCCTCAAGGGCGTGGGTACAGCCAGAGAAAGGCTTTTCGGAAATAGCTTTTTATCTGAACATTTGAAATACAAATAATATTTTTTGATTTGACTTATTTTATGGTATCTAGTTTGTGATAGGCTTTTGATTGAATAAGCTAATTTAGAATTTTTTACGTGACATAACGAAAACATGTACGTTCATTATGGCGAAACCGATTATCCATAGTACTCTTGCATAAAACATGAAATCGAAATAAGCTGGCACGCACCCTGAACTTAAAAATATAGTAGCAAGTGAACCTAAGATTTTTTCATTGCTTCTCAAACTGCTTCAACAATTTCTCTGGTCATTCAACGGAAATAAGGCTTATGAATCGAAAATATGAATAATAAATAGCATAGCTGCCGGCTATTTTCTTTGGTTCATTTTTTAGAAACGTGTAGACGTCTTAGCTTCAGGTTTTTGTCCATACTGCGTACGGTTTATCGACTCTGGTGTGACTCTTTTTTGACCGGAGAATGTGAAAAAAACTGTTTGTGCCATGCTTTTCAGGGCTCTTTGAAGTTTTCTGTATCTTAAACCAAATGAACCTCAAAAGAAAAATACTGCTTGGTTAATTCAGTTCTACACGAAATAACTGTTGTTAGAGGAAACAAACATGACAAAATGGGAATATGTCTCAATTGCTCTGGTAAAAGGAATAATAGATGCTGGGGTCAAAACACAAGAAGATTTGTTGAATAAATATGGTTTAGATGGGTGGGAATTGGTTTCTATTGTTGCGCTTCAAATTAATCAAAGTTTTGAAGTAGTTGCCTATCTGAAACGAGAATTAAGTAACGAAAGGGCAACTGTCAATAAAGAACCGAAAGGCAACAGTTAAAAGAAATTAGATGTGTAAATCCAACTTACCGCTCTTCGTTTCGCGACAGGTCTTTGTTCCATGCAATGAATGTGTATTGACAGCGTAGAAGATCGAAACTTTTCTGAAAAGGGGTTTTGCAGTTAGATTGCCCATAATCCTCGTGTGAGGTTGTTCCAGGATAGCTGGCTTGCCCTGGCCTTTTACATAGACTGCTTATAATAGAGTTATTAGGACTTGAAGAGGGACGGCTTCATTGTTTTTTATTAATCAAAATTTAACCCTATATCGAGAGGGTTTTTAGGTTTTAACTTATCATCAGAACATATAAAATAAATATCATTTATGTTGATTTGACTTGTTCTATGGGTTCTAATTCTTGAAAGGTCTTAAGGAAAAAAACCTTTCTGGATCAACAAAAAGTTGGAGATTAAAACTCCCCGTTGTATTCTTTCCTTATGGCTTTGTGAGAGTTATCTCTATCGTAGAGACCATTCGAGATCTGTTTTCGCCTTCTCTGGGTGGCATCTCAGCGGTGCCGATTGCTACTTTTGTCACTTTAAGGTCTTTTATGAAGCGGTTTCTTGTGATTTCTGAGCAGTCAACTGCGGTCGTTATTGCTTGACCTCTTGCTTTTAAAGTGATTTCTTTGTTTGCGCCAGAAGAGAATGCGGTTATGATCGCGAGCACATAGCTCATTGGCGGTTTGTTTCCGACGAAAATTACGTCGTTAGGTTTTTCTGTCATGTTCTTGTCACTTCTTGATTTCAAATGGTACCGTCTGGTATATGGCTAGTGCCGTTTTAGCGATGACTAAGGAGGCCCTCGAATAAGGAGATATAGTGGATAAGAGCTTGATAGGATTTATCTAGCTGCAAACACATTTTCGAAGTAGCACACGTTAAATATCTTACCGTAAAAACTTGACTTCCACTCAAAGTGTGCACTGCATGGAACTTTAGCCGAAATTTTTTCAAGAAACTTTTCACGCACCCAAGCGAACGAGCCTATCCTTTGTATGAAATAACATTTCTAACTGAACGGATTTTCGAACAGTTTTTGTATCTTTCAGACATTAGAAGCAATAATGGAATATCATGAAACCATAGATATCCTTCATGTTATGCACCTCTTCATTCCACAAGAACATAAGACATACTCTCAAGTACGCAATAGCTAGTTAACTTTAAAGAAGAAGAGTACACTGCCACAATAGCCCAATGGAAGAAACTACCAACTAATTAAATCTGGCTTTGAATACTTATACTTCGGAAGCAACAAAGTTTTCAAGAAACGCAAGTAATCTCCCGCTTAAAACGGGCGAGGATTGTACGTGGCGGGCGGGGAGGGATTTGAACCCTCGACCCCCAACTTAGGAGGCTGGTGCTCTATCCGTACTGAGCTACTCGCCCACGGAAACTTAGTAAACGAAATACCTATAAATAAACCTCTCAAAATCGAGAAAGGAACAGACTAGAAAAGTTAAACGAAAAGGCAACGCAATAATGTTTGTCTTTTAAACAAAAAATCAATATTCTATTGCAAATCCATCTTGTAAACATTCATTTGACTGGATATTCCCAAAGGCTTTAAACCATCGTAATAGAATTTATGTTTGCAAGTTAACTGTGATTACTTTGGCTTTAGCTTACCATTACATGCAGCTTCCACGTGAAGTTATTGTTGGAAAAGGAACTTTACAACGTATTCCTGAAGTGGTAAAACGCTTGGGGCTTCATGGGAAAGCGTTAGTGCTTTCGGATCCCATATGTTATGATGTGGCTGGAAAAACGGTTTGTGATTTTCTTGTTGAAGCGGGGTTATCAGTTGATTTTCTCTGTGTTAAAAGTATGTGCCCAACAGACATCGCAGATATTAAAGATCAAATAGAACGTTTGAAGCCGCAGGTTCTTTTTGGTGTAGGCGGTGGAACTGTAATTGATTCTGCCAAAGTTAGTTCTGGAACCCAAAACATCCCATTTATCAGCGTGCCTACTACTGTCTCTCATGATGGTATTGCGAGTCCTTTAGCTTCCGTTAAAGGTTCAGATAAACCATATTCAATAATGGCACAAGCGCCTCTGGCAATAATAGCCGATATAGAAGTTATCGCTAAAGGTCCTTGGCGGTTTGTTATAAGCGGCTGCGGAGATGTTGTTGCTAAGTTCACAGCCGTAAAAGATTGGCAACTTGCCCACCAGGAAGTTAACGAATATTATGGGGGTTACGCCGCGAGTTTAGCTTTAATGAGCGCAAAACTGGTAATTGAAAACGCAGACCTAATTGTTTACCGGACAGAAGAGGGATTACATGTACTTCTTGAAGCGTTAATAAGCTGTGGTGTTGCCATGAGCATCGCAGGCAGTAGTCGCCCATGCAGTGGCTCCGAACATTTATTTAGCCATGCTTTGGACATGATTGATTCTCATCACGCAATGCACGGAGAACAATGTGGAGTAGGCTCAATAATGATTGCTTATCTTTACAAAACAAATTGGGAACGAATAAGAAATAGTCTAAAGCAGATGGGCGCACCGACAACTGCTAAGGAATTAGGCGTAAAAGATACTGACGTGGTTAAGGCATTGGCGTTAGCGGCGAAAATAAGGCCTGAACGATACACAATCCTTCATAAGTTGAATCTCGACTACGACGCTTGCGAAAAAACTGCCAAGGCGACAGGTGTAATTAGTTAACTTGCGCTAATTCTAAACTTACAATAGTTGAATAAGTGCAAACTGGTTACCTTCAGGGTCTTCTGCTGCAGCTATCCAACCAACATTAGGGACTTCCTGTTTCGGGGAGATTACTTTGCCACCGAGCTTTTCAATTTTTGCTAAGAAATCGTTAATGGATTCAACCGCAAAATAATTAATGGGTTTTATCCCAGCTTCTATCTTTCTAAACATGCCACCGTTTATTCCTGGTCTTTGCGGAACGCCGTTTTCATCAACCGGGACAGTTTGTATTACCCAATAATCTAATGGTGAAGGATATTGGGTTATTTTCCAACCGAAAACTTGTTCATAAAACTGCTTTATTTTTTCCACATCTTGGGCTGGAATTTCAAAATGAACTAATGTGTGATCCATTCCGATTTTTCATCTCCCATTGACAATTAAAATGATGAAGAAGGATTACATTATAATATTGAACAAGAGAGATTTATCTTTATTCTCGTATTTTAAAAATTGAAAAATTAAAAAAGAAAGATTTGTTGTTTGATTGTTTTAAGTGGTGCTGGCTTTTGCTTCTGTTGGCGCTGGTTTGGGTTCAGCTTTGAAAGTTTCAACAAATTTAGTTTCGCACAAATCAGGAATGAATTTCTGAATATCCATTGAAATTCCGCGTTTTGCAATCTGGATACCTTCAACATAAAAGGTCTCTTCTGGCATATCAATTGTTAAGCTTTGGTCTTGTATGCATAGTTTGAACTTTTCTTCTTCAACGACTGGTACCCTACGATGAATAAGGGCGCTAATTTTTTCCTCGTTTTTCTCCAGCTTCTTGGTAACAATGGTTTCATAAATTAGGGTTCTTCCTGCAAGTGGGGGATTAAAGTCCAAAAGTACTCGTCCTGCCCCGATGGATCGTACAGTTGCCATTTTTCCTTGATATTCAATGCGTGCTCCGATAATGGGATTAATTTCCTTTGCTAACAATTGCTTGAGTGATACTCGCTTTATTTTTTCAGGGTCTCTTGGGCCGAAGCCTTTTTCCGGTGAAATCTCTACCGTGCAAGGCTTGGATAGTTCCATTGTTGTTAAGCTGTCGTCTAAGGCTTTGAGTACCCAACCTTCGCCTACAACAACAAGTTTAGGATCATATATTTCGCCTTCTTTAAACAAGTGCTCTTTTTTGGCAATGTCTTCGTATGTTGTATCGAAAACTTCGTTTGTTTCCTTAACTTTCGATGTATAATTGATTAGTATAAAATCTCCTTTTTGTAGGGACATTTTGAATCATCCTTTATCTTAACGGTCGATGTTTAAGTTTCAAACGCTAATAAAAACTTTGTCTAGCTGAAAGCAATTTACACTAG
>Ga0182021_10009340_pt1 | contig 11622 bp, 8 predicted proteins | sample 612E3MmetaG_FD_120493 | JGI IMG/M metagenome (GOLD analysis project Ga0182021, IMG submission 120493) | Permafrost microbial communities from Stordalen Mire, Sweden - 612E3M metaG (Illumina Assembly) | ecosystem: Environmental > Terrestrial > Soil > Wetlands > Permafrost | place: Sweden...
CGTGCGGCTCGTCGAGTTGCCCACGCCGACCGAGACCAACGACAACATCGTGGCTTTCTGGCAGCCCGCGGAATTGCCCGCGCCGGGCGAGCCCATCGAGCTCGAATACCGGCTGCATTGGTTCATGGATCAGATCAAACCGCCGGCCGGCTACGCGGCGGGTACGCGCATCGGTCGCGCCCTGGCGCACGAGCCCGGCGTGACGCGCTTCAACGTCGATTTCGATGGCCCCTATTTGCACAATCAGCCCGACGATCCCGCCATCGAGGCGATCGTGTCGGTTGGCGATGGCGCCACGCTCGTTCATCAGACGATCCAGAAGAATCATTTCAATGGCACCTGGCGCGTGGCTTTCGCGGTGCGGCCCGACGGGAGCGGCAGCCCGGTGGAACTGCGTTGCTTCCTGCGCAAGTCTCCGCATGTCCTAACCGAGACATGGACCTATCGCTGGAATCCCTGAGCACGTTTCGCCCCCGCACCGGCACGCTGGAGCAGTGGAACGCGGCCTACGTGCGCGTGGAAAACTATGTGCGGGCGCACCGGATTCACAACCGGCTCCATCAGAGCCGGCTCATCCAGCTGATTTTGGAGCGGGCCGCCCGCCGCCACGCGGAAAACCCCGCGCTCGACCCCACCACGCTCGCCGCCGATGAAACCGAAAAATTGATGGACCGCTGGTTCGGCGAAATCCTCGGTGATCGGGAACGGCCGCACGAACGCATTGCCGTCGATGGTCGCGTCGGCCTGCTCCTGTGCGACGGGCCGCAAAAATGGCCCTACGCTTTCCTGGACGAGGAAAAAGTGCCCGGCGAATTCGCGCAGGCGATGCAGGAAAGTATCATCCAGGCCGGTCCCGATCTCGCGGTGTCGGCCATGGTGCCGCGCCCCATCGATCTCGGCCCCCTCAGCGAGGCGGCGGGGGAGACCCTGGAGCGTTTCGAACGCTATCCGCTCCTGCGCACGCTTTTTCTCTGGGCGGTGTTTCTCGGTGGGCTGGCCGTTTTCTTCTACGTAACGCGCTGACGGGCCCCAGTCGCTGCCCGCAATTTCCACTCGACCGAAAGGGCGCTGCGGCGTTTGGGCAAACGGCAATGCTTGTTTTTGACCTGGCGTTCGTCCTCACGGCCCCCGCCCCGTGGGTCAGGGCCGACCGGTGGTGGCAGGACGGCATCACCGGGCTGGCGATCGCGCTGTCGCTCGACGCCGGGTCGATAATCTGTTAACGGCTGGCGGAAACGGCAGTCGGGCGGAACGCGATCCGACAGCGAGCGGAAACCGTGAATCATAGTGGAAGCGGCGTCCCGCCGCTTTTCACTCCAGACCAGCGGCTGGCATTACACTGCGACTTTCCCTCCAAAAAATGCCAATGCCCAATGATACGTATTACGTATCATTCCCTCTGAGAATCGTCAAAATTTCAGCCTTGCACATCTCAGACCAGCGGCGAGACGCCGCTGCCACCTTGATCGCTTACGCCGCGAGATTTCGTAGGTCAGCGGGTGGGATCGCTGGTGGGGCGCGTTATCCTTAACGCGCCGGGTTAACTCAGTCACGCGAATGGCGGCTTAAGGATAAGCCGCCCCACCGAGGATCGGCGGACGCAACCAAACCGCGCGAGCATCCGCCGTCACCAAGGCTTCCGCCTTCGTCGGGTTTCCGCCTACGCCGGGCTACGGCGGGACGAGTCGGCGGGACAAGTTGGCGGGACAAGAGCTCGCTGGCCTAAGGGAAAGAAAACGCAAAGCTGCCCTCCTTCAGGACGCCCATCAGACCCCGCGCCGTAACCGTCGCGGCTACACTTCCGGATTAGCGCCCATTAGCGTGCATTGGCGGTTAAACCGTCTCCTGCTTTTTCGTGTGTTTCGTGGGCCAATGAATCCAAGTTCCAAGTTCCGGGTTCCGGGTTTCGGGTTCCGGGTTTCGGGTTCCGGGTTTCAAAGGCTGCATTCGCGTGCATTCGCGCCGATTCGCGGGCGACCTCCCCGTTCTGCTTTCGTGATTCCTGTGTTGGCTGATGTCGCTTCGCTCGGTACGTGGTGGGAAAATTCAGCCGCGGGTCTCTTTCAGTGCTTCCAGCACCACCGGCATCGATTCCCGCCAGTTGGCGGGGTATTGCTCTGACACTTCGAAGGCGAAACGCTTTCCGTCGGGCGCGGCCTCGGCCACGCGCTTCAGGACGAGTTCCTTGAGCTCCTTCGGCGGCAGTTCGTAGCAGCCGACGTTGAGGTTCGACCAGAACAGTTTGTCGGGCCACGCGGTGCGCGCCTCGGCCAGCGTCTGATCGCCCTCCGGCGGCGGGGTGAGGGACTCGATCAGGTCGATCGGCGCCCGTGCAATCTGCACCCGGCAACTCTTCGTCCGTCCGTCGTAGTGGCTGCCGACGAGCTTGCCGGCCCCGTGCAGGATCGGGAAACACTCCTCATAAACCGGCAGCAGGAACTTCTCGTAGCGTCGCGGCCCGAGCGAATCGGCCGTAAAATTTTCCAGGTTGGAAACGTAGCGGCCCGGCCCTTTCGCCACGACCTCCACGACGCGGCGGAAGTTGTCCAGCAGCGCGTCGTAGAGCGCCTGCAACTCCTCGGCGTACTCAGAAAGGTGCCAGCCGAAATTTTCCAGCCCGGCAAAATCGACGAGGATACGCTGCAAGGGCGTTCGCCAGATTTCCGGAATGGCGATCGCGTGCGGCGGCAACTGCGCCGCCTTGGCAAGGTACGCGTCGTAAGCCGGCACGACGTCGGTGTGCCGGATGATGTAGGTCAGCACGCGGTAATCGGCGGGTGTTTCGAGGAAGTACTTTTGATTCCAGCCATCGACCCACGTGGCGTGGATCTCGCCGACGGGCGTGCGTTGGGTCTGCCGGCGCATCGCTTTGCCGTCCTCGACGTACGGTTGGTCGACGATCTCGACGTCGCGGAGCTTCCACTCGAACGAGCGCAGGTACCAGGTGACGCCGAGTCCGTCCGCGTACATCGCCGCCCATGCCGGATCGTCGGCCGTATGGCGCCACTCGTTTTGATAGATGGTGTAGGGAATCTGGTCCGGCCGCTCGCCCGACCAGAACGCATCGATTCGCTCGCGGATGTTCATGGGGCGAATTTCAGTTCGCTTTCAAGACGAGACGAATCTGTGCAGAGGGCCAAAGGCCCGTCTAATTTCCAGCCTGGGCCAACGGCCCAGGTTTTCTAAGCGATGCCAAGTTGAGGGCTGAAAGCCCGGTTTACCCATGATTAATCGGGCCTTCAGCCCTTGCCGAATGTTGGCGAATGATTCCCTGGGGCGTTGCCCCAGGCTTTGATAAGTGCGCGCCTTTGGCGCTCCGTGCAGGCCGAAAATAGTCTCATCTCGAACGCACATTGGAAAGAATTGTCAGACCGCCAGGAGCGACTTGGCCATCGCCACCGCGCGGCTGGCGTCGGGCGCGTAGCCGTCGGCGCCGATCTGCCGGGCGAACGTCTCCGTGATCGGGGCGCCGCCCACCATGACCTTGATCTTGCCGCGCACGCCGGCCTGCGCCAGCGCGTCGATCGTGGTTTTCATGCCCGACATCGTGGTAGTAAGCAGGGCGGACAACGCGACGATCCGGGCGTCCTTCTCCGTCACCGCCGCGACGAACTTCGCCGGTGTGACGTTGGTGCCCAGGTCGAGAACCTCAAAGCCGGCGCCTTCGAGCATCATGGCGACGAGATTCTTGCCGATGTCATGCAGGTCGCCCTGCACCGAGCCGATCGCGACGCGTCCGGCCGACTGGACGTTGCCGGCCTTCAGGCTGGGCTTGAGAAGGGCGAGGCCGGACTGCATGGCGCGGGCGGCGATCAGCATTTCCGGCACGAAATATTCCCCCTGTTCGAACAAGCGCCCGACCTCGGCCATGGCGGCGATCATGCCCTCCTCGAGAATTTGTTGGGGCGCGAGGCCGGCGCTCAGGGCGGCGGGCACTTTCGCTTCCACGGCCTTGCTGTGGCCCGCCAGGACGGCGTCGTAAATCTCGCGAATGATCGGGTCCATGGGGAGGGTTATTGAAGATGTGCCGGAATTTTGGATCAGAGGGAAGTGCCCGGTTGGTTACGCGACTGACAAACGATTGGCGACATTTTTGACCGAAGAAGGAATCCAGATTTTACAGAAGGCCGCAGAGGTCGCAGAGAACACTTCGTGTTTGCTGCAGCCCGATTCATCCTAGATTCCGGATTTGAACCACAGATGCACACAGATTCACACAGATGGGGTTGGCGTTCAGGATGAATAGGCTGGCATCAAAAAGTATGCAAAGTTTGTAGCCCAGTTCGATAATCCGGAATTCGCGCCTCTTCGCGTCCGCTCGCGGTAAATTCTCCTTTTCGCCTCGCGCCGCGGTTAAAACCCGCTGGAGTCGCGGCATGATTTTGACCGTCGTCGTGGTCTTGATGGTGCTGCACCTGGGCGGCGAGCTGCTGCTCGACGAGCTCAACCGGCGCGAGGTGCGGCGTCATGCGGCAGAGGCGCCACCGGCCGTGGCCGCGATGATGGACGCGGCGAGCTATGCCAAGTCCGTCGACTACACCCAGGCCAAGCTGAGTTTCGGCATGATCACCGAAGTGTTCGACACCCTGGTGCTGGTGCTCGTGGTTTTCAGCGGAGTGCTGCCGTGGCTGTATGCGCGCTTCACGCCGCTCGCGTCGGCGCGCACTTGGGCCGATGCCTTGTTTCTCCTCGCAGTGGGGGCGTTGCTGAGCGTGCCGTCGCTACCGTTCGACTGGTGGGAGCAATTCCGCCTCGAAGCGCGTTTCGGTTTCAACCAGAGCACGCTTGGTCTGTGGATCGCCGACAAATTGAAAGGTGCGGCGTTGGCGCTCGCGATCGGATTCCCGCTGCTGTGGGCGCTCCTCTCGCTCGTGCGGTGGGTGGGCCAATGGTGGTGGCTGTGGGGCTTCGCGCTGCTCTTCGTTTTCCAGCTCGCGATGATCGTGCTCTATCCGAAGCTGATCATGCCGCTCTTCAACAAACTCACGCCGCTGGCCGAGGGCGACCTGCGCACGCGGCTGCTGGCGCTGGCCGATCGCACCGGGTTTCGCGCCCGCACCATCGAGGTGATCGACGGCTCCAAGCGTTCCGGGCATTCCAACGCCTTCTTCACCGGGTTCGGCCGCTTCCGGCGCATCGTGCTTTTCGACACGCTCCTGAACCAGCTCGCCGCCGAGGAGCTGGAGGCGGTGCTGGCCCACGAGATCGGACACTACCGGCGGGGACACATTCCGAAGATGCTGGCGTTGTCGGCCGCGATGCAACTGGCGGCGTTTGCCGCCATCGCCTGGCTCGCGTCGAGCGCCTGGTTCAACCCGGCCTTCGGCTTTGCCGCCGGCGCGCTGGCTCCCGCGTTTCTGCTATTCGGCCTGTTGAGCGGGCTCGTGACGTTCTGGTTCACGCCCCTCGCCAATATCTTTTCCCGGAAGCACGAGTATGAGGCCGACGCCTTTGCCCGCGAGGCGATGGGCGGGCCGGCGTCGCTCGTGGCGGCATTGCGCAAGCTCGCGCAGAAGAACCTCTCGAATCTCACGCCGCACCCCTGGTACAGCGGTTTTCATTATTCGCATCCGACGCTCGTCGAGCGCGAGCGGGCGCTGACGACCAAGACCTAGACCACGGATGCCACGAATCAGCCTGGCGCGGTAAACGCAAAACCAACCCCAATCCCCTGATTTTTGACCACAGATTTCCTAGCGCGGCTCTGCCGCAACCGAATGAATTCGGACGGATTTTAACCACTAATGAACGCTAATGGACGCTAATTTTCGGCCCGGCAATTCCCCGCAGTTCGAACCAACCGCAGATTTCGCAGATGGCGCAGATTAGGAGAGTGGGATTGCCTGCAATGAACCATTCGCACCTGCCGGGTGAAATGGCCGAGTTTAGCATAGTCGGGTTATCTGCGTAAATCTGCGAAATCTGCGGTTAAGATTTCGGCGGCTTGGGATGCTCTGCCAAAAATCTTGTTCAAAATACGCGATCCTCCGGCATTGTGATACGGATATGATGCTCGGAATCCATAGGAATTTATGGCCACAAAGAGTCACAAAAAATCGCAAGTAAACGCGGCACCCTGCGTCGCGCCTATAGGCGCGCTAAAATTACCAGCCGAAGCTCAAAGGCATTTTTGCGCATTTTTGCGGCCAACAGGATTGGTTGGGCTGGCCGTGGCGGTCGTTGCACTCGTCGCCAGCCTTCGTGCCGAGACGCTGACGATCGCGACCTACAACATTGAGAATTACACGGCTGCCGACCGTATGACGGAGGCTGGCTACCGCCAGAATTACCCGAAGCCGGAGACCGCCAAACAGGCGCTCCGCGCGGTGCTCCGCGCCCTCAACGCCGACGTGCTCGTGTTGCAGGAGATGGGACCGCGCCCCTACCTCGAGGAATTGCGGCACGACCTGCGCGCCGAAGGGCTCGATTATCCGAACGCTTCGCTCCTCGAGGCCGCCGACGATGCGCGGCATGTGGCGGTGCTCGCGAAGCGGCCGTTCAAGTCGGTGACCCCGCACACCGAGCTCGATTTTAAATATTTCGATGGTCGCGAACGCGTGAAACGCGGCGTGTTTGAAGTCGTGCTCCCGACCAGTGCCGGCGACGTGACGCTCTGGGCGGTACACCTGAAGAGTCGCTTTACGGACCGCCCCGACGATCCCAATTCCGCTTTGCGGCGGGCCGGCGAAGCCGTGGCGATTCGCGATTTCATCCTGAAGCGGCATCCCGCTCCGCAGACGGCGCGTTTTGCCGTGTTGGGCGATTTCAACGACGTCAAAACCAGCCGGCCGATCCGCGCCTTCCTCGAACGCGGCAAGACTGCGATTACGGAGCTCCTGGCCGCCGCCGATTCGCGGGGCGAAGCGTGGACTTGGGTCTACGGCAAAGAAGACAGCTACGAGCGCACCGACTTTATTCTGGTGTCGCCTGGCTTGAAGCCCTTTGTCCGCGAAGGCGCGGCGAGAATCTGCGACCGACCGGAGACCCGCGCCGCCAGCGACCATCGCCCGGTGGTGATGGTGTTGGAGTTCAAGTAGACACTCCTGACAGTAAACTGGGTAATGGGAAAGCGGTCGGACGGGCCGGATGTTACGCCGGGGTGCCGATTCTCAACGCGGACACGATACCCACGGGGAAACGCACGGCCTGTCGCTACGAGAATTCCCCCAACTTGATCTCCGCAGTCGGGGGACAAGCATGGATTTGTGGCTCAGCCCACATTTTCCGGCCGAAACTTGATGCCGTAGATGTCAACTTTCGTGGGCTGATCGACCGCTCCGAGCCGGATGAACTCATGGCCAGTTTCTGCAGCGATGCGCTCGAGCAGTTCCCGCAGACTGAGGCCGGCGTCGAGCGCTTGGCGGAAACGAGACACAACTTCGTCGCCGAGGGCCACATTGTTGGTCAGGTATTCGAGGTATGCCCGGGGATGGAAACTTTCGTGAAAAATTACCATCCGGTGCTCATAGCGCTTCCATTCAGCCACCGAGAGGGTGGTGGATTGCGCGAAGGCCCTGATGCCCTCTTCACTCCAGCGACGCAGTTCGCGGAGCTTGGATTCTTTGAAAGCCTCGGTGCGCTGTTCATCGGTCAGGTTTTTGTGCCCCGCGGCGATGCGTCCGAATTCCTCGGGCGAGATGCCGCCCTTGGCGTTCCGCCATGCCATGTCCTTCGCGTAGGTGGCAATGAACGCGGTCTTGAAATCCTCCGGTGCCCTTGGTTTCACCGTCCGGCCGGCGATGCGCTCGAGGAGCCGCTCGTGCAGTGCGGCGGGCGTCTCGCCGCGCAGGAAAACCTTCTCAGTGTTCTCGCGGGTGTCCAGCTGTTGGCCCTTGGGTGCGTTGCAAATCGTGAGTTCGAGGCCATCCGCAAAATCCACGCAAAGGTCGGTCCAGTGGCCGGCAGTGCGGTGACGATAATAACACCCGAAGGCACCGGTCGCGGGATGGTGGAGCGAGGCGAGGCCAACGCCGAACATGCCCTCCACGATATATGCCGGCCCACGCACGTACCCGCAGGACTCCAGGGTGGCGAGGTCGCGCCGGGCATCGCCGTGCTCAAGCCAGGTCGGGTCGGAATCGAGGTTCAGGTCGATGGTGGAAGGCGTCGGGAATGCGCGGCCCACGCCCTTGGCAATGCGGCGCAATTTCCGCCAGTAAAGGAGAATGATGCCTGCAACCAGAACGATGATCGTCAGAGCGATTACGCCAAGAGTCTTCAGGAAGAGGTCCATGGGTTGGGGAGCGTGGGTGTTCAGACCAACAACGCATCGTGAAGCAAACGAGCGGCTTCAGGCAAGAGCAGGGAAAGCTGCAGGAAGTGATCGAAGCCGCGATGGAGCGTTGAATCACGCCGAGCGCACATTTGGCGGATAAATCTACCTACGGCCAATAATTTCTCTGTGGGCTCTTATTGCGGTTTTGTGATCTCTTTGACTTGGCTGCGTCTGCGGATGACCGGAGCAACTTCGATCAGCGGCTCGCGAGGTAGGGCTCGACGGGGCGGAAACCGGGGCGCGTGCAGGCGGCGTCGCGCGCGGCGATCTCCGCAAAAAGATAGACCGCATATCCGCCGAAACCGCCGCCGCAGTATTTCGAGGCGAGGGCGCCGGACAGGTCGGTCGCGAGCGGTGCCATCCCTTCGGCGGCCTGCACGGCGGACGATTGCCGCACTGCTTCGGCCAATTGCTGGAGATTCTGCCGCCAGATGGCATCGCGGGCGGTTTGGCCGGCGCGAGCGATGGCATCATAATCGCGGGACTGATTGGCAACGCCCGGGGTGGAGTGCGACGTCCCGGTCCAGTAAATTGCGAGACGGCCGCGCAAGAAGGCTCCGTCGGTCTTCAGCTCCAAATCAGGGCGGCGGCCGCTGCGCCACACGCACAAGCCGGATTCGGCAATCACCGCCGGATCCTGCCAGCCCACACCCAGGTCGAGTTCAGAGTCCACGCCGTCCTTGCCGTTGAGCAGGGCCCAGGCGCCGCTGCCGCCGAGGCCGGCGTTTTGCTCATAGGGCCAGGCCCGCAGCGAGACGGTGGGTGAGATCGCGCAATTTACGATGTAGCCGCCGGGGCGGGCAAACCGCGGCACGTCGAGCCAGCCACCCGCGAAATCCACGCGCAGCGGCGCCTCTTGGGGCGCGCGGATCCAGCGGACGATTTCCGTGGTGGAAATCGAAGAAAACTGTGGCGATGTTTTGGGCAGAACGACGTATCGGGCTCCAACCTGCTCGCAGAGCGCACGCTTGGCGGCGGAGTATTTGTCGTCCTCGGTTACGGCGAGAATGTGCGGCCGCAGGCTGAGGAACTGGTCCTTGAATTCGAGACCCTCCTCGTCGCCGGTGCCGATGACCACGGCATCCACCGAGTCCAGCGACGCCAGCAGCGCGAGTTTGTGATCGTCGGGCAGGGAACTACGTCGCTGGCGTTCGCGCCACAACACGTCGGCGGAAGCGAAGGACACGGTCAAGTGATCGCCCAGGGCGCGGGCATCGCGAAAGAACTGCAGGTGGCCGGCATGGACGATGTCGTAATAGCCTGAGACGAAGACCTTGATCATGGGGATCAGCCAGCACGACGAAGTACGATGCCCACGTCAACCCGGCGCTGAAGTCCGCAGATGAAGCCCGGCTTCGCCAGCGACCATCGCCCGGTATTGGTGGTGATGGAGCTCAAGTGACCGCCGAAAGGAAGCTCGATTTGCACGCCGAAAATGGCAAATAAACCAATCGATGACAGATCCAGCCACTCCGCCCCGGCGTTCCCCGCCGCGATTCGTGCCGGAGGGGATTCAAGCCCCGACGGGGGTCGTCTGCGCTGGCAGGCGGGAGGCCCGACAGGGCGGGTGGCGTGGCGTTTTGGCGCCGCTCGGGGCGTGGTTGGTCCTGGCCGGCTTTCTTTCGCCGGCAGTAGGAGCCGAAGTGCGCGGCGCCCCCGTGGGCTGGGCGCGGCTGATCACGCCGAATACTCCGGTGACGCGCCATAGCGTTCAAGATCCGCGGATGGTGGACTTCATCCGGTCTCAAACGAGCCTCAACATCGAGCCGGGGTGGCATGCCGTAACGCCGGATCAGTTGGATCAACTTTGCGCGTACCCATTTATCTACGTCAAAGAGCTGGACCGCATTTCCGCTCCCGGCCACCTCCGCAATCTCCAGGAATACCTGCGCCGTGGCGGCTTCGTCTGCGTCGATCCCTGCGTGAATGGATTGACCCCCGACGAAAGAGCAGATGTCGCGACGAGATACGGAAGGCAGTTCATGCGCATGATCCCCGGCTGCACCGTGCGGGAGCTGCCCGACGATCATGAGATCTTTCGGTGTTTCTTTGCGGTGAACGTCGATGATCTGTTCACCCCCGACATGATTCGACGTGGTGCGATCAGGCCGGCGCACATTGGATTACGCGGAGTTTTTCTCGGTGAACGCATAATCGCCGTGATCAGCATCAGCGGGCTGGAGTGTGGCTGGCCGGAAACCCCGCAGCGCGTGCCCGGTTGCATGAAACTAATCGTGAACACCTACGTTTACGCGATGACCCACTGAGGGGAGTGCGCGGCCGCGTTGGAGCTGAAGAAAGCAGAGGGGAATTGGCCCCGAAGTGGCGGGGTCAAATGCCCCGGAGCTGGCTTCGGGGTTTTTTATCACGCGCGTCTTCTTCGACGACAAAAAGGCCGCGCCTTTCCGGCGCGGCCAGGGGGACTCAAAAGCCTGCTCAGTCGTTCACTGTACGGTGATCGGCACGAGGACTTCGCCGGTCGGGCCGTAGCCTTTCAGCGACAGGTTGCCGGAGCCTTTCTTGCCGCCTTGCACGGTCACCAACACGCTGTTCTGGCCGGCGGGCACGACCACTTCGGGCATGATCACGCTTTCGGGCACATCGGTGGTCACGTCGAGCAACAGACCACCCGCGGTGGCGGCATAGGGCAGGGTGAAGGTGAGGCTTTGCACTTCGCCGCTGTGCAGGGTGAGCGAAGTCGGAAAAACCTGCACGTTGGACGGATCGACCCGCAGCGTGCCGACGAACGAGTTGCCGGAGGCGCCGCCGAGCATGACCTTGTAATTGTGGCTGGAGGGGACGGCGGGGATGAAAAAGCTGATCGAGTTGGGCGACTCGAAAACGGTCCGCGCCGGCTGGTTGTCGAGGTACACCGTGTCCTGCGCGGCGAACCCGCGGCCGAGCACGTTCACGCGGGCGCCCACGGGACCGCGGTTGACCTCGAGCGAGAGCACGTACCGCCGGGCGATCTTGGTGTGAAAGATCTCCGTGTACATTTCCTGGGAGCGGGTGCGGGTGCTGGTGTCGAATTGGTACTGGACGAGGAAGTAGTAGGCCATCTCGTCGCGGCCGGCCGGCAGCTGGTAGTCGAATTCGTACAGGTCTCCGCCCATCGGGCTCTTGTTCATCTTGTGACTCTGGCCGTCGACCACGAGGAAGGGCGTGATGCTGTCCTTGATGATGGAGCCCGCCTTGGGCGTGGCGCGCAGCGTGATCGTATAAAGCTGCGACGGATTTTCGGGCAGCGAGTCCGGAGTGATGCGGGTCAGCGTCATGTCGCAACCCGTCAACAGCACGAGGCCGAGCAGAGTGGCGAGGCCGAGGAGGAATTTTCTCGCGAGGGGGAG
>Ga0182021_10009341_pt1 | contig 11621 bp, 10 predicted proteins | sample 612E3MmetaG_FD_120493 | JGI IMG/M metagenome (GOLD analysis project Ga0182021, IMG submission 120493) | Permafrost microbial communities from Stordalen Mire, Sweden - 612E3M metaG (Illumina Assembly) | ecosystem: Environmental > Terrestrial > Soil > Wetlands > Permafrost | place: Sweden...
CCGAGTTTTAGAGTTGATTGTATATTCTTGCCGAAGAAAGCGGTTTCGATTGCAAGTTCATCGGGCTTGTATTTCTTAATCTTCCCAATACAGACATCATATATAACCTTCAGTCTTTTTGTCAATGCATCTTTAGACTTCATTACGACGGCATCGAGTTCGACAAGTTTTATTTTATCCCCGTTGCAATGGATTATTCCAATTCCTGTTATCACTGAACCCGGGTCTATGCCAAGAATAATCATTTTAGAAATTTTTACAATTCAGTTGCATTTAATTTCTACTGAAAATCAGCATTGGAGAATATATTCTGAACATCATCATGCTCTTCCACAACTTCAAGAAATCTCACAACATCTGCAGAGCCTTTTTCGTCGAGAGCTATCAGGTTTTTTGCGAGCTGCTGCAGATTTGCACTTTCGATTTTGAACTTTTTATCCTCAAGAGTCTTTCTCACGGTTTCGAAATTTTCTATAAGACATACCACTTCAAAAAAATCATCTTCAGTTCTCAAATCTTCTGCTCCTGCATCGAGAACCACTTCCATTAATTCATCCTCGGTATGATTTTCCTTTGCAATCGTAACCACTCCTCTTCTTTCGAACATCCAGGCAACCGAGCCCGCATCGCCGAGGTTTCCGTTTTGCTTTGCAATCATATGGCGAAGTTCAGCAACAGTTCTGTTCCTGTTATCAGTTACACACTCTATCATCACTGCTATTCCGTGCGGTGCATAAGCTTCGTAAGTTATTTCCTCATAATGCACGCCTTCAAGCTCGCCTGTACCTTTTTTAATGGCCCTTGTAATGTTATCCTGCGGCATATTGCTCGCCTTTGCGCTTGCTATGGCTAGTCTAAGCCTTGGATTTCCCACAGGGTCGCCGCCGCCGTCTCTTGCGGAGATTGTGATTTCCTTTATGATTTTTGTAAAAACTTTTCCTCTTGCTGAATCAGTTGCAGCTTTTTTTCTTTTAATGGTTGCCCACTTTGAATGGCCTGACATAATTAATTAAAATATATTATTAAAAAATAAAAAATTTAAATTAAACTTTATGAAATTTCAAATCCCTTACCCTTAGCTTAATCGATTCCCTGCCGTTCCAGAGGTTTTTTTCAACGGAATAACAAATATCAATATGGTTTCCCGTTTTTATCTCATCTTTATAATCTTTGGAAAGAAAAAATATTGCATCGAATATTTTCTTCGATTCCGGGTCTCTTACTTTGAAAATATGCGTATCGCTTTTTGCATTCCTCACGGCTCCTACAACCTGCACATTTCTTGTAACAAAAACAGGTACGGCATTTCCCGGTCCGTAAGGCTCGAAGAAAGTAAGTATATTTATAAACACATTATTTATTTCGTCAAAATTAAGTTCGGCATCAATTTCAATTTCAGGCTGTAATTCGTTCCTGGTAAGCTCTTCTCTAGCAATAGCATTAAAACTTTCTCTGAACTCATCAATTTTATCCAGGTTGATTTCCAGTCCTGCGGCATGGCAGTGTCCACCGAACTGAATAAGTTTATCTTCGCACTTCTTGAGTGCTTCATATAAATTAAATCCGTTAATGCTCCTGGCGCTTCCTTTGGCTATTCCGTTTACCGAAGTGAGTACAATCGAAGGAACATTGTATTTTTCTACAAGCCGCGCAGCAACAATTCCTATAACACCCGGATGCCATTCTTTATTATACAGAACAATCGAAAAAGTATCCCCGTTTTTATTTATTTCATCAAAAATCTTAAAAGCATCATCCGTAATAGTTTTATCAAGTTCACGCCTGTTTGTATTTTCAAGGTCAAGCACGTGGGCAAGCTCATCAAGCTCATTCGGATCCTCGCTGGTCAATAGTTCAACTGCCCTTTTTGCATCACCCAGTCTTCCCACAGCATTAATCCTCGGTGCAATGGAATATACAATATTATTTGTGTTAATTACATTTTCCTTTAACCCGACTTTATCTATAAGAGTTTTTAAAGAAGGCCTTGGATTTGTATTTATTAATCTGAATCCTTCATTAACAAGAATTCTGTTCTCATCTGTTATTGGAACTATATCTGAAGACGTGGCAACCGCAACAAAATCAATTAAATTATTTGCAAATTCATTGTCATTTAATCTCCGGCATACTGCCTGAATAAGCTTGAATGCAACACCCGTTCCGCACAGGAATTTATAAGGATAATCGCAGTCTTTTCTCAGAGGGTCAAGTACTGCCAGCGCTTCGGGAATCTGCTCCGGAGGCTGATGGTGGTCGCAAATAATAAATTCTACGCCGATTGTTTTTGCATATTCAACCTTATCGTATGCGGTTATTCCGCAATCTATCGCAACTATCAGTTTAATATCTTCATTCTTCGCTTTTTCAATTGAGGTCAGCGATATTCCGTAACCTTCTTTAATTCTGTCGGGAATATAAACCGATGACGGCAATCCAAAATGTTTAAGGAAAAGATGGAACATTGACGCACCGCAGGTTCCGTCGACATCATAATCACCGAGAACCATTATTTTTTCTTTATCATTGATTGCCTTTAAAAGACGCTCTGTTGCGATGTCGCAGTCTTTCATCAGTAAAGGGTCGTAAAGTTTTTCTTTAGTAGGTTTGAAATACTTTACTATTTTGTAGTAATCCGAGATGCCCCTTGAATATAGGATTCTGAGCAGTTTATCGGGTATATTTACTTTAGCTTTAAGGTTTCTTATATCCGATATAAATAAATCTATTCCCTTGCCCGCCTCGGAAGATAGCTCCGGGTAGAGATTTTTTAATTTCCAAATTTTTTTCAATTCTCATGTTTTTATTTTTTTAGTGCTCAAAGAGGGACTCGAACCCTCACCTTAATACTAAGACTGCACCCTGAATGCAGCGCGTCTACCAATTCCGCCATTTGAGCTTACTGATATATAATTTACATTAAATATCCGGGTTTTTATGGATATAGTATCCCTTAAGAAAGATAATTATACCATTCCGCAAATACAATTTCAAAAATTATCTCTTCAGGATTTTTTAGTTTAATCTTAAAAAAAGCATAAAAAAGATGTGATTTTATTTTATTAAAAACTTTCATAACTTAAATGATATACAAAATATGATTGAAATATCTAATTTAACAAAGAAATACGGCAACGATAAAGTTGCTTTAGATGGTGTTTCTTTTACCATTAAACCCGGGGAAATCTGCGGATATATTGGGACGAATGGTGCAGGTAAAACAACAACCATAAGGATAATAACGGGAGCACTGGATTTCGACTCGGGTGATGTCAGAATATTGAATGTCGATGTAAAAGAAAAACCTGTAGAAGTTAAAAAGATTATCGGATATGTTCCGGAATCGGGAAATATTTTTAATTCCCTTACGACTACCGAATTTTTATTTTTTACGGGTCGAATCAGGAATATAGAAGATAGCATTATAAAAAAAAGAACTGATTATTTTGCAGAACTTTTTGATTATTCCGGATTCACAAACTCTGCCATAGGGAATTTATCCAAAGGGACCAAACAAAAAATCCTGATTACATCCGCACTGTTGCATAATCCGGAAATTATTCTGCTCGATGAGCCTCTGAACGGTCTGGATGCAAATACTATATTCGTTTTTCAGGATATGATAAAGACCCTGTCGGCAAAAGGAAAAACGATTTTTTACTGTTCCCACCTTCTGGATATGATTGAAAAAATATCATCGAGACTGATTATTATCGAAAACGGGAGAATAAAATTAAATTCAGTTGCTTCAGAACTGAAAGCATCGGAAAATTATACAAGTCTCGAAAATCTCTTTAAGAATATGAAAAGCGAAAACGAATATAAAAAGTTTGTTTATGAAGATATTTTTACTTAATACTTTTCTGTTCGTTTTATTTTATTGCAGCCCTGCTTTATCTCAATTAAACAGGGTCAGCATAGATTCGGTAAACGGAGAAAATTATGTACTAACAAATCTGAATAATAACATCAATTCCGCAATGCTTACTTCCAGAATAAACTTAAATATCGACTACGATAAAATTAATTTAATAATTAAAAACAATTACTCCTCTGACGTAACCAAATTAACCGATAATTTTTACAGGGATTTCAATGAATTCAGCGGGACAGCAAATTATATACTTTCCAAAACATTTAAATCGGGGGCGGGGCTCCAGTACAGGACTCTTTCCGATAACAAATCAATAGATATCAATAAAGACAGGAACGCATTCTATTATGCCAATATGGACTACAAACCGAATAACAATTTCTACATAAACTCAAAAATCGGAATCAGAAACGAAGAGCAGATTGGGGAAAATAATTCGGGTCTTGGAGGCATCCTTTCTTCCGAATATACGGGAATGAACCTGTATAATTTTATATCCGATGGTAACGTAAACATGAGTTATGATAACCTTACTCAAAAAACAAACTACAACCTCGAACTCAATATGAACATTTATAAAAGATTTACGGACAAATCCGAAAACAGTACAACCGTCAGATTCTATGACAGAAGAAGTGATTTTTATATACCCGCTACAGGCAGTATAGTCAGTAATTACGGCGTAAGAAATAATATTCAGTCAAGGCTGGAAAGTTTTATATATGTAGAGGATAAAATGAGATATGGTGTTTCGGACTATATTAATTTAAATTTGTCGGGCGCTTATCTTGCAAAGTTCATAAATAGTAAATACAAATTTATACCGGGTGCCCAGAACATAATAATTGAAAATATTTACAATGCTAAGGTTAACGAAAACGGATTCCAGGCAGGAGGCAATCTTGAATATTCCACAAAAAGATATTATGCAAAACTGTGGTTAGTATATTCGGAAAGAGTCGAACAGCACGTACCGACGGATATAGATACGTATCCTTCTTCAATTATACGTGAACTTGGATTACTCGAAAACGATAAAAACAATAACAGCAGAAATACTTCTCTCGTTCTCGAAGCAAATGCAATGATTACAAATACCCAGTCTGTAAGGTTTTCAGGTTCTACATCGGTTCTCAGGTACGATACCGACAGCGAAGATAATTTCGATGACAGGGATGAATTGAACTCGGTAATTAATTTAACGCATAAATACGACAACCTGGATAACTTCATACTGGAAACTACTTTTGAATATAACATGGCTACTCTGAGTTACCTGTTTAAGGAAAAAAGCTCAAACAATAACGCAAACAAAATTTACAGGCTGACTTCCCGAAGCGTATTTTCCCCGGTGAAACAGATTCTTACAAAAAATTCACTGCAGGTGCTTGCAAACTATACGGTGTATAAATTCGAGGATATCATTTCCCAGATTCAGAGTTTTTCATTCAGGCAGCTGACCATTGCAGATACAACCAATTACAGCATTAACAGAAATTTCTTTTTTGACTTCTTCGGAAATTTTAAGCTCTATGAACAGGGATCTTATAATGAAAAGAATTTTTCGGAAAGACCCTTGACCTATTATGACGAAAGAAAATTTTATGCATTTTTAGGTTACAAATTTACCGAAAATCTTATATTTTCCATTGGATTTAATCATTTTATACAAAGGCAGTATAATTATGACAGCGGTATTAAATTTTTAAAGCGTACTATTTCAAATTACGGACCTGTTGGAAAATTGCAGTATTATTTTATGAAAAATTCTAAAATTGAATTTACCGGAAGCAAGGACTTTCTTGAATCCAGCGATAATACCCTGGTGAACAGATCCGAGAGTCTATTTATAAATATACTTTGGAATATTTAAATTTTTTTTATATTGAAAAATATTAATCTTACTATAAACAGCGACAGGGCGGAAATTCTTAAATTCGAAAAAGTACTTGAAGAAATAAACATTGAATTTAAGCTAAATCACGACAGGTTAATAAATTACCAGATTGCAATTTCGGAAGCGCTTGTAAATGCAATCATTCACGGGAACAAAGAAAATCCGGATAAAAAAGTTTTTATAGAAATCAGTTATAACGAAAAACAATTAGTAACAAAAATAAAGGACGAGGGGGACGGGTTTATTATGGAGGATATACCCGACCCGACGGAGAACAATAATCTGCTTAAGGAACACGGGAGGGGAATTTATATAATAAAGTCTCTTGTAGATAAATTCGAGTGCCATTCCACTGAAAATGGAACTGAATTTATACTTACAATTGTTAAATAATTATATATTTATCTCTTTACAAAACTTAATTAACCAAAACATAATTAAACTATGAAAATTACCATTGTTGGAGCAGGAAACGTCGGTGCAACTGCCGCCCAGATTATTGTCGACAGGGCACTTGCAAATGACGTAGTTTTACTCGACGTTGTTGAGGGTGTACCTCAGGGAAAAGCCCTCGATATTTACCAGTCGGCAGCAATTCAGACGTCTGATACAAAAATTCACGGTACAAACACATATGAACCGACCGCAAATTCGGATATCGCTGTTATAACCGCAGGTTCTCCGCGCAAACCCGGGATGTCACGTGACGATTTAATCGCAATTAATGCGGAAATTATAATAAATGCAACAAAAGAAATTGTAAAATATTCACCCAACTGCATTATAATAGTTGTATCAAATCCGCTCGATGCCATGACCTATGCGGCTTTCGTAAACAGCCATTTCCCGAGAAACAGGGTAATCGGAATGTCAGGCGTGCTTGATACGGCAAGATTCAAGACATTCATCTGCATGGAACTTAATGTGTCAATAGAAAATATTAATGCTCTGGTGCTCGGCGGACACGGTGATTCAATGGTTCCGCTTGTCAGATATACAACAGTTGCAGGTGTTCCCCTTGCGGATTTACTTCCCAAAAGCAGGGTAGATGCATTAATAGATAGAACAAGAAACGGCGGCGCTGAAATAGTGAAGTTTCTTAAAACGGGAAGTGCGTATTATGCCCCTGCTGCTTCAATTGTACAGATGATAGACGCAATCGTAAATAACAGGCACAGAATTATGGCATGCTGCGTTTACCTGCAGGGTGAATTCGGACAAAGTGATATTTGTCTCGGTGTTCCTATAAAAATCGGTGCACAGGGTATGGAAGAAATTGTCCCGATTAAATTAACACCTGAAGAAAAAGCAGCTTTCGATAAATCAGCGGAAGATGTAAGAAGCATGATAAAAAAATTGCAGTAATAATTTTTAATTGTAAAAAGAAAAAGCCGGCTGCCTGAGGCAGTCGGCTTTTTTTATAATCTATAAAAAATTAATTCTTTTCCAATTCGAGTGGAACGACGTTCAATACTTTTCTTCCGGCTTTATCCGTAAATTTAACTTTGCCGTCTATAAGAGCAAATATAGTATAATCCCTGCCCAATCCGACATTTTTTCCTGGGATGAATTTTGTTCCGTGCTGCCTGACGAGTATATTCCCTGCTTTAACCACTTCTCCGCCGAATCTTTTTACGCCGAGTCTCTGCGATTGTGAATCGCGACCGTTTTTAGAACTTCCTAGACCTTTTTTATGTGCCATGGTGCTTTAAACTTTTTGATTCTTAAAAATTATATAATTTTTTCAATTAAAACCTGTGTATATTGCTGCCTGTGTCCCTTTTTCACCCTGTAACCTTTTCTTATCTTCTTCTTGAACACAATAACCTTATCATCCTTTAAATGACCTAAGACTGTTGCTTCAATTTTATGATTTAAAACCGGAGCGCCAACCTCGAAATTTTTGTCATCTGCAGAATAGAATAATACCTGGTCAAATTCCACTTTCTTGCCTTCTTCTTCAGTAATCTTAGGAATACACAACTTCTGATTTTCCTGTACTTTGTACTGAACACCTTTTATATCTACAATAGCGTACATTTCTATAAATATTTATTTACAAAAGGGTAATTTAATAATTATTACTCAAAAATTCAATGTCTATATTTTTCAAAATCCAAAGATTTTAAGATTGAAAGATTTGGAAGATATGTAAGATTAATTAGATTTTAAGATTCACAAGATTTAAATAAAATATTCTTTTAAAACCTGTGGATAGATTAAATAGCAATAACCGTTAGCAATGCAAACGGGAAAGAGCATAACATATCCCAACCCAGAATTAAGGTGTAAATTCATTAAGCTTTTCTATTTCACACTTATTACTAACAATTTAATATAGAAAATTCACTTTTTCTATATTATTTTTATTTAATATACCGTAAATTGCAATGTTAATCACGGAGAGGTGGCTGAGTGGTTGAAAGCGGCGGTCTCGAAAACCGTTATGGGGGCAACTCCATCCAGGGTTCGAATCCCTGCTTCTCCGCAATATTAAGGACAACATTAAACCGTTATCTCGACAAATCGGAATCCAGGGTTCCCCGCGGCGGCGGGTGCTTCTCCGCTGAACAAAAAATCCAGATAAGTCTGGATTTTTTCATTTCAGACCGATATCCCTGCAAGTTCGGATTCTGTTTTTGCATATCCTCATTTTTTTGAATTTTTTCCATTATTACCTCTTTCATAATATACTATTTTACTTGCTTTTAAACGATAATTTTTTTAAAATAATGGAAATAAAGGAAGTTTTTTATACTATATAATTAAGTATTTAAACAATTTTTTTTAAAGGAGAAATAATGTGAAAAAAACATTTATTTTCTGCTTTTTATTATTCTTATTTATCTTACCAAATCTCTATTCGCAATACAATGGTTTAAATTCTGCCGGTGCAGGCCCATGGGTTTCAAATAGTGAAAATATGAATGCAAATTTGTTTTTACCCAATCCAAATACTGTTGGTTATGCATATCATATGACACAAACAGGGGGCTGTCAGTTATTCAGATTTAATGTGGGTTCCCCTAATATAACAACATTGATAGGCAATGAAAAAATGATATTTGGGAATGGCGATTTTGCTAACCCGACAGGTGTATGGAAATTTTATGTTCAGAGCAATATTTTTTCTCCGTACACAATATATGAAGTTGATACTGCTACAGGAAATCTGGATAGTATCGGTGTACCTTTGAATTTAAGAAGCGGGCATAGAGTCAGGGATATGGAATGGGACCATACAACAAATACAATGTTTATGGTAAGTACAAATTATAATAATACAGAGACACAATTTTATTCTTTGGACTGGGCAACAAAATCATTGACTTGGATTGGTCCTCTGGTTACGTCGCCCGCAGCAATAATGGCAGGAGGTTTTAATGCTAACGGTACTTACTTTGGTTGTGATGCAGGAACGGATGCATTATGGAAAGTGAATAAATATACAGGTGCATGGACAATGGTAGGTCCTTTAGGCATATCCGCTTGTCTTTATCAGGATGCAGGCTTTGACAGGTCGGATTTTTCTAAAATGCTGTTGTGTTCGTGCTCTGATACCCTTGGCCTTTATCAGGTAGATACCGTGACGGGTTCTGCTACGCTTATAGGTCCTTTTCCGTCCGGATATTTGGGAGTCGTAGCAATGGGTTTCATGCCTAAACCGGGTCCTCAGATTTCTCATTCCCCGCTTCAAAATACTACGAATGTGACAGGTCCCTATGCAATTAACGCTGCCGTTACTCCTTCAGGCTCGGGTATTTCAATGACAAAATTATACTGGTCAAGAGATAATATTACCGTTACCGACAGCGTTATGATGACAAATACAAGCGGTAATAACTGGACGGGAAACATTCCCGGTAATGGTCTTCCCGCAACTTACAGATACTATATATGGGCTAAAGATTCCCTCAACAGGTCTGTGGCAGCACCTTATAATGCACCGGTGAGTCTCTATTCTTTTAAATCAAATGCAAACGATACAATAAAACCTGTTATCAATCACACACCTTTAGGAAATATATTTAAATATCAATGGCCGGATTCCGTATTGGCCTCTGTTACGGATAATATCGGAATAGATTCTGTCTGGGTAAGATGGAGAATAAACAGTAATGCAACAAAACATTTAAAACTTATAAATACATCCGGAATTATTTATAAAGCATTATTTAATTCTTTGATTTCCGATGTTAATGTCGGTGATACAATCTATTACCGCATCATAGCTCAGGATAATTTTACCAATCATAACAAGGATTCTACGGGCTTGATTAGTTTTAATATCATACCTTCATTATATTCCTGTATAGGAAATGGAACTGATGTAGTCGGATCTGCAAGTCCGTTTAATACATTTTGGAATGGATTTAAGACACAAATGCTCTGGACTGCTTCAGAAATTTCCGCAAATGGCGGCAATACAGGTAATATCATGCAAATCGGTTTTAATATAGTTACTGTTGATACTCAGGTGATGCATAATTTTAATATTAGAATGCAAAACACAAACCTGTCTTCACTTACAAATGGATTTATTACTTCCGATTGGACCGGTGTATATTCAGGCACATATAAAGTTAATGGAATGGGCTGGCAATTTATAAATTTGCAGACACCTTTTTACTGGGACGGAGTAAGTAATTTGCTGGTTGAAATTTGTTTTAGCAATACAAATTATTCACACGGTTCATATGTACAGGGGACAGCAGTATCAGCTATGGATTATTATATGGGCTATGATGATATATTAGGATTAGCATGTACAACATATAAAACTCCCTGGGGTTCCTCATACAGACCAAATACATGTTTTCAAATTATATCGGTTATAGGTATTGCAAATAATTCAAATAATATTCCGACTGTATATAAATTGTCCCAGAATTATCCGAACCCTTTTAATCCCGTGACAAAAATTAATTATCAAATCCCGGTGAAGGGTTATGTCAGTTTGAAGATTTATGATATACTAGGCAGAGAAGTTAAAGAATTGGTTAACGAAATTAAATCGCAGGGTTTTTATACCATAGATTATGATGCTTCCGGTCTTTCAAGCGGAATTTATCTGTACAGACTGGAATGCAATGGTTATACCGAAACGAGAAAAATGTTGATGATTAAATAATGAAATTATTTAATAAAAAATCCCGATTTATCGGGAATATTAATAAAATAATTTTTAATAAATTATTTTTATAACAAAAAGTCCTGATAGGCGGACTTTACTATTAAATATAATTTTAAAAAGAAAAAAATGAGAAAAAAAACATTTGTATTCTGTTTAATATTAGTGTTATTGTATTTCTCGAACCTTTTTGCCCAATATAATAACGTACTATCTGCGGGTGTTGCTCCCTGGTTACCCAATAGCGGTAATTATAATACGAATTTAGTTTTGACCAAACCGAATACAATCGGATATTCTTACTATCCTGTTGGTACATCAGGAAGCCAGCTGTTCAGATACAGAGTCGGTTCACCCGGTACTACTACTCTTATCGGAAGTGTACAGCCGTATCTGTTTGGTAACGGAGACTTTGCTAACCCTACAGGAGTCTGGAAATTTTATGTTCAGGATCAGAATGCACCGCCTTATACTATTTTTGAAGTCGATACCGCAACCGGAGCTCTTACAAGCATGGGGGCGCCTTTGAATTTAAAAAGCGGACATAAACCAATGGATATGGAATGGGACCATACAACCAGTTCATTTTATATTTTAAGTTCAGATTCTTCTTTGACTGAAACTCAATTATACAGAATGAACTGGACTACTAAAAATTTAACGTGGGTAGGTTCTCCCGTATCAAGTCCCTCCGCAATAGTTGCCGGTGGTTTTAACGC
>Ga0182021_10009342_pt1 | contig 11621 bp, 14 predicted proteins | sample 612E3MmetaG_FD_120493 | JGI IMG/M metagenome (GOLD analysis project Ga0182021, IMG submission 120493) | Permafrost microbial communities from Stordalen Mire, Sweden - 612E3M metaG (Illumina Assembly) | ecosystem: Environmental > Terrestrial > Soil > Wetlands > Permafrost | place: Sweden...
AAGGCTGCTGCAAAATATACACTGATTCTTAGACCTGGGAGATAATAATTTTTAATTCTGTAAATTAATGCATTTCTGCTTATTATGATTAAAACATTATTACTGATAGGAACGGGAGGATTTTTGGGAAGCATTTCCAGGTTCATTACATCCCGTTTTATGCAGAATAATTTTCCATCGGCATTTCCATTCGGAACCTTCATTGTTAATATCAGCGGCTGCCTCCTGATTGGATTAATCTATGGGATGTCTGAAAGAAGTTCTTTGATGAGTCCGGGGTGGAAAATGTTTCTTGCGGTTGGTTTTTGTTAGTTGTTGAGATCGTTGATGAGTCGGATAAAATTGATTCATTTTTTGAATCAATAAAACCGTATTTTGATAAAATCGGTAAAGGCCATATCATAACTGCAGATGAGACTTCAGTTATAACACAAAAAACTGGAATCAAAAAATAACTCAGATATTATTAATGAGCAAACACCGAAAAGTAATCTTACCCTTTTCAGAGTGGACTTGATTGGCCTGTCACAGAAAACTTTTGAGAGAAAGATATCCAAAGTATATTCCAAGAAGACACAACACTACACCCAGACTTTTAATTATAATAGAAATCAACCTGATATTGATCCGTTGCCGGAACCGGACAATCATGAAAGCGAGGAGAAAGAACCAGAGAACACTGCCCAGAGCGAGGAAGAATGCATAACAGATACTGATTGCCAGATGAAAATATTTAGGGAAAGTCGTAGGTTCTGCCCTGTGATCCTTCATTTTTGGTATCTGGTTCCTTTCAATTTTTTCAATTGACAGCGCTGATGAGTCTCGTCCCCGGACACCTTCAATTTTACTGATTTCTTTTACATTCTCGTCGATTTTGGTTGCCAGCCCCCCGGTATGAAAACCCATAGATGCTATTAACGAAATCACAAAAAAAGACGATGTAAGCGAACCGATAAATAAAGTCGGATTAAGGAAGTTAATCATTACTCCGGTATAAAAACCTCCTCGTTCCCTTTTTTCAATCTTTTCAACAAGATGGCTCTTATCCTCAAGATGGTCAATATCGAATCTTGTCTTGAAAATTTTGTATCCCAGAAAAAGAAAAAATATTGAACCGGCAGCATAAAGAAAAGGGATGACCGGCGCTATGAAAGTATAAAGCTTAGTCAATCCGTATACTGCAATAAAAACAAAAGTAAAATCAGCGCAGGAGGCACCAAGACTTACTAAGTTACAGTAGCGTAACTTTCCCTTGAGAGCACTGGTTGTAATCAGAATACTTACAGGACCTGCAATCGGCATTGCGAAAATGAACCCTGCCAATAATCCTGTAATTGATATTGTTATCACACTCTCTATCACAGAATTGGTATCTTAGGTTATCAAAAAAAAATAATACGAGGTATTTAATAAAATTGTTACGTGTTAATTTTTACAAGTTAAATAATTTTTAATCAAATAATCAAGCTCTGTACCCAAAGAAGCAATAAATTTGTTCAAAATAACAATTTCCAATAATAAATAAATCATGAATTCAAAAGAGAGAGTGTTCAAAGCTTTTAAGAAAATGGAGGGAATGCCTGACAGGATTCCACTTCAGTTTGATTTGTGCAGGCAACACACAGAATCATTCGGCAGGAAGCTCAGAATTGAACCGGATTATGCTTTGTCCTATTATGAAGATCTGACTTACAGGATTTCAGCAAACGAGATAAGGACCAGAATGGGAAGTGACGCGGTAGTTGTGGGAGGAACAGTACCTTATGGATATATACCTGAAATTGTCCATGATAATATTACCAAAAATGAATTTGGTATGCACATGAAGCCTGGTTCACTTTACGTGGAAGTTGTAAAATGTCCTCTTGAAAATGCTATGTCAGTCAGTGATATTGAGAATTATTCATTTCCAGATCCGTACGCAAAGGGAAGATTTGACAAAGCTAAAAGAGATATAGATAAATATGGAAACATTTTTTTTATTATCGGGGACGTTGAAATTTCACTTTTTGAGATGGCCTGGCATCTGACCGGACTCGAAAAATACATGCTTGCAATGCTTTGCGGTGAACCATGGCTCGACCTTCTGGATGACAAAGTTGAAGAATGGAGCACAGGTCTTGCACTCCAACTTGTAAAATCAGGAGTGGACGCAATCTGGTTTGGTGAAGATCTGGGAAGTCAGACTTCAACACTTATTTCACCCGAGGAGTGGAGAATAAGATTTAAACCACGTCATAAAAGAATGATCGGAAAGATACGGAAGGAAAACCCTGATATTGTTATAATAATGCATTCCGACGGAGCAGTGGCTCCGCTGATAGATGATTTTATTGAAATCGGTGTTGATGTCTATAATCCTGTCCAGCCAAATGTATATGGCTCTGATCCGCAGGAACTAAAAGAGAGATATGGCAACAGGATATCCTTCTTTGGTGGAATCGATCAGCAATCTCTTTTACCATCAGGTGATATGGGTAAAATACAAGAGGAAATAAAAGAGAGAATCAGTATTCTGGGAAAAGACAGGGGCTATCTTATTGCCCCGGCTCATATTCTTCAACCTGATGTTTCAACTGAGACAATAGAATTTATGATACAAACTGTTCTTGAATCAGGATATTATTAAGCCGGATAATATTTTCTTCTGAAGAACAATGCGACATTTACAAGCATTATCATAACCGGCACCTCAACAAGCGGTCCGATAACAGCAGTGAAAGCTTCTCCTGAGTTAATTCCAAATACCGCAATCGCAACAGCTATTGCAAGTTCAAAATTATTGCTTGCTGCAGTAAATGAAAGAGTTACAGTTTGTCCGTAGGTTGCTCCTGCTTTCCTGCTCATAAAAAATGAAAACAAAAACATGATCAGGAAATATATTATCAGAGGAATAGCAATAGAAACCACATCCATAGGTAATTTTACAATATATTCACCCTTGAGAGAAAACATTACTATTATTGTGAATAATAAGGCAATAAGGGTTATAGGACTTATCCTTGGAATAAACTTTGTATGATACCATTCCTTGCTTTTAACTCTGATCAGTACAAAACGTGTTACAAATCCTGCGATGAACGGTATTCCCAGATAAATAAAGACACTTCTGGCTATTTGCCCGATTGTAATATTTTCAACCACTGAGTTAGTAGGTACTCCAAACCAACCCGGTAAAATTGCAATAAAAACCCACGCATACACTGAAAAAAGCAGGACCTGGAAAATGGAATTAAACGCGACCAGACCCGCACAATACTCGCAATCACCTTTGGCCAGGTCGTTCCACACTATCACCATTGCAATACAGCGGGCCAATCCTATTAAAATTATACCGTACATATAAGGCAGGTTTGAATTGTTTTCTCCCGGGAACAGTTTGAAAAAAAGAATTGCCAATGTGAACATAAGAACTGGTCCGATGATCCAATTCTGTATAAGAGAAAGCCCCAGTATTTTAAAATTTCTGAAAACACCTCCCAATTCTTCATATTTAACTTTTGCCAGTGGCGGATACATCATAAGGATCAGACCAATTGCTATCGGAATATTTGTTGTGCTTTCAGGAGACGATTTTAAAGAATTCCAGAAGAGCGCAATTGAAGGGAAAAAGTATCCTGAAACTACCCCTGTGAACATTGCCAGAAATATCCATAGGGTAAGGTATCGATCGAGAAGTTTTAATTTTGGTTTCATAGCAACAACCTGATAATTAACTTATAATTTAACAACAATTTGAATTCGTTCCGGAACAACCGCATACAGGTTCAGAGTTTCTCAGTATACCATTTATAATACCGGCGGCACATCCGACACCGGAGTTTACCGATATTGCATTTACGGGACAATTAATCTGACAGGCGCCGCATTCCATGCAATAATCTTTTCTTACGATATGTGCTTTTTTCCCTGAAAGTTCAAAAACATCATGCGGGCAAACTTTTAAACACATTCCGCAGCCATTACACGAATCTTCACATAATTTGAGGGTCACTACACCAGGCAGGTAAATAAGTTCTTTCATTTCATTTATATTAAATCAATTTTCCTATAATCATTAAAACGATGCCGATAAAGGCAAATCCTATTTGCAGCGGCAGAGAAAATTTCATCTCTTTTTTAACTCCCGAAAGAGAAGTAAATGTTGATGAACCGGTAAAATTCATCGCTGTGAATGAGGAAATTGCAGTTATGATCAGAAACCATGATCCTTTTTCAAAAATGCTATCGCCGATACGGTCAGATAATAACAAAACCAGAAAAATCAATGCTCCCGAATAAAAACCTTTTAATGAGAACGGCCTCGCAGGAATAAATGGAAGAAACATCGGGGTTATTACAATTCCGGCTATGTATGCTAACAATATATTTAATAAAACAGGAACTCTGCCAACCGTAAAATTTCTTAGCGAAAAACTATCCCTGCTTATACACGAAATTACAAAAACAAGTACCATTGCCCCGAGAAGATAATACTTCCCATACATAAAATCATTAGGGATAAGCTTAACCCTGTCGTTGAACCCAAATGTAACTCTCCTCATTTCCCTGTCAGCACGGTATCCGTCATTGATAAATTTCTTTATATCTGATGCGCGGACCGGACCATAATGTACGTTAAAACCTGTTTCACCTTTAACAAGATGAGCAGCTATGCCGGTTGCCCCCAGCTGCGGTACAATTATTCGTTTATGAGATACGATTTTTTCAAGTGAGACCTCCTTTATTCTGAGAACCAGTTCTTTCGTGCTGAAAGTCCCTTTACCTGCGGCGCACCAGACATTCACCCCCTTAGTATCAAGAACCAGGATCCAGATATTCATTCCTGCCAGATTCCTTCGAAGGTTATCGAATGTAAGCTTATAATTTGCTGTCACTAAAACATCAGATGCCATATCAGGTCTGCCTACGGCATATAGTCCCGGACTTACTCTGTAATTATCACGGTTAATTCCCCATCGTACCATAACCGCACCTAAGAAATCTTTAAAATCAAGCTCGGTTGAAACTGCCGGAACTGCAATTCCTTCAAGAGGTATACTACCAATCTGAAAGGAGTTTTTCATATCAAATCAGGTTATCTTTATAAAAGTTGTAAAAGGCATTTTTTATTTCATCCCGCACTCTCCGGAACTCACTTAATATATGTTCCTCAATTCCTTTTGCATGGGAAGGATCTTCGAAGCTTATATGCAGACGGTGTCCGACTTTGCCCGGGAAAAAAGGACAAATTTCATTAGCCTGATCACAAACTGTAATAACATAATCCCATTCATCCTTTAAATATATATCTACAGATTTTGGCTTTTGATTACTGATATCAATACCAATTTCCTGCATAACCCTGACAGCTATCTGATTAAGCTGTTTTGCAGGTTCAGTTCCTGCAGAATGAACATCATTTTTTGCATCGAAAGACTGCAAAAATCCCTGAGCCATCTGGCTGCGGCAACTGTTTCCAGTACAAAGTATTAGTATTTTCATATAAAACTGATTATTAACATAATATTTTGACATCCTTTATATCTGCAAAGAATATTTCAAACATTTTATAAAAATGCTCTATCCTGGAATTGTTTAGGCAGTAATTGATTTTCAGCCCATCGATTTCACCGTGAATAAGACCTGAATCCCTGAGTTCCTTCAGATGCTGTGAAACCGTAGTACGTCCAAGTGGCAGATAATCTGAGATATCACCTGATATGCATGTTTTTGTTTCAGCAAGATATTTGAGAATTGCCAGTCGTGCCGGGTGCGACAAAACCTTTGCAAACCTGGAAAGGTCCTGTAATGATTCATCGAATTTTTCTGCTTTGTTCATTATAATTATATCTAACGGCGCAAACATACGACATAATGATTAATTATCAAAAGATAAAAGTCATTTTATTATAATATCAGGAATTTATTTCCTTCGAAAAGGAATGATATGTTATCAAAGATTTTAATAATAATACATTCCTCTGATACAACTTACTCTTTATATATACTTATCCCAATAGCCGTCAACCTAAGGAAAATATAGGTATATTCTTTGGATTTCTTATTTTACTAAATGTCATATTATCAGATTATTATACAAGAATACTAGATTGAATGCAGACAATATATTCTCACTTCCTAATTTTCCAGGCTCGTTGAAGCCACAACATTTCTTATTGACTGGCTCTGAAAGAGCAGTATATTAATAACCACCGGTGCAATCGGTGGTAGAGCACCTCACTGGACAATAAGCTCCGCTGGAGCGTAATATGACTGGTGAGAGTGGATATGGAAGAATAATACTATTAATATCAATAAATTACGCCCCTTCAGGGCTTGACGTCAATGAATTAGCCAATCCCCCAGCTGGCGCTGGGGGTTATTTACATCAGGCCACATTCGTGGCTGTTTAAGTCAAAAAAACGCTACGCTCAGGATTCCCCCCTGCACGAACGGAAATATATAAATGACATCATTTACTGACAGGTCAGATTAACATATTTGATTCTTTGCCTTATGATACGACAGATGAGTGAAGCTTGCAGGTCAGATTTTATTGAATTCTTCAATATATTTATCTATGAAGAACTGTTTTTGCTTTGACTTGTATTGCATTATGTAGCGGGGATGCTCCAGAGGAACAATCCTGCCGAATAATTTCAGCTCACTATTAAGCTGTAAAATGAACTTATAATTCTGCCCTGTTCCAAGGCAAAAACAGATATCCTTTTCAATTCCAAACTGAAGTTGTTTTGTCAATGTGTCAACTATAAAACCATACACTGCTTCAGTAAGTTTTTTGCTGTCGTAATAATTATAATTCACCGGTTGGCTGCTTTTTTTTATGGAAGTAAATCCCAGGGGGACTACCGAACTGATAAAAAAGTCAGAATAAAACTTCCCGGGCCCGCCGTAGCATTCTATCACTTCATAAACAAAGACAGATGAAGTCTCAAAAGTCTGCAATCCCGGAATTGATAAACCAAACTTCTCAGCGAGTCTTTTAGTGTCGGTAAATGGGATCCCGGTAACACCGGCGCCAAACCTCCCGGGGTTAATTCCAAGGATAATATGCCGCGAATTATTATCATTATAAAACCTGGTATAAAAATCTGAGATTAACCGGATTATCTGAGGATTCTCCCTGAAAGGATTCATAACTGATATCCCCTCAGGTAAAGAACCTTTGTATTCCAGTTCTTTAAAAAATGAAATAACCTTTTCAGCAAATGTCATAGTAAACAGAAAATCCCGGCACATCAGAATCAGAAGTACCGGGATCAGTTTATATCTCAGTTAAAAAGTAATAAATTTTTCTTTCGGTGTTCTGCAAAAATCACAAGCTGCAGTTACTGTTCCGGCATCATATGTGTTTCCGCAAACCGGACAAACAAACCATTTTAACGGCAGACTCTTCTCACCTCCTGCAATAATTGCCGCCTGGGCAATATTATAGAATTTCGCGTGCTTTTTTTCTGTATCAAATGCCCAGGTAAATGATTTTACCGCGTCAGCACATCTCTCTTTTTTAGCAGTTTCAATGAATCCCGGATACATTGTCTCAAACTCATATGATTCACCCTTTATGGCATCTTTAAGATTTTCTGAAGTTGTCAGAACAGTAAAAGACCCTACAGTAGGCCCATCTACTTTAACTCCAAGCTTTTCAAGAACCTTCAGGTGATTATTTGCATGAATGGCCTCAGATTTTGAGGTAGCCAGAAACATGACTGCAACCGTATCAAAACCCTCACTTTTAGCTCTCTCTGCAAATGCTGCGTATTTTGAACTGGCCGTAGATTCGCCATTATAGGCAGCCTTCAGGTTTTCAATTGTATTAACCGGCTTGGTAGCACAACCGACCATCATCCCAAGAGTCAGTGCAATCAGGATTAATCTTGAAATAGTTTTCATAACAGATAAATTAATTTGTAAATAATGGAATGAAATAAATTCTAATTATGGATTTTACTACAAAGACATCATGAAATTATAAACCATAGTACCGCCCATGAATCCGGTGAAAGAAACAGCAGCAAAACCTAAGAAATAAAGTCCGAAAGCTATCCATTTCAGCTGGGTCTCCTCTTTCTTTTTAACAACAAGCCAGATACGGAAGGTGGAACCGATAATCATTATGATCATAGTAATCAAAGCTCCGGTTTCATGTTTGTTGAAAACTTTTACAACCTCTCCCTGAGTTGGTTCGCTGGCAAATAGCTGTCCTGTACTCCATGCGACGATCGCGGCCATGGTTCCGATTATCATAAGATAAAATCCGGTCTTTGACAGACATTTTTCACTTTTGAAAAAAAGTGAAACAACTTCGGCAAGAAAGCCAACAATTATAAGTGCAATTGGAAAGTGCACTATCATCGGATGTATATCGTCTGTACTGAACATTTAAAAAAAGTTATAGTTTATACTAAGGTTACTTTAGTTTTTATATCGATTATGTTCCGTTATTCAAAATTAGCGTTTTTCGATGAGGTTAGTCTGATTTTACAAAATTATTTTGTCCGGCGCCGCAAGTTCCAAAGTGTGTAAACCCATTTTCCCAAAAATAAATACCACAAAATAATAATAACTGATATCTAATATTCCCTTCTGTTAAACCATGTTAGTATAACAATTATAAAATAATTACCTTTGAACCCGTTAAAAATCAGTTGGCCTCACGATATGATGTCAGTAAAAAATGATTTGAATCCTTATGGGGATAAGCAGATTACATTTGACAAGCGCTACCTTGAAATGGCTCTTATATGGGCCAAGAATTCATATTGCATCAGGCGTCAGGTCGGCGCCCTGATTGTAAAGGGGAAAATGATCATTTCGGATGGATATAACGGAACTCCTTCAGGATTTGAAAATATTTGTGAGGATGAGAACAATGTCACAAAACCTTATGTGCTGCACGCTGAAGCAAATGCAATCACCAAAGTAGCAAAGTCAAACAATTCAAGTGAAAACTCAACGTTATATGTTACAACATCTCCGTGTATGGAGTGTTCCAAGCTTATTATTCAGTCAGGAATCAAAAGAGTGGTTTATTGTAACCGTTACCATAAAACGGATGGACTCGATCTTTTGAAACGAGCTGGAATAGAATTGATATTTATTGACACTGATAAAAATATTTATGAACTACAATAACTCAAAAAAGAGTATTTTTCTCCCGGTGATGCTGGGTATAGCCCTTGCAGTTGGTGTATTAATTGGAAAATACTTTCCTCTGAATAAGGAGCTTCCTCAACATTCCGGCATCAGGTCAGGTAATGATAAACTCAACTCCATACTGAATATCATCGAATCGAACTATGTTGATTCGGTAAACCGGAATGATCTGGTAGAAGCCGCAATACCCGCTATTCTTAAGAAACTCGATCCGCATTCCGTTTATATACCAGCCAAAGATCTTGCACGCGCCAATGAACCTTTGCAGGGAAACTTTGATGGTATTGGGATTTCATTCAACATGCTTACGGATACTATCCTTGTAATTAGCACTATACCCGGAGGGCCTTCTGAAAAACTTGGCCTGCTTCCGGGAGATAAAATCTTATTTGTAAATGATTCGCTGGTAGCCGGCAAGCATATAAGCGACGAAAAAGTAATGGGTATGCTAAAGGGCCCAAGGGGAACAGTCGTAAAGATCAAGGTTCTACGGAACGGACATAAAGAACTGTTACCATTTGAAATTACACGAGACAAGATTCCGATGTACAGTGTCGATGTTGATTATATGGTTAACGGAAATACGGGGTACATTAGGATCAATAATTTTGCCATGACCACTTATGACGAGTTCATGAAAGGGCTCAGGGAACTTAAAGGAATGGGCATGACAAAACTTATCCTTGATCTGCGTGGTAATTCCGGCGGCGTGATGGATGCTGCCATCCAGATTGCAGATCAATTCCTGAAGGAAGGGCAGCTGATTGTTTATACAAAAGGACGTGCTCAGCCCCGTACTGAGGCAAAAGCTACGGGCAAAGGAGAATTTGAAACAGGGAGCCTTGTAGTTCTTATAGATGAATGGAGCGCTTCGGCAAGTGAGATTCTTGCAGGAGCTATTCAGGATAACGACAGGGGAACCATAATCGGACGCCGTTCATTCGGTAAGGGATTGGTTCAGGAACCTATCCCTTTTTCTGATGGTTCCGGAATGCGGCTTACAATTGCCCGTTATTACACACCTACCGGCAGGTCGATACAAAAACCTTACAGCGATGGATTTGATAAATATTACGAAGACCTGAATACGAGATATAGTCATGGTGAATTTGAAGTCCCTGACAGCATCCATTTTGCTGATTCATTGAAATTTACAACTCCCGGGGGGAGGATCGTTTACGGGGGAGGAGGCATCATGCCTGACAAATTCGTGCCCGTCGACACCTCCGGCGTATCACCTTATTTCCTTAAAGTCAGATCATTAATTTACAGATTTGCACTGAAGTATACTGAAAATAGCCGGGAGAAACTGAAAGAATATACAGAATCGGATGAGATGGAAAAATATCTCGACAAGCAAAATCTCCTGGATCAATTCGTACAGTATGCCTCAGCTAACGGAATAAAAAATGATCCTGCAGGATTAAAAATATCCGGAGATATTATTTATATCCAGATCAAAGCATATATTGCCCGTAATATTCTCGACAATAAAGGTTTCTATCCAATCTGGGAGAAGATCGATACCACACTTAAGTATGCAATTGATTATCTGAAACAGTAAGAAGCTGCAGATCGGATCTCATCTGTATTTTACTTCTCCCCTGCGTGAAATGAAGGCAGAGGAGAGGTAATTTTAATTTCCCGCAAAATCACTTATAACTTTTACGGAAAGCTCTTCCTCTTCTATAAATCCCATATGGCCCGAGTTTTTAAGGATTATAATTCCGGCATTGGATGGCAGATTGACCTTTTTCCTGATTAAATCACAAGGAATATAATTATCCATTGAACCTAAAATCCATAAACACTGAACATTTCCTGCTTCCATAACCGCTAATCTTGAAGGTCTTATCATCATACCGTTCAGTATCGCGATTATCCCCTCCCCTGGTATTTGTGAGGCAATTTCTATTGATCTCTGAAGCGCTTCAGAAAATTTTTCGAGATTTGAAGATGCAAACATCCTGATTACATTATCAGGATACATCAGATTCTTTTTCCCAGCCTTTACAATCGCTATTTCCCTCCTTCTTTTCTCGAGTAACTCCGGGGTATCCGGAAATGGCGAAGAATGAAACAAACAATAACCGGAAAGATACTCCGGAAAAAGCTCAAGAAAGGCCAAAGTAACATACCCGCCCAGGGAATGACCGACAAGACAGGCTTTTTTAATGCCAAGATCATCAAGCAACTCTTTTATAACCGTTGCCATAAACTCCATGGAATGAACATTATCATAAACATCGGAATTACCGTGACCGGGAAGGTCTACTGAAATAACCCTGAATTCTGATGAAAGTTTCCCGGCAAAACCGTTCCATACCCCGGATGATTCCAGATAGCCATGTAGCAGAACAATAGTACTGCCATTACCAGCATCAGAATAGTTAATTCTGCCGCCTTTGAATAAAAGATACATATAAATAAATTATTTACTTTTGTAAAGGTATGAAAATTGC
>Ga0182021_10009343_pt1 | contig 11621 bp, 5 predicted proteins | sample 612E3MmetaG_FD_120493 | JGI IMG/M metagenome (GOLD analysis project Ga0182021, IMG submission 120493) | Permafrost microbial communities from Stordalen Mire, Sweden - 612E3M metaG (Illumina Assembly) | ecosystem: Environmental > Terrestrial > Soil > Wetlands > Permafrost | place: Sweden...
ACCCTTTTTTCGCTTGCGCCCGGCCCGCCGCCACGTCCTGCAAATGCTGCCGCACATGAATTAACTCGTGGGCCAATACCGCCGCCAGGGCGTCCCGCGAAGCGCCCGCCTTCGACAACATGCGCATCATCCCCAGGCTCACGAACACTTTTCCGTCGTGAGGCATGACGAAAGCATTGGGTTCCATGGAGTCGATGAGGTAAAGATTAAAATGACCCACGTCGAGACCTTCCACTTGAAGGAGCCGATCCAGGATTTCCTTGGCCTCCGAATGGAGGGCCGAAAAATTTTCGAAATCCTCATATCCCGGCGCAATGATCCGCTCCCTCTGGTGGAGGGCATCCATGACTATGTCTATGTTTTCGGATGGAACGGCGGGAGCGGCCGCCATGCCGACCGCGCGTCCGGGCGCTTGGCTAAGACTCAGGCGATCCAAAATGTCACTCAAAACTCCCGTGGTTGCATCGCGTCCCGCCTCGCCGACGAAAAACGGCCGCCAGTTCTCCAGCAGCCCTCCTTTTCGGAAGGGCCCGAGCCTGTTGATGATGGAAAAGTTCGCCGTCTGGTGCAGAAGCAGGCTGGAAACAAATCCCGCGAGTTGCGTCATCCCGAAAGTCCCCGCGTTCCCCATTTGCAGCAACCCGCTGAACGCCAGACCACCTACGAACCTCTGCGTCAGCAGTTTGGAGAAGGAACCGATACGCCCCGCGAACAATTCCATCCAAGCATCGGGATGCGCCAAAGCAAACATCGCCGCCGTCCCCAACACGGAGCCGGGGGGCGTCAAGTGTGCCGCCACAGCCATCGCGACGGACGAAGCCGCCTGAGCGCCCAACCGGCGAAAGAACTCGCCCCATTTGATCCGGCCCTGCGCCTTGGCGACCGCCAGGGAGACGATCGACGAAAGGAACAGCCCGGCGATAATAATCTTAGCCCCCGTCCCCGTGGGGTCGGCCAGGAGGACGCGCAACGCGGCGGTTTCCAAGGCCGGGCCCAATAGGACCGCGAAGAACTTGTAAACCGGACCGGTCTTGGACCACCTGAACAAATCGAACAACCAATCAAAGACGAAACCGGGGCGGGTGGAGGGTTGAATTGTCGGCACCGTCGCACCCAGGAACAACGTCAGCCCGGCCCTATTGACCGTCCGCGCTTTCGCTGTGAGCGCGGCAAGGCGCGCGCTGACGGCCGCAATACCAGCCTTCACTCGCGCCCTAACCGTTGCCGGTGCCGCCGGACGAAGAAGGGATTCAGCTGTTTTTGCGGCGGATGTTTCAAGGACCGAGCGGTTGAACTGGGCGGAAATCCAACGCCGAACCGCCGTGGCGAGCCGAACCGGGAGGGAGCGTTGTCTCACGGTGGAAACGAAGGTGTGACCGCCGAAGGAGAACGACTTCCCCACATTGGCGGCGGTCGAGGGAGTTCCTGTGCCCTCTCCCTCGCTGACGGTTAATTGGACCAGCGGTGTGTCTTCTCTCTCCGGCAAGGGGTTCAGGGCGATCCTCGATCCATTTCGGTTTTCAACGCTCTCCACCCGGGCTTCCGACCAGCCGGGTCCGGCAGTTTGTGCGGCCTCGGCCAGAACTTTATTTGACTCCCGGACGACGTTGTCCACATCCTCTTTCATCGCTCGCAAAGCACCGATGATGCTGATCCACAAGTTCGTCAAGAACGCCCCGGCCCTGGCGCCGAACCCGAGGGCGTTCACAAGCGAGATCGGCTCGCCGCGGAACATCTTTTCCAGGGGCAGGGGCTCGCGGACGAAGACGTCCATGTAATTCGAATCCTTGGGGACCTCGGTGATCTTGGGGGTGACGACGACGATGCCTGCGCCTTTCTCCGTGAATCGGCGCACCAAGTCCTCGGTGTGGAAGCCTCCGGCGACGAGGACGGCTATGGGAGATGGCCCTTTCCCGGCGGGAGTTTCCTTCGCGATCTTGGCCAGAAGGTTGTCCGCGAGGGCCTCGTTGCGTTTGAGGGCGAGGCCGCAGAAGTCTTCGAAGGGTTTCAAAAGCGGGGCCGAAAGAGACGCCCCGGCCGCCGGACTCGTCGCCGGATTTCCGGCCAGCTCGTCCAGTTCTTTGGGAAGGCCCAGGATTCCGTCGCGGTTCTTTTCGTATTCCGCCCAATCGTTGGGCGTCATTTTGTGGTGGATCAGGCTGTCCAGAAGGCCGAGGCGGCGGGCGGCGGCGGCTAGGCGCTTTTGCTCCGGCGTCCGGGCCAGCGCCGCCTCAACCGTTTGCTCGCGGGCCGAAATCTCGTCCAGCAGATTTTCCCGGTTGATCCCGTCGGACAGGATGACGTAGTTGATGTAGGCCCACATCCGGGGAAAATCTTTCCCCAGGCGGATGTCGCGGGAACGGCAGAGGTCTTTGAGATACGCGTGGTACCGGCCGCCGGTCCAGCGGCCCGAGCGGTAGGAGATGCTTTTCTGAACGAGGTCGTCCAAGACGGACTTGGGGCACTTGGAGGCGAGGAGTTCCACCAGTTGCCTTCGCTCGCGCTCGACCAGCTTGAAGTCCAGGGCGTCCTCGGCGTCGAGGGCGTCTAGGAGTAGGGCGAGGTTGGGGAAGTCGCGGTTCTTCGCGGGGCCTTTCCGCATCATGTAGCGGACGTGGTCGCCCAGCTTGCTTCCCGCGCGGTAGGCGGCGAGGCGGCGGTCGAACTCTTTGAGCTCGGCGGAATAGATTTTTTCTTTCAGTTTGTCGGCTTGGGCGCCGAGGTCTTTCAAAACGGTCTCGCTCTTGAGCGTCAAGGGATGGGCGTCCTTCACGGACTGGACGTCGGCCTGGTAGTCCTCCCACTTCTCGACGCCCCACAAGAAGGGGGGGACTTCCGCCGTCAGGGCCGCGTATTCGGCGCCGGTGATGCGCCCCTCTTTGAGAAAGTAATCCGCCACGTCCTTGACGACGTCGGCGGACCCGGCCTGGCGCAGGGCCGGCGTGACGAACGGCCCTTCGGCTCCTTCCAGTCCGACGATGAGCTTCCCCCGGCTGGGGGCCGAAAGCGCGGCGATCATCGCCGAGATGTTCCGCTGGGCTTCTTCAATACCGTGGGCGTCTTGGATGTGGACGACGAGGGGGGAGGTGGGATTCTTGGGGAGATGGGCTTCGCGGATCGTTCCGTAGGGAAGCACGGCGGCGGCCAGACCCGAGGGGAGCCCGGGGAAAGACGATTCCATTTCGGCGGTCTGCGCTACGGCCGAAACCGTCAGGCCGCCTCCGGCGGAGGCCGCGGGGGGCGGCGTGAAATCCCACTGGCCGGGTTGGGGGAGTTGAGCGAGAAGCCCCGACGTCGCCGGGCTCCCGGCGTTTCCGTCGTCGGAATTGGCGGCGTTCATCCGCCGGGCGGCGGCGCGCCTCTCGGACCAAAAGTTGCCCTCCGCCGCCGACGAAAGGGCGGCTTGCGAGAGCATGACTCCGGCGAGGACACAGCTTAGGATCTTCTTGGACAAGGGGTTTCCCCTCCCCTGGAAACGTGAAGCCTAATGTGAGAAGCGCTTGATTGAATTCTAATGGAATGAGGTTAAGATCGCCTTAAGAAGTTGAAAATAACTTGTAAATATTTTTAATCCCTAATTTTGCATGTTGTTTACACAGGGTCCTCTGGAGAATTGGGGTCGGCGGGAACGATTTGGGCCCCCTGATCCTCTCCCCGTGACTTTACAAAGGGCTTGGCCGGGTGTATCATTTAATTAACGGCTAATTGCATGTCGAGGTGACGCCATGTACCACGTGCAGGACATCCATTCCCTGACGGAGTTTCACCGGAACACGAAACGGCACCTGAAAATGCTTCGGCGCTCCGGGCGCCCGGAGATCTTGACCATCAACGGCCGGGCGGCCTTGGTCGTGCAGGACGCGGCCCGATACCAGGAGTCCCTGGACGTGCTGGAGCGGGCGGAAACCATTGATGGGATTCGGCGCGGGCTCGCTTCCATGAGAAAGGGTGGGGGCGCCCCGGCGGAAAAAGTCTTTGAGAGGTTGGTCAGGAAATACGGTCCTCGGCGGCGCCCGGAGTGAGGTTCGAGGTCATCGTTCAGCCGTCCGCCGAGGCCGACGCGGGGGAGGCGGCCCGCTGGTTGGCGGAGAGGTCCCCCTTTCACGCGGAGGAATGGCTTCGGGGACTTGAAAGGTTTATCGAGACTTTGGCTGTTTTCCCCAAGAGAGGAACCGTGGCTCCTGAAAGTGGGGTTTTCGATGAGGAAATCCGGGAGATTTTTTATGGTCAGGGTCATGGGACCTACCGGGTGTTGTACACCGTTCAAGAAAACTTAGTCCACATCCTCCACGTGCGGCACGGCGCGCGCCGGCCCCTCCGGCGTCGGACCGGGTGAACCATCGCAGCCAAATCATGAACATTCCTTTCAACCGCACAAAAACCGTGGCCACGCTGGGCCCGGCCAGTTCGGACCCCGCCGTCATGCGGCGCATGGTCCGGGCGGGCCTGGACGTGTTCCGCCTGAACTTCGCGCACGGGACCTATCCGGAATTCGCCGGCTTGATCGCCCGGGTCCGCGAGGTTTCACGGCGGCTGTCGCATCCGGTGGGCATCCTCCAAGATTTGCCCGGGCCGAAACTGCGGGTCGGGGCCTTGTCCGCCGATGTGGAGCTTCACCGGGGGGATGAGGCGGTCTTGGTCGCGGGGCGGACAGGCCCGGCCGGGACGATCCCCGTCACCTATCCCGATCTGTCGCGCGATTTGAAACCCGGCCACGAGGTCTTCATCGCCGACGGGTTGATCCGGCTTCTCGTCCGGGCGGTCAAGGGCGGGCGCGTCCTGTGCTGCGTCGCCAACGGCGGCATCGTCCGGCGGGGGAACGGCGTCAACCTGCCGCGGTCCCCGCTTTTGCTGCGCGCTTTTACGCCTGAAGACGCACGGCACCTGGTTTTTGGGCTGGCCCACGGTGTGGACTTCGTGGGGATTTCCTTCGTCGGGACCAAGCAAGACGTGGACCGGGTTCGGGCTTTCTGCCGCCGCCGCGGGCGGACGCCGTTTTTGATCGCCAAGATCGAGCGGCGCGTCGCCGTCGAGAACCTGGACGATATCCTGGAATCCGCCGACGGGATCATGGTCGCGCGGGGGGATTTGGGCGTGGAATTCCCCTTCTTCAAAGTGCCGGGACTCCAAGAGGACATCGTCGCCCGCGCCAGACGGCGGGGCCGGCCCGTCATCGTGGCCACGCAGATGCTGGAATCCATGATCCAGAACCCGCGCCCCACCCGGGCGGAGGCGACGGACGTGGCGACCGCCGTGCGGGAGGGAGCTGACGCGGTCATGCTGTCGGGGGAAACCGCCGTCGGAAAATATCCGGTCGCGGCCGTGGAAGCCTTGTGGAGCGTCATCGGCGAAACCGAGCGCCGCGTCCGGCCTTTCGAAGCTATTTCCGAAACCGGCGACTTGTCCGACGCCGTCGCCCGTGAGGCGTGCCGCACGGCCCTGAGCGTGGGCGCCCGGTGGATCGTCGTGCCCACGCGGTCCGGCGCCACGGCGGCGCGCGTGTCCCGTCACCGCCCGGACGTTCGCATTTTGTCCCTGACCTCGGACGAGGCCTTGCGCCGGCGGTTCTCCCTTTATTGGGGTTTGGACACGGAGCCCCTTTCGGTCTCCGTGGGCCACGCCGGCATCGTGCGGCGGCTCCTCGCGCGGAGGGTCGTCAAGACGGGCCAGCTCCTGGTTTTCGCCGGCGGCGCCCCCGGCTTCCCTCAAGGCGTCACCAACCTCATCCACGTCGTCCGGGTGTGAATATTCGTAACTACCCCAGTGCCCGTCATTGCGAGAAGCCGCTTTCGCGACGAAGGCCGCTCCCATGCGGCATTTCTGGCTAGCGCCGTCACAATCCCCGCTTTCAGGGACAGGGGACACGTTTCCCCGCGACCTGAAACAGGAGGTTGCTTCGTCGGCCATAGGCCCCCTCGCAATGACGGGGGCCGAATAGGTACGAATCTTCAGGAAATGTTTTAATGGATCGCTTCAAGCCGCGGAGGAAACCGCGATAAGAGGAAAAGGAAATGAAAATCTTGGTCGTCGGTGGAGCGGGTTTCATCGGTTCGCATGTCGTGGACGCCTACCTGGCCGCGGGGCACTCCGTGACCGTGGTGGACGATTTGTCATCGGGGAAAAGGGAGAACCTCTCTCCCCGGGCCCGTTTCGTGAAGGCCGACGTCGTGTCGGCGGATTTGGCGAAGCTGTTTCGGAAGGGACGGTTCGACGTGGTCAATCACCATGCCGCCCAGATCGACGTCCGCCGCTCCGTGGAGGACCCGGCGGCGGACGCGCGAGTCAACATCTTCGGACTTTTGAACATTCTGGAGCTGTCGCGCCGGCACGGCGTCAAGAAGGTCCTGTTCTCCGCCTCGGGCGGGACGTATTACGGCGAATGCGGGCGTCCCGCGCGGGAAACCGATCCGCCCGCGCCCCTCTCTCCCTACGGCGTGACGAAGCTGGCCGGAGAGCATTATTTGCGCGCCTACCGGGCCATCCACGGCCTGCGCACCACCGTCTTACGCTACGGCAACGTGTACGGTCCCCGGCAGGATCCGCACGGTGAGGCCGGCGTCGTGGCGATATTTTGCAACCGCCTCCTGTCGGGGGGGCCCGTCCTGATATTCGGCGACGGGGAACAGGAGCGGGACTATGTGTACGTGAAAGATGTGGCCCGCGCCAATCTCCTCGCCCTTCGGCGGGCGGAGGGCCGGTCCGTCAACATCGGCACCGGCCGGGCGACGTCGGTCAACCGCCTCTTCGCCGTGTTGACGAAAGCGGCAGGCCTCCGCGTTCGCGCGGAGCGCCGTCCGGCGCGTCCTGGCGAGCTTTTCCGCAGCTGCCTGAACGTCTCACTGGCGGCCGAATGCCTGGGCTGGGCGCCGCGGCACGATTTGGAGGAAGGGTTGCGTGAAACATTCCTCCATATTCGAAATTCCCTCGCGGTCAAGGGGGGCGAATGAAAAACACGCTTGGCGAGCTTATCAAGGAACGCGGAGCAAAGATCGGCGTCATCGGGTTGGGCTACGTCGGTCTGCCCTTGGCCGCGGAGTTCGCGGCCGCCGGCTTCTCCGTCACGGGGTTCGAGGTGGACGGGAACAAGATCAAGGCCTTGAACGCCGGCCGCTCCTACATCCCGGACGTGCCGGGCGGAACCGTCTCGGCCTTGGTCCGGGGGGGGAAGCTGTCCGCCACGGGTGAATTCAAGAAATTGGCGGCGATGGACGCCGTCATCATCTGCGTCCCCACCCCGCTCCGCAAGTCGAAAGACCCGGACATCAGCTACATCGTTTCCGCCGTGGACAAGATCGAGGACGCTTTCCGCCGGGGCCAGCTCATTATTTTGGAAAGCACCACCTACCCCGGCACCACGCGGGAAATCCTCCTGCCCCGAATGGAGAAAAAAGGTTTGAAGGTGGGGAAGGACTTTTTCCTGGCTTTCTCCCCGGAACGGGTGGATCCGGGCAACCCTCGCTTCGGCATCAAGAACACGCCCAAGATCGTCGGCGGCATCACCGCGGCTTGCACGAGCGTCGCGGCCGCCCTTTACGGAACGATCGTGGACAAGGTCCTGCCCGTTTCCTCCACCGAAGCGGCCGAGATGGTGAAATTGCTGGAGAACACCTTCCGCGCCGTCAACATCGGCCTCGTCAACGAAGTGGCCCTCATGTGCGACCGGCTGAAATTGGACGTCTGGGAAATCATCGGCGCGGCGGCGACCAAGCCCTTCGGGTTCATGCCCTTCTATCCGGGCCCGGGCCTGGGCGGGCATTGCATCCCGCTGGATCCCCAATACCTTTCCTGGAAGCTGAGGACCCTCAACTTCTACGCCCGGTTCATCGAACTGGCCGGGGAGATCAATTCCCGGATGCCGGAGTATTTGGTCGAAAAAATCGGCGCCGCGTTGAACGATCGCAGCAAGCCCCTGAAGGGCGCCAAGATATTGGTCTTGGGCGCGGCCTACAAGAAGAACATCGGCGACATGCGCGAGTCCCCGGCCCTGGACGTGATCCACCTCCTCCAAAAGAAAGGCGCCCGCGTCCGCTACCACGACCCCTACGTGCGATCCATCGAAATCGCCGGCCGGCGCATGGCCGGGTCCCCGCTTTCGGACGCCCTCGTCCGGGGCCAGGACGCCGTCGTCGTGACCACCGATCACAGCGTCTTCGATATGCGCCGGATCGTCGCCGCCGCCCGCTTGGTGGTGGATTCCCGGAACGCCTGCCGGGGGATCCGCAGCCCCAAGATTGTCAGGCTCTGATATGGCCCGCATTCTCGTCACCGGGGCCGCCGGGTTCATCGGATTCTGGACGGCCGAGGCGCTGGCGGCACGGGGCGACGCCGTCGTCGGCGTCGATAACTTCAACGACTACTACGACCCCTCGATCAAGCGGGCCCGGGCTAAAAGGTTGAAGGACCGGGTCCCCATCATTGAAGCCGACATCGCCGACTACAAAGCCCTGGAAAAGGTCTTCGACGCCCACGGCTTCGACAAGGTCTGCCACCTGGCCGCCCAGGCGGGGGTCCGGTACTCCCTCACCAACCCCTTCGCCTATGAGACGGCCAACGGACTGGGCACTCTGAATGTTCTGGAGCTTTGCCGGCACAAGGGCGTTAAAACTCTTGTATACGCCTCGTCCTCGTCGGTGTACGGCGGCAACGAAAAGATTCCATTTTCCGTTGACGATCCCGTGGACAAGCCCATTTCCTTGTATGCGGCCACAAAGAAATACAACGAGCTCATGGCCCACACGTACCACCACCTCTACGGCCTGCGTTGCACGGGATTGAGGTTTTTCACGGTCTACGGCCCTTGGGGAAGGCCGGACATGGCCCTTTTCAAGTTCACGAAAGCGATCCTGGAAGGGAAACCGATTGAGGTTTATAATTACGGCAAGATGCGCCGGGACTTCACGTACGTCACGGACATCGCGGCCGGGGTCCTGGCGTCTTTGGATAAGGAGTCTCCCTGCGAGATTTTTAATTTGGGGAACTCCCAGACGGTGGAGCTGCTCCATTTCATCCATTGCATTGAAAAAGAGCTGGGCCGAGAGGCCCTAAAGAATTTGCTTCCCCTTCAGCCGGGGGACGTTCCGGAGACTTTTGCCGACATCCAAAAGTCCCGCGATAGGCTCGGGTTCAACCCCGCCGTCGGAATCGAAGAGGGCATCCGGCGTTTCATCGCTTGGTACAAGGATTATTACAAAGTCTAAGTTTCGCTACGACGCGACAGGATGGATCCAGCAGGCTCCCAGAAACGGGGAGCCTGTTTTGTTTTCCACGGCACGGCCGGTGCCTTGACTTTTGCCTTGACTTTTTCGACCTTGACTTATTCCATCCATTGGTTAAAATAGGACGCGAAACGGCGGCATCCATACCCTTGATGCAAAAGGATGGTAAAAGATGTACTTAAAGCGCCTTGAGATGAGCGGCTTCAAATCGTTCGCGGAGCGCACTCGGCTGGAGCTTGAGGCCGGGATCACCGCCATCGTCGGCCCCAACGGCTGCGGAAAATCCAACATCGTGGACGCCCTGCGATGGTGCCTGGGGGAAATGTCCGCCAAATCTCTGCGGTCCAAGGTCCTTTTGGATGTCATTTTCAACGGTTCGGCCAACCGCGCGCCTTCCAACCTGGCCGAAGTCAGCCTGACTTTCGACAACGCCAACCGCCGCCTTCCCATCGATTACACCGAGGTCACCGTGACCCGGCGCCTGTTCCGCTCGGGCGAGTCCGAATACTTCCTCAACAAGACGCAGTGCCGCCTGAGGGACATCCACGAACTGTTCCTGGACACCGGCATCGGAGAGGAAGGCTATTCCATCATGGAGCAGGGGCGGGTGGAGCAGATCCTGACGGCGCGGCCCGAGGACCGGCGCGAGCTCTTCGAGGAGGCGGCCGGCGTCTCCAAGTACAAAGCCCGCCGGGAAGAGGCCCTCCGGAAGCTGGAGCGCGCCCAGCTCGATTTGGACCGCCTGGCCGACGTGATCGCCATGACCAAGGAGCAGATGGACAAGATCGAGGCCCAGGTGAGAAAGGCCCGGAATTTCCAGAAGGCCCAGGAGGACCTGCGCCGGACGGAGATCGCCTATTGGGTTTGGGAGGCCGGCCAGTTGGACGAGCAGATCGCTTCGATGGAGCAGGCTCTCCAAGTGATCGAACGGGACCTCCAACAGAAGACGACCGACATCGCCAAGTGGGAAGCCTCGCTCACCGATTTGCGCTGGCAGGAGACCCAACTCGGAGAAAAGCTCGTCGAAGTGAACAAGCGCCTGGCCGACATCGACGGGGCCATCGCCGTGTCCGAGCAGAAAGGGACGACGGCCCGGGAGCGGGAGGAGGAAATCCGCCACCGCGACCTGGTCCTGGATGCCGAACTGGCCCAGGGCCGGTCCCGCCGCGGGGATTTGGAGAAGATGCTCGGCGAGGTGAAAGGGGCGCTGGAAGCCGAGGCCTCTCAAACCCGCGAGTCGTCGGAAAGCCTGCGCGCCGCCGAGGCCGTCCACGGCGAGAAGGAAACCGCCCAGAAGGAGCTGGAGGCCCGCGCGAAGGAGATCCAGGACGCCTTGTGGAAGATCAACCACGAGCGGGTCCAACTCCACAACCGCATCTCCGCCCAGACGTCCCTGGAAGGGCGGCTGGAAACCCAGGCGTCCTCCCTGGAAAAAGAAAAGGGGAAGCTCGCCGAGAAGATTCAGATCGAGGAGAAAGCCCTGGCCGAAGGCGAGGGCGAAGGCTCCCGCTGCGTCGAGGATTCGACCCGCTGCGAAAGCGAGTCTGTTCGGGCCAAAGGGGAATTGGACGCCCTGGACCTCCGCTTGGCGGACTTGGGCCTGCGGCTGGGAGACTCCCAAAACGCCGTCTATCGCATCAAGGCCCAGCTCGACGCCCAGGACGAATATGAAGCATCCGACGTGTACGCCCAGGGCGTGCAGGTCGTCTTGTCGGCGTCCCTGCCTGGAATCCACGGCCCTTTGGGCAAGCTGATCGCGGTTTCCGAGAACGACGAGGGGCTGGTCCGCCGGGCCCTCGGGAGCCACGTGAACGATTTGGTGGCCGAGACGCTGGTCCACGCGCATTCCGCGATTCGTCAACTGGCCGCCCAGGGCAAGGGCCGGGCCCGGTTCCTGGTCTTGGACCGCCTGCCCGGCGGTCGGCCAAACTTGCCGGGCGCGGAGCTTGTGGGCCAAAGCGCCGTCCTGGACCTCGTCCGGGTGGAGGACCGGTTCCGGCCCGCGGTGGAGTTTTTGCTCGGCGGGTGGCTGGCGCAGGGGAACGTCCTTTACGGCGAGGGGATGGTCGAGGGCGGCGCCGACCAGGCCGTGCCTCCCGCCTTCGATTCCTTAAGGCGCGGGAACTTGCAGCGGGACATGGACGCCCACGCCCTGGACGCCCGGAAGCTGGCGACGGAAAAGGCCGACGTCGAAGCGGCTCGGAAAGCCGCCGTCTCCCGGTACGACGAGACGAGGCAGCCTTTGGAAACCGCCCGGGCGAAGGTGTCCTTTTTCGCCCAGGAGATGGATCGCCGCCGGTCCGCCTTGAACGGTTTGAGAGAGGAGCTTGTCGCTGTCGAGAGCGACCTGGCGAAGGTGGCCGATGATCGCGTCCAAGCCGGCGAAGCCGCGCGCGCTCTGGCCGC
>Ga0182021_10009344_pt1 | contig 11620 bp, 6 predicted proteins | sample 612E3MmetaG_FD_120493 | JGI IMG/M metagenome (GOLD analysis project Ga0182021, IMG submission 120493) | Permafrost microbial communities from Stordalen Mire, Sweden - 612E3M metaG (Illumina Assembly) | ecosystem: Environmental > Terrestrial > Soil > Wetlands > Permafrost | place: Sweden...
CCATGGGCCTGCTGCCCTCCTTCGCCTCCGTCGGCGGCAGCGTCCGCCTCGACGGCATCGACGTGCTCGCCATGGGTGAGCAGAGCGCCCGCGAGGTGCGCTGGACGCACGCCGCCATGGTCTTCCAGGGCGCCATGAACGCCATGAACCCTGTGCACCGCATCGGCAAGCAGATCGCCGACCCCATGGTCTTTCACAAGCAGCGCAGCCCTGCCGAGGCGAAGGCGCGCACGCGCGAGGTGCTTGAGCTCGTGGGGCTGCCGGCCTCTGCGGCGCAGCGCTACCCCCACGAGCTCTCCGGGGGGATGCGCCAACGCGCCGTGATTGCGATGGCCGTGGCCTGCGAGCCCAAAGTGCTGTTCGCCGACGAACCGACGACTGCCCTCGACGTGGTCGTACAGGCGCAGATCGGCGATCTGCTCGCGGGGCTCACGGAGCGCCTCGGCCTTGCCCTCGTGATGGTCACCCACGACATCGGCATGATCGCCGAGACCGCCGAACGCGCCGTCGTCATGTACGCTGGGGTCATCGTCGAGGACGGTCGCACCATCGACGTGCTCACGGCTCCCCGCCACCCGTACACGCGGCTTCTTCTGGAGGCCACGCCGGTGGTCAATCGCGACCGTCCTCTTGTCTCTATCCCCGGCACCCCCCCGCCCCTCGACGAGACGATCGCCGGCTGCGCCTTCGCGGCGCGCTGCCCGCGCGTCTTCGAGATGTGCGCGCTGCGACCGCCGCTCATCGGCACCGGTCACGTCGTCGCCTGTCACGCCGTCGCCCAAGGGAGACTCTCGTGAGCGCCGGGGCGCTCGCCGCGTCTCCCGGCGCCCGGCACCTTCTCGAGGTCCGCGACCTGGCCGTGCACTTCACTCTCAAACGCTCCCTCGGCGACCGCCTCGCGCATCGCAGCGGCCAGGTCGCCCGCGCCGTCGACGGGGTCAGCCTCTTCCTCGACCGCGGCGAGCTTCTCGCCCTCGTCGGCGAGTCGGGCTCGGGCAAGACGACCCTCGCCCTGGCCGCCCTGCGCCTCCTCGAGCTGACCCGCGGTACCGTGCTCCTAGATGGCCAGGATGTGACCGCCCTCTCGCGTCACCAGATGCGCCCCCTGCGGCGCCGTGCTCAGCTCATCCACCAGGACCCCTATGCGGCTCTCGATCCGCGCCTGCGCACCCGCGACCTCATCGCCGAGGCGCTGCGCATCCACGGACTCGCGCCCTCCAAGGAAGCCGAGCGGGCCGTGGTCTGGGACGCCCTCGAGAAAGTCGGCCTCACTCCGGTGGAAACCTTCGCCGAGCGCTACCCGCACCAGCTCTCCGGCGGCCAGAGGCAGCGTGTGGCCATTGCCGGCAGTCTCGTGCTCTCCCCATCCCTGCTGGTCGCCGATGAGCCGGTGTCGATGCTCGACGTCTCGGTGCGCGCCGGCATCCTCGATCTTCTCGACCGCCTGCGCCGCGACGAGGGCGTCGGCATCCTCATGATCACCCATGACCTGGCCACCGCGGCCCACGTCGCGGACCGCGTCGCGGTCATGTACCACGGCAACCTCGTCGAGTTGGGTTCGGCGCGCAGGGTGATCGACTTCCCGCAGCACCCGTACACCCAAGCGCTCATCTACGCGGTGCCGCGAGTGCACCGTGAGGAGGCACGCGTCCGCACGCTGCCCGGCGAGCCGCCCGACGCCGCCCACGTGCCGCCCGGCTGCCGCTTCCACCCGCGCTGTTCCATTGCGGCAGACCGCTGCCGCGTCGAGGTGCCGGCCCTGCTGCCGGCGGCTGCAGGCGGCGGAGCGACGGCGGTCGCGTGTCACTTTCGCGTCGCCCAACGTCCGGTACATCCCAACCAGAAGGAGACACTGTCATGAAGGTTTCGATAGGCGATGTGCGCCTGTGGTTCGATGTCCTCAACGCCGGGCTCGTGCCGGAAGGGCCGGTGATGCGCGAGAAGCCGGTGCTTCTGGCACTGCACGGGGGCCCCGGCTTCGATCACTCGGACTTCAAGGGCGTGCTCGACCCGCTCTGCGACCTGGTCCAGATCGTCATGTACGACCACCGCGGCAACGGGCGCAGCGACGACGGCGACGAGACGCTCTGGAACATCGACCAGTGGACCGACGACGTCCGCGCCTTCTGCGACGCACTCGGCATCAAGCGGCCGTTCGTGCTGGGCTGGAGCTTCGGCGGCTTCGTCGCGCAGTCGTACGCAGCACGCTACCCCAAGGAGCTCGCGGGCCTCGTGCTGCTCTCTACTGCGGCGCGGACCAGCTTCGAGCTGTTCGGTCCGGCGTTCGAACGGCTCGGGGGCGCGGAGGCCAAAGAGGCCGCGCGCCGCTTCCTTGTCGAGATGGAGCCGGACGCCGAGGAGGAGTTCATGAGGGTCTGCATGCCGCTCTACACGGTCCGGCGGGATCCCCAGCACCTGAGCTACGGCGAAACGCGCCCGGTCGTGCGACGGCAGATGACGCGCCACTTCTTCAGCGACGAGGCCTGGCGCATGGACCTGCGGCCGGGCCTGGCCCACATCACCTGCCCGACGCTGATCCTCAACGGCGTGCACGACCCGATCACTCCGCCGGAATGCTCGGACGAGCTGGAAGCCGGGCTGGTGAACGCCGCAGTGACGCGCGTCATAGGCCAGCTCAGCTCGCATGACCTGCCGGAGGACGAGCCGGAGCTCTTCCTTGACGCAGTGCGGGGTTTCCTGACCGGCTGCCTGGCGCAGGGTGGGGACAGGTCTTGAGTGCCGGCGCGCCCACCGGGTGCGCGCAGAAGTCCTCTGCTGCGTCGACCGGCCTCGCCCGCCTGTCGCGGTAGAGGTCACGGAAGGAGGACGCACATCGGCTCGCGCATGACGGACCACCGAGTGACGAGAGCCCAGGGACTGTTCGCGGTCGAGGTCTTCTCCCACTGATCAGCCTACGAGGAGTCGCCATGTTATCGAAAAGCCCGACCTTCGCACTCCACCGCGCTCGCGTCCTTGAGCAGGACGGCGGCTTCTCAGACGAAGTCGATGTGCTCGTCGAGGACGGTGTCGTGGCCAAGCTCGGCACACGTCTGCGGGCGCCTGAGGGCGCGTCTGTCTACGATCTACGCGGCCTCTGGCTGATGCCAGGCGTGTTCGACTGCCACCTGCACCTGGCATCGTCCACCATGGATGAGCGCGAGCTGCTTGACACACCTGCCTCCTACTCCACGCTGGAGACGGCCGTCAACCTGCGCAAGACTCTCAACGCCGGCGTGACCTTCGCGCGCGACGCAGGAGGCGCGGACGCCGGCATCAAACGGGCGATCGAGGACGGCCTGGTGCCCGGGCCGCGGCTCCAGGTGTCGATCCAGTTGCTCAGCCAGACCGGCGGTCACGGGGACAGGTTCTCCGAGCGCGTCGGGGTCGACCCGGACCCGCTCTTCCGGAACCTCATGACCACTGTGGACGGCGTCGACGAGATGCGCGTCGCGGTCCGGCGGCTGCTGCGTGGAGGCGCCGACTGGATCAAGCTCTGCACCAGCGGTGGCGTCATCTCCCCGCACGACGGCCCGCACGATGTCAGCTTCACCCCAGAGGAAATCGCCACCGCCGTTCTCGAGGCCAGGCGGCGCGGCAAGCCCGTCTTCAGCCACGCGATCGCCGGCGAAGGCATCGATGTCGCCATCGCCAACGGCGTGCGGTCGATCGAACACGGCACGATGCTGACAGAGGGCCAAGCGGCGGCGATGGCGGCAGCCGGCTGTTGGCTCGTGCCGACGCTGTCCATTCTCAAGGATCTTATCGACAGGACCCTTGAGACGCAGGGCGAGGCGCCCCTGGTCCCCGCGTATGCTTTCAAGAAGGTGCTCGAGTTGCGCGACTCCTTCGGTCAGAGCGTGCGTATCGCCCGTGAGGCTGGGGTGCGTATCGCTGTCGGCTGCGACTGGATCGACCGCCGCCAGCATGGGCGAAACCTCGAGGAGCTTGCACTGCTGCACGACGCAGGACTGTCCGTCGAGGAGACTCTGCTCGCGGCTACGTCCGGCGGCGCTGAGCTATGTGGCGTCGCCGACCGGTATGGGCGCATCGCGCCGGGCTACGTCTTCGACGCCATCGTGCTGAACCGCGACCCTTCTGACATGGCTGTGTTTCGCCATCCGGAGACGGTGCTCCAGGTGTTCAGGGGCGGTGTCGCCTGCCGTGGTGGAATCGACCTCTTCCTTGAGCGCGGCACCGCCGAGTCAGCAGCCACTTAGAGCGCAACACGAGCGACCCGACTGCAGTGCCGAGCATGCCGTCGGCGGAGAGTGCGGATCGCAGGCGAGCCGCCTCGTGGGCTCTGGTTCCCGAGAGTGTAGGCTCAGCTCTAGTGCGGAGCGCGCCCTTTGTCGCAAATGCGATTCCTTGACAGAGCCGTGCCGACCCTTCGCGCGGCGCCCACCATGACGACACCGAGGCGCGTATCGGTTAGACGCCAGCCGCCGAGCGGTACCTCGACCGCAACGTGCTTGCCACGCAGCGCGGCAACGTGAATGCCGGCAGCGACCCGGAGACCCGTCAGAATCGGCGCCCCTGCCTCAAACTCGTGCGCCTCGCCATCCCACGCCGTGTCTGCACCCAGGCGCCCATGGACGCGGTTGCCAAGGCCTGCGGGCTGCGCGAGGCGGGGGATCCGCGGCCTGAAGATGCTCCGCGACCCCGCTCGGGCTACGTTACTCGCAGCGTGACCGTCAGCGGCTCGGCCGACCCTCAGCTTCAACGCTCTCCGCGTCGGCGGCACTCTTTGGCGAGCCTGTCACTTCAACCTGTGGAGACACCCCACAGCCGAGGTAGACTAGCCTCAGGCCTGCCGGTCACGCTGGTTCGGCAACGGCCAGAATGGCCTCCTTCACGAAGGCCCGGACGATCTGGAGCTTGAAGGCGTTGCCCGCCAGGGGCTTGGCACCGCTCACGGCCAGGGACGCAGCCACCTCAGCCGCCTCTTCGCTCGGCTTCCGGCCCAGCAGGTACTCTTCCACCGCCGTCGCCCGCAGCGGTGTCGGAGCGGCAGCTCCGAGAGCGACGCGGGCCGACGTGAACACGCCACCGTCAAGGGTGAACATCGTCGCTACGCCGACGACGGGGAAGTCGATGCTGTTGCGCACCCGGGACTTGCGGTAGGCCTGAAGGCTGCCGGCAGGCGGCGCTGGGATCTCGACTGCGGTCACGATCTCGCCGGGCTCGAGAACCGTGGTCGTGCCCGTCCCCACGGCGAAGAGCTCGGCGACCGGCAGCGTTCGCGCGGTGGTCCTGATGCGCGCGTCGAGCACCAGCAGAGCCGGCGCCAGGTCGGAGGCATTGACGGCCACGCAGCCACAGTCGAGGCAGCGCTGCGCCTCCGCCTGGACGCTGTTCAGATCGAGGTCAGCCACGTCTTCGCCATCGATACTGCGCTCGCTCAGCGCCCGCATCTCCGCGTGGGCCGCCCTGCCGGGCGGGAACGCAGCGGCGTTCATCTCGCGGGTCGCGGAGGCATCGCTGGACTCGCCCAGTGCGAGGTCGCCGCCCAGCGCGGCATCGATTGCCAGCGCCGCTCGTCTGCCGGCGGCGATGGCGGCGGCAACGGTAGCGGCGCCGCTCACCAGATCGCCGCCCGCATAGACCCCGGGCACGCTCGTGGCTTGGTCGTCGGGGTCCGCGACGAGCAGGCCGCGCGTGGTCGGCAGCTCGTCGGCGACCCAGGAGAGGTCGGGTTCCTGGCCGATGGCCACGAGCACGGCGTCGGCCGCGAACGTCATGCTCGTGGCGGGGTCGAAGGAGGGCTTGAAGCGTCCGTCCTGGTCGAAGACCGAGGTGCACCTCACCAGCTCCATGCCTGCCAGCTTGCCATCCTCGACGAGCACGCTGAGCGGGCCCCACGAGGGAAGCAGCTCGATGCCCTCATCCAGGGCCTGTTCGATGTCGTCGGGGACGGCGGGCATGACCTGGCGCGCCTCCAGGCAGGCCATGGTCACCTTGTGGGCGCCGAGACGGCGCGCTGTGATGGCCACGTCGACGGCCACGCTGCCGCCGCCGATGACCAGGACGCGTTCGCCCGGCAGTTCACGCTTGCCTGCAGCCACGTCCTTGAGCAGATCGAGTCCCGAGCCCAGCAGGCCCTCGTTCTCAAGGCCCAGCCGCTGCTGCTGCCAGCCGCCGGTGGCCAGGAACACGCTGTCATAGTCGGCGCGCAGCTGCCGCAGGCTGAGCTCTGCTCCGAGCTCGCTCTGCGGCACGAAGGTCACACCCATCCACCGGTAGGCATCGATCTGCCGCGCCAGCACGTCCTTCGGCAGTCGGTAGGCGGGGATGCTGTAGCGCAGCATGCCGCCGGGCTCGGGCTCGCGGTCGTAGACGGTGACGGCATGTCCTGCCCGCCGCAGATAGTAGGCGGCGCTCAAGCCCGCCGGGCCGGCCCCCACGACAGCGATCCTGCGGCCGCTCTCTCTCTCGGGAGCCTGCAGGAAGCGGTCGGCGGCGGCCAGCGCGTGATCGCCGAGCGTACGCTCGACCGCCTGTACGGCGACGGGTTCGTCGTAGCCGAGGCGGCCGCAGCCCGACTGGCAGTCGTGAGGACACACGCGGCCGGTCACCGCCGGCATCGGATTGCGCTCCAGAATCAGACGCACGGCTGCCTCGATCTCGCCGGCCCGCAGCTGCGCCAGGTAGAGGGGGATGGCGACCCCGGCCGGGCAGTGCTGGGCGCAGCCGGGCAGCCCGCTGCGCACGGCACCGAAGACTGAGTGGTAGCGGTTGTCGCCCAGGATGGCGCCGCAGCGGTCACCGCCCTTGCGGAAGCAGTGGAAGGCGTTCTCGGGCGTCCGGTAGTACCAGCAGCGGGGCTCCTGGCAGAGGTTGCCGGCGACCGTTGCCATGTTGCGGATCTGCGGCGAGGCCACCGTCCCCGCCGCCTGGGCGAGCAGCGGCCACGTCTCGCTGATGCGAGGATCGGCCGCCACCTCGGCCAGGGTGGCAAGCGCACCGGCCACCAGGCCATCCTCGCCGACGGCGATGCCGGTGAGGTCGGGGATGGGCTTCAGGTCGATCAGGAGGTCCGGATAACGCGGATGGACGCCGTCCTTCAAGGTCCCCAGCAGGTCGGTGCCGCCGGCCACCAGGGCGGTGGTCTTGCCCGACGTGCAGGCCAGCTCGCTGGCCTCGGCCAATGACGAGGCGGAGGTGTGACCAAGCGTGCGGATGGTCATGGCTCACCTCCCCTTGCCGAGTGCGACGAGCACCTTCTCGGGTTTCAGCGGCAACTCGTCGATGCGGACCCCGATGGCGTTGTAGACGGCGTTCAGGATGGCCCGTGGGGCGCACGTGACGGCGCCCTCGCCGATACCGCAGGCGCCGTACTCGCCGCCGCCGCGCCAGACCTCGAGCAGCACGGGGTCGATGTCCGGCACGTCGAGCATGGTCGGGATGGTGTAGTCGATCCAGTTGAAGTTCAGCGGCCTGCCGCTGGGCTTGTCGTAGACGATCTCCTCTGTCAGAGCCTCGCCTAGGCCCATCGCTTGCCCGCCGATCTGCTGCGACTCGGCACCGGAGGGGTACATGACCGTGCCGCAGTCGTTTACGACGGCCATGTGCAGCACCTGCACACGGCCGGTATCGGTGTCGACCTCGACCTCAGCGAAGGTGGCCATGTAGGGGACTCCCGTGCGCTCTGTCAGCGGCGGTCGGCTGAGCCGTACGCAGATCGGCAGCAGCGGGCCGGCCATCAGTGCCTCGCGGACCGTCTTGCCCGCGTCCGGCTCGTCTCTGCGGAAGATGCGCCCGCCGGCCACATCGAGATCGGCGGGGCCGGCGTCGAACTGCGCGGCGACGCGTTCCAGCAGCTTCTGTCGGAGCTCCCCGGCTGCGACCGCCATGACCTCGCTCTGCAGGTATGCGACCGCACTGTCGGTCTGCACGCAGTCCTTGGCCGAGACGTCGGTGTCGATGATCGCCGTCCAGCCGATGTCGGCCGGGCTCACGCCCAGGAAATCGAGCGCCTCGGCACAGCTCAGCACGTTACAGGTGTTCGAGCCGGTCCCTGTCTCCACGGTGGCGGCATCGAGCAGCACGCTGCCGTCGGGGTTGAGCGTCATCGCGACCTCGACCTCGCCGCGGCGCTCCTCCTGCCACTCGGCATGCCAGCCGGGGTGGAATGAGAAGCCCACCCCTCGACGCCGGGTGCGTGCGAAGATCGGCCCCCGACCGGGCGGGTGGCGTCGCTCCTGCCAGCCGATGCGCTCTGCGCCGGTGCGCAACACGATGCTCAGGCTCTTGTCGGGCAACGCTTCCCATTCGTGGCCGAAGTTCTTGATCACCAGCTCGATGGGATCCATCCGCAGCCGCTCGGCCAGCAAGTCGACCATGAGGCCGAGAATGAAGTTGATCTGGCAGTTGCCGATGCCGCGCATCATGCAGGCCGGCATCTTGTTCGTGTAGACGCCGCGGGCCTCGAAGCGCAGGTTGGGGATGTGCGCCAAGCTCACTTCGACGATCTCGCTGGGCACGGTCTTCAGGGCCGCGATGGTGTGATCGGCGTAAGCCCCTGCGTTGCCGATGGCTTTGAACTCCATGGCGGTGATCGTGCCATCGTTCTCGGCGCTGGCGCGAGCCGTGTAGCTGGCCTGCTGACGGCCGTCATGGAAGCTCTCGCGCCGCGTGTGCTTGAACTTGACTGGCCGCCCGAGCTTCCTGGCCAGCAGTGCCGTGAAGATGAAGAAGGGCTGCTCGCCGGTATCGCCGCGGCCGAACTGACCGCCCACATAGGGGCTCACCACGCGTACCTTGGCGATCGGCAGGTCGAGCATCTGACTGAGGTGCATGCGGCTCTGGTCGGCCGCGTAGGAGTTAGACCAGAGGGTCAGCCGATCGCCGCGCCACTCGACGACGCAGCACCATGGGTCGAGGGAAGCCTGCGTGGGGTTGTGGCCCACCGAGCTGCCCTCAACGACCACCGGCGCGGCGGCGAATGCCGCCTCAACGTCGCCTCTGTCGATGAAGCGCGTCGGTCCACCGAGCTCCTCGTCGGGCAGCACGTTGTCGGGCGCGATCTCAGGATGCAGGAGCGGCGCGCCCGGCAGGATGGCCTCCTCGGCGTCGAGCACGAAGGGCAGCACCTCCCAGTCGACGCGCAGGAGGCGCAGCGCCTCCTCGGCTATGGCCTCCGTCTCGGCGGCCACCATGGCGCCGACCTCGTCGCCGACCCAGCAGGCGTAGTCGCCGAGCACGCGGCGGTCGCGGTAATGGGGCCAGTCCATAGCATCGTAGGAGCGCGTGTCCACGCCGTCGGTCCAGCCTGCGTTGGTGGGCTTGAGGCCGGCGACCTCGAGCTCGTCGTACCGCAGGATGCCGAGCACACCGGGAAGCGCCAGAGCCTTGCGGTCGTCGATACTGCGGATGCGCGCGCGCGGGTAGGGGCTGTGCAGCACCTTGGCGTAGCAGAGGTCGGGCATGCTTCGCTTGTTGGCTAGATCGTCGGCGTACTGCGCTCTGCCGGTGGCCTTCTCGAAGGCGTCGATGCGCGGGCGGTACTGACCGACGTGCTTGCGCGCGATGCGGGGCTGGAAGGGAGTCTTCACAGTGCGCCTCCACGAGCCGCGAGCTTCTCGGATGCGTGCAGGACCGCCTGGGCGATGCCGGCATAGCAGCCGCAGCGGCAGATGTTGCCTGAGAGACTCACCCTGACCTCGGCCAGCGTCGGGCGGGGGTTCTGCTCGAGGAGGGCCACAGCTGTCATGACGAAGCCGGGTGTGCAGTAGCCACACTGCATCGCCGTGCCGTAGCCGGGCTCACTCTGCTCGACGAAGGCCTCGATGACCGGGTGGTCGGCGGGCAGCCCCTCGATGGTGGTGATGCGATGCCCGTCGGCCTCGATCGCCAGCACCATGCAGGAGAGCACGGCTTTGCCGTCCATGATGACGGTGCAGGCGCCGCAGGCGCCCTCGTCGCAGCTGACCTTCAGGCCTGTCAGCCCGAGCCTCTCACGCAGCAGGGCCGCGAGTGTGGTACCCACCTCGAAGTCGTGGCCGGGCAGCAGTTCGTGCAGCCGATCGTTGACGGTGATACGGATCGGGACGCTCGTCACCAGACTCCTCCTTCTCCCGTCGGTCGGCACGTCACGGAAGAATGGGCCGACACAAGCACAGCTTCTCATCAACGGCGCACGATGGCCAGGGTCGGTGGCGGTAGGAGTGCTGAACAGGCTGAGGCGTGCCAATGCGTCTGATGTGGGCTCGCATCCTTGCCCCATCTGCTCGCAGAGACGCACGCTCGTCAGTGAGTGGTCTGGGCGTAAGGTTCGCTCTGGGGAGTCTTGCCGAGAAGCGAAGGTGATGGTGCACCACAAGCACGGAATCTCAGGCTCGCAGGGACCTTGTCGGCGTCGCCGGCACGGCCAATGTCAGGCGGCAGTCGGTCGGCGAAGTGCTAGACTTCGAGCGGCCCATTCCAATGGGCGCAACGGTTCTAGCCCCCGTCCACCTGCTTATCCTGGAGAGTCACGGAGCACGTATCACGGCCAGCTTGCGCGAGCGCTTGCTCTCGCGCTTGCTCTGCCTGGCAGCCCGTACCAGCCCCAACCACCTCAGGGGTGTTGAAGACCGAATCCAGCGTCGTGCTCGCATAGCTATGCCCTCTTCGTCATGACGGGCGTCCTCATGACGTCGCTGCGCGATCTGCGCACCTACCCGCGGTCCCTTTGGGTCCTCTTCATCGGCACCTTTGTGTACTGCGCCGGTTCGGGCCTCGCCTTTCCGCTCGAGGGCATCTACCTGCGCACGCACCTGCATGCCTCGTGGTTCACGATCAGCATCTTGTTCGGCCTGCTCGGTGTCCTGGCCTCACCGTTCCAGATCGTCGGCGGCGCCGTGACCGACCGGGTCGGGCGACGCATCACGATGGTCATCGCGGCGATCAGCGGTATCGTCTGGTTCGTCGGCTTCGCCTTCGCCCGCCAGGCCTGGCAGGTCGGGGTGCTGGTCGTCGTGGAGAGCGCCCTTGGCTGGCCGCTCTTTCTGACCTCGAGCAACGCGATGATCGCCGACGTCCTGCCGCAGAGGCAGCGCGCCAACGCCTACAGCCTCATCCGCACGGCCATGAACGTCGGTGTCGTCTTGGGGCCAGCTGCCGGCGGCATCGCGCTGGGCCTCGGCGTGAGCTTTCGCGACATCTTCCTCAGCGCCGCCGTCGGATGCGCCGGCTTTCTCGTCCTGATCCTGATCTTGGTGGAGGAGACAAGGCCGGCCTCGGCGGCTCAGAGAGGCGTCGCCAAGCCGGTCGGCTACCGAGTTGTGATGCGCGACCGCCGGTTCCTGATGTTCTGCGCCGTGGCCCTGCTGACGCTGATCCCCTTCGGTCAGTTCGGCGCCATCTACTCGACCTACATCACTACCGACATGGGCGTGAAGTACAGCACCTGGCCTTTGTTATTGGCTCTCAACGCGGGCATCGTGGCGGCCCTGCAGTTCGTGGCCATCGCCCTCTCGCGCGGGCGCGATCCGATGAGGCTTATGGCGCTGGCGAGCCTCCTCATCGCGATCGGCGTCGGCGGCGTCGCGTTCGCCCATTCGCTCACCACCCTGGTCATCCTGGTGGTCGTTCTGAGCGTCGGTGAGATCTTCTTCTCGCCCATCGCCTCGTCGATCGTCGC
>Ga0182021_10009345_pt1 | contig 11619 bp, 7 predicted proteins | sample 612E3MmetaG_FD_120493 | JGI IMG/M metagenome (GOLD analysis project Ga0182021, IMG submission 120493) | Permafrost microbial communities from Stordalen Mire, Sweden - 612E3M metaG (Illumina Assembly) | ecosystem: Environmental > Terrestrial > Soil > Wetlands > Permafrost | place: Sweden...
CTACAATAAGCCAAGAATTAAAGAGGAATATCAGGGAGATTGTGAATTGATGGTAGTTCAAAATATTAAAACCAAATCATATCTGCTATTCATTTCTACACCCAAAGCACCTTTTGAACTGGAGTCTAACAGTCTATCAAACTTTAGTATGGAACTGATAAAAACATTTCAAGGAATTAATTATGATATCGCATCAAAATTACATGGTGAGCTATGTTCGAAACCTACCGAGGGTCAAATAGATAGTTTGGAAGTGTTATTGCTAAAACCAAAGAAAACAAAACTGGCTTTTAATTTCAATTGAGTTAGTCAAATAGCAGTCATTTATGGTTTCAGCCACTTGATCTCATAATATGTAACATCGCCTTCGTCATCGACTATTCCCATCATGAGTCTTTTCTTTGTGGAATGCGCAACTCGGTTCTTTGCTGCAAACTCGTACCAAGTCAATGTTGTACCTTCATGCACTGGATAAATTATCCATCGCGCATGATCTTCACCAGGCTTGACTCCCCTATCATACACTCTGAAATCTGCTCCGAACTTCAATGCCGTCTTGATTATATATCCTCTATTTCTCATATCTTTGAATACACAATATCTTATCCAAAAGTTTGGTTCGAATTTCGTTGCTCGCTTCAAGAATTGTTCAAAATCTAGAAGCTTATTTCTCGAGTCTCGTATCTCTATCTTGTTTTTTTCAAGAAGATATAATGCTTCAAGCAGTGATAATTGTAATTTTCCGTTGTCAAGCAATGTACCGTATCTTGACTGATTATATAATTCTCGTGATTCATCAATTGCATCGGCCAAGACTCTCTCGTTTGCAAATATTGTCTTAATCTTCTCTTTTCTTGGTTTGCTATCTAATATTATATCTTTTACCTTTAAATCCTTCAGATCTTTTAATCCGACGTCCGCATCGTCGACCGTAGCAATTACCATATTAAGCATAAGGTTTGTTACACTCAAGAGTTTTTAAATGTATTTGAAGAAATCAAAATAATATAAAGAAAAAAGTTTGTCGCATAGCGACCTTTTATGTTTTTGACGCGACTCGCAAAGAAACAAAGTTTCTTGCGCACAAGAAATTTCGCGAATTTCTTTGTGTTTTGTAAAAAGAACATTTACTTCTTTCTTTTTGCTTCTTTTTTCGTTACCTTTACAGGAGCCGCAGTCTCTGTCTTAGTCTCGACTTTAGGACTACAACATTCTGTCTTATGACACGAGCATCCTGTCGCTATGGATTTCCATATACCTCCTAAAATAAGCAACAATCCTATGAATATCACATCGCCTTGTGGTCCTAGCCATCTAGGCAATATGGCCACCTTAAGAATTACTAACAAACCGAACAGACTCATCATCATTCCACGACATCTCTTACAATATCCGTCACAATTATCCATAAAATCACCTCTTAAATTACTATTTAACGTTTTTAGACGTGGAGATTTATAAATATTATTGTTGGATGAGGCAAACAAACTTTATAAACATCTATTCATTCATGAAACTATGCCAATCGAAATCACTTTTTTAGGGACTGGATCCATGGTGCCTACGAAAGATAGGAATGTTGTAGGGATGTTTCTTAGTTACAAGAATAAAGGAATGCTGTTCGACTGCGGTGAAGGAACACAGAGGCAGATGAATATTGCAGGAATAAATAGGAATAAGGTCAATTACGTTTTTCTAAGTCATTGGCATGGCGATCATGTTTCTGGATTGATAGGATTGATACAGACTTTAGGGAATCAGCAGATACAGAATGAAGAAAGACCAGTATTACATATATATGGACCTAAAGAGACTGAAGAAAGGATGGAACATATGCTAAAGACATGCATATTCGAGAATAAGGTGATACTCGAGATACATGAAATAATCCCTCAAAGGAATGACTTATTAACAATACTTGACACAGAAGATTTTTATGTCATAACAGCATTATTAGACCACGGCATACCTTGTCTTGGATACTCGTTCATTGAAAAAGATACAAGAAGGATGAACATAAATAAATTAAAGAAATTTGGGATAACAAACGGACCAATAATAGGACAATTACAGAATGGAGATATCATAGAATATGATGGAGCAACCATAAATCCGGAAGATGTCTCTGAATTGAAAAAAGGATTAAAGATTACATTCATACTAGATACAGGATTATGTGAGAATGCAATTGCTCTTGCCGAAAATTCTGATCTATTGATCTGTGAAGCGACATACAGTTCTGAACTTGGAGAGAAGGCAGAGAATTATAAACATATGACTGCAAAGGATGCAGCAATACTTGCAAATAATGCAGGCGCGAAAAGACTCATAATAACACATATCTCACAAAGATACAAGACATCTGGAGAAGTTCTAGAAGATGCAAAGAATGCATACGAGAATGTCGAAGTCGCACATGATTTCATGAAAGTTAAGATGTAGAGACATTAATTCTATTTTATTAACTACTGTTGAATAATAACATTTATAAATAAGTTAACGTTCTATTAAATATGACTTACATAATTAAAGGCGAAATCATAACAGAAGATAAACCAGAAAAATATCTGAACAAATTTATAGATGCCAAAACAATAAAGTCTTCCCGTCACGTTACCATTCAAAAGAGGTTTATTACCGATTCTGAAAGAGTTGCACATTGGGTTAACCGCTTAGGAAATAAATTGAAATGGAATGAAGACCTGGAGCTCGCCATAAGCTTATGTGAACAAAACAGGTATAGAATATCGCAGACCAAGATATTCCAGCCAGATAAGAGTTGGGAAAAATATTTGACTGAAAAATATGGAGATACAGAAACGGAAAAAACGATTGATGGAACATTGCAAATCTGGCATGAATCAAGATTTCCTTTACCGCGGGTATATTGTGTTTCAAAAATAGATTTAGATAACACCTTTGGATACTACAAGAATGGATTCAGATTAGAGCCACGTTCAATGGAAAGCCATAAGATATTCATAGGCGTAATGGCGGATTTTTCAAATTTAAAATCAAATATAACACTAGTAAAAGCAAACGATAGCCACTACACAATAGACCTACATTAAGTACCCGATTATAAAAAAGAAATAAAAAAAATTTCTCATAAGAATTATTTCTTCTTTTCTGTATTTGTCATATTCTTCAAGAATTCAAACACTTCAACAGGCAATGCAAGTACAACAGTGTTTGAAGCTGTAGGTCCAAGTCCGTCGAGAGTCTGAAGCGTTCTTAACTGCATTGCGCCTTTGGATTTTCCCATTGTGTCAGCTGCAGCCGCAAGATTCTTTGCTGCGTCTCTATCTCCTTCAGACTTAATTATATTCGCTCGTTTTTCTCTTTCTGCTGCTGCCTGTCTTGACATTATCCTCTTCAAGTCATCAGGAACTTCTATATCCTGCAATTTTATCACTTGAACATCAAGACCCCATTGGTCAGTCTCTTTATCGACAATTATTCTTATTTCGTCACCTACATGTTGACGTTCAGTAAGCAAAGTATCTAGAGTCATCCCGCCTATGACATCTCTTAATGCAGTCTGAGAATATTGTGCAATAGCATATTCATAATTCTGCACCTTAATTATGGCATCTTCAACTTTGAGTACTCGAAAGAAGACAACACCATTAACATCTATCGGAACATTATCCTTTGTCATCACTTGTTGTTTTGCAATATCCAGAGTCCTAACTCTCATATCAACTATAACCATCCTCTGGAATATTATGAAGATAAAATTTAATCCCGGAGTCTTTTTCCCGGAATATTTTCCTAGAGTAAAAACTATACCTTCATCATATTGATTGACAACCCTGATTCCAGCTAGAATGTATAAAACTATAAATATTCCAATTCCGATTAAAATTCCTGCCATAAAACTCACCCCAATAATTAATTTATGCTTAAATATAGTCAATAGATAACGGTATTTAAATGTGATGGAAATTGCATTACATTTTCCAGCACTCAAAAAATAAGAATATTTTGTTACGATGGAAATTACTCAGATAAATATATTACTGCCCAGCGAACCTGTTGTAAATATAAAGATTAATCTAGACTCGATTGAAGAATCCATAAACATTCTGTGTGAGCGCAGTAATATATTCTGAGAAAAATATCTAACTTAGCGACAATATCCATTCTGCTGATGATGTGAATTTCTTTGCAGCAGTTCCAAGAGGTACATCTACATATAGATACATCGACTGATTGCCGACACTAGAATCCGTACTTCTTATGAGTGTGGCACCGGTAATATTGACAAACGTGTTATTGCTCAGTGTGCGTCCCGATGAAACATTTGTGATATTAATCCTGAAATTAGATGTGGCAAGAACATTACTACCATTAATTAAATCGTAAGCCTTCAGCTGCACTAATGTATAATTGAAATTCCCTGTATTGTTCAATAATACTGTTCCTGCAGTCTTATTGATATCTCCTGCGTTTAATGTGCCGAAGTTTACTAGATTAGTATTTAATGCTATTGCATATAATATATTATATGTAAATGTCGTTGAAGTGTTCTGCAAATAATTATCGCTGTTGTCTGAAATCGACACATTGACCGACCAGACTCCTGGAACGTCATAATATTGCATACTGACGTTACAAGTGATATTTTGTGCTGTTACATTGATTGGAATTCCATAACACGAGCCAATACTGCTCTGTCTACTAACTCCGGATTTATTTACAACAACTTTTGAACTACTAATATTTATGGTGGAATTTCCATTAGCATCATTGACTGTGAAATTAAAAGGAATTATTCTGGAAGAATATTCTATAGGATCTATGAAATTGATTGATTGAATATAGACTATTGACGGAGGATAATCTGTAGGTCCTATTATGATTGTCCTTTGTTCTGTCTGATTAGTATTTCCTGAAGAATCTGCTGCAAACGTTTGATAAGTATAAGTTCCATTATCTAAGCCCGATGTCGCATTCTTAGACTGATTAACATACAACGACCATTGATTTGAACTGAACTTTTGCAAGTTGCTCATATATATCTGCTGAATTTCTGATGATGATAAGACTCTATTCCATATTCTTAATTCATCGAGCGCTCCGCTCCATTGTCCGCCTCCAACAGCATAATTGCCAATTCCGGATATATCAGACGTTGATATTTTTGTACCTGCTGTTCCAACATAACTCCCATCAATATAAAATATAGTTGTAGTACCTGTTGCAGTTGAGGTTATATGATGCCATCCAGATAGAGCATTCGTATTGTAGCCTGAAGAAAACCATCCGCCATTATACACACCTATATCTCCATTAACATCGAATAATATATGATGGTAATTGCCTGTAGTTTTTGCAACAACAGTTCTCCAACCATCAGCAGATACTGATAATGGGAATAATTTCCAAAGAGATATTGTATACTCAGAAGGTGTGGCTACCCCAGTTAAAGTAATTGAAGACCCTGCTGAATTGAAATAATAAGCTCCACCATATTTTCCAGAAGAATTCCAAAAAGCTCCGCCGTTAACAGTCCCGTTGTTTCCATACTTGCTTAAATCCACAACTTTGGTATTACTTTCTCCAAGAGAACTAATGTTATCAAAGTTCATCATCAAAAGTAATGAATCATTATACAAAGTAAAATTAGTTCCATTCCAATTATATCTGACTTCTTGTAAATTGGATTTTGAAATTGATACATTTACAATTATTGATGTATTCGAAGTTGTAGTTCCATTTTGTGGCGTGGGATATGTGAAATTAATTGTAAGGGGAGTTGTATCCTTGAAAAAAGTAATAGTAGTAGAATTTAAGTTGCCTACACTATCATTACAGTATACAGTCCATGTATTGGCTCCTTCTATACTAGTAATATTGGAGAAATTTGTTCCTGCAGGAACAGAAGTTGAATTCCAGACACCAGAATTATTACTACACCAACAACTTCCAGCCTCACTTGAAGTATAATTCAGACTTGAAACATTTACATAATAAGATATAACTTGAGGATATATTATGTTTATAGATGGCGGAACCGTATCAACTCTAAACGAAACACTTGAAGAATTGATATTTCCAACAGAATCATTTGCATAGATTGTGATATTATTCATACCTTCAGACCAGTTTTGTGCTGTGAGATTTGCACAGTTAGCAATAGAATAATTTACTGCCTCAGAACTATTTGTATACCAGCATGCCTGTACTCCGTTAGTATCGCTGACCACATAATTAATACTTATATTCTTATAAGAGAAATTAATATTATTAGAGGGATAAACTATGCTTATTGCAGGAGAGATTGTATCGACAGTAAATGTCCTGTTTGCGCCAGCAAATCCGCAATTACCTAAAATATCACATGCGTAACAGTTCCAGTTATATTTTCCATCTGAAATTGTTTTCGTGAAGTTTGTGTAATTAATCAATCCCGATATAGACTGTGTCTGATTCGCATACCAACCTCCACTCCAATTTCCGTATAATGTCGAGTTTTTCAATCCACTAACATCAGACATGGAACAATTGAAACTGATAGTAGAAATTAAATATGCAGAATCTAAAGGAGAAATTAAAGTAATAATTGGAGGAGAAACATCAATAGTTGCATTCACAATATAATTTAAATCTCCTGATTTATTATAATTATTATTAGTTCCGTTTCCCCACGAATGCCATCTATAAACATAAACTCCGGAAGAAGTAAAATTATAGCTCGCATTATAAACATTAGATGTTAAATTTGTTGCAGTTATGTTTGTATTATTAATTTCAAGCAATACAGTTCCATTGGTGTTGTTAATAGTTACATTAAATAATCCTATTCCAGAATCTACAAGGCTTGCGCTATTATCTTTATAATTAGAAAAGATAGGATAAATCGTGTCTGGTATTGTTGTTAAAAATCTTACAATTACAATACCTGAACCACCTTTTCCACCTGTTAATTGATAACCTGAACCTCCACCACCACTACCAGTATTTGCTACTCCCGCATCTCCATTTCCTGTTTTAGAACCGTTTCCACCACCACCGTTACCACCAGCAGCGGCTGTACCTCCACCACTATAAGTACCTCCACCACCACCAGCAGCATAATAAACATTTGAACCATTTATTGTATAATTTAAACCATTTCCACCCGCTCCTGCAGTATTACCCGAGGCATTACCACCGACGGCTCCTGCTCCGCCACCACCACAACCTCCCCAACCGAAAGATGTTTCATAACCTCCATTATTTCCTTGACCTGCAGGGCTTGCGTTTCCACCAGTTCCCAATATTCCACTATCCCCAGGAGCTCCTCCGCCACCACTTCCGCCATTATTACCTGCCTTTCCTACATAACCAGTATTTCTTGAACCTCCACCACCACCACCTGTTGCAGTAATATTACCAAAAACTGAACCAGCTCCATTTAATCCATTAATTCCACTGTCAGAAGTTGAAGACCCTGCTCCACCATCACCTACAACAACACTAATATTAGATCCATTAATTGCGTACGCTGAATTATAAATAAGACCACCGGCACCTCCTCCACCACTAAATGAAGCTCCTCCACCTCCGCCAGCAACAACTAAAACACTAACACTAGTTATGCCTACAGGCGGACTAAAAGTTCCATTCGCTCTAAAAGTATAGACGGTATAATTGCCGTCATAAGTAATATTAGGCGGAGTATCAGGGTCAACGATATAATCAAACTCGACAGTTCCATTAGTAATTTTTAAGTCAAATGTGTCTTGACTTCCTTGAAGAGTTGTCAATAAAACTTTATTATATTCGTTAGAACTCAAATTAGTAAATTCTGCTATCAGTTCATTTTTATCTTTTTCATAAACTTCTATTCTCGGAGTTCCATTCATAATAAGAGGATACAATGTGATGTCGTTCTTATTCGTTAATTTTTTCTCGAAAGTAATTCTTACATATTCTCCATCACGTATTACTTCACTCCATATTCCGTCAAGTGATTTGATTTGGTCATAAATATCGCTAATATAGCTCCTGTTCTCATCCAGATGAGTTGCTTTAGTTACTATTATTATCTCGAATGTTTGATTGCTTAGATGAGGAGCGACCCATTCTATAGAATCATACAATCCATTACTATCTGAATCTATGGCTGTGAACGGGAGATTAATTTCTACACGTCCAGATTCATTCAATACAGTTAATTCTTCTGAGGTTAAATTATAAGATGCTGCATCATCACTATTATTTATTATCCATTTCAACAATATTTTGCTAACATCTTTGACTTCAAACGGCAGACTCGAATTTACAGCGACATTGGTGTAATGTGTGTCTGAAGACACCAAAACCTGTTTTTGATTCTCTCCAACCATCGATTCTGAAGATGTCGGAGCTTCAGTATAATACTCGACCTCGACATCCTTGACTGAATCAGATATTACTAAGGTACTTTCATTAGGTGCAGATATTAGACCTTTAACCTTAGTTCCCTTATCTAATCCTTTCTTCTTAGACGGTGGTTTGATAGTTGATGCAACTATATCCCTATGCGTCTTATTTAGGCGCTTGTATGTAGAAACATTGTGCGCAGATAAAGGAATATTTAGAGATATCTCTCCTGCTGTTGCGCGAGATGCCTTCTTGACCCATTTGACTGGTTCGCCAACTCTTGCAGGATACTGTATTGTTTCTACTGTTATATTTGTATCGTTCACAGGCGCTGGCTGTGTATATGTTATAGAAGTTATAGATAATGTGCTGTTCTCTGATAATTCTATCACTAAATTTGTATGCGTAATATTGACATTTATTCTACAAGTATCAATACAGGCATCAACTAATATTATTGGTGCAGCTGAATTATATATAGGCTCACTTTCGTTCGCTGCTATGTTCTCTAAGACAGATTCATTTATTATAGATATATTTAGAGATTCATTTACCATAGTTGCATTTATGATTGAAACGTTAGTCACAGACTCATTGACAATGGATTCATTAATCACAGATTGATTCGAGATAGATTCATTTGCAATAGACTCGTTAGCTACAAGCTCTGCTGAAGAATCATTTATCTCATTCAATGATTCAATAGATATATTTTCTGACAAATTATCCGATATAGTAGTAGGTATATTCTCAGAAAGATTCTCAGATATAATTATAGATTTGTTTTCTTCAGCCACAGAAGTTAAATTATCTCCTGATGCGCTTCCATTAGACATTATACTATCATTAGACATAGAAATATCATTATGCTTTTGCTCTTCTACCACTATTTCTTCTTCTGTTGAAGTATTATCAGAAATATCCGAACCAGGTTCTTCTGATATTTCCGTAGCGAGCGGTTGTGTAGGTTCGCCAATATCTGCTATATCCAATCCTGTTATCAGATTTCCACTATTGTTATCGCTAAAATTACTGTTTCCTTCTGCAATCAGTAGTAGTCTTCCACTATCATTCAACCACAGCTTAAACTCTCCTGTGTATTGACCGTTGAATCTTATGCTTGTGACTGTATCATTAATTCCAAGCTGTTCGGTAGTATTATTAGTATAAGTCTTATTCATTTCCAGAACCTTCTCAATCTCTCCATTAAGAGTTAACATTCCAGTCAATTCTGGTTTGAATGTGATGAATAGTAAGGACAATATTAAGAACAGTACACTGACTAATAACAGCTTCTCGTTCCTGCCGTGTCCATTATTATAGTTATCTTCCATTATCCTCGCTCATCAATTTTGATTCAGCTCTATGACATACAGTCCATATTGTTCTCTGATCTTTGTTTATCATACGTGAAATTTCAGCATAAGAATGATTTTGCGATTTCAGATATACACAAATACATTCCAAGATACTTAATTTTCTCGTGAATGCTATAAACGGTATCCGTATAATATCTTCATTTGTGGAATCATCAAAGGGTTCTGACATTTTCCTACGCGCTACAGCATATGTTACTGCAAGAGTCTTCGGATTCCTGCTTAGAAGTTTGCCAATAACAACATAGGATAATTCTCTATTTTCTCGCAAGAATTTCACAATAGATTCAAGACTAGAAAGTTTGAAAGTTCGCAATATAGATAAAGGAATACTATTATCTACATCACGCCTATCTTTCAAAATCTTCAACAAATCTTTTTTAGAAAGAGAATATTTTTTTTCAAAATATTCAAATACTAATTCTTCTACAGCAGACTCTTCAATGTCTGCCTTTTTTGGAAGAAAAACATTTACTCTTCCTATTTTTTGCTCAGCCCTTCTGCATACAGTCCATACTGTTCTCTGATCTTTTCCAATAACATGCGATATTTCTATATAAGAACTACATGATGATTTAAGATATGTGCAAATGCTTTCTAGAATGCTTAATCGATTAGAAAATACGGTGAAAGGAATACTTTGAAAATCCTTATCAACTTCTTCAGCGAAAAGTTCAGGCATTTTTCTACGAGCTACAGCATATGTAACTGCAAGAGTCTTCGGATTCCTGTGCAGATGTTTAGCTATCTTAGAATAGGATAATTTTCGGTTCTCACGAAGAAATTTTACTATCGCTTCAAGACTTGAAAGAGTGTTAGTGCGCAATATCGATAAAGGAATAGCATCATCAATATTTTGCTTTTCTTTTAGTATCTTCAATAATTCATTTTTAGAAAGAGCATATGTTTTTGCGAAATATCCAAACGCCAGTTCTTCGAATATTGATCCCCCAACTTTTTCATCTTTCGGCAGATTTTCATGGTCAACCATCTAATTCAAAGTATACTATGTAAGTATCTAAGGCACTATTGTGCTTAGTATTCGCCATATAGATATATTATGTAAGTAATAGCTTTATATATTTTCTTAAATAAAGTAAAAAAACAAAGATAGAAAAGTATATAAATAAGTTATACTAGTATACTAAAAGATATACTGATTTGTGTATTTATTTATTTTGCGTGCTAAAATGGAAAAGAATAGAATTATTTTATTATCAACAAGTATATTTGTTATAGTTATACTCATATTATTGATACCAATTATGATTCCTGTATTAGGTGTTTCAGGAAATACTACTTCATTTAATGTATCATTAACTGTTAATGGAGGAAATCCTAGCATAACAAATGTACAAACAATAACCGACAGTCCAAATGAAGGAGGATCAAAAACAGTACACTTCTATTTCAATGCAACTCATCCTAATGGTGTGGCAAATATTCCTGCATCCGGAGCATCAGTAAAAATTAATCAAAGCAGTACAACATTAACCAGTATAGGATGTGTAGTTAATTCTACAGACGGTAGTATAACAAACAAATATGATTGTAACATCACAATATGGTATTACACCTTACCGGGACAATGGTCTATAAATGCCACAATAACTGATTTGGCTTCTACCACGGTGAGTAACACGACAGAAAAATATACAAATGGCGACACATATGGTATAGCATTCAAGTCTGCTCTTGTGCAATTCAGCGGTACTCCAGGAAATGCAGTCGCAGCAAGCGGCAATCCGCAATGGTTAAATAATACAGGCAATAAAGGTTATGGACAAATCAATCTGACAGCATTCAACTTGGTATCCGGAAGCAATACAATAGGTGCAGGAAACTTCACAGCGAACACGACTAACGATGCATTGGGACAGACACTTGTGAA
>Ga0182021_10009346_pt1 | contig 11619 bp, 7 predicted proteins | sample 612E3MmetaG_FD_120493 | JGI IMG/M metagenome (GOLD analysis project Ga0182021, IMG submission 120493) | Permafrost microbial communities from Stordalen Mire, Sweden - 612E3M metaG (Illumina Assembly) | ecosystem: Environmental > Terrestrial > Soil > Wetlands > Permafrost | place: Sweden...
GACCCCTGCCCCCCGACCCCTGCCCCCTGACACCTGGCACCCGTCTTCATCATTTGGCTCCTGAGCCGGCGCTTCCCTGGCTCCTGAGATAGTGGCCGGCCGCCTGGTTGAGCGATCCGCCGCGCGTCTCGGAGCGGGCTGCATCAGACCGGTCGGTCGTGAACGTGGACTTGTAGCTCTCCGTCGTGTCGATCTTGGACGGCATCGTGATGGCCTGCGATCCGCCCGACTTGGGTGGCGGCGGACGTGGCGGCTTCGGTCCGCCCAACTTGATGCCACCGAAAATGTCCGTTTCGGCGCCGGCCATGCCCCCTTCGATCCCCTGCCCCCGGATGAATATCGAGAACATGGAGGACACGGCCGACTGCGGCTTCGGATCGCGGTTGTCGAACGCCTCAACCTGGAACGTGAACTTGTCGCCCCCCTCCGACGACTGGGCCTGCTCCCGGAAGATATTTTCGAAGACGGCCACCGCCGTCGGGCGGGGCGGCAGGAAGACTCGCTCGATCGGCTCGCCCTTGACCTTCACCTCATCGGGTTTCTCCGTGGTGGACTTGCTCCATTTCACCACACACTTGGCCGCGCCGAAATCGTCCTCCACGCGCGCCCCGAACGTGAACCCCGCCAACTCCTCCGCCGTATACGGCATGTCGGGCTTCAGGAAGGAGGGCACGAAGAGCTTGGGCGGCTTGTCCACGGTGAGACCGAACTCGATGCCGTGGGGTTTGTCCAGGGCGAACCCGTGGATGTCCTCCACCTGCAGCGTGGCGCCACGTTCCAGGGAATGCACGAACGACACCGAGGCAAAACGACCCACCACGTCCAGCGGCATCCGGATCTTGTCGTCGAACGTGAGCACGGCCGATCTCAGCGGCTTGCTGAACACGAACCCCAGGTTCACGCGCGTTCCGGCCAGCGCCGTGACGCGATCCACAATGCCTTCCGTTTCCTTCGGCACCAGGCGGGTGTAAACCGGATACACCAGTTCCACCTGCATGTTCTCGATCATGGGCGACGTGGTGAACACCAGCTTCATGGCGTCGGTCGTGCGCTTCCCGAAGGCGAACCGGATCCGGTACTCCTTCTCGACCGTCGGATTCAGCTTCACGGCAGCCCGGCCCGCCGCATCCACCCGCAGCACCTTCCGCTCCACCATGCCCTCCCGCTCCTTCGTCTCGGTCAGCATCGTCACCTCGGGGTAGCGGAACCGGGTGAAGCGCAGCCCCGCCTCGACCTCGGTTCCGAGCCGGAAAATCTGCGTTCCGGGAAACAGCTCGAACCGCGTCGGGAACAGGGCTTCCCTCAGTTCCGCGGCACAGCGCGCCACCGTATTTCCCAGCCGGGCGAAACTGAACCACGGGGTTGCCCCCAGCAGCAGGAACACCACGAGCAGCAGCGCGAACCGCAGGCGCAGACGGTTGCGGGCGGTCCGGTCCAGCAGCTTCTCGAACGGCCTCTCCAGGTCCTGGCGGGCCTGCCGGATCACCGCCTCGGTCAAGGGCGTGAGGTTCGACCGCTCCAGGAAGTCCACGGCGCTGATGATGCGGCTGTTCAGGTCTCCGGCCAGCGCTTCCGCACGGAAGGACTCGGAGAGGACGCTGCGCCGCTTCTCCCAGCCTCTCAGCAGGCGCACCAGCAGCCAGACCAGCGCCGCCGACGCCGCCAGCGCGAAGACACCGTTCACGATGGGATTGGCCGTCCAGCCGCACAGGAGCACCAGGGCCGCGATGCCGACGCCCAGCGCGTTGACGCCGATGCCATAGGCCAGCGTGGCGTTCGCCAGCAAGCGCCGAACGCGGCCGAAGTGGCCGATTCGCTTCGCGAAACTTGTTATTGCGTCGTTCATCGGTTGTCTGTGTCAGGACGCAGGACCCAGGACACCGGCCGCAGGAATCGGGACTCCCCCATTTCCTGACACCTGAAACCTGACACCTGACACCTCATTTACGCCAATCCCTGCCGTTTGCGTATGTAGCAATCCACGCTCACCAGAAGCAGGAACAGCACTAGAATCCCCGGGCTGTTCCATAGCTCCAAATCCCGCGCGGCCGGTCCGGTCACGGGCCGCCGGTCCACCTGCTTCGCCCAGGCGGCGAGATCGTCAACCACGGTGCCCCCGGCGGCCGCGGCCAGCGCCTTCATGCCCTCACGGTCCACCGACAGGTCCGCAAACTCGTCATCCTGCCCGCGGACCACGAACTTGGTCTCCTGCTTTTCCTTCCCGAGCCAGGCGGTCGCAGTCCAATCGCCGGGCTGGTCGGCCGGGAACCGGTATTCGTAAAAGCCGGGCCGTTCCGGCAGGTCGCACGGGTAGATCGTGAGCGACTGCCCATCGGGCTTCCTGACCAGCACCTTGAGATCCGCCCCGCGCAGGGGTTCATAGCTCTTGTCGCGCAGCAGCGTGGACAGCACCACGGTGTCGCCGAGCGCCGGCGTCGGATCGGCCGCCGTAATGTTGACGCCGCCCGCGCGCATCCCCGGTTCGGGCGCCATGTACCGGACCACGTTGGCCATCAACCCCTCGAGCGGCGGGGGATCGATGTCGGACTGCAACTGCCAGTACCAGAACGTGTCCACAGAGGCCGCCAGGATCTTGCCGTTGCCCAAGTCCTGATAGGCCAGGACCGGCACGTCCACGGTGTTCGTGGTTCCGGTGGCGGTCCGGATATTCGCGGTTCGCGTCAGGAGCGGCCGGGCCATGGGCTTGAACGCGCCGACATTGTTGCAGCCGTCGAGTTGCGGCATCCGCTTGGTCCAGAGATCCCTGTTCTCCGCCGCGTCGGACTTGAGACGCAACAGCGGGTGGTTGAACTGCTCGTTCACGACGTTGACGTTGAACCGGCCGGGGAACTGGGGGTCCTTGGAATACCGGTCGCTGAGGTCAAACGGCAGGATCGCCGCCAGCGGGCTGTCCTGATAGCCTCCCGCGCGGTACACGTCCTTGCCTCCGGTCACCACCAGGCCGCCGCCGCGCTTCTGCAGGAAGGAGACGAGCAGCCGCATGGACGTCTCGGACCGGTCCCCGCCCGCCTGGAAAAGGGGGCGCGGCAGATCGCGCAGGATCACAATGTCGTACTTGAACAGGTCCGGCTCGCTCTTGATGATGCCGTTGGCCGGGTTGGCGTGCAGCGCGCCGCCCTGCACGTACACGCCGCCGCCGGGCATGTGGGAAATCGTTACCAGGTTCACGAGCGGATCCGTCTCGAGCGCCACCTTCATGAGTTTGAACTCGAAACGGGGGCTCCCCTCGATCATCAGGACGTTGATCTTCTCCTCGCGCACGTCGGCATAGAACGACACCGAGTTGTTGCCCGGATTCGAATCTTCCGCCGGCATGGACAGGGCATACTTGTTCAACCCCGCCTTCTCCGGCTTGTACGAGACCTCGAAGAAGCCGTACGACTCGCGGGGAACCGTGACGGCGCGCACCTTCTTGCCGTTCTCCTCCAGCGTGAGCGTGCAGCCGGACTTGCCGGAGGAATCCACGAGGGCGCCGCGGATGAACAGCGACTCGCCGAGCCGGATGACGCTGCGCTCGGGCCGGGCGGTGATCCGCGCGTCCTGCGTCGGCTTGTCCGTCCCGTAGAGCACGATGTCGAGCGCCACGCCGCGGGATTTCAAGGCCTCGCCGGTCAGGGCGACATCCTGTCGCTCCACATCCCGTCCGTCAGTCAACAGGAGCAAGCGCTGCAGGCTCGGCCGCTCGTCCAGTTCCCGGAGAATGGCGGAATGAATGCGCGTCGGGGTCTTCTCGGCGGCCTCCTTGCCGAACGGCGCTCCGCTGAACGTGGTCGTCTCGACCGTGACATGGCGGCCGGCGGCGCGGCGCACGCTGTCCAGATCCTTGACGGCCGCCTCGAACCGCGCGCCTTCCTTCACATCCTTGGTGCGCATGGATCCGGAGTCGTCCACCAGCGCCAGCCAGGATTGATCGCGCGCCTGCCGGATATCGAGCGCAAGGTGCGCCCTCAACAGCGCGAGCAGGAAGAGCCCGACCATCCCAATCCGGAGCAGAAACGTCAGCACACGGACCTGCATCCGCATCTTGATCGCGGGCAGGAAGTTGATCGCCGCCATGGCCAGACCGAGCGCAACCACGCCCCACACCACCGCCGCGGGAACGCCGGCTTCGGTCATCAACCGCATGCCGGTGATCCGGTCAACTTGTGTGAACGGGTCCAGCCCGAACCATCTAAGCACCTGATCCATGCGCCTCCTTCTTGCGGCGCGACAACAGCGATCCCGCCGTTTCGGCCGCCAGAGCCACGAAAACCAGCGCCAGCATCAGAACCAACAACTCGCGGCGGGGCCGGAAAAGCCCGTCGAGCCGGTCGGAGGGCGCCGTGACCGTGCCGACTCCGCAAAGGCTTGCCAACTGGTCCGCCGTCATGAACACGGTCCCGGATTCATCCGGAGACGGGTTGACGGCCAGCCACCGGTCCCGGGCCGCGGGCTTGCCAGAGTGGGTCGCGCGGTACGCGCCGGCAACGTAGATATCCTTGACGGTCACATGGGCATCCTCCGGCGACATCATGAAGGCGTACGTCCGGGGCCCCTCCAGCGTGACCTCCCCGCCCAGCCCCCGGAACGCCGGCAACATCAGGCGATGGAAGGCGCCGACCCGGATATGATCGGGGCGGGCCGCGCCTTCCGTGTCCGCGTCCCGGCTCGACAGGCGATCCACGACGGCATGCGCAACGCCGACGAAGGCGAGGCTGCGCGGCAGGGAGGTATCCTCCACATTCCAACTGTGCGTCTGGATGCAAACCCGTCCCTTCCCCAGTTGCGCCACAGCCAGGAGAATATCGCCGTCCTGCGTCTTCAGCGCCGCCTTCGCACTGCCCTTTTCCTTCACGGAGAAGTAGCGCGCGAAACGGATATCGTTGACGGTTCCCCATTCCTCTCGCATCAGTCCCAGCAGCAGGGGGTCCGCCACGTTCTTCTCATTGCCGTCCATGGGAGCGGCCACCTTCGGCTCCCGCGGGTCGCCCAGTTCGAAGCCCGCCAACAAAGGGGCCAGGCTTTTGTTAAACGTCGCCACGAAGGTGATGTTGGTATCCGGAATGATGTAGAGGCCGCCGCCCTGGCGCACGTAGCCCGCCAAATCCTGAACCACATCCGGGACCAACTCCTGCACCCCGTACAGCACGATCACTGAGTACATGGACAGCGCCTTGCGCTCCAGTTCGTCCTGCAGGACCCGCTTGACCGAAATGTAGGTTTCGCCGAAGGTCTCGCCGGTGGCCTCGGCCGGATTCAACGCGCAGGCGAACAGATCCGCCCCGCTGGTTCCGAGCGTCAGGCCCTCGGGCTTGGGATAGTGCGCGGAAGTCACCAGCAGCACCTGCCGCCGCTTCAGCATGCGCATCGTGGTGTAGGCGTCGTTGTCGGCCAGGAAGCCGTCCTCGGACAGGTTCACACCCCAGACCGTGTCGTTGGGCGAGTCGAACATCTGCCGGATCTCCACGTGAGCGGTTTCCCCGCCGGCCAGGTTGCACGTCCGGGTCTCGACCGTCGCTGGCCCGCTCTTCAGCGCCACGGTCACTACCTGCTGGGTCTCCGAAGCGTTGTGCAGGCGCGCGGTTACCTTGCCGCTGGCCCCCAGGTAGGCCCGCTCAGGATGGAACTCCGCGCCCTTCAACTCGACGTTCGGCCCGTTCGTCACCGGATCCACGACGAACACCGGCTTGATCCGGCTGCCGCGCAGCAAGGGCGCCAGCGTGAAGTTCTCCCGGGGCGACCGGTAGTTCGAGGCCTGCTGGTCGGAAAACACGATCAGGGCCGTGTTGGGCGCCCGCTTCGACCGCAGTTCCCGCAGAGTGTCCTCCAGCGTTCCCAGCAAGGCCCGGCCGCCGCCGTCGCTGACCCAGGCGTTGGTCACGGCCCGCTCCAGCGCCGAGCGGTCGCCCGTGAAGCCGGTGCTTTCGAAGACCTTGTCGCCCGCCAGCGTGAACGAGATATAGTCCCCCGGCCGCATGGAGCGGACCAGTTCGAGAATGCGCGCCCGATGAGACTCGAACAGGGTCTTCTTCCCGTCGGGAACCAGCCGTTTCATGCTCATGGAGTTGTCCAGAACGATCGCCAGCGCGCGCGGTCCAACCGTCTGGCTGGGGCCGGTCAGCCGGGCCATCAGCAAAATGAATAGGGTCAGCAAAAGAAGCCGCAACAGGAGCTGCAACACGTCGCGCGGCACGGGCGCGAAGGCGTTTGCCACGTCCTGCGGGTCGAGAAACCGCAGCGTCGCCAGCAACCGCGGCCGCATGCGCCGCCGGTTGATAAGGTGAATCAGGATGGGCGCCGCCAGCCCGAACAGCCCCAGAAGCATCAGCGGATTCAGCATCGGCCGCTCCCCCTCAACAGGCGCCGCACGAAATGCGAGGAGAAAAGCGCGATCAGATCTTCGCCGTTATGCAGCCGCAGGTAATCCACGCCGTGCTGCCGGCAGAACTCCCCGATCCGGCTTTGGTGCGCCTCCAGCCGCTCAAGATACCGGGCCCGAAGCTGTAACGGATCGCCCATGAGGCGCTGCCCGGATTCAGGGTGCCGGAACTCGGTCATCGTGTCGAAAGGGAACGTCAATTCCGTTTCATCGAGCACCTGGATCAGGCTGACATCCTGTTCGCGCACCGCAAGCCCTTTCAAGGTCTCGAACATCGGATCCAGATCGTCCAAGGCGTCCGTCAGGACGAAGACGACGCCCCGCCGCCCGATCCGCTGCAGGGTCTCCCAGGCGACCTGCCCGAAGTTCCCCCCGCCCTTCCCGGCCGGAGCGCCCAGGTGTTGGTAAAGCAGCGCCAGATGCCGCAGGCCCTGCCGCGCCGGAATGGCCTCTTCGATCTTGTCCCCCAGGCAAAACAGCCCCGACGAATCCTGCTGCGTCACGGCCATCATGGCCACGGCGCCGGCAATGGTGGCCGCCAAATCCAACTTGGTGGGTCGCCGATCCGCGGCCGGCACGCGCATGGAGTCCGAGGTGTCCAGCAGGATGTGAACCCGCATGTTGGCCTCCATCTCGAAGCGCTTGACGTACAGGCGGCGGGTCCGGGCAAACGCGCGCCAGTCGATACGGCGAATCTCGTCCCCTTGCTGATAGTCCTTGTGCTCGACGAACTCGTTGGACGCCCCGAAATCACGGGTCCGGTGCCGGTTCTCGAAGAGGCCCCGCACCAGGAAGCGCGATTTCAGCTCAATCCCCTTGATCTGTTCGAGAAGCCGGGGATCGATCGTCAGGCTGTTGTTCCCGTTCGGCATCGCGGTTGACTTGTTTCTTGAGGGGGCGGGTGTCAGGTTTCACATTTCAGTCGCGTTGTCGTCTCATGCTTCGCCCCATCCGGCCCGCTGCGGGCCAGAGTCCCCCTGACACCTTCTTCACCCCTCGGCCGGAACTTCCTTTAGCAACCGGTCCACAATCTCGACATCCGTCAGCTTGTCGGCCAGCGCGTTGAAGTTAAGGGACACCCGGTGTCGCAGAACGCTCTTGGCCACGCGCCGCACCCCCTCGATCGAGGCATGCGTGTCGCCCTGCAGCACGGCATGGGCCTTGGCGCCGAGCGTCAGGTACTGCGCCGCCCGCGGTCCGCTGCCCCAGTTCAAGTACTTGCGGATGAACTCGGGCGCCGACGGATCTTTCGGCCGGCTGGCGGTGCTCAGGCGCACGGCATAGTCCACCACCGGCCGGGCCGCCGGAATCCGCCGCACTATCTCCTGAATCGCGATGATTTCCGCGCCCGTCAACACCCCTCCCGCCACGGGCAATCGATCGCCCGTGGTCTGCTCGACGATCTTCACCAACTCCTCGCTGGTGGGATAGTCCACGAACGTGTTGAACATGAAGCGGTCGAGCTGGGCTTCGGGCAGGGGGTATGTGCCTTCCTGCTCCAGGGGGTTCTGCGTGGCCATGACCAGGAACGGCTTCGGCAGAGGACGCGTCTCCCGCCCGGTGGTCACCTCCCGCTCCTGCATGGCTTGAAGGAGCGCCGCCTGGGTCTTGGGCGGGGTGCGGTTGATTTCGTCCGCGAGCAGCAGGTTCGTGAAGACCGGCCCTTCGACAAACCGGAACTCGTGCCGGCCGGTGGACGGGACCTCATCCACGACGATCGAACCGGTGATGTCGCCGGGCAACAAATCGGGCGTGAACTGCACGCGCTTGAAATCCAGGCTCAGAACCTTGCCCAGCGTCGAGATCAATAGCGTCTTTGCCAGGCCGGGAACGCCCACCAGCAGGATGTGCGCGTTGCAGAACAGGGCCATCAGCACATCGTCTATCACGTCCTGCTGCCCGACAATCACCTTGCCGACTTCCTGAAGGATGCGCCCGTAGGCGTCCTTGCACTTGGCGATCGCCACGACCTCGGCATTCTTCGGTTCGTCACTCATTCCCGTCTCCTTTCGCCGCCCTGCGGCGCCTTTGCTTCCAAACCAACGCCTGAAATATGTCCAGGCGAAACAGCCGTCATGCTACTCCACCATCAAATGACGTTAGTCAAACCGTTACCCCATAACAAGGCGAAAATCCAGCGACTTTGTTTCCATGGCGTTGCCCCGTCTCCTCTTTCGTTAGCGGGAAAATCCGGTTCTTCGTACATGCATTCTTGCCGGGACGGGTGTTGTTCCCGACGGGGATGGCGGGTTCGATCAAGTAATCGCATCGAGCAGGACGTCCAGGCCGCTCACGCATCCCGTGCCAGGACCGTCCATGACCAGCTCAACGCCCAGCTCGGTGTCTCGCTCCTGAGCCGTCCGCACAAGGTCAGGGACGGCGAACTCGACCCAGCGGCCGGCCGTGTCGCCGACCGGCTTGGAACAGATCGCGGGCAGCCAGTCCACGTGCGGAGTCGGCCGCCACTGGAAGACGTGGGGCCGCAGGCGGAAAAACAGGCGGCCGCCGCCGTCCACCCGCATCTTGCCGCGGATCCGCAGGCGGCTGGCCGGCGGCATCTGGGTCGGATTGATGACCGCCGCCGACCAGACGAGTTCGCCGCGGTTCTTCGAAACCATTTTCACCAGACCCTGACCGTCGGGCCCGCCCGACTTTTCCCAGAACCGTTCGCGGCCGTCGGGAATGAACGCGGAGCCTTCATCGAAACCATCCAACTGAACGGACTTGCGGAAGTCGTTGAACCCGAGCCCCAGGCGCGCGCCGCTCCGGCTCCGCCAATCCGCCTCGGACACCGGCATCCGGCGCGCCTTCGCCAGCAGCGGCTTCGCCTCGGCGGCGTCCAGGTAGTGAATGCGGTAGCGCCAGTTCCACGCTTCGCCGGGGCGCAGGGGCCCGGCGGGGCGGGTGCAGCAGTGGAAATCGTAATAGGCGTCGCAGATTCCCCAGCACGGTTCGCCGTCGCAGGACTCCACCGTCACGATGGGGTTGAACGCTTCCCCGAAGAATCCGCCCCAACTGCCTGAAGCGCCGGACTGCGGCAGGGGAAGCTTCTTCTGACCGGGACGCCCGATGAACCAGTAATCCAGGACGTGCTGATGCGGGAACTCCCAGACCACCCCGTCCCGATCCTGGATCAGGCACCGGTCGAACTTCTTGCGGCGTTCGAAAAGGAACCGGCCGCCGGTGTCGGCCGGCAGGATGTTGTTATACTCCATCCACTGGAGTTCCAGCGGCGAGGACGCCACGCGTTCCATGCGCGTGACGAGGCGCCACTCGTAGCGACCCGTGTCGGCCGCGACGAGGAGTTCGGCGCTGTACTCGGCGCGCAGGGAGCCGTCCGGAGACGCGGACCGGGCGCTGACGATCGCCTTTCGCCCTTGATCGGCAATTCGAACCTCGGGAACGCCTACGACCTCGGTCGCCGGATACTGCACGTGCAGGTTGAACTTCAGGCCGCGCACGTTGCCCAGATGGGTTTCCTTGTCAATGGCCTCCAAAGGCTCGCCGGGCTGGCCCGGCGCCCGCAGCAGCCAGTCCACCCAGCCCTGCGGCGTGACATAGGCGACCGTCCTTCCGGCCTCGTCGTCAATGGCCGAACAGTTCAGATTGATGGACCGTACTGAGAACATTCTGGGTTCCTCCAACGTCGAAAAACCGCCTCGGCCGATTCCTTCCGCGTCTCAACACAGGTGTAAACGATAGCCGCGCGTTGCCGGATTGTAAAGCCGGAAGGGAGGATGGCCTCCCTCAAGGGAACCGCCCGCCGGACCGGGCTTCGATCCGCTCCACCGCCCACCGGGCGCGAGCGGCCGTATTGACCTCGGGAATGCACCTCATCCGGCGCAGAACCTCGAGCGCCGGCGCGTAACGCGCGCGGCCAAGGCACCACGCGGCGACGGAATGGACGGTGTAGTTCTGCCGGGCATCGAGCAGCAGCGTGACGATCTTCGGCATCGCCTCGCGGTTCCCGCGGATGCAGAGGGTCTGCATGGCCGCGCCGGTGCGTCGCCAGTCCCCGACGGACGGGTCGTCCAGCGCCGCGAGCAGCAAGGCATCCGACTCGTCGAGGAGTCCATACGGGGGTTCGTCCAGATCGCAAAGGGCATACGCGGGCACTCCCTGTTCGCCGTCCACCGGCGCCGGATCGGGCAGCGCGGCGATTTCCGGCGGCAGTTCGAAACGATCCGAGCCACCTTCCCACGTCGCTTCCCAGACCCCGTCGGCGACCCGCCGAACGGTCAGCCCCTCCACGCCCTCAGGCACGAGGCAGGCGACAAAACGCACCGTCCGCCCCGCCGCCGGCAGATCGCAGCGTTCGCTCCCCGACTCCGGCCACGCGGAGAAACGCCCGCGCGACAGCGGAAAGGATGGCACGGTCGCGAGCGACAAGGCGCCGGCTGGCGCGGCGCCGTCCGCCTCGGCCAGCCAGGCGAACGTCATCCCGCCGCCCTGGGGCAGATCGAGCCGCACCCGGAGCGGACCCGTGGCCCGCGCGCCGCGCCGCAGCCAGATTCGCCAGGTGAAGTCGTGTGCGGTGGGGGCCCGCAGATCGTCCACCACCCACGCGATCCCCGCGGCGTTCAGCGACACGGTGCGGCGAATGCGCGTGACGTCGAACGCCGGCTGGTAGTACGCCGCGGCCTCGCCGACGAAGGTGTGGCGCTCCGGATCCCGGCGCTCGAACACCAGCCGCCCCTCGCGCGCCCGGCGCGGAAAATAGCTTTCCCAGCCGTCAACGACGATCGCGCAGGACGCACCGAGAAACCCGTGTTGTGTGCGCCGGACCCAAGCGTCCAGGCTGCCGTACTGCCGGACTATCATTTCCCGTTCGACCGGTTGAAGCGCCTCCACGGTCCGGCTCACGGAAGCGCCGGAGAAGAGCGGCGCGCTGCCGTCATCCACGCCGTCCGCCGTGACCGGTTCTCCCTCCAGATCCACAATCAGGTGGTTGGGATTGACATGTTCACGGCTGAGCCCTTGCACGCCGCCCGCGCACCGGTCCCACACCGTCATCACCCGCAGCCGCCGCGCCACGTGCTCGACCGCCGCCCCCACCGCCGGCTCGCTCCAGCCAACGAGCGGCGATGGTTGAGAAAGGATGGTTGATGGTTGATGGTTGGGGAAGGATGGTTTGGATTCCGCTTTTCGACGTTCACCGTTCGATGCCGGATGTTTGTTCTCCCCTGACACCTGACACCTGACACCTGACACCTCTTCCCCCTCCCGCTCCGGCCAATAGA
>Ga0182021_10009347_pt1 | contig 11619 bp, 6 predicted proteins | sample 612E3MmetaG_FD_120493 | JGI IMG/M metagenome (GOLD analysis project Ga0182021, IMG submission 120493) | Permafrost microbial communities from Stordalen Mire, Sweden - 612E3M metaG (Illumina Assembly) | ecosystem: Environmental > Terrestrial > Soil > Wetlands > Permafrost | place: Sweden...
GAGGAAGGCGGCCGAGCGACGCGGGCTGCCTTCGAGCTTCTCGCGCAGCTCGGTGGTCAGGACGAAGAGGCCGGAGAGCTGGCGCGAGATCGCGGAGAGCGCCTCGCGGAAGTGGGCGAAGCCTTTCCGTCCGGCGAGCCTCTCGGAATCGGCCTCGCGCGCGGCGTTCAGGCGGCGCGTGCGTTCCGACTGCAGCTCGCGCAGCGCCTCTTCGAGGTGCCAGAGAGCGCCCTTGAGCTGCGCATAGGAGACGGGGCTGGCCTGGCGCACGAGCTTCGTGACACGCGCCACCTGCGGGCCGAGCTCCGGCAGGTCTGCTGTCTCGGCTTCCAGCCGCGTGCAGAGCGGATCGAGGCCGGCACGTTCGACATAAGTCGCCGCGGAGAGGAGCTGCGTCTGGTTGCCGAAGGCGCGCGAGATGCGTCCGCAGACGATCATGCGGCCTTCGGTTTCGATCTCGGCGCTCAGACGCTCGATGTTCCGGCCCTCGAGACGGCGGTCGTAGGTCGCGGCCAGCTCCTGGTGGACCAGGCGGCGTTTGGCGTCGATGTCCTCGCCCTCGCGCTCCTCAAGCAGGCTGAAGATGCGGCGCTGATCGTAGGGCAGGTCGACCAGATCCTGTCCGAGGATCCAGGTCACCCACTTGTCACGCCACTTGATCGCCGCTTCGAGCGCGGCCCCCGTGCCACCGGTGGCCGCACGTGCCTCTGCCTCGAGCTCGCCGAGCGGCCGCTGGAGCTGCGCAGCGATCGCCAGGCCGTCGACTTCCAGGGCCAGCCGTCCGTCCGTGGCCGACTGCAGGAAGAGGTCGAAGGCCCCGCTCGCGTCGATCAGCGACGACCGGAGCAGGGTGTGCAGGGCCGCGACCGCAGCGGGCCGGCGCGTATTCAACAGGATGTGAAAGTCCAGGACGCGATGGAGGGCCTGGCGTTCGTCAGCGCCGCCGCGGCAGGCCGCCACGAAGAGGTGGGCATAGGCGGAGAGCACGCCGAAGCTCTCGATCGCCACCGGTCCCCCGGGGACGTCGGCGCCTGCGGCCGCAGGCGCTGTCAGACCACCGGAACCCGCCTCGATCCGAAGTTGTCTGACCAGCTCGGCATCCAGCATCACGACACTACGTGCTGGGTCGAGCTCGATGAACCGCTCTGCCCCGGAGACCAGCTCCACCGCGAGCCCGTCGAGGGCCCGCAGGGCCTCGCCGACGAAGGGCGTCGTGGCGCAGGACTGGAGCAGGGCTAGGCCCAAGGCGCTGTGGGCAGCGCCCGCTCGTTGGGCCTCGGCCGAAGTCGCAGCGCCCTCCAATCGCAGCTCGGGACCGGCGGGCCCGAACACGTAGCGCCCGCGCGCGAGCGGCTTGGGGGCCTGCGCGGCGGTCAGGCGACGCGGGTGGCGACGGGACGAGGGAAGCGCCTCGGGCTCAGAGAGCCGGACAGGTAGGGCCTGCCGCCGGCGCTGCGGATTTCCAAAGGTATGCGCTAGTGGATATTCCATATTCTCGGGAGAGTATCCAAGTGGTAAGACCACTTGTCAAGTGGTCAACGGGTCCGCCATCCCCCGTCGACGACGAGGACGTATCCGTTCGTCCATGCTCTCCTCCCTCAGCGCCCCGCGGGGCCCGCCTTGGCGGCGGCCCCATCGAGCGCTCCGCCCTCCTCCCCCTCCGCGGCTTGTGCGGCTCGCGCCAGGTTGAGGTGCTCCGCCATCTCCGCCCGCGCCCGTTCGATGTCCTTGTCGCGAACAGCCTGATAGATGCGCCGGTGCATCTCGGCCGACTGCCTGAGGTCGCGAGCGCGCCCCACTGTCGGCCGGCGCTGCTGCCAGACGAGCGAGCAGATCATGTCGACCAGCGCGGCGAGGACCCGGTTGCCTGAGGCAGCGGCCACGGCCCGGTGGAAAGCCAGGTCGTGGACAAGAAATCCCGGCGGATCGTCGAGAGTGGCGAACATCCCGGTGACCTCTTCCGCCATCGCCGCCAGGCGTTCGCCGAGGGCACGTTCGGCGGCGAGGCCGGTCGCGCCGACCTCGAGGACGCGCCGCGCCTCGAACATCTCGTCGCGCGTGAAGCCATGGAGCGCGACCAGGAAGCCGAGCGGCTCCGTCCCCAAGCGCGGCGGCCCGGCGGTGACAAAGGTCCCGGCGCCGTGGCGGGCCTCGACCACGCCCATCGCGGCAAGCGAGCGCAGCCCGGCCCGGACGGTGGGCCGGCTGACCCCGACCTCCTCGGCCAGCTGTCGTTCCGGCGGGAGCTGGTCGCCGGGCGTCAGATTGCCCTCCTCGACCAGTCGCGCCACGTGCCGCACGACCTGCTCGGCGGCCGCACCGTCAGCCCTGGGCGCCCTCGCCACCTTCTCGCCGCGCTTCCTCCGGGAGTCCGCCATTGGCCCGCCTCCTGACGTCGCCCCTGCGGGGTCAAGACACCTCACTGAGGGCCGAGTGATGGAAGGATACCACGTCTGGATTGACATCTAACCGCGGCGGCACGATCATTGGCTTGACCAATTATGGGGCAGCGAGCGGTATCGCCCGACGCGGCCTCTTCGGAGTACCGACAGAACCATGAGCTACATGCCACTCGACCTGACTGACAAGGTGGCCGTCGTCGTCGGCGGCACATCGGGCATCGGCCGTGCGCTCGCCGAGGGTCTGGCCGAAGCCGGGGCCCACGTCGTACCCACCTCCCGAACGCTGGAGCACGTGGAGGCCGCCGCCCACGACATCGAAGCGCGCGGCCGCCGCACGCTGCGCGTCGCGTCCGACGTCACCCAGCGCGCCTCGCTCGACGCCCTAGCGGCAGCGGTGCATCAGTCCTTCGGCCACGTCGACATCCTCGTCAACTGCGCCGGGACCACGCGTCGCACACCGACACTGGAGCTCAGCGAGGAGGAGTGGCACAGCATCCTCGACGTCAACCTGACTGGCACGCTGCGAGCCTGTCAGGTCTTCGGGCGCGGCATGCTCGAGCGCGGCTGGGGGCGGATCGTCAACGTAGCCTCGCTCTCCTCGTTCGTGGCGCTTCACGAGGCCGCCGCCTATTCCGCCAGCAAGGCCGCCGTGGCGGCCCTGACGCGGTCGTTGGCCGTCGAGTGGGGATCGCGCGGCGTCAACGTCAACGCCATCGCTCCGGGCGTCTTCCGCACGCCGCTCAACCAGGCGCTGCTCGACGGCACGGAGCGCGGGCGTGAGTTCAAGCTCAGGACGCCGCTCGGGCGTTTCGGAAGGGTCGAGGAGCTGGCCGGTGCGTGTGTCTTCCTCTGCTCCGAGGCCGCCAGCTTCGTCAACGGTGAGGTGCTGGTCGTCGACGGCGGCTTCCTCTCCAGCGGGGTCAACCAGTGATCCGCCCGCTGGTGCAGAGAGACTTCCTGCTCGAGAGCGAGCCCGCGCGCGATCTGTACCACCGCTTCGCCGCGCGCCTGCCCATCATCGACTACCACGGCCACCTCCCAGCGCAACAGATGGCGGAAGGCCAACGTTACCGTTCGATCAGCGAGGTCTGGCTGGGCGGCGACCACTACAAGTGGCGCGCCATGCGCAGCAACGGCATCGCCGAGCGTTGCTGCACGGGCGACGCCTCCGACTGGGAGAAGTTCGAGGCCTGGGCGCGGACGGTCCCGCTGGCGCTTCGGAATCCACTCTATCACTGGACGCACATGGAGCTGGCCGGCTACTTCGGGATCACGGAGCTGCTCACGCCGGAGAGCGCGCGCCGGATCTACGAGCGCTGCAACGAGCGTGTGGCAGCGGCCGACTTCACCCCGCTGCCGCTGTTGGAGCGGTACAAGGTGGCCGCCGTGTGTACGACCGACGACCCCGCCGACTCGCTCGAACATCACGAGAAGCTGGCGCGCCGGTCGCAGCCCGTCACCGTCGTCTGCCCAACCTGGCGCCCCGACCGCGCCCTGGCCGTGCACGACCCCGAGGCCTACAACGCCTGGCTGGCGCGCCTCGAAAAGGCCGCCGACACCTCGATCGCCACGCTGCAACAGATGCTCGACGCCCTCGACCAGCGCCAGCAGGCCTTCGAAATCCTTGGCTGCCGCGCCTCCGATCACGGCGTCGAGACCCTCGACGACGACCCGGCGACAGGGGCCGAGGCCGCTGCCACGTTCGGCGCCGTGCGCGCCGGCCGGACGCCGGCGACGGACGCCTGCGCCCGTTTCCGCGCTTTTCTGCTGCACCACCTCGCCGTCTGCGACCACGCCCGCGGCTGGGTCCAGCAGTTCCACCTCGGCGCCCAGCGCAACAACAACACACGCATGTTCCGCGCCGTCGGCCCGGATACCGGCTTCGACTCGATCGGCGATCGCGATGTCGCGCGTCCGCTGGCGCGTTTCCTCGACCGTCTCGATCTGGCTGGCCGGCTGACGAAGACGATCCTGTTCAACCTCAATCCGCGTGACAACGAGGTCGTCGGCTCGATGCTCGGCAACTTCCAGGACGACGTCACGCCCGGGAAGATGCAGATGGGCCCGGCCTGGTGGTTCCTCGACCAGCGCGACGGGATGGAGGCGCAGCTGCGCGCCCTCTCGAACCTGGGACTGCTCTCGCGTTTCGTGGGCATGACGACCGACTCGCGTAGCTTCCTTTCCTTCCCGCGCCACGACTACTTCCGCCGCATCCTCTGCAACCTGCTGGGCGACGACGTGCGTCGCGGCTGGCTGCCCGACCAGCGTGAGTGGCTCGGTTCTGTGGTCGAGGCCGTTTGCTTCACCAACGCCCGCGACTACTTCGGACTGCGGCTCGGGACGGCTGCGCGCCAGTAGTCGCATGGAGGCCCAAGGAGGTCCCATACCGCTGCGAATCACGGAGGTCACGACCCGCGACATACGCTTCCCGACCTCGCGCCGGATGGACGGCTCCGACGCGATGAACCTCGGCGACTACTCGGCCGCCTACGTGATCCTCCGGACCGACACGGACATCGAGGGCCACGGCCTGACCTTCACCAACGGCCGCGGCAACGAGCTCTGCACCGCCGCCGTGGCGGCGCTCGCCCACCACGTCGTCGGACGCAGCCTGGAGGAGATCACGGGTGACTTCCGCGGCTTCGTGCGCTCGCTGACGCAGGACAAACAGCTGCGCTGGCTCGGTCCCGAGAAGGGCATCCTGCACATGTCGACGGGCGCCATCGTCAACGCGGTGTGGGACCTATGGGCCAAACGGGAGCGCAAGCCAGTCTGGAAGCTCGTGGCCGACCTGACACCTGAGCAGATCGTCTCCCTGATCGACTTCAGCTACATCACGGACGCCCTGACGCCCGACGAGGCGCTCGAGCTGCTCCGGCGCCAGGCGGGGACGCGCGCGCGCCGTGAGGCCGAGATGCGGCGCGAGGGCTACCCCGGCTATACGACCTCGACGGGCTGGCTCGGGTACGACGACGACAAGGTGCGCCGCCTTTGCCGCGAGGCCCTGGCCGCCGGCTGGTCCCACTTCAAGATGAAGGTCGGCCGCGACCTCGAAGCGGACCTCAGGCGCGCGGCGCTGATGCGCGAAGAGATCGGCTGGGAACGCCGCCTGATGACGGACGCCAACCAGTGCTGGGACGTCGGCGAGGCGATCACGCACGTCAAGGCCATGGCGCGTTTCCAGCCGTGGTGGATCGAAGAGCCGACCTGTGCGGACGACGTCCTCGGCCACGCGACCATCGCGCGCGCGGTGGCTCCGATCAAGGTCGCCACGGGCGAGGTCTGCCAGAACCGGGTCATGTTCAAGCAGCTCCTTCAGGCCCAGGCCATCGGTGTCTGCCAGGTCGACTCGTGTCGTATGGCGGGGCTGAACGAGGTACTGCCGGTGCTCTTGATGGCTGCCAAGTTCGGCGTGCCGGTCTGCCCCCACACGGGTGGCGTCGGACTGTGCGAGTACGCGCAGCACATCGCGCTGATCGACTACATCTGCGTCAGCGGCTCGCTCGAGGAGCGCATGCTCGAGTACGTCGACCACCTGCACGAGCACTTCGTCGACCCGGTGCGAACGCGTTTCGGGCGCTACCTCACCCCAGAGCTGCCCGGTTACAGCATCACGCTGCGACCAGAGGCAATCGCCGAGTTCTCGTTCCCGGACGGCCCGGCCTGGCGTTCCTGAGGATTCCTACTTTCGTTGGTGCTCGCCACTGGCGCGGTTGGCCACGATAAGCAGCGTCTGTGTGGCTCCCGACCGGCTCACTGTACCGGCACCGCTGCCGGAGCGGGCGCGGGCGGGGAGTTGCGGCTCCGCTCGCGCGCCGCGGGATCGAGGATCACCTTCTCGAGCACGATCCGTCCCACGTGCCGCAGCAGGTCGGGGTCGGTCAGCCCGCTGAATGTCGAGTTGCTGATCCGCACGTCGTCGATCGTCGCCCCGGGAAAACCGGCCAGCCAGAGCACGCGCGGGCTGGCGCTGCTCGTCACGCCGTCCAGCTCCACGTGGCGCAGGGTCGGCGGGAAGTCGCCCAGCGCGCCCTCTTCATAGAGAAAATCCACGGTGACCACGGCCTCGGACACGCGGCCGATGCGCGTGTTGCGCATGAAGACGTTCTCGATCGTCCCGCCGCGGCGGGCGTTCGACTTGACGCGCAGGGCGCGGTCGAGATTGGGACTGTCCATCTCGCAGGCGTCGACGAAGACGTTCTTGCAGCCGCCCGAGATCTCGCTGCCGATGACGACGCCGCCGTGGCCGTCCGCCATCCGGCAGCGGCGCACGAGGATGTTCTCGGACGGCACGCCCACGCGGCGGCCATCGTTATTGCGGCCGGATTTGATCGCGATGCAGTCGTCGCCAGTATCGAAGACGCTGTCCTCGATGATCACGTCGCGCGAGGACTCCGGGTCGCAGCCGTCGTTGTTCGGCCCGTGGCTGCGAATCGTCACGCCGCGGACGGTGACGTTCGTCGAGAGCGCCGGGTGGATCTCCCACATCGGCGAGCGCAGGATAGTCACGCCCTCGATGAGGACGTTCCGACAGCGGTAGGTCTCGATGAAGCTCGGCCGCAGGAAGTGCCCCTCGCCGAAGAGCCGCTCGTCGACGGGTACGCCACGTTCGCCCATCTCGAAGAGCGCGTCGCGGTCACTCCTCTGCTTGGGCTGCGTCGGCTGGCCCTTGCGGGTCCAGCCCCACCAGTTGTCCCAGTCCGCCTGGCCGTCAAGCGTGCCCGGCCCCGTGACGGCGATATTCTCCTGCTCGAAGGCGTAGATGAGCGGCGAGTAGTTCCGGCACTCCACGCCCTCCCAACGAGTCAGAACCCGCGGATAGGCGGCCGGGTCGGTGCGGAAGCGCAAGACCGCACCCGAGACGAGGTGCAGGTTGACGCCGCTCTGGAGGTGGATGGCACCCGTCAGGAACGTGCCCTGCGGCACGACGACGCGCCCGCCGCCGGCTTTGTGGCAGGCCTCGATGGCACGCCGGAGCGCGACGGTCGCGTCCTTCTTCCCATCACCGACGGCGCCGAAAGACGTAATCGGGAAGTCCCGCGCGGGGAACTGCGGCGCCTGGACGCGACCGACGATCTCGTCCGCGAGGGCCCAGCCCAGCACCGTCGAACGCGTGGCCTTCGATAGCGGGCGTGAGCGGAGCTGGTCCAGCTCGATGCCAGCCAGGATGAACGGGCCGATGCCCTTGAGGTCGTTGGCACGGATCGGCTCGCGCAGGTAGTACTCGTAGCTCCCGTCGCGCCCGTAGCCGAGGCCGGCCACCGCGCAGTTCTTGATCAGCTCCATCCGCCCGTTCGCGTCGGAGCGGACGAACTCGCGCTGGATGCCGGCCCAGCCCTTCTCCGCCGTGGCCGCGTACTCATGCGGCAGGTAGCCCTTGTTGACGGCCTTGGCCAGGGCATAGACGAACATACAGGACGCGGTCGCCTCGAGGTAGTTGCCCTGCCGTCCGCCCTGATCGAGAACCTGCCACCACACGCCACTGGACGGATCCTGATAGCGGACGATGCCGTCGGCCACGCGCCGCAGCACACCGATCATCGCCTCGAGATCGCGCTGCGCCGCAGGGATGTGATCGAGGGCGTCGACCAGGGCCATCGCGTACCAGCCTTCGGCGCGACCCCAGAAGTTGGGCGACGTGCCCGTCTCCTTGTTGGCCCACTCCTGGGTGCGAGCCTCGTCCCAGCCGTGGTAGTGCAGGCCGGCCTTGGCATCGTAGGTGTGTTTGTCGATCAGTAGGAACTGTCGCGTGACGTCTTCGAAGGCCGCCGGCTCGTCGAACAGCTTCGCGTACTCGGCGTAGAAGGGTGCGCCCATGTAGAGGCCGTCGAGCCACATCTGGTGCGGGTAACGCTGCTTGTGCCAGAAGCCGCCCTCACTCGTGCGCGGCTGCGTGACGAGCTGCGAGCGCAGCAGCGCCGCGGCTCGCTGGTAGCGCTCCTCTTTTGTCCGACGCCACAGGGCGAGCACGGCCTTGCCGGAGTTGATCTGATCGATGTTGTACTCGTCGAGCTTGTAGCCACGGATGGCGCCGTCGGCGGCGATATAGGAGCCGATCACCTTCTCGGCGTAGCGGGCGTAGCTCTCGTCGCCGGTTCGCTCGGAGAGGCGGATGAGGGCCAGCGCGAAGAGGCCCGAGGCGTAGTCCCAGCGCGCGTTCGGCGCGCCGCCAAAGGCGAGCGACTCGCCGCGCCTTTCCATCTCGGCGTTCGCCAGGCGCCGCGCGGCATCGAGAGGGCCGGGGTCCTGGCCGACCGGCCGGGCCGTTGCGCCCAGCAGTAGCAGCGGCGTGAAAGCGAGGAGCAGCCGATATCTCATCACACGATGCCCTCGAGAAGACCCCTCTCGGTATGGCATCGGAAGGGGAGCAACGGTGCGGATCAGGTCGGAATCCATGTGGTTCTAGCAGTCTAGGTCACAGGATGTAATATGGTCAACCACGAGTGTGGACCTCGTTCAGCACGCCGGCCACTTCACGATCGCGAGCAGCCCCCGACGGAGAGTCCGGCTGCGGTCTCGCCGCTGGGAGGTATCTGATGCCGCGCACACTGACAACTGGCGTCGTGGCCTTCGCCTGGCCTCTTCTCATCTCCTCGGTGTGCGCCCAGGACAGGCGCACGGTGACCGAGCCCGCCTTCCCCGCTGCCTGCGCGACCATCGAGGCTCGTCTGTCCGCACCGGACGGCGTCCTGACCGAGGCCAGCGAGCAGACAATGGACACCTCGCGCATCCAGGCGGCGATCGAGGCCTGCCCGGCGGGGAAGGCAGTCCGGCTGACACGGGGCAGTTCGGGCAACATCTTTCTTGCCGGACCGCTTCGCCTAAAGACCGGGGTGACCCTCCTGATCGACGCCCATACCGCCCTCTTCGCCTCGCGGAACCCGCGCGACTACGACGTGGAACCCGGGAGCTGCGGCATCCTGACCGAGGCGGGCGAGAAGCGAGGGACCTGCCTGCCGCTCATTCTCGCCGAGAACACATCGGGGAGCGGCGTGATGGGCGACGGGGCGATCGACGGCCGCGGGGGCAGCGTGATGCTGGGCCAGCAGCTCACCTGGTGGGATCTCGCAAAAAGGGCCAAGGTCCTGGCGCTCCATCACAGTTGCCCGCGCATCCTGATAGTTCGGCGGTCTGAGAACTTCACGCTCTACCGGATCACGCTGCGCAACTCGCCCAACTTCCACGTGAGCGCTGAGCTGACCAACGGGTTCACGGCGTGGGGCGTAAAGATCAAGACCCCGAAAACGGCCCGCAACTCGGACGGCATCGACCCCTCCTCCTCGACCAACGTGACGATCACCCACTGTCACATCGAAACCGGCGACGACAACGTCGCCATCAAGGCCGGCAGCGCAGGGCCATCGAGCCACCTGACCATCGCGCACAACCACTTCTACTCGGGCCATGGCATGTCGATCGGCAGCAACACGAACGGTGGGGTGCGCGCGGTCCGGGTCGCGGATCTCACGATCGACGGGGCCGACAACGGACTGCGCATCAAGTCCGATCGCAGCCGGGGAGGTTTGGTGGAGGACGTCTCCTACGAAGACGTCTGCATGCGGAACGTGACGAACCCGATCGTGCTGACCACGATGTACACGACCTTGCCAGGGGAGCTCTTGCCGCGCTACCGCGACATCCGCCTGAAGGACGTGCGCAGCGTGACGACCGGCCGCTCGACGATCCTGGGTCTCGACACGGGGCATCCTATTGAGGTCTCGCTGGACAACGTGACAGTGGATGACCTGCGGCCCGGCGACCTCACGGCCAGCCACGCGAACGTGCGCATCGGGCCGCGCCGGGGCAACGTCAGGCCGTCCGGAACAGCGGTCGCGGTCGACGACATCGGCGCGGTGGCGGCCGAGCCCAAGAGCTGCGAAGGACGCTTCGAGCCGTTCCCCGACCTGCCGACCGCTCCGGCCGCCGCGGTCAGGGTGCCGCCCGAGGACCCGACCTACTACGTGGCCGCGGATGGCTCGGGTGATTACTATTCCATCCAGCGCGCAATCGACCTCGCGCCCAACACAGGGGCGGTGATCTCGGTCGCGCCGGGCATCTACCGCGAGCGGCTGACCATCACCAAGCCACACATCCGCATCCGCAGCCCCTACGACGACCCGCGCCGAACGGTCGTGGTCTTCGACGCCAGCGCCGGCACGGCGGGCGGCACACTCAACTCGGCAACCGTCGACGTCCGAGCCAGCGATTTCCTGGCGGAAAACATGACCTTCGCCAACGACTGGAACGCCACCCATCCCCAGCTCTTCCAGGGCTCCCAAGCGCTGGCGCTGAAGGTGACAGGCGACCGAGCGATCCTCCGCAACATGCACATCCTCGGCAACCAGGACACGCTCTACGTGGGCAGCACCGATTGCGACGGGCCGGACGGCCGGCCCTGTACGCCGGCCCGGGCCTACTTCGAGCGCTGCCTGGTCGCTGGAAACGTGGACTTCATCTTCGGCGACGGCAAGGCATTCTTCGAAGACTGCGAGATCCGCAGCACGTCCCACCAGATCGGATTCGTGACCGCGCAAGGCAAACATTACCCGGAGCAGGACAGCATCTTCGTCTTCCAGCGCTGCCGGTTGACGGCGGAGCCGGGCGTGAGCGGCGTCTGGCTGGGCCGCCCGTGGCGCGATCAGGCCAGCGTCGTGTTCCTCGGAACCGAGATGGGCGCCCACATCGAGCCGGCTGGCTGGAGGGAGTGGCACCCCGGAGAGACGAACCGGATCGAGACCGCCTTCTTCGCCGAGCACGGCTCCACGGGACCGGGCGCGCAACCCGGACAGCGCGACGCACACGGCCACGCTCTCTCTGCCACAGAGGCGGAACGTTTCGGAAGACAGGCTGTCCTCGCGGGACGGGACGGCTGGGCTCTCACGCAAACGCCGCACAGCCCATCCCCGCATCCGGAATGAGGACCGGGCTCGCGACCGGAGATATACTGGTCGCCCGAAGTCGCCGGTACAGACGCCGGCGGCTCCGTAATTGCCAGGCGGAGGGTAGCCCCACCCGACCCATTCCTCAGAGACGTACATTTTTAGAGGCGAGCGCATGAACACCGAGCGACCAGGCATCCATTCCTCCGTCGGGGCCAAGACCGTTCCGCCCGGACCGGCTTCCCCGCCGAACTGGAAGAGGCGCCGCTGGTGGTATTGGGCAGTGGCCACGATCGCGATCGTCTGCGGGCTCTTTCAGGCGTGCCGCTCGTCCGGCC
>Ga0182021_10009348_pt1 | contig 11618 bp, 7 predicted proteins | sample 612E3MmetaG_FD_120493 | JGI IMG/M metagenome (GOLD analysis project Ga0182021, IMG submission 120493) | Permafrost microbial communities from Stordalen Mire, Sweden - 612E3M metaG (Illumina Assembly) | ecosystem: Environmental > Terrestrial > Soil > Wetlands > Permafrost | place: Sweden...
CAAGTCATAATCCTGTCGCACCCGAATTTCTTGATTTATGCGATCAAATGGGTTTTATGGTATTGGCAGAAGCATTTGATGAATGGGACTACCCGAAGAATAAATGGATTAATGGCTGGAATCAGACTGTGGCTGGTCATAACGGGTATCCTGATATTTTTGAACAGTGGGGCGAAAAAGATTTGTACTCTATGGTGTACCGCGATAAAAATCATCCTTCTATTGTTATCTGGAGTATTGGTAATGAACTTGATTACAACAACGATCCATATTCCGATCCAACTAACGCAAATTATATTCCTGATAAACCTGATGCATCCCGGATGGTCGATATCGCTCGTAAATTTGTTGGCATAGTCAAAAGTATCGATACATCGAGACCTGTTACTATGGCAATAGCCGTTGTGCCAATTTCAAATAAATTAAGAGTGCCCGAAGTGTTGGATATTGCAGGATATAACTATACCGAAAGTGCTTATCAGAATGATCACAAACAATATCCGAACCGAATTATTTATGGCAGCGAAAACTCCCACAATTATTCTGCATGGTTGGCTGTAAAAAACAACGATTTTATTAGCGGACAGTTTCTATGGACCGGAGTTGATTACATGGGTGAGGCCAGGAAATTTCCATCTCATGCCGCAACTTCAGGATTGCTTGACCTGACCTCATTCGAAAAACCAGTCTATTACTGGCGGCAAGCAATGTGGTCGGAGAAACCAATGCTTTACCTCACTTCTCGTAAAATGAGAACTACAGATCAAAAATCTACCGACCCAATGTCAAATCTATCTGGTTTTTTAAATTCAGCAGACCAGAATGAACATTGGAATTATAATCAAGGTGATTCAGTTTTGGTAATGGCTTTCACAAATTGTAACGAAGTAGAATTATTTATTAACGGAAAATCTTTTGGTGTGAAAAAATCAGATCCGGCTAACTCTAGTATATGGTGGAATGTACCATACGAAACCGGTGAAGTAAAAGCCGTAGCTTTGGGATCGGATAACAACACATTAACGGCAACACTTAAAAAAGTTTCCGAGCCTGTAAAAATAGTTCTCATACCAGATGCTGCAAAACTGAAAGCTAACAATCAGGATATTACAATTGTTGAAGTACAATTGTTTGATAAAAACAATAATAGATCTCTGTTAGCAGATAACCTTCTTAATTTTGAAGTTAGCGGTGAAGGTAAAATTATTGGAGTTGATAATGGTGACGCCTCAAGTCTTGATAATTACAAATTACCAAGACGAAAAGCTCGATTAGGTCGTTGCATTGTTATTGTACAGACCACCGGAAAAAGTGGAAGCATTAAGTTAACGGCTAAGTCGCAAGGATTACCGGATGCTTCATCAGAAATTGTAAGCGAATAATTTTCTTTAGGACACAAAAGGCCAAACTTGACTAAACATAAATTGAAAGATTCCATGGATTACTATGAAAAAATCAATTCATTTATTACTTCCTTTTTCGTTCATGATGCTGTCTTCAATTCTCTGCAATGCGAATGATAATACATCTTTCTTTAACGTGAAAAGTTATGGCGCAATTGGCGATGGAAAAAACCTTGATAGTAAAGCAATAAATGAAACCATTGAAGCAACTTCAAAAAACGGTGGAGGCACAGTTTATTTCCCGGCTGGAAAATATCTTAGCGGTTCCATTCATCTTAAAAGCGACATTACCTTATTCCTTGATCAAGGTGCTACAATAATTGCCGCACCTGTAAATGCTGAAAATGGTTATGATGAACAAGAAGAAAGCATCAGTACTAAATATCAAGATTTGGGACACAGTCATTGGAAAAACAGTCTCATCTGGGGTTACGACATTCAAAATGTATCGATTATTGGAACAGGTTGGATAAATGGAAAAAATCTTTATAAAGATTGGGTGCCAGATTCTAAACAGGATGCAAATAAAGCCATTAGTCTGTACCGCTGCCGTAATATAATTATACGTGATGTTACAATTATTCATGGGGGTTGGTTTGCTATACTTGCAACTGGAGTGGATAATCTGACTATTGATAATCTTAAAATAGATACTAATAGAGACGCAATTGATATCGATTGTTGTAAGAACGTTCGTGTTTCAAATCTTTTTATTAACTCACCATATGATGATGGGATTTGTTTAAAAAGTACTTTTGCTCTTGGGTATGCACGCGCTACAGAAAATGTTACAATCACAAATTGCCAGCTAAGCGGTTATGATGAAGGAACATTATTGGATGGGACTTATAAGCGTTCCAATAATCCGGAGTATGGTTATCATCCTACCGGAAGAATAAAATTTGGAACTGAATCCAACGGCGGATTTAAAAATATTACCATCTCCAATTGCGTATTTGATTACTGTAGAGGATTTGCTCTTGAAACTGTCGACGGAGGACTGTTGGAAGATGTAACTATCTCAAATATTACAATGAGAGATATTGTGAACGATCCGATATTTTTACGACTTGGCGCACGAATGCGTGGACCGAAAGGAGTGCTTATCGGGAAACTGCGAAGAATAAAAATAAATAATATAATTGTATACAATGCAGATCCATTGTATACATGTACAATTGCTGGGTTACCGGGTAATCCTATTGAAGATATTCATCTGAGTAACATCCGAATTTATTATAAGGGCGGTGGAACGAAAGAACAAGCAATTAGAGATGTTCCCGAAAATGCAAATAATTATCCTGAACCTGGTATGTTTGGAGTGGCACCAGCTTATGGTTTGTTTGTACGTCATGCAAAGGATATAAAAATTAGTGATGTTGAATTCAATTTCATGGAACCAGATTACCGTCCGGGATATATTTTTAATGACGTTGATGGCATTGATATGAGAGATGTAACTTTCCAACGAAAAGAAAATTCAGATGCTATAGTTCTAAAGGATGTTAAAAATTTTAGTATCCTTCAAAGCAAGGGTATGAAAGATCAAAAATTTGAAAATGTAAAAGTGAGAAATTTGAAATAACCGGTTTATTCTTCGTTTAATAGAAATATTTTATAGAGTATTTTTCAAGTTGCATACGAATCAATAGTTAAAGAATATTTAGAAAATAGTTAAAGGAAACGCTGAAATGAAAAATTCAAAAAACAAACTCGACTCAAACACAATTCTAATCCGAATGCACAACAACCTCACCATTTTATTAGTTTTTCTTTTATTAGTTTCAACAATTCTAGTTGCGCAAAAGAAAAATGATCTTGAGGTAAAATCACCGGATGGTGCAATTAGTTTAAAAGTTGAGATGGAAGCTAAACTCCAATGGTCTGTGCAAAATAAAGGACAGCAAATTATCGCTCCTTCGACAATTTCTATGCAACTGGAAGGAGGAGATGTACTAGGAGATAATGCGGAAATTATATCCTCTAACAAAGAAAAAAAGGATGCTAAGATTTCTGCAACTGACTATGTAAAATCCTCCATCCATGATAAGTATAATCAGCTGACAATAAATTGTAAAGATGATTTTGGATTAATTTTCAGAGTGTATAATGATGCTGTGGCGTATAGATTTTTCACCAAGAAGAAAGGTGAGCTTATCGTTAAAAATGAAGAAGCCAATTTCAATTTCATCAATGATTATAAAGCGTTCATTCCTTATCAATGGGATTATAGAGGCGGCAAAATATTTAATTCTTCTTTTGAAGCTCTATACAGAGAAAGTAAGATTTCTCAGTTTGCAAAAGATTCTTTAGCGTTTCTTCCTCTGTTAGTCGATGTTGGCAATAACGTGAAGGTAGTAATTCTGGAAGCTGATCTTGAAGACTATCCAGGTATGTATCTAAATATTAATCAAACCGGAAAAGGGTTTATGGGAGTCTATGCGCCTTATCCTTTGGAAGCGGAGCTCAGCGGGTTCAATAACATCAATTATATTCCAACTAAAAGGGCAGACTACATCGCTAAGACCAACGGCACCCGCAATTTTCCGTGGCGCGCTATTGCAATCAGTAATCAAGACAAAGAATTATTAAATAATGATATTGTACAAAAATTAGCGTCACCTTCCAGATTATCCGATATCTCATGGATCGAACCCGGTCAGGTTGCATGGGATTGGTGGAATGCTCGAAATATTTCGCATGTTGATTTCAAAGAAGGGATGAATACTCAAACCTATAAGTATTTTATTGATTTTGCCGCAGCCAATAAAATCAAATATATCATTATCGATGGAGGCTGGTCTCCGTCTTTGGACCTTACGAAAATAAGACCGGAACTCAATCTTCAAGAAATTATTGATTATGGTAAACAAAAAGATGTAGGTGTGATAATATGGGCTTCATGGTATGCTGTAACACAGCAGATGAATACGGTTTTCCCCTTATATTCTAAAATGGGTGTGAAAGGATTTAAGATTGATTTTGTTGACCGGGATGATCAATTAGCCGTGACTTCGCTTTATGAAATAGCTAAGAAAGCTGCTGAGTATCATTTGCTCGTTGATTACCACGGTGTATTCAAACCAACCGGCTTGCAGAAAACTTACCCTAATGTTATTGGGTATGAAGGTGTTAAAGGATTAGAGAATTATAAATGGGCAAACGAAGATCAACCACTTTATGTTACAAGCATTCCATATATACGTATGATGGCCGGACCAATGGATTATACGCCAGGAGCTATGAGAAATTCAAATCAGGCAAATTTCAGAGCAATAAATGATAACCCGATGAGTAAAGGTACACGTTGTACACAGTTGGCAATGTATGTTGTTTTTGATGCGCCGCTTCAAATGCTTTCAGATAATCCTACAATCTATATGAAGGAACAGGAGTGCACGGATTTTATTACCAAGGTTCCAACAACATTTGACGAGACTGTGCCGCTGGATGGAGAAGTTGGAGAATTTGTAGCTCTTGCACGCAAAAAGGGTGATGCATGGTATGTGGGAGCTATGACGAATTGGACCCCGCGGGATTTAACTCTTGATTTTTCATTCTTGAGTGCAGGAGTTTATCAAGCAGTAGTGTTTAAAGATGGAGTAAATGCAGACCGTGATGGTACCGACTACAAAAAAGAAGTAATAAAGATTTCGTCTGCTGATAAATTGAATATTCATCTTGCACCAGGTGGTGGCTGGGCAGCTAGAATAGAAAAAATAAAATAATCTTGGAAGAATTCTTATAAACGATTGCATGCCTTTGGATGATTATTAAGGTTTTCATCCAAAGGCACAATTTAGAATCACTGACATAGACTTCTAAAAAAATCCCCTCCCTATTATATATAAAGTTCTATCAGTAAAAATTTTTCAAATGGTCATTCAATATATTTGGATTTTTATATGCATATATAGTTTATATATGGACATGGGTTTTGACTATCAACAGCATTTAGCCAGCTTCGAAGTTTCAACTTTTAAGGAAATCCGATTTCTTTTCTGTTACTTCATCCAATCTTTGTATGTTTACTTCAACTCCAATTCCCGGTTTTGTTGGAACATCCATTGTTCCATCTGAATTCACTTCGAAGAGCGGTTCAACAATATCTTCTTTGTAGTATCTTTTACTTGCAGAAATATCTCCTGGTAAAGTAAAGTTATGAAGAGATCTAATGCAACATTTCCAGCACGGCCAATTCCAGCCTTAGCCATTCTATGCCCGCGAACTTTTTCCCAGGTGTGAATTGCTTTATCAATATTGTCAATGTTTTTCCCAAGAATAGCCGGAATTAGAAAATCTTCCATTATATGCCATGCAGTTTTAACAGTTTCATAAGAATAAAAAGGAGTTCCTTCGGCAACCGACTCACCCCACCCTGTAATTCCTTCTCCATCTACTCGAACAATAATATGTTCTATATCTTATTCTGTTCCCATTGATGTGGTGAACGGAGAGATTAATACCAAGTTTACATGACGAAGTTCAATTTTTTCAATGTGCATATTATACTTTCTTTCAAAATTTTTAATCGATTAATTATTTATAACAATTCAATTCCTTTTGACCAAATCTATAAGTCACCAACAACACTTATTAATCTGGACCATAAATCACTTCCGTTTTGGATATTGACATGTAATCAGGAATAATGACTTAGATAACACTTGATCAATAATCCGGTTTCCAACACCAACAAAAGTTTATTTATTATACTAATTACATTTCTTAATTGTCATTTTATTCCCATGTAAATTTATCTGATTTGAGATCATGTTTCATTCGCGGAGTTATAAGTGTTTTCTGCGAGTTCGCGTCTTGAATTGGAGAAGCATACCAAAAAGCAGTACTTCCGTAAATACTGCGCATTATATCCGTATGCCACCATACCTCAACAGCTACCTTTAAATTATTCTGGAACTGGAAACTGTCATTCATATGAAAAGAATAAACAAAAACATTTGCCGGTTTCTGAGTAATAAATCCCGAAATTGCTTTCCTATCGAACCAACACCATCCTGAATTATAATATTCTTCTGTTCCGGTTCCGTGATAATTTGGAGGGAAACCTGATTGATCACTCCATATTAACCAATCTCCTTCACCCCACCAAGTCGGGTAAGGCCATGCAACGTGAAGCATATTACCAACATATTTTCCTCTGCAGTTTTCTACATCCATTAGTATAAGGACAGGTCTAGTGCTTTTGCCAAATCTCGGATACTGTTTGTGAACTGTACTATCGATTTGAATTTCTTTCCAAGTTGCATGAAAGTATCCCCAATTATCGGGGACTTTATTCAGCTTTTTAATATCAAGTTTTACCGTGATGTTTTCAATATTCTCATGGGATTCATTTACAAAGCTTATTGCAAATCCATTTCTGTAAGGCATCGGAAATCGGGAATATACTTCCTTATCATTAATTCCAAGAAGAAGAGAACTGAATTCTTTTTGATTCTGGTAATCAGCATTACCAAAAAAATATCCTAGCGGAACATCAACGCTATTTTTAGAATTGCCGTCCCATCTTATTTTTATTCTTGTATGTTGGAGTACCTCTGAATTATTAGGGCTAACGGATATTCTCATTTCTTTAATTACTCCGCTTCCTCCGTAAGTAATTTCACCGGTTTCAGAAGAGGTAATAGCAATATTTTTTTCAAGCGTCCATTTAAGAGGTGGTGCAGGATGTTTAGCTTCTGCATTAATCCAAGCCTTACAAACCTTATCGAACTCTATTTTTTCATCTTTGCTAAAGGGTAGTTTAAGACTTCTTACTTTAGTATCATCAGAATATTTTGTATAAACTACCTGCCAGTATGTGCCCCAGTTTATAGCTTTATCATTTACCAGTTGTATCTTGCAATGTTTTGCATAGGGAATAGGAAATAATATTCCGGGATATGTTTTTTGGAAAACCAGTGGATATGTGAAAGGTCCGATATGTTCATCAAAGAATTTAGTGACGTCCATATCAAAAATGGGTATCGTATCATTATCAATGAATACCTGAATCTTTGTTCCAAAAGTAGTGTAATCAATAAAACCAAAAGTCACGCCTGTAAATATTCTATGTACACATCCAGGACCGTCAACATCTAGTAAAATATTTTTAGTGCCATGCAAATTCTTGAAACAGTCTCCATCGCCGTTACCGCCGGTAGTATCCCATGTACTTGATATAAGAGTATGAGAATTCTCCAACATCGGCAGATTATCAATTGTGTATAATTCATGAAGAAAATATTTTAAATCCTTTATCTCAGTTGCGTTCTGTGCAAAATTTAACATATAGCAAAAGACGAATAGTAGACATAGAACTATTTTCGTTTTAATTTGTTCCACCTTGTATTTTAATATTGAATAAGCTCAACAGATTTATAATAAACCTCTGCACCTTCCGATTGTAAAAGAATTCTTCCCTCCGATACGGAAGTATTAGTACCCGAATTAACAAGATGTCCATTCACATAATGTTCGGATTGGTTACCATTACAAATTATTTCTATAGTATTCCACTCTCCAGTTGGGTTTTCAAAATTTTCACTTCTAAAAATATGTTTCATGTCCCATGCCGTTTCAAATTTATTTGGAGAATCGACCATAGTTCCGACACACCAATAATCACCGCAATCGCCTTCCTGAACCTGGCATTCAATTGATTTTGGCCATACAACGTCTTGCTCACCTATTTTGAAATGATAAAGAATTCCGCTATCGCGCTTATCATGTTCACGTGGCGGATATCTTTTTTCACCCCATTTAAAGACTACTTTTAAATAATAATTCGAATAAGATTTTTCGGTACTAAGATAGCCAAACCATTTTCCATTAATATGAAGTGTGTTGTTTTCAACTAAAAAGTTTTTTCCGGGGTCATTGTTTTTCCCAAGTGTGTCCAGAAAGGTATACCAGCCTTGTGTGTCGTTCTGATTAAATAGTTTAGCTACATTAATTTCTCTAATCCAGATATTCCTAAACGAAACCGGATTACCATGTTCTTGCAATAATAACGGTTCTTTGAAAGAGTGTTTCTCATATTTTGGCTGACCGGTATAAACGGAACTTCCTTTAATCTCTACATGGTTTTGAATTAAAATACCATTTTGCAAAACAGTAATAAAAGCCGGTGTTTTTAAAAAGCCGTCATTATTAAATCTTGGTGCAGTGTAAACGATATCGTAAGTTTGCCATTCTCCGGGTTTTCGTGAGGCATTAACTAAAGGAATATGCTGCTTGTAAATTGATCCGGCTTGCCCGTTTGAATAAGTGGAATTATTATAACTATCCAATATTTGAACTTCATAACGCTCCTGAATATAAACGCCGCTGTTGCCGCGTCCTTGTCCTTCGCCCTGAATTTCAGAAGGGGCGCGCCATTCAATATGCAGTTGGCAATCGGCAAATTTACTTTTGGTTTTAATCGATCCGCTACCAGGTTTTATAGTAAGAATTCCGTTGTTTATATCCCATCCGGGTTGTTCGCCTTTTTCATTTGTCCATTCATCCAGATTTGTACCATCAAAAAGTATTATAGCATCTGACGGAGCTTTATTATTATACCCCGGTACAACAATTTCCGGTACCGGATTCCATACTTCTGTTAACGTCGGATTGTTTTGCGAATACATATTACAGAAAGGAATTAAAAGTAAAGTAGTAAGAAAGAGAACTTTTGATGTTTTTATAAACATAAAAGTGGTTGTTATTTTATATATTAATTTTTCTTTTTTTTTATAAATCTGATATTGAACGAATCTTAATAAATATGACATGAACAGAAACGTTCTTTGGAAAATTAAGTTTTTCATAATTTTATCCTAAGTTTCATTTTAACCTCATTTGATTTCTTAACCGGATAAACTCTGGCAGTCCAGCTGTCACTATTCAAAACCTCATCCGTTATAAAAATTGTTCTGCCTCAGAAACTTGGTACCACTATTAGTGATAGGTCACTAGATTTTGTTTTAAATATCTTTCCATAACCCTTTTGATAAACTCGTCTTTATTGATCGTCATTAGAATTTCACAATTGGACTTTTTCGAATCATCTACTAAAGTATAACCGGAATCATTAACTATTACATTGGTCTTTTTTGAAGAAAATAACTCCGGCCAAAGGACATAACCAACAGCAACAACATCAAAAAAATTCGCATCCGGTTGGGCGTAGGTTTCATAAAGCCACAAAGAGTAGAGCCCGCACAAAGCATTTGTTAATGGCGATTGCCGCATTAATAAGCGATTGCGGTTTGCCTCATTTAATTTTACAATTGTCGTCACATCTAAACCTGCGTAGACAATATTTGCATTGCTTGCTGCAAACATTTTTGATGCTTCAACATCAGCCTTTACGTTCCATTCAGCGTCTGGAACCGAGCCACTGTCATAACCCATATAAAATGATCCAAACATTGATACAACTTTTTTCGTTAGCTTCAAAACATCCTTATCTTTTTTGATTACTTCTTTTATGTTACACACTGGTCCAACCGTAAACAATATAACTTCATTGGGATATTTTTTTAGATTGCTGATTATAAAATCTGCCGCAGCAATATTGGATGGTTTGATTTTATTAAATCCTTCCGACCAATAGAACTGATTTGAAGGGCTTGCAATTTCATTGTCAACGCCAACAACATTTGGTGTTGGATTACCAACAATTACAGGAATATTTGTTCTACCGACTTCATAGAGCATTTTAAGGATAGTCCGCGCGCGAAGAGATGTATTGCCATGATCCATAACGAATCCAAGAACGTCAAATTCAGGACTGTTTAAAATGAGCGCTACCGCAAACGCGTCATCTATATCACCGCCGAAGTCACAATCAAAAATAATTTTTTGTTTTTGTTGACCGGAAATAAAGACAACATTAAAAAACAAAAAAAGAAAGACGTATAATTTTTTCATGATTTTTATCCCTACTATAAAAGTTTGTTCTACTTCCCCGTGATTTTAATACATAGGCATAGTTGCATGGTTTTTCGTTTGGTAAATTAATTTCAATTCCAATCTTGCTGACGTTCCAAACCAAATTTTGTTTATATCCAAGTAGTTTTATTTCATTTATATTTTATTGTCTATTGACTAAATCCTTCGATAAGCCATTAGGCAGCAAATATTATTGTAAAGAGATAATTAGTGAAAATGTTGATGGTGCAAATGGAAACAACCTCGCATTCAATACATACGAACCGGCTTTCACAGGGGCTCCCGATGTATCAGATATTGCTTGATGGATGGAATAAATCTCATTAGATTGATGCGAATTTATTACAGTTTCAACAAAATACATATACACAATTGTTGGACTGCACATTATTGTTCTTCCACTATCGTTTTTTAAATCCCAACTAAAATGGGATGGACCAACATTTATCGTTTTGGATAAAGCAGCTTCGTTATATGCTGTCATTGTTGCAATCAATACGTCATGAATCCCAAACGACTGTTTCTGAATAGCAAATGTATATTTCATACTATCGCTGACAGCGCTAACACTTAATGTCTGTTCAGATATTGGTGCAATAATATTGTTATTATTTTTACAACTGTTGACGATAAGCATAGAAGATATAACGAATATAATATATCTCATATTTCCTCTCTGATAGTTTTGTATCTGCTGCCTAACGACGTGTTAGCTAAGGTGCAGCCCAAAACAAAATTATCTATATTCAAAACCTCATCCATCATAAAAATAATGATTACGAACTAAAAACTCTATTTTTATGTATCGTAAATTAACGTGTACAGACTCATTATGCGCAATTCTTTAATCTCGTTTTGTCTCACTTTCTTCAAAACAAAAACTCAACTACAACTTGAAATTATCTTCCTTAGGAAGAAGCTGGAGGTTTTTAATAGTTTAAATAATTAACAAAATTATTTTCTTCAGAGAATTACTTATGCTCCTCATTTAACATGATCACCAATAAAATCATTTATTATGTAAATGTATATGACCAAATTGTGACCAACTAGACAGAATACAACCTAATAGGCAGACTATACAGACTCCTTTTAAAAACAAAAACCTCGAAAACAGCATTCATTTGCTATAGTCGAGGTTTTATTTTTCTATGAGGAGAGAGAGGGATTCGAACCCTCGGTACCCTTGCAGGTACACTACCTTTCCAGGGTAGCCAGATAAACCACTCCTGCACCTCTCCGTTTGAGTTTGGTTTGTAAATATATTAAGAATTG
>Ga0182021_10009349_pt1 | contig 11618 bp, 3 predicted proteins | sample 612E3MmetaG_FD_120493 | JGI IMG/M metagenome (GOLD analysis project Ga0182021, IMG submission 120493) | Permafrost microbial communities from Stordalen Mire, Sweden - 612E3M metaG (Illumina Assembly) | ecosystem: Environmental > Terrestrial > Soil > Wetlands > Permafrost | place: Sweden...
GCCTTTTCCGCGGCGGCCACGCGCTGCTTCTCCGCCGCCAGCTCGGCCTCCGTCTTCGTCCCTTTTTGCCGCAGCATCGAGAGCTCCGACTCCGCCTTTTCCAACTGGGCGTTGAGTTCCTCCTGCTCCGCCTGCACCGCCAGTTGCGCCTTCTGCGTCTGCGCCGCGTTGGCTTCCGCTTTCGCCAGCTGCTCCTTCAATTGCTTCGTCGCGGCCATCGCGGCAGCGCCGGTCGTCTCCAGCTCACTCCGCGCGTTCTCCGCGGCAGCCACGCGCTGCTCCGCCTCGGCGACGCGCTGCTTCTCCGCCGCCAGCTCGCCCTCCGTTTTGGCCGCCTTCTGCCGCAACGTCAAAAGCTCCGACTCCGCCTTTTCCAGCTGGGCGTTGAGCTCCTGTTGCTCCGCCTGCACCGTCAGCTGCGCCTTCTGCGTCTGCGCGGCGTTGGCTTCCGCTTTCGCCAGGCGTTCCTTGAGTTGCTTCGTCGCGGCCATCGCGGCAGCGCCGGTCGTTTCCAGCTCACTCCGCGAGTTCTCCGCGGCGGCCACGCGCTGCTCCGCCTCGGCCACGCGTTTCTTGTCCGCCGCCAGCTCGATCTCCGCCTTGGCCGCCTTCTGCCGCAACGTCAAAAGCTCCGACTCTGCCTTTTCGAGCTGCGCGTTGAGCTCCGCCTGCTCCGCCTGCATCGCCACCTGCGCCTTCTGCGACTGCGCGGCGGTCGCTTCCGCTTTCGCCAGGCGTTCCTTGAGTTGCTTCGTCGCGGCCATCGCGGCAGCGCCGGTCGTTTCCAAATCACTCCGCAGGTTCTCCGCGGTGGCCTCGCGCTCCTCCGCCTCGGCGACGCGCTTCTTCTCCGCCGCCAGCTCGGCCTCCGTTTTGGCCGCCTTCTGCCGCAACATCAAAAGCTCCGACTCCACCTTTTCGAGCTGCGCGTTGAGCTCCTGCTGCTCCGCCTGAACCGCCAGCTGCGCCTTCTGCGCTTGCGTGGCGCCCGCCTCCGCTTTCGCCAGCCGTTCCTTCAATTCCTTGGTGGCAGTCGTTCCCACCACGTCGGCCGTTTCCAGCTCGCTCCGCGCTTTCTCTGCGGTGGCCACGCGCTGCTCTGCAGCGGCCACGCGATGCTCCGCCTCGGCGACGCGTTTCTTCTCCGACGCCAGCTCGGTCTCCGCCTTGGTCCCCTTCTGGCGCAAAACCAGAAGTTCCGACTCCGTTTTCTCCAGCTGGGCGTTGGCCGCCGCCAATTCCTGCCGCAGTTTTTCGAGTTCCGCCTCGCGCCGGGCGATTTCGTCCGGCGCGACCTGCCGATCGGCCAGGTTTTTCCCGTTCGAATCGGCAGCCTGCTTCCGCCCAGCTTCCAGCCGGTTTTCGGTCCCCGACGTCGCAACCGATTCCTTGGTCGGCAGGAACAGCGGGACCGATTCAGCCCGGCTTTTCTTCCGCTCCTGCTCCAAGGCGCCTTTCAAGTGCGTGCATTCGCGTTGCAGCATGTCGATCTGCAATTGCAGCGCGTCCACTTGGGGCGCGATCGCCGCATCGCCCTTGGTTTCCTTTTCGCTGCGCGGCGGAAACATGCTGGTGTTGCCCGAGAGCAGCATGATCAGCTCGCTCCACTGGGTGGCCTCCAGCGTTCCCATCTGTCCGTTGTGCTTTTTGTGCAGCTGTTCGGCGGCCCGCGCAATCAGCGCCTTCACGTCGAGCGGAGAGGCAAAAACGTCCTTGACCCCCAGGCGAATGGCCCGAACCACCGTGTCCAACTCCCATTGATCGCAGATCAGGAAAACCGGCAGACCTTTTTGCATGCCGCACAGGTTTTCGACGAACGGCAGCGCCGTGGTGCTCGCCCCCCGGCAGTCGGCGATGAACAAATCGAAGGCTTCCTTTTGCAGCGAGGCATACACCTCGTCCAAATCCTCCAGCATACGCCAATAGAACCCCGTCTCGCTGACACAGGCCGAGCGAGCAGCGAAAGCTCCGTGAGTATATTTGGCTAATAGGAGTCGAGAAACCACGGCGAAGGATTAACTAGATCGAAGTTTTAACACGCATAGAGCAATAGGATACGTAAACCGTAAGTTTTCAATCGGCGTCACGCAAAAAAGGCACGGAAACCTGGGTCGACACGGGCTTGCCCTTGACCAAGGCCGGTTTGAAACGCCATTTTGCCGCCGCCTCCAGGCAAGCCCGGCCAAACAAAGGATCGCTGGTTTCGGTGAGCACCAGGTCTCGCGGCATTCCATCCTTGCCAACCACCAACGTGACGGTCGCATGATAATTGACGTAGTGCGGAAGCGACTGCGGCATCGTGAGCTGCTCCTGGACGGTGGGCACCGGCCTTTGGTCCACCTCGCTGGTCCGATACAGGCGATCCAACGGCACGAGCTTGGCGTCAAACACCCGGGTTGCATTCTTGGCCACCAATCCGCTCACCCGGATCGGCTCGTAGTTGTCGGAGGTCAGCTCGAAAGTCTGTTCGCCCTCGAGCAGGTCCGCCAGTTCGAGCGGGGTTTTGCCCAGGACCTTCCCCGCCTGCATCACGGTCGCGCCGGAAGGCGTGCTCGTGATTCTCACGTTACCCAAGGAAAACTCCCAGTCGGACTTGGCCGTCGCGTGCGCCGGGATCTCCACGGTTCCCGTCTGGCGCGCCGCTCCCTTGTACTCGATGGTCAGGGAGTAGACTCCCGTGGGCAACCCGGTGAGTTTCGCGGGGGTCGTGCCTTGCACCGGATCAGCGCTGGCGTCCGAGGCGTTCTTGGGGCGAAGCTCGAAATGTGCCCCCGGGGGCGTGGACTCCACCTGCAAATCGCCGACCTGCCGATGCAGGGTGATCACACCCAAATCGGTCGTCTGATTTTCTTCGATCTTGGCCTTCATTTTGACCTCTTCGTAGCCATCGAGGGCAATGACCACGTCGTACTCGCCGATCCTGATATCCTCGAATTTCGCCGGCGCATGCTGCGTCAACAAAAGACTGAGACGGACGTTGGCGCCCGCAGGCTGCGTGGCGACGATCAGGTTGCCGCGGGCATTGGCGAGACGGGCAGCGGTTTGCTGACGCGCTTCGTTTTCCGCCTTTTGACGCGCGGCATCGAGCGCGGCCAGTTTGGCGGCGGCGTCCACATCCGCGCGGCGTTGGGCTTCCGCTGCGGCCTGCACCTTCGCTTCGGCCGCCTTGCGTTCATTTTCCATGTCCCGGCGCATCGCGACCTCTTTGGCCTGTTCGCGGGCGATGGCGTCTTTCTTCTCCGCTTGTATCTGAACCACCAGCCAGATGATGACGGACACCGCGACCACCGCCGTGGCCAGGAGGGCCATGCCGGGCCCCGTTTTGAGGAATGGTTTCTTCCGGACCGGCTCTTCTTCGGCTGGCTCGGCGGAAGCCGCTTTGCTTCCCGGCATCGGGTAAGCCAAAGTCGACGATTGCCGATGCGCCAAAGACGCGGATGGCTCGTCCTTGACGGGCTGGGCGGGAGCCGGCCTGGCCGGCTGGGCGGGAACCGGCTTGGCCGGCTGGGGGGGAACCGGCTTGGCCGGCTGGGCGGGAGCTGGCTTGGCCGGTTGGACGGGAGCTGGCTTGGCCGGCTGGGCGGGAACTGGCCTGGACGGTTGGGCAGGAACTGGCTTGGCCGGTTGGGCAGGAATTGGCTTGGCGGCAGGGGTCGGAAACGCCGGCTTCGCTGCAGCGGGAGCCGGCGCCGTGGCTGTTGGCGGTATCGTGGCCGGTGATTTCGGCGGTGCCGGTTTTTCGACCGGCTTTGCCGGGACGGCAGCGGCCGCGGGCGGCTGGGCAGGCGTCGGTTTAGCCGTCACGGGGGATGCCACCGCAGCGGCGGCGGGCGCGGCCGGAGTCTTGACGGGAGCACTGGCCGGCGGGGGTTTCACGGCAGTCGCTGCCACCGGTGGCGCGGGCGGAACCGCCGCCGGCACGGGTGCAGCCGGCTCGGGCGCCGGTGGGGGCGTCACGGCCGCCGCGGAGGGATGACGCCATTCGGCGACCCAAGCGGCCGGCGTTTGCGTCGATCCGCGTATGACCTGAAGCAACCCGAGCCAGGCGGGAGACAGTTGCGGCGTCTCGCTGGCAAAAGTGAATCCCGCCTCCGTGAAGTGCTTCTTCACATCGAGGTCCGGACGACCGCAACCGATGCAGCCGGCCAATACCTCACCGAACCATTTCTGTTGGGCCGGCAAACCAGCGCAGAAAAACAGCGCGGAGGAACCACCGGGCAAAGAGGCAAGTTCCGGCTTCAGCCGGACGGCCAGCTTGGCGCCCACTTTGGGCCCGATTTCGGTGAAGTCGTATTGCTCGTTGAAAAACAGCTTGGCGGCGGCGCCCTTGAATCTCAAGCCCAGCTCCTCCCGAATTGCCTCCGCCACCACATCCATCGTCAGCGTCGAGGCCCGCGCCGCCACGACCCCCGTGCGTTCCGCCACCAGCCAGTGCGAAACCGTTTCGCCAAAATCGAGCAGGGCCACGGTGCCCGCGTTGCCTTGCAGCCAGGAGACGATGGCTCCCGTCGTCGCAATCGGAGCGACCGTCAGGCGCAAGGGGGTGATGTTCCACTTCTTGAGCAAAGCCTCCACCTGCTCCACACTCGCGACGGCTTCGATGGCTTGAAGATTCTTGCCGGAGCCATTGGCGCCCAGGCCGGCACCGGCGTCGATCATTGCCTGGTAGGCGGGCGACAACGCCGCGCACTCAGGCTGCTGCAACCATTCCGCGACCGGCGAAAGGCTGACCCGCAGCCGGCCGCTGCGCCCGCGCAGCACCACCGAGGCGGGGATGGCCCGGCTGGCGATGTCGGGGATCAAATCCTTCAGTCCCGCTTCGATTTCGGCCCCATTCGCCAACAGGAATTCGCGGATGTTCTCAATCCTTGGACCCGATGGCTGGGCGCGGACAACGGCCACAACCACTGAGAAGTCGTTTAGTTCAAGATAATAGGCGATACTTTCGGACGCAGGCATGATGGGAGGGATTGTTGGGGGGATTCTACGTGAGAAGATTGGTTGGCGCTGATCCACGCGGGTTCCTGCGAACCAAGGGTATCGCTGTATTTGAGAGACTCATACGAGGTGGTTGCCTTCCTCGCCGGCCAGCACCGGTTCGTGTGGACAAGGTCCTGCCACCGGTCTTGCCACCGATGATGGGCGAGTGGCGCCAATAACTGAACTCCCGTGATCCAGGAAAATCACGGCAAACAAGAGATTTGCCATATCATCTTGAAGCGACATGGGCGCAAAAAATACAAGAACAAGTAAAAACCGGCGGTTGCAGACTAGCGATTATGTGCTGGTTATTATCGACCTGCCTTGGGATTAATTTAGCATTATTCTGTCTGCAGGTGACTTGCAAATTATACTGATATCTAAATATCTAGACTTTACGTAACAGGCCATGAGAATAGTGATCATCCATCCGCTCGTGGAGGAAAAGGCTTCGGACTAAAGCAACCTGGTGCGTCAATTGCGACCCAAAAACACGGCAATTCCAGCCAGCGGGCGCATCTGCCGATTGACGGTAGCATTTGGATGCCCGCCGTGGCACGGGCATCTTGCCCGTGGGTTTGGGTCACGCCCTCGGACATGGGCAAGATGCCCATGCCACTTGCGCCACCGTCAATCGGCAGATGCGCCCCAGCCGGCCGGGCAGAGATTTGAGCGTTTGGGCCGCGCTGGCCCGCCGGATCGACGGACCGGCGACACTTCGACGATTGCGTTTGGGCGGTTGCGGGCGAATATCGGCCAACCCTTACTCCCATGAGGCTCGGCTGCTCGCTCGCGGTGGTTGTTCTTCTCCTTTTGCCCGTTGTCGCCTGTCCGGCGCTGGCGCAAGCACCCGCACCGCCGGCCCCAGCGCCGTTGCCGGCGGACCAGGCCGCCGATGCCGCCTTGAAAGAGCTGGAAGACATGCTCGCCAGCGGCCAGGTGGGCTGGTGGCAATCCACGGCCGATCCGACCATCCAGTTTCTCAACAAATACTCCGGCCTCGGCTCCGACACGGTAACCGTCCTCAGTCTGAATCAAATGGAGGCGATCTGGCCGACGTGGAAGCCGGTCTCCGCATCCCTGGAGAAATTCGGCATCGCGTGCTCGGTGTACAACTGCGTAAAGAGCGTCGCGAGCGGTTCGTACAACAAGGCGGCCATCGATGCCCTGAAGGATTTCTTGAAATACAAGTTGAGCAAGCTGGGCACCTCCGGCGCGCTCTACGCCGGCGGCATCGGGATCATCGATTTTACCCTGAATACCTTCGGCGAGGCGGCCGTCGGCCAGATCAAGGACGATTACTGGTATTCGTACAGTGCCTACCAGGCGCGCCGGCACCTGCAATTGAGCCAGTTCGTCAAACTCATCGTCGACGGCGACGGCCAGGGGCGCGGCGTCGACGCGGTCGCCCGTTCCCTCGACACCTACTGGGCCGACGAGGCGACGGCCGGCATCCGCGGTTACTATACGCTCGTGGCCCAGGATCCGGATTATCGGGCCACCTTCCGCAACCGGTATCTCCGCGAACGCGTGCTGCCGTTCCTGGTGCAATGGGCGGAATACGAACGCGGCAAGGCGCTCGCCGAGGCCCATCTCGAAGCGACGGAGTTTCTCGAGACAGTCCGGCGCACAAAATTGGTCGTCGAGTGCGCGTTCTACGATCGCGGGCTGAACGCGCCGGCCCGGAACCTCCGCGCCCGCCTCACGACCGAGCGCACGGTCAACGGCGCGTCGCAGCGCGTCGGGTTGGACGAGGCGCCGGTGGCGGCGATGGTGCGGTTTGCGGTGCCGCTGTCCGCCCTGAGCGACGACGCCGGCCATCTGCCGGCTTACTTTTCCATCGAGCTGGTGCAGACCGGGCCCGCCGCTGCCGCCACCCAAGTTCGTCTGGATAAGATCGAGCTCGACACCACCCGGACGAGCGGCTCGTGGCGCCGCGAGGCCGCTCCCGGCGAGATCCGGTATCGGGCGCGCGAACCGTTTTATCTCGACCGGACGAGCGAAGTCACGGTGAAGCTGTCCGGCGCGCCTCCGGGTAATATCACCGAGGTGCTGTTGCAGTCGGTCACGCCCATTGTCACGGCGTCGTTCGGCGCAATGGCCGCCGTCCCCCCCGCGCAGCGCATCGGGCTTGCTGGCAATGTGGGCCATGGGAAGCTCGACCACGGGCGCTACCTGGTAACCGCGTCATCCGGCGACCACGGTGTGCTTGCCGGTCCCTTCACGGTCGACGGTCCCGGCGAAATCGCGGTGGAAGCACGGCCGATCGGAGGCGATGCCATCCCCGCCGCGACCGCGCTGCCGGACCCTGAGCGCCTGACCAAGGCCTGCGAGCAAGTCTGCACAGCGGCGCAAAACGCCAAGGTGGCGCTCAACGCCACCATCCGTGTAGCCCTCGCCGGACTCGGCGATTTCTGGGAGGAGCGGGCGCGGGCGCTCGCCACGCGCCGGCAGACGCAGCTGGCGCTCCTCAACCGCGCCCATCGCGAACTAAAAGGGCTCGCCGAAGATTCGCCGGAAGCCCGGGCCATCCGTGCGCAGTATGATCCCAAACTCCAGGTTTTGGAGGCGGAACAGGTGGCCGCCGACCGGGCGGTAAACGAGATCGTGCAGCGGATGGTCCCGCGCCAGCGCGACGCCGCCAAAGCCCTGGAAACCCAGCGCGAAGCCCTCGTCACTGAACTCACCCAAAGCGGCCAGGCCTATCGCGACAAAATCTATGAGCTGGAAAAGATCCAAAACCAGCTCGCGGAGCCGATCGGACAACTCACCGAACTGCTGGGTTCCGACCAGCTCCGGCTGAAGCCGACCCGCGAGTTGAAGCCGTTGATCGATCAGGCCCACAAGAATTTCGAGGCGATCGAGGCCGCGCTACCCGCGCTCGACGCCAGCGCCGAGTCCGCCGCGACGGTTGAGGTGCGGTATCGCAAGGCGGCGGCCGCGGTCGGCGAAATCGAAGCGGCGGACAGCGATTTTGTTGCGCTCCAGTTTACCTTCGGCGACCAGGAGGCCAGCCTGCGCCAACAGGTCGACGCCCTGCGAAAGACGCTCCTGCAGGACGCCGCCGATTACGTTCACAAAGCCGAACGCATCGTGGCGCAGCGCCAGGCCCGCCACAAGCGGCTTGACGACATGCTTCGGGCGGTCCGCGAGGCGGCCGCGGCGCTGCCGCCCCCCGACGAAAAACTGTGGGCGGACCAGACGGCGGGTTGGACGTCGCGGGGCGAAGCCCTTTTCGCCACCGCCCTCGCCGACGCACCGGCGGATGACACGCCCGCGTTTGCCGCGCTGGCGGCCGAGCTGGATGCGTTCTTCGGTGCGCAGGCTGCAGTGTGCAGCGATCAACGGCCCGAACCGCAGCGAAAACCCAACGCCTATTCCGCCTTCCTCGACGCGGACCTGGCCCTGCGCGAGCAGGCCAGTTATCAAGACTTTCCGGAGGCCTGGACGGACGAGGCACGAAAGACCGGCTCGACCAAAGTAGAGCGGCGCAATCGTGCGACCGGAGCCATGCTCGGACTGCGCAATGACCTCGCGCGCTGGCTCGCCGGTGGCGCCACCCGGACCGAACGCCGGCAGAAGGTGGAAACGCTGCGCGCGGCGATCGAGGCCAACCAGCAGATCACGACGACCGCCGGCCGGCTGCGCGCGCTCGGCGACCAATCGGCGGTCTTCGACGCGTTGCCCCGCCGCCTCGTGCCCGCCGACCTTCTGACCGCGTGGCGCCAGGCTCGCGCGGCCCTGGTGCGCAGCGGCGAGCTGGAGTCCTACCTGCGCAACCTGGGCAAACCCTACCTCATGTTCGCCCGCGGGCCGGATCAGCCGCTCGATCAAGCGCTCCTCTGGCCCGAGCAAATGACCGCGGCGGCAAAAGGCGCAAATTCGGTCGAAGCCGAGTTGCGCATCGCCGGCACCGACGAAGGCAGCCTCTGCTTGCTCCGCCAAAGCTTCAACGGCGGCCGCAATTGGGTTTACCTGCCGCCGCGAAATGGCCGGTGGCGGGTGTCACTCTCCTTCGATCCGGCGCGGAAACGCGCCTTCGAAGAGCTCTTCGAGGTGACGCTCCCCGACGGCACGCGCCTCGATTGGCCCGCGTGGCTGCCGCAATATCGCTCGCCGGTCGACTGATCGGTTAGGAGGGCGCCATCGCAAATCTCGAATCACCGCGTAGGGGCGCAGTCTTGCTGCGCCCAATTGGTGTTCGCCGTTCCAGGGCGCAGCAAGACTGCGCCCCTCCACCGCATATACCAACGTCCCCGACGTTTTGGACTTTCATGTAGCCGCGAGCGCCAGCGAGTGGTGATTCGTCCACTCGCTGGCGCTCGCGGCTACATCCCCCGTCCACAGCCCAAGAGCCAAAGGCGATTGGTCTTGGCGTCAGTTTCCGACTCAGCGGGAACCGGGCCGGAGCCGTATGGCCTCGCGGTAGTGCGCCTCAGCCTCCGGCTCCCGGCCCACGCTGTGCAGGGCGAGCGCGAGGCCGAGATGGGCGTCGGCCGATCCCGGGTCCAGCGTGACCGCCTTTTCGTATTGCCGGATGGCATCGGCCGCCCGGCCCGCCCCGGCGAGCGCGCGACCGTAGCTGCAATGGGCCACGGGCGATGCGGGTTCCAGCTCCAACGCGCGATCGAAGTGGGCGATGGCCTCGGGAAACCGGCCGACGATGGCCAGCCCGATGCCCCAATTCAATTCCGCCTCGCCAAAGTTGGGGTTAAGTCGCACCGCCTCGGCAAAATCGCGGATCGCCTCGTCCGGGTGGCCAGTTTCCGCCCGCGCCAGCCCCAGATTGTAGCGCGCCATGGCGTAGTCGGGTTTCAACCGCAACGCTTCGGTGAGCTCGGCGATGCCCTCCGCCGGGTGACCCGTCAGCAATAACGCCACGCCAAGATTGCAGCGCGCTTCGGCGTAAGCCGGCTGCAGTTTCAGCGCATGCTGCAAGTGCGGAATCGCTTCTTGGGGGCGGCCCAACTGGCGCAGATCGTCGCCCAAATTGTTTTCCCCCTCAGCGAAGTTGGGCCGGAGGCGGAGCGCCTGCTCCAGATGCGCGACCGCCTCGGTCGTGCGCCCGGAGCTCGCCAGCAACATCGCGAGGTTGTTATGCGCCATCCAGCAGGCAGGATTTCGCTCCAAGGTTGTCTGATACAGCGTGACGACGTCGCCATACGTGCCGCTTTGCGCCCAGGTCAGCGCGCCGAGCGCGGTCAGCAACGCGGCGCCCCCGGTGTAGCGGCCCCAGTGCGGCAGGCGAACCGCTGCGCGGGTGAGGCCAGCCGCGGCCAACGCGAAGACCGCCAGGCTGGCCAGATATTGAAAATGATCGGCCACGTACGAGAAGAGAAACGGGAAGACGTTGACGAAACCGAGGACCGGGAAAAGGGTGCCACCAAACAGCAGCGCCGCCGCCAGCGGACCGCGTTGCCGCCGCCGCCACCAGACCAGCCCGGCCAGCAACGCGAGCGCACCCGCCAGGAACAGCCACTGCCACCAGACGGAGGCGTCCACCGTCCAGTGCGGATAGATGAAAATGAGATCGGCCGGCCACCCGAGCTTGCCGAGGTAGAACCAGAATACGCGCCCGGCCAGCAGGCACCGTTGCACCACGCTCAAGTCGAAATCCGCGCCTTGGGCGCCGATGAGTTTGCGCTCGAACCAGGCGGTAACGAGGCCCGAGGCGACGCCGAGCACAAACCACGGCAGCAGCGGCAGCACATCGCGCCGCCATTCCAGCCGGCCGCGCCGCCACCAGCACACCACCAGCAGCGCCGCCGGCAGCGAGGCGGTGACCGTCTTGGTCAGCAGCGCCAGGAGAAACAGCCCGGTGGCCAGCCCATAGCGGGCGCCCCGGCGATCCTGGTCGAAGCGCAGGTAGGCCAGGGCCGCGCAAAGGTAAAACACCAGCGAAAGCGTGTTTTTTTGTTCGGAGATCCAAGCGACGGATTCGACGCACACCGGATGCAGGGCGAACAGCAGGGCCGCGAACCACGCGCCGGGAACCGCCAGCCGGCGCAGCAGGAGGCCGAACAGGCAGGCCCCTGAGGCGTGCAGCAGGACGTTGAGCAAATGATAGCAAAGCGTGGAGTCGCCCCACAGCTGGTGTTCGATCCAAAATGCCGAATGCAGCACCGGGTAATACTGCTGGGTGGCGCCAAACTCGAACCAGATGCGCCCAAGCCCGGTCCACGAGCGCAGGTCCGCCCGGGTGACGTGGCCGGCGTCATCCCAGAGAAATCCGCCCGAAAGGGCGGGCAGGTAGGCGACGAAGGCGACGAGGAAAATCAGGGCGCAGACCCAGCCGGCCGGCCAGGACGCCGTGCCAGCGGGGGCGGGAGATGCGACAGCAGGCGGTGTCTGGCCGGGACGGCGTGACATGCGGGATGAATAAAAAGCGCCGGGAGAATCCGGCGACATTAATCGATAGAAGGGCATGCTCGAAATCTTCGAGTCACCCTGGATTCCGCGAACCGACTTTGTCCCAGAGACCCTGGCGCGGCTCTGCCGCAACCGAATGAATTCGGACGGATTTTAACCACTAATGAACGCTAATCCGGAACCATGCAGTTGAAAAGGGCCACCGCTTGGGAAGTGATTGGGTTTGATGAAAAAGAACCAATCGTCGGACAACAGTCCGCTTCACCAAA
>Ga0182021_10009350_pt1 | contig 11617 bp, 7 predicted proteins | sample 612E3MmetaG_FD_120493 | JGI IMG/M metagenome (GOLD analysis project Ga0182021, IMG submission 120493) | Permafrost microbial communities from Stordalen Mire, Sweden - 612E3M metaG (Illumina Assembly) | ecosystem: Environmental > Terrestrial > Soil > Wetlands > Permafrost | place: Sweden...
CGGGCAGACGATGACGGTGAATCCGGAGCTCGAGGCGCGGGCCATTGAGATCGGTCAGATCACGGTGACGGTGGAGCAGAACCCCATCGTGCCGCGTGACCAGGTGGCCAGCAAGCCGATCGTTCAGGGCGACGTCATCAACGAGTTGCCGGTGGACGCGGTCAGCCAGGTGCTGCGGTTGCAGCCGGGCGTCGTCGAGGGCAGCCGCGGATTGTCCATTCGCGGCAGCCGGCCGGGCGATCAGGCCACCTACATTGACGGCGTGCTGGTCAAGAACTTCAACGGCGCCTTCTCCGGCGCGTACGGCCGTTCCGGTCTGGGCACGCGCCTGGGCACGTCAACGGTCGGCACCAACTCGCTCGAAGAGGCGTCGGTGACGACGGGCTCGTCGGGCGCGGAGTACGGTGAGGCCGGGGCGGGCGTCATCTCGCTGGTGACGCGGGCCGGTGGGCCGCAGTTCCACGGCTCGTTGAGCTACGCCACGGACAACCTGTCGGGCCAGGTGTACGGCACGGGGCTCAACCGGGTTGAGGCGTCACTCAGCGGCCCGATCATGCAGAACCTGACGTTCTTCCTTGGCACGACGCTGCAGGGCCAGCAGAACGGCTTGCGGCCCCTGGGCGCCGCGAACATCCCCTACTACGTGCTCGCCGGCTACGGCCAGAACGTGATGGTGCCGATGACCCCGGGTACCCCGGGGGACAGCCAGTTGGTGCGGCTGCCGGTGTTCCGGCAGTTCGCCAGCGGGTGCGGCGACGCGACGGGCATGCTGGTGTCGGGGTGCAACAGCACCCGGCTGGAGAACGCCAACAGCGACAGTTACACGCTGGACGGCAAGCTGCAGTACACCTACGGCTCGGGGTCGCGGCTGTCGGCGACGCTGCACCGGACGCGCAACCAGGGGCTGGGCGGCGCGCCGCAGTACGACCCGGTCGCGCAGACGGGCAGCCGCAACATTTCCAACGCGATCATCGGGAGCTGGACGCAGAACCTGGCGTCCTCGAGCGAGCACGCGTTGTTCCTGGATGCGAACGTGAGCTGGCAGCGGGACCAGTCGGTGGCGGGCATCGTGCTGCCGAGCTGGATGGAAAACCACCAGGATCCGTTCGGCTGGTTCAACGCCAGTGACGTTCAGTTCGTGACGGACCTCAAGACCTTCCCGATCAACGACCGGTTGATCGAAAACCTGCGGCTCAACAACTGCCTGACCGACACGCAGCGGCCGCAGGGAGCCTGCATTCCGTACCTCAACCGGGGCGACATCAACTTGCAATCGCCGTACCGGTTCAGCCCCTTCGGGTTGATTTCCACCACGGCGGGCATCAACAACTACAACCCGACCCTCTCGCAGGAGACGCGGTTCACCGGCCGGGCGAACATTGACTGGCAGGCGAACCGCTACAACCGGGTCCGCGCGGGCTTCGATTTCACCAACTTCGACGACCTGGCGTGGGGCTCCGGCATGAACAGCATGATCTTCATGAACGCCTACAAGGTCTCGCCGAAGAAGAGCGGGTTCTACGGGCAGGACCGCATTGACCTCGGCGACGTGGTCATCGAACTCGGGCTGCGGTACGACGATCTGAACAGCGGCATCCTGTATCCGCGGATTCCGAGCCGAGTCTTCACCGACCCGTTCCGCAGCAACACCACGCTGGCGTCGAAGCTGGCGCAGGCGTACAGCGCGCAGGACAGCGCGATGGCGCGGGCCTGCGACGCGGCGATCACCGCCAAGGATTCGCTGGCGCTCTCGACCTGCAACTTCTTCAAGGCGCCGGCGGTCAACGCGCTGTCGCCGTCGGTCCGGGTGTCGTTCCCGGTCACCGATCGCACCGGCTTCCGGCTGTCGTACTCGCACCAGGTGGAAACGCCTGACGTGAGCATCATGGCGGCGGGGACGAACAGCGACTTCTCCAACACGAACCTGAACGACCAGTTCGCCCGGCCGCTGGACTTCGGCAAGACGATCATGTTCGAGTTCGGGATCCGCCACGCGTTCAGCGACGACATGGTGCTGGACATCTCGGCGTACAACAAGGACCTCGTTTCCGAGGTCGCCGGCCGCACGCTGGACATCTACGATCCGGCCGTCGGCGGCAACAAGGATTCCACGAACGAGAGCATCAACCTCTACACCAACCGGGACTTCGGGAACGTGCGCGGCGTGGACATCCGGCTGGATCGCCGCTTCGGGTCCATCTTCCAGGGCACGCTCGCGTACACGTTCCAGACGTCGAGGACCACGGGCTCCGACCCGAACGAGTACCTCAACACCGTCGCGCGCCAGAACAGCGCCGTGACCGGGTTGCGGCTGTCGCCGCCCCAGGCGCTGCTGACCTCGGCGGACAACCGGACGCACACCATCGCCGGCAACCTGGCGGCGAACTTCCCGCACGCGTGGCAGAGCGGCACCCTGTGGGGCACGATTCTGCAGGACGCCGGCATCTTCGCGACCTTCCGGTTCGCGAGCGGCTTGCCCTACACGCTGATGGTCAACGGCGGAGCAGGAACCCTCGGCCCGGGCAACGGCTTCGGGTTGAGCGGCCAGGGCCTGGAGACGCTGAACAACTCCAACATGCCCTGGATCAAGAACGTGGATCTCCGGGTCACCAAGGGCTTCAAGGTGGCGGGGAAGGACATTTCGGTCTTCGCCGATTTCCGGAACCTGTTCAACTGGACGAACCTGAACAACATCTTCGCCGAGACCGGCGACGTGGTGAACGCGCAGTACCAGAATGCCACGCTGAGCCCGTACTTCGCGAACGTGAAGGCCGACGCGGGCAATCTGTGGCTGAGCAACGTGCCGCTGACGATCGGCGGCGTCACCCATACGTACACGGGTGTGGACTTGCGGGATTGCACCAAGTACGCCTACGGGGCCGGTGGCACCAAGGGCATGCCGGACTGCCTGATGCTGCAGCAGACCGAGGCGCGGTTTGGCAACGGTGACAAGATCTTCACCACGGACGAGCAGGCCACGGCCTTCAACACCTGGTACAACACGTACCACGGTCCGTGGACGCTCAACAACAACGGGTTCAACATGCGTCTCGGTTTCGAGTTCAACTTCTAGCTCGGGACGGCTGGTGGCGCCTCGCCGCTCGGCGAGGCGCCACCGGGCGCAAACGCTCAAGGAGTTCGCATGCAATCGAGAGTGCTACAGCGTGTGGCAGTGGCCGCGGTCCTCGTCCTCGGGGCGGCAGTTTCCGCCGTCTCGACGGTCGCGGCCCGACCGGTGCTTCCAGGACCCCGAGCGCGGAGCGCGTTCAACCTCTTCGCCGGGGCCGTGAACCTTTCCCTGGTGGGCAACCGGGTCCAGTGCAACCTGACCAACTTCGGCAACATCTGCACCAACCCGTACGGCAGCGGCACCATCGAAGGCGGCTTCTGGCCGGCCGGCGCTCCGGACGCCTACGTCTTCAACGGCGGCCTGCAGGTCGGGGCGACGGTGCTGTACGACCCGCTCGTCAACGGCCAGAGCAGCGGCCCATGGCAGAATGACACGGTCGGTGTGTTCTTCATGGACCCGCGCGGTCCCCAGCGGATGGGCGAGGGTCTGACCAACGTCTACAGCGGCCTCAATGCGAGCGACCTCGCGGTGTGGCCGGATGCGGGCACGATCCAGGACACGTCGCTGTACAACGCGGCCCTGATCGGCCAGAAGACGATCTCGCAGCAGGACACCTGGGTGCGGTACTGGGACGGCAACCCCAACATCGGGACCGGCCGCTCCCACACCATGGGCGTGCTGGTCGAGCAGCGCGGCCTGCTGTGGAACACCGTGGGCCAGGAGGACATCCTCTTCTTCCTGGAGCGGTTCATCAACATCACCGCGACCGATCCGACGATGTATGCCGGGCTGGCCACGGCGGGTTACACGCCGGCCGAAATCAACGACATCGTGGCGGTAGCCCAGAATTTCCATAACAACGCGAAGGCCACGTTCAGCGTGGACCTGCCGGCCAAGGGCTACACCTTCCACAACATGTTCGCGGCGTTCTTCCAGGATCCCGACCTGGGCAACCAGAACGACCACAACTTCTCCAGCGCCATCCTGCCGTTTGCAACCACGGCGGTGATGAAGTCGAACTACTACGAGCCGCTGTGGTCGTATCCGGGCTACCTGTTCTCGCCGCCGTTCGCGGCGGCGCCGGGGTTCGAGGCGGTGAAGTACCTGAAGAGCCCGATCAACCCGGTCACGGGCAAGCAGTTCGGCATCAGCATGTGGGGCAACACCACCAACGGCGGCGCATTCCCCGACGCCGTGGGCGTTCAGCAGATGTACCGCTACATCTCGGGGCACACGAGCCCGGCGCTGGGTGACGGGGCGTGCAACTCTCCGAACGTGGCTTTGGATCACACCTGCAACGCGGTCCAGAGCTACGCGGACACGCGCTTCTACATGTCCTCGGGCCCGTTCGACTTGGCGCCCGGGCAGTCGTCGGTGATCGTGGTCGCGATGATCTTCGCGGCCCCCATGGCTACTATGCCGGCGACGACCAACGGCGTCTACTCGATGCCGGCGTTCAACCTCAACACGTACATCAGCTCCACGTTGGACAACACGTACACTCCGGGCTGGCCGTCCCCGGCCGAGTCCCTGGCCGCCTTCGGCAACGGGCCGAGCAATGGCGCCACCGGCAGCAACACGCGCGTCCGCGATGCGGTCGAGCGGCCGATGGGTTGGGGCTCGTTCAGCGACGTGAACCTCGACGGCATCATCGAGCAGAACGAAGTCACGACGCCGGTTCACTCGCTGCTGGACAAGGCGAAGACGGCGCAGCTGGTCTTCGATAACAAGTTCCTCTCGCCGTTCGCGCCCTCCGCCCCGGCCTTCTACCTGGTGCCGGGCGACAACAAGGTCAGCGTGCTGTGGAAGAAGTCCACCAGTGAGACCGACGGCGTCGGTGACCCGTACTTCGCCGTCGCGAGCAACGCCGCTTCGGCGCTGTACGATCCGAACTACCGCCAGTTCGACGTCGAGGGTTATCGAGTCTGGCGCGGCCGCACCAAGGCCGAGATGGTCCTGCTGGCGCAGTTCGACTATCAGGGCACCACGATGTTGGACTACACCGGCAACCTGTTCGATCCGCTCGTTTACGGGGATCCCACACAGAGCAGCTACCAGTGCGCTCCGGAGCTCGGCATCACGGCTTCCTGCCCCGGCTTCCCCTACGCGTTCCCGCTGGTGGGGAACGTCATTCAGATTCGGACCGGCGGCCGGCAGGCGCTGGCCGACGGCTCGGTGGTCATCACGACCGCCGACACCGCGGTGACGGGTGGCGGCAACCCCAACAACTACCCGCCGCTGCGCGACAACTTCGTGCCGTTCGCGTATGTGGACGCCACGGCGCGCAACGGCTTCCAGTACTTCTACGCCGTCACGGCGTTCGACATCAACAGCTTCAATTCCGGGCCGTCGTCGCAGCAGTCGGCGATGGTCACCCAGAGCGTCACGCCCCACGCATCCAACGGGCAGGAGTCCTTGGGCTCGCTTGGGACCTTGCAGGAGCTCGGGGCCGATGGCACCGTGCTCAACCCGAGCGCGGCGCTGCCGACGCTTGATGCGACCACCGGCGAGTTCAGCGGCCCGATGCCGCCCGCCAATGGCGCCGGCCTGGGCTTCATGGCGTTCGTGCCGTCGGTCGTCGCTTCGGGCAGCGGCAGTCTGACCGTGACCGTGGACTCGGTGCTTGGCGGTCAGGCATTCCTCGGCATCCCCGGCACCTATTGGATCCATCTGGGGAACGGCACCAACCTGGCGGTGCCGATGCCGTATGAGCTCACTACCGGAGTAGATACGGCGCTCTTCGCGTTCCCGGCGCAGGCCAACAATCAGTCGAAGGCCGCCCGGTTCGGAGGCGACAGCACGTACGCCTTCTACGGCAACTTCCCCACCTGGCACGATGCTGTGTATCCATCGGGTGGCTGGGGCCGCGGCTGGGCCAACGCGGTATTTGGCCTCTATAACGGCCCGCGTTGGTGGTCCGGCAGTGCGAACGAGAACACGGTGAATCCGCTGAGTGGGATCTGCGACGTGTACGACCACTCCGCGGCCGTTTGCTCCAACGGGACGGCGGGAGTGCTGCCGGGTGTGGATTCGTTGTTCCGCCCGGGAGCCTACTCGACGGTCAACAGCCAGCCGATGCGCCAGATGGAAGGCATGACGGCCGGGGTGCACCGCGCGGCGGACTTTGCCGTGTACTGGAACGCGACCACGGCCGGCGTGGTAGACTCCGTAATGGATCTGTCGAACCACGTGCCTGTGCCGTTCAAGAAGACGATTCAGGCATCGTGGGGCATTTTGACGGACTCGTCATTCTTGGGCAGCGGCTCGTGGGCCGCGGTGAATGCCGCCCATACGCAGGACAAGAAGAACATCCTCCTGACGCTGTCGGACATCTACTGCGTGCCGCCAGCGCCGCGCAACGTCAGCCCAGCTTATGGGGCCGCGGTGTGCGGAGGCGGAACCGACTCGGCGTTCTTCATGAACCACGCCGACCTGAGCCCGATCGCCGCCCGCGGCGGGACGTACGCCGGGACCGCCACCGTGGCGGGCACCGGCACCGGGTTCATTTTCTACCTGAACGGTGATTTCTTCCTGATGCAGATGACCACGCTGCCCAAGAACGTCGTGTGGTACATGCGCGACTACGTGGGCGGCATCACCGGCGTCGTCGGGACCTACGCCTTCGTGAGTGGGGTGCGGCCGATCGTGCCGGGCCTGGTGTTCAAGATCAGCTTCACGGGCTCGGTGGCATCGAAGGCGAGCGTGGACTCCACGTTCTCCAAGATCCACACGGTGCCCGATCCGTACTACGTGACCAACTCGCTCGAGACGTCGGCGAACTTCAAGGTTCTCAGGTTCGTCAACCTCCCGAGCCAGTGCATCGTTCGGATTTACAGCGCGAGCGGGATTCTGATCCGGGTCCTGACGCACAACGACCCGGGCAACGGCTCGGAGCTGCAATGGGACCTCCGCAACCGCAACAATCAGTTCGTGGCCAGCGGCGTGTACTTCTACCACGTCGAAGCCGCCGACGGCAGGACCAAGGTCGGACGGTTCACGGTGGTTAACTTCGCTCAGTAAAACGCACCGGAGCGGGCCGGGGCTCGACCCCGGCCCGCGCGGAGGTTCGAATGGGTAAGCGTTTCGTCTTGGTTGGTGTTACGGTGCTGGCGGCCTCGCTGCTCCCGGCCTCACGGGCATTCGCCCAGGCCACGTGCGGCGGATCGCTCGGGCCGTGCGGCACGATTCAGTCCAATAACACGGCGTACGGCACCACCGCCGCGGAGTTCCTGCTGCTCGCGCCCTCAGCGCGAGGAGCGGCGCTCGGTGGCTCGTACGGGGCACTGGCGACCGACGTGTCGTCGGTGTACTACAACCCGGCCGGACTGGCGCAGATTGACCACGCCGGCCTGATGGCGTCCACGATGAACTACGTCGCGGACACCAAGTACACGTGGGCGGCCGTCGCCCTTCCGTTCAGCGGCGGCTCGAAGGCGTTCGGCGTCTCGGCGGCGAACTTCGGCTTCAGCGACCAGCCGGTGTACACGGTCGAGGACCCGAACGGCACCAGCGGCGCGGTGTACTCGGTGAGCGAGACCGTGGTCGGGCTCACCTACTCGCAGCAGTTCTCCGACCGGTTCTCGGCCGGAGTCACGGCGAAGTACATCAACGACCAGCTGGGGCGCGTGACGGGCAACGCCTTCGCCGTTGACTTCGGCACCAGCTTCCACGCGGTGCTGGGCGGGCATACCATCCGCGCTTCGTTCGTCGTGCAGAACCTCGGCACGACGATCTCGCACAACGGCCAGGTGCTGGACGTGCTGGTGCAGCGCACGGCGCCGCAGGGCGAGCAGCCGGTTCCGCAGGAGGGCGCGACGGCCACCTTGAAGGCCAAGGACTGGCCGCTGCCCATCATGTTCCGCGTCGGTCTGGCGTACGACGTGTTCAACATGTCCGCCGGCCGGCTGTCGGTCCTGGGTGAGTTCACCCAGCCGAACAACAACCAGCCGGGCTTCAACGCGGGCGGGGAATACGCCGTTTCTCTCGGCAGCACCGGCTTCTCGGTGGCGGGCCGGGCCAGCGTGACGTATTCGCCGGATAACAACATCGCCACGCCCGATTCCACGATCGCGGGCTTCAGCGGCACGTCCAACGGGTCCAGCCAGTACCGCATGTCGGCGGGCGGCGGCCTGTATTACCGTCCCGGCAACGCGGGCTTCGGCATCGGCGTGGACTACGCGTACCGGAACATGGGCCTGCTCGGTGGCGTCAACATGATCAGCGTGGGATTCACCTGGTAGGCTGACATTTCTGAGCGGGTCGCCGGGGAGCCCCGCGAGGCTCCCCGGTCCCCGCCGGCAGGTCTTGGATGCGGAAGCTGTGGGTGGCGCTGGCGGCGGTCGGGCTCGTAGCGGCCGGTCCGCCGGCGAGAGGGCAGGGTGGCGAGCCGCAGCTCCTTGCGGTCAAGGCGATCCGGTTCTACTCGCCGGCCAGTGCGACAACGACAATCGAAGTGGTGTGTGAGTTGGGGTTGGGCGCAATGGTGTCGGGTCCGACGCAGGCCGTGCACTACCGTGTGGCGGTTTCGGTGCGGGACACGACCGGACTGGAGTTGCAGCGCAGCGACTGGTCCAGAGAGGTGCCGCGCGAGGTGGCGATGATGCGCGGGGCCACGTCGGTCGAGACGTTCAGCTTCAGGACGGCCCCCGGACGGTATCAGGTGGTGGTGCAGGCCACGCCGGAGACGGGGTCGGCGATCGAGCGCACGCTGGAGATAAGCGGTTACGCGACTCGGCCGTCCATCTCGGATCTGCTCGTGGCCGATGCGGTTCGGCTGGCAGGATCGGACAGCGGCGCTGTCGCCGCCGGGGAGATAGAGCGAGGGGGGCTCGTACTGCGGACCAGTCCGGTCCCGCACCTCTCGCCCACCGAGGCATCGCTGACGTACTACGCCGAGGTGTATCTCTGGCCGGGGGCGCCACGGGAAGGCGATCTCAGGGTCTCCATCCAGGGACCCGGAGCACGGAGCGTCGTTCAGACCACTCCGCGTCAGGTGCGCTTCAGCCCGGGGGGCGGGATCACGCGCGGATCGCTGGACTTGGCGGGGTTGCCGGCGGGGCAGTATACGCTGCAACTGCGCGTGGCGCTGGGCGACAGCACGCTGGTCGCCGAGGCCCCGTTCGCGATGAATCCGCCGAGGGTGGTGGATTCGACGGCGGTGGCGGCAGGACCCGCCGCCGATCCGTTTGCGGACGCGAGCGAAGCCGGGCTCGACTCCCTGTACGCGCCGTTGGTCTACCTGCTCGAGCCCCGAGAGCAGGGGGTGTACGAGCGGCTCGCCGTGGACGGCAAGCGGAAGTTCCTGAGGGACTTCTGGACCCGGCGGGATCCGTTACTCGGCGCCAACGGAGCGATGGCGCAGTTTTATCGGGGGGTCGCATACGTCAGCGACGCGTTCCGCGAAGGCGGCGCCGGGCAGATTCCCGGCTGGCGTACGGATCGGGGACGGATCTTTCTGAAGAACGGGCGCTGGGACGAGATACTGCAACGCCCGATGGCCTCGCCGAAGCCGTATGAGGCCTGGAAGTACACGCGGGGCCGTTTTCGGTGGTACGTGTTTCTGGATCGGTCGGGCTTGGGCCACTATCAGCTGATCGGCTCAAACGACCGGCAGGAGCCGGGACTCAGGGACTGGCAACCTGAGCTGTCGTTGACGGAGAACTACAACGATGTTGCGCGGTTTCTCGGCCTGGTCGAGAATCAGCAGTAATAGGGCGGTGCGCGGTTGAAATCACGCTACTTGAGCGCGAGGGTAATCATGAAGCGTCAAAGTCTGGTTCTGCTTGCCGTGGCTTTCATTGCAGCCGGCGCCGCGGGGTGCTTCTCGGACCCGGTGAGCGGCCTGCGTGGGGGACCGTCAATCGTCAATCTGAGCGCTTCGGTCCTCCTGATGTCGGTCGGTGACAGCATGACGGTGTCCGCGCAGGTGCAGGACAATCAGGGCAACGCCCTGGCGGCCACCGGGACGACGTGGGCGAGTTCCGCCTCCGCGGTGGCAACCGCCGGCGCGGACAATTCGCTCGTCATCCCCGGCGACTATTACTCCCGCGGGTACATCAAGGCCAAGGCGGTCGGGACCTCCAACGTGACGGTCACCGCACGGGGAGTTTCGGCCATCGTCAAGGTGACCGTTCATTAGTTGATCGCGGTCGCCGATGCCCGATGGGGTGTAGTGCGGTAGTCTCGTAGGCAGGTCGTCGTGCAGCGACGCCCTCGGGGGCAGAGCCCCCCGGGGGCGTTTGCCGTCCCGGACGATGACCTGAGGCGCGAAAGAAGCGGCGGAGCGCGGCTAAGGGCGCGACTTCAGGGCCTCGAGCAGGTGCGCGAGCTCGACCGGTTTGGCGAGGAAGACGTCTGCGCCGGCGTCGTGAAAGGCCTGCTTCAGGACCGGCTCGGCCAAGCCGGTCATGGCGACGACGCGGCACTCCGGGAAGGAACGCCGAATGCCGCGCACCACGTCGAGCCCGCCGGCACCCGGCAGGACCAGGTCCACGACGGCGGCATCGAGCCGCTGGAGGTTGGCGAGCGACGCCAGGGCCTCATTGCCCGTGCGGGCCCGGTGCACCTGGAACCCGAACCGCTCGAGGGCGCGGGACACGACGTGCGCCAGATCGTCGTCGTCGTCCACCAGCAACACGGATGGGGCGTGCTGCGGCGTGCCGGGGGGCTCAGGATGGCTCACCGGAGTCCCGCTGCTGGCGGCGTTGCCGCTGGTTGTAGAGCACGACCCCCAGCACGATCAGCCCGAGCGCGACCGGCATCAGGGCGATCAGGGCGCCCGTCCAGAACATCGTCTTGGCCAGGGGGCCGTGGGACATGTCCTGCGCCCACGCCGGCCCGACCGCCACTAGGAGAAGAGCCGGTAGAGCAACAGGTAGACGACCACGCCAGTCAGCGACACGTACAGCCATATGGGCAGGGTCCACCGGGCGATGCGCTGGTGGGCGGGGTGTCGCGACCTCAGTCCGAAGTACACCGTCGTGAGGGCCAGGGGCACGACCACCGCTGCCAGCACCGTGTGCGAAATGAGGATAGCGAAGTAGACCGGTCGAATCCAGCCCCGCCCCTCGAAGCGCCTTAACCCTGCGTGTGCGTGGTACCACAAGTAGGAGGCCAGGAACAGCGTCGAGACCCCGAAGGCTGACAACATGAATGTCTTGTGCAGCAGGATCTTCCGGCGCCGGACCATCGCGTAGCCCAGCGAGAGCAGCACCGCCGTCGTTCCATTCAGCGTGGCGTTGACGGCCGGGAGGTCGGCGGTCGCGATCACCGGGTCGGTTTCCGGGATGCCACCCAGACCGCGGCACCGAATGCCAGGGCCGCGCAGGCGGCGGTGACGCCAAGCGAGGCGCCGAAGCCGGGGAGGCCGGCCGCGTCGCCAGGAGCCAGCACGCGGCGCAGGGCGGCCACCCCGTACGTCAGTGGGTTCACCCGCATCACCGCGCCCAGCCACCCGGGCGTGCCCGCGACGGGGAAGAGGGTGCCGGACAAGAGCCACATCGGGATCAGGAACAGGTTCATGATGGCGTGGAATCCCTGGGTGGAATC
>Ga0182021_10009352_pt1 | contig 11617 bp, 8 predicted proteins | sample 612E3MmetaG_FD_120493 | JGI IMG/M metagenome (GOLD analysis project Ga0182021, IMG submission 120493) | Permafrost microbial communities from Stordalen Mire, Sweden - 612E3M metaG (Illumina Assembly) | ecosystem: Environmental > Terrestrial > Soil > Wetlands > Permafrost | place: Sweden...
AGCTCCATCTCCAGCGCCATGGAGTGATGCTGCGCCCGAAAGAGGACGCACTGGTGTTTGAGCAGCGAGCCCTGCTCGCGATGGTCGAGGATGCGATCGCAGAGCCACGCGGTCTGCTCGTCTTCGTCGCGACAGGTAACGAGGACCGGCCGGCCACCGTCTTGACGGCCGGTCCAAAGCTCCTTCTCTCGCCTCTCGGTGGCCTCGGCCATGATGGCGTTGGTGGCCGCCAGGATGGGAGCCGTTGAGCGGTAGTTGCGCGTGAGCGTGAGCACCTGCGCACCGGGAAAGCGCTGCTCGAAGTCGAGGATGTTGCGCACAGTGGCAGCGCGGAAGCCGTAAATGGCCTGCGCATCGTCGCCGACGCAGGTGACGCCGGCACCGTCTGGGCGCAGCAGCGAGACGATGTCTGCCTGCAGCGCGTTGGTATCTTGAAGCTCGTCTACCAGCACGTAGTCGAAGCGCTCGCGGACCCGTTTGCCGGCTGCCGGGTCCGCGAGCAGCGCATGCCAGAAGAGCAGCAGGTCGTCGTAGTCCAGCACCTGCTGCTCTTCCTTGAGATCGACGTAGCGCTGAAACAGACGGCCCAGGTCGGCCTGGTGCTGGGAACACCACGAAAAGGCGGCCGGCAGCACCTCTGCGAGAGGCCGCTGGGCGTTGACGCAGCGCGAGTACACATCCAGACAGGTGGACTTCTGCGGGAAGCGCGCGCCGCCGCGACCCAAGCCTAGCGCGGCGCGCGCCATGTTCATCAGATCCTCTGCGTCTCCGCGATCAAGGATGGTGAAGTCTGGCTCCATGCCCAGGTCGCGCGCGTGGATGCGCAGCAGACGGGCGGCGACCGCGTGGAAGGTGCCGCCCCAGACGCGCGCGCCGACCGCGGCCTGCCCACCGCCGGAGCCGGCGCACAACAGCGCGTCGACCCGCCGCAGCATCTCGGCGGCGGCCCGGCGGGTGAACGTGAGGAGCAGGATGCGCCGCGGGTCCGCGCCCTGCGAGATGACATGGGCCACCCGGTGGGCGAGCGTGGCCGTCTTGCCGGTGCCTGCTCCGGCGACTATGAGCAGCGCGCCGTTGCCGTAGGCTGCGGCGGCGTGTTGCTCCGGGTTGAGCCCGGCCAGCGCGCCGGAGCCTTCCGCTGCCTCGGCAGGCGGCGCGGCGGACGCGAGCGGCTGGTGCTCGGCGGGCATGTGGCGGCTCCCGGTCGGTTCACAGGCTCGCCGAGCCTACCACGCACTGGTGACGGAAGCGAACGGATGTTCGCTATTCGGCGTCGGGCGACACTGGTCCGGGCCGCTGCCGGCGCTGGGGCCGTGGCTGAAGCACCAGCTGCGGCCGCTGTCTCGCTGCCGCCTCACTTCACCGCCCGCAGGAGCCCACCGGCGCCGGCATCCGGGTAGCCGCAGCGATACCGACAGAACGGTCGACCGGCAGCGCCGCCACGGCCCGGGCGGAAGCGTGGCTGTTACGCCGAGCCGACGAGCAGGCCGAGGTGCTCGGCGACGAAGCGGGCCAGAGGCCCGGCCTCGCCGAACGCGAAGCGGTGCTCGTGCTCTATGTGCGCATCGGTGACCAGCGCCAGCGACTCATCAGACCGGCAGAGAGGCGCCGAATGGCCCGCGCCCTCACGGAAGACCTCGATGACAGCCCCGTCCTCCGCCTTGAACCCCTCCCAGATCACGACGTCGAAACCGTCGAAGAACCGGGCGACGATGGCGCCGAGCCCCATCTCCTGCCGAAGGTCCGCGACGAAGGCGAGTCTGGCGGGCGACGCGACCACGTACGACTCGGCGCCCGCCTCGTGATGCCGCCAGGAATCCTTGCCGGGCCTGTCGATCTCGAAGTCGGCGACGCGCTTGACGGTCCCGACCCTCAAGCCGAGCGCCTTGAGCTCGGGGATCAGCTGCTCGATGAGCGTCGTCTTGCCACCGTCCGGCTTGCCGATCACCCCCACCACGGCGGGCCGGACGCCGGTCGGCACCGGTGGCCTGCCTGCCGACGCAGCACTCTCCTGCTGTCGTTCCTCGTCGGCGCGGTACCTGGCGGTCTCCAGATCCTCCGGTGTGTTTATGTTGAAGAACGGGTCGATGGACTCGAAGCCGACCGTGGCCACGCGCACCTTGGGCAGCAGCTCCAGGATGCTGGTGCGGCCGGCCTCCAGCAGAGCCCGCGCCGGCTCCAGACAGCCCCGCCCGTAGACCGCATGCAGCGGTTCCAGGTGACCGTCCACGATCGGCACGACCATGTCCACACCCGTGAAAGCGTCTAGGACCCGCTGGACAGCAGCGCGCTCCGCGAACGCTGTGTCGGCGGCCAGTACGAACACCGGCGCCTGGAAGTGGGAGAGGGCGGTGGCGATGCCCCCAAGAGGACAGCCGGGCATGATGTCGTTGATCACCTCGACGCCGGCCGGCAGCGTCAGCGGCACCGGCCGGTCCTCCCGTACGGAGACGGCTACGATGGGAAAAACCGTCCGCAGCAGGGCGACGTTCCGCTCCAGAAGAGTGGCCCCGGCGAGGCGCAGCGTGCGCTTGTCGCGCCCCATGCGCCGCGCCTCTCCCCCGGCCAGCAGGACGCCGACGGTCACCTTCTCCGCGAAAGCCCTTGCGTCTCGCCTCATCACCGAGCTGCCCGCCTCACCCGTTTCGTTCAGGGGCCCTCGGCCCGACATCACCGGCCAGTGTACCGCGGCGCCTCAGGCTGTCACGCCCGGTAAGAGCACGATCTCAGCGCCATGCCCCCGTGTGCGCCAAGCCATCTGGACGGACGGCGTCGGCGTCGGCTCCGGCAAGGAAGGCCAGCAGCACCCGGGCAGCCGCCGAGCCAGAACAGCTCCGCTCCTGCCGGCCGGCGGAGACGACGGTCGGCCGGACCCCGGCGCCGCGTCGTCGCACAGCCCGGCGCCGCCGGCCGGGTGGAAGTCGTCCAGCGTGATCTCGTGCCCGGACGGCACGACCAGAAAGGCGTCGTCCCATGATCCGCACGGGCCGAGTGCGGCGGTGTCTGCTTCTTCTGGCCTGATGGCGATCGTCTCCAGAGTCGGTGATCCGGCTTGCCTGCCGGCCACGGTGCCGAGCGCCACTCAGCCTATCGAATGCAGCCCGACCGTATTCCCCTCGGTGTCCGTGAACAGGGCGAAGTAGCCGGCGTCCATGCCGACCGCCGTCTTCGCCGTGAGGATCTTGCCGCCGGCCTCCTCGACGCGGTCGAGGATCGGCTGCAGGTCTGGGTTGGCATTCAAGTAGATCAAGCTGCCGGCCGCGCTCGGCGTGCGGACGTCGTTCTGTGAGATCGCGCCGCCTATCTCGCCGTGCTGCCAGTCGGCCGGGAACATGGCCGTCTTGCCCATGGGCGTGTCCTGCACCTCGAGCTGAACGCCGAGGATGGTGTCGTAGAAAGCCTTGGCACGCTGGATGTCGCCGACTGGTATGTCGAACCAGTTCACCGCTGAAGCCATCGGAGCCTCCTCTTGCGATAGTGGTCACACGCCTCGAATCGAGGCGAGACGTGCGATCAAAGGATTGCGCGCCACGGCGGACCACAAACCCGAACCGGACGCGCGCCGGGGCAGCGCCTCGTCAGTGCAACGGCGGGTGCCCGCGAGCCGCGGCGAAATAGCGGCGGCTGAGCCTTGCGAGGGAACGCCGGCGACGGTGTGAACCGGGCCGGCGAGGACGCCGTCTCCACAGGTGGAACAAGGAGGCGATCATGTCGGCAAACTCGACCCAACGTCCGCCGCGCCGGCGACGCTTGCTGCCGCTACCCCGGACGCCCCTGGGCACGGCTCTCCTAATCGGCGCTGTCGCCGCTATCGCCGCCGTCGCGGCCTTTGCGACGAGCGGCAGCAAGCCCGCACTCGGTACGGTCACCGGAGCCGTGGTGACCGGACCGCTGATCCCCGTCGACCCCGGTTCTCCGGTGGGCTGGACGCCTACGCAGGCAGAAGTGCTCGTCTACCGAAGCGGGACTACTACACTGGTGTCCTCGTCGCGCAGCAACGCCGAGGGCGCGTTCACCCTGAAGCTCGCTGCCGGAAACTACCGTCTCACCGCCCGGCTCAGCAGCGCCGGAACGCGGTCTTCTCCGGTCCCGGTCACCATCGCCCTCGCGGCCGGTGGACGCGACATGGTGCGCCTTTGGCTCGATACCGGCGTCCGCTTCCCGGTGAACCAGGGCGTCGCCTGCACGCAGCCGGCCGGCGGCTCCGCGAGCGGCCAGACCGGCGATCCAGTCACATACGGCCAGGGCATCAGCGGCTCCGTCCGGATCGGCCCGGTGAAGCCCGTGAGCACCCCGGGGCAGCCCACTACCAGGCCATATGCCGCCCGCATCAGCATCTACCGGCTCGACGGGGCGCTGGCAGCCACGGCTGCCAGCGATGCGAGCGGCGCGTTCTCGGCGGGCCTGCCGGCCGGCCGGTACATCGTCCAACCGGGAGCTCACGGTCCGCTCTTCCCCCGCGCCGGTCTCTTCTCAACCACCATCCAGAAGGGGCAGTGGCGCTGTGTGACGATCACGTACGACACGGGCATCCGTTGAGCGCTCGGGGCGGGCGCCTCCTCAGAGGCAGCGCCCGCCCCGAGCCTCTGCCGGTATGATGGCCGCACCACGCGGCCAACGTGCCGCACCACGTCCACGGAGAGTGATGCTCCCGCTCCTACTCGCCGGGCCGCGATCGCCTGGCTCGATGCGGCCGCCCACGTTGTCCGGGCGGCATCCCTTCGCGCCACGGGCTCGAATCCGCCGTCGGCGCCGGTAGCGCCCGCCCGTTCGCACGTCGTTGACGGCTGAACCATCCTCAGTCCCGGCAAAGCACCTCGCCTCGCGCGCCGGCCTGGCGGCGCCCCTCCTGGTGATCGCCGTCGCCTTCTGTTTCCAGTCCGGCTCCGCCCTGGCGACTCGCGTCATCTCCTCTGTCGGCATCGTGGACGCGCTCTGGCTGAGGACGGCGATCGCGGCCGTCATCCTTGTGGCGCTGCGGCCACGATCGCTGCGACTGCCGGCCAAAGGTCATCGCCGGCCGATCGTCCTGCTGACACTGTCCCTGCTGGGGATGAACCTGAGTTTCTACGGCGCGATCTCGCACGCTCCGTTGGGGATAGTGGTGGCGATCGAGTTCCTCGGGCCACTGGCCGTTGCGGTGATCGGTCTGCGCCGCAAGCTCGACTTCCTCTGGGTCGGCCTCGCCCTGGCCGGAGTCGTGGTCCTGGCCGGGCCGACCAGCTCGGTGAGCGCATTGGGGCTCGGCCTCTCCCTGGTGGCGGCCTGCAGTTGGGGCGCGTTCCTCGTCCTCGCCAAACGCGCCGTCACAAGCATGCCGCCGCTGCAGGTGACCACCCTGATGCTGGCCGGGAGCTCCGTTCTGCTGACGCCGGCGCTGGCCGCCTGGGGGCCGAGGATGGTCCACCACCCGTCGGCGGTCGCCCTGGGCGCGGCGGTGGCGGTGCTGTCGTCGGCTCTGCCTTACTTCGTGGAGCTGATCGCGCTGCGGCTCGTGAGCGCCGCCACCTATGGCGTGCTGCTGAGCCTTGAGCCGGCCGTAGCCGCACTGATGGGCTTCGTGATAGCCGGCCAGAGCCTGGCGCTGATGGAGTTGGCCGCCATCGCCGCGGTCATGATCGCCGCGGCCGGCGCCAGCTGGACGAGCCGGCCGCGACCCACCGGCCTGGAGGTCGGCTGATCGTCGGCCCGCGGGCGGCGCGCAGCGCCGCCCGCTCTGCGACCGCGTCTTACTCGACCGGCAGATCGAAGAAGTCCCTCGGCGTCTGCCAGCAGACCTTGTCGATGGTGGCCTTGTCCAGCCCCATCAGCTTCATCGCCAGCATGACGCGCGGCACCATGAAGTAGTCGTTGCCCTGGCCGCCGAGCTCGGAGTTGATCATCAGACGGTCGCGCCACTCCGGATGATCGATGACCATGCGAGCGGCCACTTCCGGTGGCATCTTGTCCCAGCAGACGGAGAGGCCGACCATGCCGCCGGTGCTCATGCGAAAGCCCATGGTCTCTTCTCCCGCATGGTCGAAGACACACCTGTCGACCGGGAAGCCCTCTTCCATGATGATCTCGAAGACCTTCGGCGTGACTGTGGGACCCTGCGGAGCCATGCGGATCGGCGTGTGCAGGATCACCGGGAGGTCGTGGGCCTTGGCGATCCGCAAATGCTCGCGGAAGAGCTCGACCTCGAAGTCGGTGCCGCAGTCGAGACCGATCTCGCCGATGGCCACCACGCGCTCGTCCTTGAGGAGCTCCGGCAGGCGCTCCAGGCACTTCTCGGCATCGGCGTGGTTGACGCCGAAGAACGGCACGGAAAGCGACGAGAAGGCCTCGTAGCCGAGGGTCCTCGCCGTCGTCGCCTCCATGGTGAGGAAGCGTTCCCAGAGCAGGAGCACGGTGTCGGCGTCGTGACTGCCGATGAACATGTGCGGACTGGGGATCACCGCCGCCTCCATGCCCATCATGACCAGCTTCTGCAGCTGGACGTCTTCGATCATGTCGGTGTGCAGATGAGCGTCGATGAATCGCATGGGCGTGCTCCCTCGAGACGGACCAGATCGATGCGACAATACTACGGCCGGCCGGCGGGCCACGTCGGTTAGATTGGTCCGGGCGAGGGGTTCGCTCCAACCCGGTCGCCGGCGCGAGCCTCTCCGGACCGGCGCCGGCGAGGGTGCCCGCCGAACAGCGCCGGCCGCCTGCGGAACGAGCGCAACGGGAGTAAGGGGCGAGGGCGCCGGGAATCGACGGTGAGCGGCAGGGGCGTCGCTGCAGAAGCGCTCCCGCGGCACGTCACAAGCAGGCCGCTTACCGGTCCGACCAGGGGGTGCACGTGAGACGATGGTGGTGGCCACGGCGAAGGCTCTACAGATACCCCATCGTCCTCCTGCTTCTGTTCGGCGCCATCCAGCTCATTCCATACGGTCGCAACCACACCGATCCTCGGGTGGTCGCGGAGCCCAAGTGGAACAGCCCGGCGACGCGCACTCTTGCCGTCACGGCCTGTTTCGACTGCCACAGCAATCAGACGAAGTGGTGGTGGGCCACGGATATCGCACCGTTCTCCTGGCTCGTCTCCAGAGACGTCCAGAAGGGCCGCGAGATCCTCAACTTCTCCGAATGGGGCACCTCGCTTCAGGGTCGCCGAAGTTCGGACCCGCAGCGCATCGCGGACTCGGTGCTGAGCGGCCGCATGCCGCCGATCCAGTACTGGATCGTCCACTGGAACGCGAAGCTGTCGAGCGCGCAGAAGCAGCAGCTGGCGAACGGCCTCCTGGCTTCGCTGAAGTGACCGCGCGGCGCGGCGCCACTGGGGCGCGCCGCTGACGAGGTCACCGCCCGGCCTAGCCCCAGTAGTGCGCGCGAAGAGCGGCAGTAGTAGAACGTCCACCATCGCCGCGCCGATGGCGTGCGTTTGACCCGTTTCGGCCCAGGGGGTCGTGTCCGGTACAATCGGCCCACAACGCCGCGGCTCCAGCCGAGGGCCTCCGGTAGCCCGAGGTCACGAGCGGTACGCGCTCCGCCCCGGCAAGTCGTGGCCGGCCACACCAGCGAGATGATCGTTTGAAGGCAGTCGATTCTAGGCGCAGGCGGGCGCGAGCGCGCAGCCGTAAGGGCGCCAGCGCGCTCGCGCCCACCGACGTCCGCATCTTCGGGCGCCACCCCTCCTCGCACCGTCCTTACTCGCGGCGAGGACGCGGGCGATGATCTCGGAACGCCTCCTCACGCACGTGATGGACTGGCAGAACCGCCGCCAGCTCAAGACGCAGCCGTACGTCGCGCCACACCTGCCCGGCCCGACTGCCGGTTCCCGGTACATGCTCTACGCCCACGTCCCGTTCTGCGAGCGGCTCTGCCCCTACTGCAGCTTCAACCGGTATCCGTTCCACGCCGGGCGGGCGCGCCGCTACTTCACTGCGCTGCGCGAAGAGCTGCGCATGATCGCCGATCAGGGCTTCGACTTCGAATCGCTCTACGTGGGCGGCGGCACCCCGACCGCGATGCTCGGCGAGCTCTGCGCCACCATCGACCTGGCCCACGACCTCTTCTCCATCAAGGAGGTCAGCACCGAGACCAATCCGAACCACCTGCTCCCCGCTTACGCGGAGGAGCTCGCGCCTCGCATCCACCGACTGTCCGTGGGCGTCCAGTCCTTCGATGATGGGCTCCTCATCCAGATGGACCGCTACGACAAGTACGGCTCCGGCGACTGGATCATGCAGCGCATCCAGGACATGGCAGGCGTCTTCGACTCGCTCAACGTGGATCTCATCTTCAACTTCCCGAGCCAGACCGAGGAGATGCTGCGACGGGACATGGAGATGCTCAGAGAGTGCGGCTGCAACCAGGCCACGCTGTATCCGCTGATGGCCTCGCCGGCTGTGGCGCGCACGCTGGCCGGAACGGTCGGTCACGTGGACTACGGCAGGGAACGCGGGTTCTTCGACATCGTCTCCGACGAGCTCTCCGGCACTTTTGATCCCACCTCGGCGTGGTCCTTCTCGCGCATCGAGAGCGGCATGGTCGACGAGTACATCCTCGACTACGAGCAGTATGTGGGCGCGGGATCGGGCGCCTTCTCGTTCCTGCAAGGTGGCCTGTACATCGAGACGTTCTCGCTGCTGGACTACGAGGCGGCGGTGGCTGCCGGCCGCACCGGCGTAAGCGCGTATCGGCAGTTCCCGCGCCGGGACCAGTACCGCTACCGGTTCCTCATGGAGCTGTTCGGCCTGCGGCTCGACAAGAAGCGCTTCCGCCGGGACTTCGGCGTCAGCGTCGAGCGTGCCCTGCCTATTGAGATGAACTTCATGCGCGTCAACGGCGCATTTGCCGACGAGACACCGGACGAGGTGGCGCTCACGCAGAAGGGCCGCTACCTACTGGTGGCCATGATGCGCGAGTTCTTCGTCGGCGTGAACCACGTGCGCGACCAGGCGCGCGCGGCGCTCTCCGTGTCGGAACGCTCGCTGCTGTTCGGCGACGGGCCGGCGAGCGCCGGCACGGGCTGCTCGCTCCACGATCCGCTGGCACAGGCCGAGCACGACACGGAGACTCTGGCCGACGTCCTGCCGCCGCTCGGCAGCCGGGCGGCAGTCTAGGCCGCGCCCTACTCCGGCGCCGCCCCGGACATCGTCCGCGCAACGCCGCTCAATTGCACTCCGGCCGCTGCGGCGCCTGCGCCGATCAGTCCCGCCTCGCTGTCTTCTTCCATGCGCGAGGCGGCTCAACAGCACTTCGGCGGCTGCGCCGCCTGCGCCGATCAGTCCCCGATGAAGAGCGGCACGATGTGCCGCTCGTAGAGGTTGGCCGTCACGTTGCGTGCGATGGAGTCCTCGCACGACTCAAGCAGCTCGGTGTACCTGTCTCCCATCGCGGCGGCGATCTTGTAGCCCACGTGCAGAAGCTGGCGCAGGTGCGGATTGAACGCGGGGTTCGACTGGTCGTGTCGCAACGCGGCGGTGAACTGCCCGCCGGTCCAGCCCTGCACCGCCGCCGGTGAAGGCAGCCGCGACGGGTCGATGTCGATCACACTGGCGTAGGGAGCGCAGAGCTCCTCGCGCCGCGGGTAGGCGGCGGCGTAGACGTCCTTCGCCAGCGCTAGCCCCTCGCCGCCCGCCTCTGCGAGGCCGATCAGCTCTTCCAGCCAGGTCGTGCCGGAGGTCTTCACGTGAACGCCGGCGCCGGAGCGGCGCAGCGTGCGATGGATCGCCGGGAAGATCGAGAACTTGTCGCTGCCGGAATGGACGCTGAGCTTGAGGTTCTCCGGCAGCTCGTAGGCCTTCACGGCGTGGGCGATCACGGCGACGTCGTCGCCGAGCTCCTTCTCGAACTGCGCGGCGTCGCCGGCGTAGTCCACTCCCTTGTTGAACCGTCCGGAGAACCTGGGCGCGATCGTCTGGGCCGGGATGCCCTCGTCGGCGAGGGCGGCCAGAATGAGCAGCAACTCAGCGGGCGTCTGCGGCGTCCCCGTCTCGTCCATGGAGACCTCGGTGACGAACGAGCCGGCACCCTTCTTGCCCTCCACGAGCCGATAGATGCGCCCCGCCTCCGCGACCGCCGCCAAGTAGTGCTCCGCCGCCTGGGCCGCTGCCTCGCGCGACATCCGCAGCGGCTCGGCGATGCCCGCAACGGCGATGTTCTCCGATAGCTCGGGATGGTGCGCCAGGAACGCATCCGCGGCGCCCGGCGCGGGAGGACGTCCGATCGCGTCGGCGACGTCCAGGGTGAAGAAGTCGCAGGGTGCCAGGAAGCGCTCCACCGTCGCGAACGTGATGTGGTCGGCGTCGACGAAGTACGGCTCGCTCCAGGCCAGCTCGCGCACGGCGGCGTCGGCTGCCGTCCGCACGCTGCCGGGCTCCGAGTGAACGGTGTCGTGCTCGCGGTTGGACTTGTTCCAGACGGGCACCACTTCAAACCCGAGCGCCGCTGCCTCCTGAAACGCCTGCAGCTGCGCCTTCGCCTGGTGGGCGAAGCGGTCGCCTACACCGAGTGAGTATTCGCCCAGACGGACCTGTCCTGCGCTCATGCAACAACCCCCTCAGCCGAGGATCCGCGGTCGGCCCGATAGCACCGGCCTCTGATGCAGCCCGTCGCGAGCGCATCCGCCACGTCCGCGGAACCGGTTCGCGGAAGCTTACCGCTCATCCACCGTGAGGGCTCCCGCAGCAACGTCGCGTGCAGTGCTCACGGGGGGCAGTTCCGATACAGGGCCTTCATGGGTACCTCTGTGACCAACCCGTCAGGGAGGCGAACGATGCAGCTGCGCACACTCGGAGGCACCGGGATCAAAGTCACGCCGATGTGCCTGGGAGCCATGATGTTCGGCCGTTGGGGCAACCAGGACCACGACGAAGCGGTGCGGATCATCCACGCCGCCCTGGACGCCGGCATCAACTTCATCGACACCGCGGACGTCTACTCGCGCGGCGAGTCCGAGGAGATCGTCGGCAAGGCGCTGAAGGGACGCCGGGAGGATGTCGTCCTGGCGACCAAGGTCCACGGCACGATGGGCGACGACCCGAACATGGGCGGCAACTCGCGGCGATGGATCGCCCGGGAGGTCGAAAGCAGCCTCCGCCGTCTGCAGACCGACTACATCGACCTCTACCAGATCCATCGCCCAGATCCGGGTACGGACATCGAGGAGACCCTGGGCGTGCTCTCGGACCTGGTACGAGCCGGGAAGGTGCGCGCCGTCGGCTCGTCCACCTTCCCGGCCGAGCAAATCGTGGAAGCCCAGTGGGTGGCAGAGCGCCGAGGTCTGGTGCGCTTCCGCTGTGAACAGCCGCCCTACTCGATCATGGCCCGTGGCGTAGAGGCCTCGGTGCTGCCTACCTGTGCGCGTTACGGGATGGGCGTGATCACCTGGAGCCCCCTCGGCGGCGGCTGGCTCTCCGGCAAGTACCAGAAGGGACGCGAAATCGACATGACGAGCGGCCGAGCCCGCCTGCTGCCTCAGCGTTTCGACCCGACCTTGCCAGGCAACGTCAGGAAGCTCGAGGTCGTCGAGAAGCTCGTCGACCTCGCCGCCGAGACGGGCGTGGCGCTGACGCACCTGGCGCTGGCGTTCGTGCTGGCGCATCCGGCGGTCACGGCCGCCATCATCGGCCCGCGCACGACCGAG
>Ga0182021_10009353_pt1 | contig 11617 bp, 9 predicted proteins | sample 612E3MmetaG_FD_120493 | JGI IMG/M metagenome (GOLD analysis project Ga0182021, IMG submission 120493) | Permafrost microbial communities from Stordalen Mire, Sweden - 612E3M metaG (Illumina Assembly) | ecosystem: Environmental > Terrestrial > Soil > Wetlands > Permafrost | place: Sweden...
GCCGGACGCTGATAACCGGGTATCCATGGTATCTGCGATGGCTAAAGCACTTGAGTGCTCCTTTAGCCAATATATTACACATGGAACCGTTCCCTAATCCCGGTGAACCTCTCAGGAATGTAGTTGCTGCCTGCATCGCGGTTGCAAATAACAATCAGCAGATATTCGATTTGTTATTAAATACAATTCTGCATAATGAATACAATACCGGCAAAGCGTTTCTGGTTGTTGGCTTAATGGAGGGAGATCCGTTATTGCCGGTGCTTAATAAGTATATGCATATTCCATCACGCACCTGTATCTACATGGCGTCGTGGGATGGTTACGATGTTTTATCTAAACTGGATGGCAGGGTTCCATATATGGAACTGGGCGGGTTATAATTTATAAGGAGAAATGTTGTTCTATAATCATTAATCTAGTCAGCATCACGGGCAAAAATTCCTATACCCTTATGAGAGAAAAACTTTTTGCCGTAGGCTATGACCATTAAGACATAGACAAATTTAAACGCGAAATTTTTTGAAACTTTCACCAGAAAAGCAAAAGCATCCCCTCGCTTAAAATAATCAAAATCCCTGGGCAGACAACTCTTGACCCCTTCCAGGAACTGAAACCGTTTTTCTGCATGACTGAAAGCGTGCGAACCCGGAAACATATTTTTGACACAGAAGGGGTAATCCTTATGCACCAGGGATATCTTGTATTTATTGCGATACGCATCCATTAGATCGACCAATTCATCAGATGCATTAAAGGAACAATCGAATAAGATTTTTATGATGCCACTGTGTTTATAATATCCATTCACGATGCGGGGGTTCCCTGAAATCGACATGAATACAAAGTGTTTTATACCTTTAAATGTTCTGTTTTTTATGAACCAGCGCATAGTGGCAAATACCAGATTTCTGGCAATATTGCGGTTGCGGAACTCTTTGAGCACCATGGTTTCATCGTTGCAGAATATGCAGGTTGTATTGTGGAAAAAAAGACTGGCGGCATCGAAACCGACAATCCGGTCGTTAATCACCGCATAACTCAGCACATCGCATTTCTGGATATAATCATAGAAATCCTCTTGCGCTTTCCAACTCTCGTTTTCTACGGCACGGCATTCATCAATTATATCATTAATGGCATTAATGCCGGTTTTCTTCAGATCAATCATATAGTAGTTTACGCCTTTGCTCTCTATCATCCAGAAATCCATACAGGCAAAGGGCAGTTGTTCCACCTGAAAATATGATGTTCTTCGATCATTTTCAAGGATTGAGTATTCTTGTTCCATTTTTCTACTTTTTAATAAATTTATTATTGATTTAAATAATTTCTTATTTATTACTCTATCTGTTTATTTTTCTTTGAACCATCCCCTTTATTCATCTATTTCGACAAAAGGACTTTTCCGAGTGTCATGATTTCGGCTTCTTTGGTTCCTTCGTAGAGTTCAAGAATTTTGGCATCACGATAATATTTCTGCACCTTGTACTCTTCGATGTATCCGTATCCGCCGTAAAGCTCCACTGCAAGATTGGCACAGAAAACAGCCGTCTGCCCGGCCAGGTATTTTGCCATTGCCGAGAGGTGATAATCCGGATGGCCAGTGTCAAGCAGCCAGGCGGCCTTGTACGTAATATTACGCAGGGCTTCTATCTTGATCCACATTTCGGCAAGTTTTTGCGATGTAATCTGGAATGAGCCAAGCGGCTTCCCGAAAGCAGTCCTCTCCTTACAATACTTGACTGACTCGTCCAGACATGCCTGGGAGAGTCCCAGGCCCTGGCCCGCCACCATTACCCGTGTGGTATCAAAAAAGTGCATGAGCTGATGGAATCCAGCCCCTCTCTTGCCGATAAGATTCTCCTTTGGAACTCTCACTTCATCCAGTGCTATTTCTGCCGTGTCACTGGCTCTGATTCCCAGCTTACCTCTGATTTTGGTTTTCGTGATCCCCTTGGCATCGACAGGTACGATGAACATGCTGAAGCTTCTGTGAACTTTTTCTTCCGGATCGGTAATGGCCTGTACCACCATCCAATCACACACAGTGCCGTTCGTGATGAACATTTTATTGCCGGTGATTACATAGTCATTGCCATCCTGGACTGCTCTTGTCTTGTAACCTGCCACATCCGTACCGGCGTTCGGCTCTGTATAGGCGCCTGCAAATACAGCGTCTCCCGCGCAAACTGGAGGGAGATATTTCTCTTTCTGCTCTTTTGTTCCATAGAAGTGAATGTTTTCACATCCGAATGTGGCCGCGGTGATGTTCAGGCCTATGCCCATGCACACCCGGGCAATTTGTTCTGTTATAATAGTGTTGCCCAGGAAACCTGCGCCGCTGCCTCCATATTCTTCAGGTATCCAGCAGCCAATCAAACCATTAGCGCCAGCTTTTTTACGGATATCGGGAGTATACATTTCTTCCTCGTCCGCTTCTTTGGCCACAGGTTCTACTTCCTTTAAAGCAAACCTGTAGGCCATATCGGCGAGCATTTTTATTTCGTCTGATAATTCAAAATCCATTTTTTTATCTCCTTTTGGTGATTTCTTTTTTATTCATAGTTCTGATCTTTCAGAAGATCCCTCGCAATGACAAGCCTCTGTATTTCAGATGTGCCTTCATATATGGAAGTGGCCCGGGCATCACGATAGAGTCTCTCTACCTTGAAGTCCTTGAGGTAGCCGTACCCGCCATGGATCTGCAGCGCGAGATAGGCGCTCTTGTTCGCCAATTCCGAAGCAAAAAGTTTTGCCATGGAAGCCTCTTTTGTGAAAGGCATGCCCTTATCTTTTCTCCATGCAGCGGACAAGGTAAGTAAGTTCGCGGCCTCGATCCCGGTAGCCATGTCAGCAATCATCCATTGAATTGCTTCGAACGAGCTGATGGTCTTGCCGAACTGTTTACGTTCCTTGGCGTATTTGATGCTTTCATCCAGGCATGCGCGAGTGATGCCTAACGCTTGCGATGCTATACCGATGCGTCCGCTATCCAAAGCTGTCATGGCTATCCTGAACCCGGCGCCTGACTTTCCCAGCAGGTTTTCCTTCGGAACCTTGCAGTCGTTGAATAAAAGCTCCACTGTATTGGAAGCCCTCAATCCCATCTTATCTTCCCGCGCGCCTATCGTAAATCCGGGTGTACCTTTTTCCACGATAAAAGCAGAGAGACCCTTGCTGCCTTTTTCCGGGCCGGTCCTGGCAATTAGATTAACCACATCAGCATACTGTCCGTGGGTAATGAATATCTTTGTCCCGTTGATTAGATAATAGTTTCCTTTATCCTCTGCCTTTATAGAGAGGCTCCCGGGGTCTGATCCGGAACCCGGTTCAGTAAGGGCGAAACATCCCAGCAGATCTCCCTGTGCAAGCTCCATAAGATATTTTCCCTTCTGTTTTTCATCACCGAATTTGAGTAACGGCTCGATAGAGAGATTGGCCACGGACATAGTCACTGCAGTTGATGCACATGAATAGGCGATTTCCTGGAGTGCCAGACAATAGCTTACCGCGCCGGCACCGGATCCACCATACTCAACAGGTACCATCATTCCCAGCAGGCCGAGTTCACCCATCTTCTTCACCACATCCATGGGGAAAATCTCTTCCTTGTCTCTTTGGGCCGCCAAAGGCTCTAATTCCTTCCTGGCAAAATCTCTGGCCATGAGTCTAACCATTTTCTGTTCTTCAGTCATTTGAAAAGACATAGCTGCTCCTTAAGGCACATATATGACAACCAGGAGTTCTGCCTTTTCCTGGCCTGGATTGCTGAGTTTATGGGAAAGAGAGGAATCAAAGCTGATGCATTCCCCTTTCTTCAAAATGGATGTGTTCCGGCCAACCTGAATCGTGAGACCGCCATGCAGGACATAGACGAATTCCTCCCCCTCATGGTGGTACTCGACACCTTTATGTTCGGTTTCCGCATCAATAGTTACACGATATGCCCGCAAATGTTTTTCCTCTCCCGGAATGGTCAGGGGTGCATATGCATATGATGCAACTCTCTTCTTATGGCTAGTTGTCCGTTTCCGGAGGGCTTCTTTATTGCGGGGATCCTGTAATTGATCCATGTCGACTTTGAAGATGCGACCAAGTTGAAGGACCACCGCCACAGGCGGGGCGATTTTACCTTCCTCAATTTCTTTCAGGAAGTCCTCCGGATAACCGGTATCGTGCGAGAAAACCTTCATGCTGATTCCTTTGGCCTCCCTCAGTCTTCGGATTCTCTCTCCAAAGGATTCTTCTGTTTTTTTTGTCATATGTGTCTCCCTTCATGTTTTTTTAAGAGCAATATTATATGTAAATGTTAGATAAATATATATCAATAATGATAATTTTTGTTATCCGCCGAGGCATGCTTATTTCTTCAGCGCTGTGAATCCCCGTCCTTTCTGTTCAGGGGATAGTTCCACTTACGCCGAAATCTTCGCTACGCTTGATTTCGGCGAGTGTCACTGTGGTATCTCTTGGCCTGCACTGTCATGGCTTCGAGGATTTTGGTCTGGCCTGAGGAAATCCACGGGCCCTCCATGTCTATGGCCGCGTACGGGATTTCTTTGTCCCCGGCTACGGCGCGTATTATGGCCTGCGCGTTGAGTGCCGGTTGGCAGTTTACCGTACAGAGATGCATCATCCCGTCATATTTGCCGGAATCGCAGTTAAGTACGTACTCCCCTACCGCAGGATAGGTCTCGGTTATGGTATTTGCGCTGACGACCTCATTGGCCTTGAGGGAAATATTAATCAATGACCGACATTTATCCGACAATAAAAGCCCCGATTTTTTCGCAATCCAATGGTATCTTTTCCTCTGAAGGTCTACGCTGATTGCCGCGCCATAGGCCTTCGTTGCCATTATTGCTTTTCTTAATTTTGTTTTGGGATCAAGAAACGAGTGAATGAACGGCAGTATTCTGATTTGATCTCTAAGAAGAATTTTGCCCCGCCGGAATGCACTGCGGAAAAAAAGCTCCCCGGCAAACCTAAACGCAAAGGCCGACAGGTCCTGTGTTTTGGGGATAATGCCATGATTGATAAAATATTCCGTTACCGGGTATTGGATTACCTCGACCTCGGGCGTTCCGAAGATGAGTACCTTCGGGGTTTCAGCAACGCTGGCGCGCAGCGGTATCCCGGAAACGCGCTTTGCCCATAATATCAACGCAGGCTCAATCAGCAACAGGTTGTGCTTCATAATCTCCACGACCTTTCCGGTTTCGGCTTTGAATACTGAGATTGCTTCATCCCTGTTCTTGGCCAGGCACTTGAGGGTGTTTTCCGCCTCGTGAAATAAATCAGTGAGGATGGTTGCCGCGGAAAGCTCGTACCCGAACAAGTTCCCCTGCCCCAAAAAATTATTACTTATACCGGGAAAAGCCTGGAACAGCGCGTTTTCCACGCCCAGACGTCTGGAGAAGACCTTCCACATGTCCGGCCACGCTGCATTCTGGCAGGGCCCGGCCTGGTCGAAATAATAATACATGGAGAATTCATCCTTGCCTCTTTTCTGGGTGAGGTCACTATAAAAGGCTCTGGCAAAGCCCAGGCAGGCCAGGCATTCCCTGCCGGAGCATATTTTTTTAGCATCCTGCATTGACTTGTGGGTGATTCTCTCCGCGCATCTGTATTTCCAGCCGCGTTTGCCGAAAATGTTTCCCAGCATTTCGGAAAAATACGGCATATCGTCAAATGCCCAGATATGCACAAGCCGTGAATCGTTGAAACGTATCTTTTTCCCGTTGCCGTCGATGACGTATTTGAAGTTCTTCGCGAATCTCGGCATTTTTTCATCGTTATCAGGCATGGCCGGTCTCCCTTCGAAAATCTTTTTGTGCCGTATCCCTCGATATGGCTCCCGTAAATCCGACACCCGGCCTTCGTTTTTTTTCTTCGAGTATGTCGAGAAATGCGCCGATACGGGTTTCAATCCCAGCGTGCGCCGTGTGCGAATCTATTTCGAGGTAACAAAATACATTCCCGGCAAGCTGGTCCCTGATGAGGTGATTGATGCTCGCGTCCGGAATGCAGGAAAAGCATGAAATAAGGCACAGGTTCATATGCGGAAATTTATTTACATATTCAACCGCGTTCATGGCCAGCGCGGTGAAATACCACAGGTTGCTTTGATACCTGTTGCCTTTCAAAAACGGCAGCATGTCAGATGAAATGACGTTATATCCCGTGCTGGTTATTTTGCGCGGCAGGGCGAAATTAACATCACTCGCGCAGACGATATACGGCCGTCCGGCCAGAATAATACAGGGCTCGTCTATAAGCTCCGTTGCTTCTTTGCCAAGCTCGTTTTTTTTCTTCCTGAATTCCATGTAATGCGCAAGCGCCTTTTTAAATGCCTCTTCAGCAATTTCCCTGCTTACGCCGAGGCGTTTGGCCATGGATACGATTTCCCTGCGCGTGGTATGCATAAGATATCCGGCCAGCGCTATATGCGGCGAGAGAAACCTGGCGGATTCCCTGCTGAAAGCCGTCCGGATAACATCCGGAATGGTCGCGGTGGATGGACACGTGAAGGCGTGACGATAAGAGGCGGGGATATCGAATTCCAGCAGGCGCGGCGTCAATATGAAATCCACTTTTTTATCTAACAGATCATAGACACCGCCATGCACGATTTCACAGGGATAGCACATCTGCGCCATGGTTTTTGTGTTTCCGGTTTTGGATTCAGTAGAGAGCACAAGATCATAGCCCATTTCGTTGACCAGCTTGGCGTAAAACGGAAGCAGTTCATAGGCGGTAAGCGCCATGGGCAGACCGATTACGCCTCTAGGCGATTGAAGTTCGACCGGTCCGAATTCTTTGAACATCATCTTGTTGCGCAGTTCGATGTAGTCCCGGCCGGTTACCTGCGGGGCATTGCCGTGGCGCATATTTTCAAACCTCGAACAAAGCCCGCCGAAAGGATAGGTTTTGCCCGCCACTTCCATTTTCTGTATCTCGCATTTGTTGTCGCAAGCCAGGCAGCGGAAATTCCCCTTTACCCTGATACTACCGGCCGACAAATCTACAAGAGAGTATTTCTTTTCCGGACAATGCTTATCACGAACCAGGTCCAGAGCCATCAATGCCGAACCCACGCACCCCATGAGCTCCGGATGTTTAGGCACAATGATTTTTCTCCCTGTCCTGGCGGCCATGGCCAGAGCCACTGACTTGTTGAGCGCCACACCGCCCTGGAACATTATGGTTTCGCCCAGCGCCCTTGGCCCGACTATGCGGGTGATGTAATTTTCGGCTATTGAATAGACAAGTCCCGCGATCACGTCTGCCATATTTGCGCCTTCCTGCACAGCGCTCCTGAGGTCGGTATTGATAAAGGCCGCGCACCTTTCCCCGAACCTAATAGGTTTGGCGCTTTTTAAGGCCTCATCGCTGATGTGGTAGCAGTCCATACCCATATCCAGGGAAACGGATTCCTCCAGGAAACTTCCGGTGCCCGCCGAGCAGCCTTCGTTCATGGCGTAATCCACCGGCACGCCGTTTAAAAAGGATGTGAATTTTGAATCCTGTCCGCCAATCTCAAAGAGCGTTTCTACGTCCTTTGTTTCTTCCCGCGCCGCCCTGGCGTGCGCCAATATTTCGTTAAAGCTCAGGCAATTGTCCAGATATACCGAAACCATCTCCCGCGCGGAACCGGTCACCGCGGCTTGTATAATTTTGATATCCTTGTCCTTGACCTGTCCGATCAGATCATTCAGGCAGTTGCGGGCGGCATGTACCGGATTTCCCAGCGTCCTCAGATAACAGCTCGCCCCGATGCTTAAGTCCGAGATATTCAGAAGAATGGCCTTGGTGGTGGTTGAGCCCGCGTCCACCGCGAGCACATATGAGCTGCCCGGATTTACGGAGCGCGCTTCAATACCTCCGGCCCGGAAATCCAGAAGGTATTCGAATTCATTCAGGGGAGATAAGGTCTCATTAAAAGTAATGTCTTCAAGATAAATATTTTTTTCGCTTTCGGATACTGCGGCAGCTTCGGATGCGAACAGGCATGCGCCGAATGCGCCGAGATAGGGGCCCTCTTTAATCTCTATAATTTCCGACTGGGTCATCAACTCGGAGAGCCTTTGCATAAAGGCCTTGTTTTGCGCGAGTCCCCCCGATACCACGACCGAGCGGGAAGGCCATTTGGCCAGCTCGATCATTTTACAAACCCTTTCGGCCAGGCTGTCAATCAGGGATCGCGCTATGTCGGCGCGCACGCACTCGCCCTTGTTCAACTTATGGGTCGCGTCGGATTTGCAGTAAACCGAACAGCGCGTCGCCAGTTCCACCGACTTCCCTTCCCGGTACTCCGCGATGCCCTCCTCGATAGTGTATCCCATCCGCTGGAACTGCTGCACCAGAAATTCTCCGGTCCCGGCCGCGCATTTGGATGCCGCGATCATATTTTTGATAAATCCATCCTTCATAGGATAAACCGTGAAGTTCTCTCCGCCCAGCGCCAGCAGAATGTCCGGCTTGATGCCGTGATAAGCGAGCCCCCTCTCCAGGCACTCAAGCTCCGTACGGTATTGAACGCCTCCCGAAATGTTCACGGGACGGCCTGTGACTACTATTGATTTCTTTTTATATTGTGCGACGGAGTCCAACACTTCGCGGATATATTTTCCGGGGTTTCCCTCATGGCGGAATATTTTCGCGTCCAGTTTTCCGCCCTTTTTTCCATACACCCACTTGACCGATACCGAACCGATTTCCAATCCGCTTAAATAAATTTCATTTTTATCGTTCATGCTCTCTCCCGGTCAAACACGGTTGATTATGATTTTTAACGGATGACACCTGCCTGAAATGACTATTTTTAGGAATGAATTTTCTCATATATTTCGGGGCAAGTATAGAATGCGCGTTTTTTTATGTCAAGGCCATCTTGGCCATAAATGCTTTGCATTGTGTTTGTCACGGAATGTAATGAAGTATAAAAAATCAGATTTGATGTCTTGAATGATTTTGAAAATATCCCGTACGAGAACCGGCGATATCCCCTTCGAATGACTAAACGCCGCAAATCATCTTGACAAGAAAAATCCTTCTTCATATACTCTTTAACGAAAAATAATAGCTTACCAAAATAAAATTTTGGAATTATAGTGAAAGAAAATGAGCATTACGGTGATGGTTCCGGGTTCATTGAAAGATTGGTTCGGAGGCTCAGAACAGGCCCTCTGTGAGGGGAAAACCATAGGCGAGTGCATTGATGATCTTGACTCTAAATTCCCCGGCTTTAGACGAAGGGTGATTGATGAAAAGGGAGAAATTAGTAGTTCTATTATGATTTTTCTTGACGGACAAAACATCCGATCACTTAACGGGCTGGCCAGCCCTGTGCAGGATGGCGATGAGGTCAGTATTATTCCTTTTGCGGCGGGCGGGTGATAAAAAAAGATGATTTTAGATGAACCGGATTCCCATTTTATCTTTGTATTCCATCCCAAAATATTTGAGGGCAAGAAGTATACGGTATATGAAGGACGAGAACTTACCAACGGTGAGGTTCTTCAATACTGGGGGAAGTGGATTTTCTTTGGTGATAAATCACAACTTGATGAATGGGCCCGAAAACTTGACCCGTACGTAGAACAGGAAATTATACCATGCATCAAATATGATCGTATACCTCCTGCAAACCTCGGCCTGACGGAGCTTGTCATGATGGTATACTGCGATAAGCGTAAAAGTGAAGAGGTCTGGCAGATACTTCAGCAGCATGGAGTAAAGATCAAAGCCTGGGTCACGGAACGGGAGACGATGGCGATGTGGCTGCCTGGCGGGGTACTTTTGGAACAGTGGATTAAATCAATGAATTTCAATGAAGAGCAGGCACAGGCTACTCGGGAGGATGCGGGGAGAACTATGGGTTATATTTTCGATCACCCCGATGAGATATTTACTCCCTGGGCACAGTGAGGGTGAATTGCCAAGTAAAGGTCGGAGGATTTTAAATGGATGATTTTGCAAAACAGTTAAAGGTTCCACCTTTAGATCCAAATTATTTTATTCTCGATGAAGACAGGATTAATATAGACAGGATGGCGAAGCTCTCGGACAAGCATCCGATCAACATCCTGGTCACCGGTCATCAGGGATGCGGTAAATCCTCTCTGGTGAGACAGTTCGCCAGTTATTATCAGAGGCCTATGGTTACCTTTCAGGTCGGGCTTCTCTCTGAGGCCGGGCAACTATTTGGGCAGCAGAGATTGAAAGATGGAGAGACCTTTTATCAGAGTTTCCTCTTTCCCAAGGCTATTCGTGTCCCCGGGTGTGTCATACATCTGGAAGAGATCAACAGGTCGGAAAACCCCCATGCCCTAAATGAGCTATTTTCAGTACTGTCAGAGGAGCGAAGTATCTGGATTGATGAGCTTGGAATGGTTGGTGTTGCTCCCCGTGTGATTTTTTTTGCTACGATGAATGAAGGTATAGAATTCTCCGGCACCGATGAGATGGATGCCGCTCTGAAAGACCGGTTTTATCGCATCCATCTTGAATACCCTCCTGTCAGTGTAGAAAAGGAAATCCTTGTCTCTAAAACCGGTATTGCCCCATCTTTGGCATCTGATATTCTCAACATAGTCAGCAAACTGAGGGATAATAAACAGACGCCCATTGATATCTCTATACGGCACTCTCTGATGATTGCGGAACTCGCAGCCATGGGGGCGCCGCTACGGGATGCCGTTATTTACAGTCTTCAGATTTCGATGGATATTCTCGAGTCGTTGCTTCTCTCCATTCATGTGGAAACTGGCGATACAAAGGTGGAGCCTCATCGTTACGAACGATATGTTCCACCAGATTATATTCCCTCGTAGGGAGGCCGGATAAAACCGGTGAGCGCCCCAATGGCCGATAGTAATAATAATGAGCCAGTGAACCCCGAAAAGGCATACTCCAGGTACTGGCGAAAGAATTATTCCCATCTTGAGGCAACTGAACTGGCTACAGTTCTGGCTGCCATGCGCAAGGTGGCCGCCCACATCGGCAGTAATGTCAAACCTGTATACTGGCAGGGCATGTCCGCTTCTCCCACTAACTCTATTGTACTGAATCCGGACGAAATCAGAGGAACTTATCCTGTTCCTTTTCAAAAAATTGACGTTCTGGCAGGTGAGGTTGTCCGTGAAGCCTTCTCGTGCATCGAATGGAGTGATTGGGTAAAAAATCAGGTCACAAAACAAGCTTCCTTCCCGCTGGAATGGATGAAAGATTATCTCATCAGTTTTATCTCTGTCGCGGAAGACCTGTACATAGACGAACGGGTTTGTTCTACTGTCTGGCGTTTTTATCTTTCAAAGTATTGGAAATCCATCGCCGGTAAAATGGGAAGAGATCCTTCCCTTCCGCCATCAGCATCAAGTTTGGCAACTGTCTGGCGAAAAAGATTGTTCCTGCAAACATTGCCTCTCCATCTTCATCATTACTATGATGATCCGGTGAATATCTTAACGGAATCCTCTGATACCATTAGACAGGTAAAGAATCTCTCCACTCTGACGGAGAGGAGAAACAGGAGGGTCGAGATATACCTTGATATATGGAACCGCATGTCTTCGATTATTATGGAGTGGGAAACGCCTCCCTTTTATCCCGA
>Ga0182021_10009355_pt1 | contig 11616 bp, 14 predicted proteins | sample 612E3MmetaG_FD_120493 | JGI IMG/M metagenome (GOLD analysis project Ga0182021, IMG submission 120493) | Permafrost microbial communities from Stordalen Mire, Sweden - 612E3M metaG (Illumina Assembly) | ecosystem: Environmental > Terrestrial > Soil > Wetlands > Permafrost | place: Sweden...
ACGTCCTCATAGGAGCCCTCGGAGTACAGCGCCATCCCGATCGAGAAGTACGCCATCACCCGGGCCGGCAGCGACCGATTCCGCTGCTCGGTCCGCCCGAGGTCGGCGATCACCTCATCGACCAGGTCCGGCGGGAACACCTGGGTCAGCACCCCCACCGACACCAGATCCGACAACCGACGATCCGACTCCGGCTTCTTCCATCCAGCTCTAGGCATGCCACCAAACTACACCGATGTAACCTTAACTGAACGGTATTGGGTCTAGGTCTGGTCTAGGTCGCCGCTCAGTACGATCACGTACCGAGGCACGGACGCAGGCTCCAAACATCACAGCCTGCTCATCGGCAGACATCCGGTCGCTTCTCGTCGACTGTCCGCCGTCCCGATAGCGGAACGCTGAGCGACGCATCAGACGCCTCGACTTGGACGTCGACGACGACGTCCTTGCGTTCCCGTAGCGGGATCGTCTCCCGGCCTTCTATTCGAGGTGAGGCTGGTTAGCCACCCGGGAACCCCGTTCGTCGCCTCGCTGCGGTCGGCGACGCCCCGACTCCATTGACAAGCTCAGGCGGCCGCGGCGACCATTTAAGCGATGTAGCCGCAATACTCGCCGGCAGCCCGGGTGGCGTGGGCGTCGATCGTTTCGGGGAGGCGCGGGCGATGACGGATCAGGCGCACGTGGTGGCGTCGACGGGGGCCGACAGAGGCGGTGAGGCGTCGCCTCGGCCAGCCATCCAAGTCGTGCCCGTGAAAGGGCTGCCCATCGTCGCAGCCATCGTGGTCTTCCTGATCGTGGCGATCACGAAGAACTGGCGGTGGGCGCTCGACTGGTACCACGTCGCCGGCGGGGGCCTCTGGACCGGGATCGACCTCTTCGTGGGTCTTGTCCTGGGGCCGATCCTGGGTCGGCTCTCGATCCCGGCGCGTGCCGAGTTCTCTGCGCGGTTCATGCCGAAGATGGTGCTGATCATGCCCACGGTCGTGGTCATGACCCTCGCGGCCGGCTTCCAGCTCGCCGTCAACCTGGGTGACCTCGAGCCGTCGAACCCAAACCACGGGTGGCTCGTGGCGTCCTTCGCCGTCGTGGGGGTGATGTCGGTGATCGCGCTCGGGCTCCTCGAGCCGGCGAACATCGCCGTGCTGTTCGAGATGCGCAAGCCCCAGCCCGATGGTGAGGTGATCGCCAAGCTGATGAAGCGCTTCATCTACACCGCCGGCATCCTCGGCCTCATGCAGGTCGCGACGCTCGTGATCATGACCAGGGTGGCGACCCAATGACAGCCCACGCGCACACGCCCGCAACGGGCGCCCTGGCGCGCCAGTTTCCGCCGATCACGCAGCTGCAGGTTGGTGCCCTCGCGCTGGTGATAATCGGTGGCATCGACATGGCGTCGTACTTCCCGCGCCGGCCACCGCTCGGTCTGCCGATCGCGCTCCTCGCAGGTAGTGCCGCAGTCTTTGCCATCGCGGTCGTCATGCTCGCCCGTGTTCAGGACTTCGCCTGGGATCCCTTCTTTCTCGTCATTCGCTGGGCCCTCCTGGCCTACCTGATCCAGGCGGGCATGATCGAATACGTGTTCGTCCACAACCACGCCAGTGGTGCACCGCTGGTCGTGGTCACGCTGATGCTGGTGATGTTCGCGATCACCATTCCCACCGTGATCGCCTTCACCGTCGCGCGCTACCAGGTCATGCCACGCACCGAGTCACACACCTGAAACCGATGACTCGCCGAGTCGCGTGTAGGGGCTCGGGACAGGTGGCTCTGCGTCAATGCTGTGCCCAGCGCTGCCCGGAGTCGCGAAAACGCGACCCAATTATCCACGCGACGTCCTTCGCCGCTACACGGCTCATGATCCGGCTATCCGAAGGGGCTTCGAACTTGAGCCGACGTCCTCAACTCGGCCACGAGCGCTCCTATCTTGTCGACCGCCCACCGACCAGATGCGGAACGGTGTACGGGCACGCGCGGGCGCCGTTCCGACCCGGCACAGAGATGGTCTTCGTCGTTCCGTAGCGGGATCCGGATACGGGACGCCGGCACGGTCGGGCTGACTCATGAATGCCGGCGCAGAGTCGGGCGCCCCACGGGCCGCGGCTCGACGGTATGGTCGAACCTTGGTAGCGATCCGTGATTCGCGACACCGGATGACCGGAGGGTTTATGCCGCGCAGGCTACTCGGGCCATGGCTGCTCTCGGCTGCCGTGGGCGGTATGGGACTGGTCGAGGGAATCCTGTTTTCCGCACAGGGGCGGCCACTGCCAGCCGTGCTGGCAGTCGTGGTTCTCGGGCTCATCGCCTGGGTCGTGTCGCCGGCGGCGTTCCCGCGTTCACCCTCGGGTCGGGCGGTAGACGAGCCCGCGGGAGCCGGGGGCGGTATCGTCGTCTACTGGCGTCCTGGCTGCATGTACTGCCTGCGGCTGCGCTGGTCGCTCGGCCGGCTGGCCCGACGGGCCACCTGGGTCGATATCTGGGCCGACGAGGATGCGGCTGCCTTCGTACGCGGAGTCAATGGCGGCAACGAGACGGTCCCGACCGTCGTGGCTGAGAACACAGTGCGCACCAATCCGGAGGTCGGGTGGGTGCGCCGGGCGTTACAGGAGGGCTGAGCGACCGCATAACCGCTCTCAGTCGGCGGCCACGCGGAGCCAGACTGAGGCGCCGAGCTCGCCCGGTCGTGGATCAGTGACCGGTGGCCGAGGGGATGGGACCAGCGGACCACCCATCAGGTCCTTCTGTTTCGGACGCGCGCGAGGGCTGGCCAGCAGCGAGACGATCGCCAACTTGCTCAGATGGTCGCTGAGGCGCGAGCTCGGCGGGGTGGACCGTCGACACCCGGCAAACCCGAGATCGATAGGTTGCTGCCATGATCCATGGGGAACGCCAATGAGTGAGCCACTGGTGCATATTCGTAACTTCCGGATGGACTTCGGGAGTCAGACGGTTATCCGTGACCTGTCCTTCGATGTGCATGCCGGGGAGACGTTCGGGTTCCTCGGTAGCAACGGGTCCGGGAAGACGACCACGCTCCGGGCGTTGCTGGGGATCTACCAGCCCACGGCTGGGACGCTGCACATCGCAGGGAAGGCCTTCGAGCCGCGCGATGGGGCTCGGCTCGGCTACCTGCCTGAAGAGCGCGGGCTCTACAAGAAGGAGTCCGTTCTCGACGTCATGGTGTATTTCGGGATGCTCAAGGGCCTGAGCCGCAAGGAAGCCACGAGCAGGTCGCTGGCCTACCTCGACCGGGTGTCCCTGGCGGACAAGGTCACCACGCGGGTGGACAAGCTCTCCGGCGGGCAGCAGCAGAAGATCCAGCTCGGCGTGACGATCATGAACGACCCGCAGCTGTTGATCCTCGACGAGCCCACCCAGGGCTTCGACCCGGTCAACCGGCGACTGTTGATGGACATCATCGAGGACCAGAAACGGGCCGGCGCCACCGTCATCATGGTCACCCACCAGATGGAGGAGGTCGAACGCCTCTGCGACCGGGTCATCCTCCTGAAGGATGGTGTCTGCGAAGCCTACGGAACCATCAAGGACGTGCAGGACCTCTACGGCGGCACCGTCATCCGGCTCAGGCACTCTGGTCAGCTGCCGGTGTCGGACCTCTACGACATCACCCTGGCTGCGGGTGACTGCGCCGAGCTGACGCCCCGTGCAGGGACGGATGAGGCCGAGATCCTGCGCGAGCTCATCCAGCGGGGGGTGGCGGTCCGCAGCTTCACCACAGCCAGGACTTCCCTGGAGGAGATCTTCATCAAGGTCTACGGCGAGCAGAACCTACCGGTAGGAGCCTGAGATCGTGGCCTCACACAATCTGAAGACCGTCATCGGCTTCGAGTTCTCCCGCATCATCAAGAAGCGACGCTTCTGGGTGACCACCTTGGCCATCCCCGTTGCCCTGGGTATCGTCTTCGGCCTCGTCTTCATCAGCAACCAGAGCAGCAGCACCACCGCCGACGCCCAGAAGAACGAACGCCTCTCCTTCCAGTTCACCGACGCCTCCGGCCTGGTCACCGACGCCGCGGCCGGCACCTTCGGCGGAACCCGGACGACCGACAACACCGCAGCCGTCGCCGCGGTGCGAGCCGGGACCCTGCGCGCGTACTTCGCCTTCCCCTCCGACCCGGCAACACAGCCCGTCCGGGTCTACGGCACCGACAAAGGCATCTTCGATAACGGTACGTATGAGGCCGTCGCCAAACAGATCCTCGTCTCTGCCGCCCAGCAAAAGATCGCCTCGCCCCAGCTCACAGCAGTGACCCAGGGCAATATCAAGATCACGTCCCAGACCTACAAGGACGGGCAGGTCTCCGGCGGCATCGGGGTGGTGATCCCTCCGCTGCTGTTCCTGGTGATCTTCTACCTCCTCATCATCATGCTGGGCAACCAGATGCTCAGCAGCACCCTGGAAGAGAAGGAGAACAGGGTCACCGAGATGATCCTGACCACCCTCAACCCGACCACGCTGATCATCGGGAAGATCGCCGCGCTGTTCATGGTCGGTCTCGTGCAGATGCTGACCTTCGCCCTGCCCGTCATCATCGGCTACGTGTTCTTCCGCTCGAACCTGAAGCTGCCCGATGTCGACCTGTCCACCCTGAGCCTCCAGCCCGGACCCATGATCGTCGGGGTGCTGCTGCTGGTGGGAGGCTTCATCGTGTTCACCGGAACGCTGGTCGCCATCGGCGCGGTCGTCCCCACCGTCAAAGAGGCCGGAACCGTCTTCGCGCCCCTGGTGATCATGCTCTTCGTCCCCTTCTACGTCGTGTCCATGATCGTCAGTGACCCCAGCGCGCCGATCGTGCAGATCTTCACCTACTTCCCCTACACCGCTCCCGTCACCGCGATGCTCCGCAACGGCTTCGGGTCCCTCAGCTCCGTCCAGTCGGCCCTCGTCATCGCCGAGCTCTTCACCTTCGGGCTCATCACTCTTCGCCTGGCTGTCCACCTCTTCCGCTACGGGTCCCTCGAGTACTCCAAGAAGCTGTCCATCCGGAACACCTTCCATCGACGCAACCGCGCTCAGAGCGCAGCGGTGCCAGAGCCCGGCGGCGACGACATGTGGTCTGATCCCCTGCTGGCAGGCATCGAGGCTCAAATGAGAGCTGGTCACGAGATCAAAGCGGCCGAGATGTACTGCAAGGCGACCGGTGCCAGCCTCCCAGAGGCCAAGCTCGCCATCGACAGTCTCCGCGAGAGGGCCGGCGTCGCCTGAGCACCGGTAGACCAACGCCGCGCGGCGTCCGGCCGACAGCTTCGACGACGCTCGGCCAGCAACGACCGTCGGTAGAGGATCGGGATACGGGACGACCAAAGCGGTGGTGAGCGGTGGCCAAATGCCCCGCTGACCGTTCCGCCTACGGACTCACTGTCATAGCCGATGAGCGGAGCGGACGTTGAGTCCAGGGCTTTAGTCCAAGCGCGTGGCGATCGCTTCCATGGCCCTGACCTTGCGCTTCTCCCTGTCAAGATCGCCGACAGCCTGGGAGGGTCCGGCTTCGGTCTCCTTCAATACATGGTCCGGGTTGAACTCGTAGCGGTCTGCATATGGAGTGTCATCGGGTCCCCGGTAGCTGATGCGAACAACGAAGGGTTCTAGTTTGTCGTGACCGGCGCGCGCCACATTGCTCAAGCGCCAACGTGGCGCCCATGTCGTTATGGGTCGCGCATACCGCTGGTATATCCACTTCCATATGTCGGAGTCGGGCAACGTATTGACGTTCGGCGGCGGCCCTGGATCGAGCACCACGGTTACATCCCTGGCGACCGACGCCCCGAGGTTCTGCAGTACTAAGTTCATCGTGCCGGGGGAAAGAGGCGCGCGTCGAAGCTCGGCCACCATCACTGGTCTGGTTCTTGACCGACTGTCCTCTTGGGCGGCGCGCAAGGCGCGGCGCGCAACAATGCCTGCCCAGACGATCGCCCCGGCACTAGCGGCAGTGGCAACCGCAGTAGCTGCGGCAGATAGGGCCGTGATTACGAGCCATGGATCGGTCAGCATGTACTCATTGTGAAGTAGCGGCGTGTGCTCATGCCTCAGAGAGTGATGTGTCACCAGTCATGAAAGGATCCTGACCATGCTTGACTTCGTGGCGCCTTTGCTGGGAGCTCTGATCGGTGCAGGAGCAGCCCTTGGCGCCCAGACTCTCTCGAACCGATCCTCGAAGGAGTTTGCCAAGCGCAAGGAGAGGGTCGATCTCGTGGTGCATCTCTGGTCGGCGTGTGATCGCCTCTGGCGGGCCACCTGCTCACTCGACTACACGGTCTATGAGCTGATGGCCTCAGAGCGGGCAGGACACCGAGACCAGTTGGCAGACCTGGGAAGTCGGCGGCTGAGCGATATCGCCGAGAGGGATCGCGCCGGGACCGATGCGGCTCTCCTGACAGCGCAACTGCGTTTTCTCCATCCGAGTCTCGCGCCGGCAGCCGAAACGTTGCGCATCGCATCGACTAGGCACAAAGTCGAGGAACACGGCAAGTACGAGGCGGATCGTCAAGCGGCCTTGGAGGCATTTGAGGTCGCCACGCGGATGCTGCTGCTCTGACGGCAGTGCAACGCCCCGCCGCATGGGCAATTGAGAAGGCACTCTTCCGCATTTCGCGCGGTCGTCACGCAGGACCCTCGCCGGTGTCCGTTGCAGGGGTGCCGTCGGCCAGGTGTTCCGGAGGTGGAACGTCCGGCGACAACGAGTTGGTGATCTGCTGGCGCGTGTCGACCTCAGCTGTTTCCTTTTCAGATATCGATCCTCGACCGGGCTGCTCTGGAGCGGTGTTATGCCGCGCGGCTCACCATGTAGAGCGGGAAGAAGATGATCCACAGAATTAGGCAGCCAACGAACCACGTTTGGGGCGTCTCTAGGACGAATGCACCAATCCGTACCACGACGGGTGCTCCCTGATCGGCACGCTGCTTAGCGTCCGCGTAGACCCACACGTCGATGGCGAGGATCACCAGCAGGACGAGTACAGGACCGAGCGCCGCTGGCATGTCCCAATCGTATGGCCCGTGCCGCGGGATCGGTGGGCGCCGGGTCCATCCACGATCGGAAGTCGTCTAGATCCGGTCCCATTTCGTCCAGTCCACTGTCCCGATGGCGGATCCCCTGCGGACGCCGCTCGGGTCCTCTGAACGCACATCTTGGCTCCCCTCTGTGTCAAGACGCGAGGTCCGTCGGCATGACCGCGACTACTACCTGGGGAACCGTTCCAGCGGGGTCCGATCGCCCACCGACCAACGATGACCAAATGGATCAGTAAAGCCTCCCTGACGATGCAGCCCCCACGGCGCATCGTGCTCAGTTACCGGCTCCACATCGGTCGCGCCAGCTTGTGCAGCCCGTTCTATGAGGTCATCGGGCGCATCGACGAAGACTTCGATCCGGGTCGTCGTCAGGCACACGTCCGTCGGGCTCGGCTCCTGATCCTTACCCGGCACAGCTTCGTGGAGAAAGAACGGCGCGCCATCAAGGTGAAGCCCGGCAACGCCGCCAAGATCCCACAACTGGCTGACGCCAAGCGCGATCGTGTACCAGCTGACCGCGGCGGCAGCGTCGGACACGATCAACATCACCGAGAGGGCTGGGCGCGCAGCCGCGTTGCTCATAGTCATTCACTATGTCACCGGTTTCGGCGCCCGCCAGTTCGAACATGGCCCGCCTCTGGCTGAACCCGTAGCGCGGCAGCTCTGCATGGGGAACGCTGACGGACGCGGTTACGCCATGATTCTGGCGCCGCAAGCGGAGCGGCATACGACACAGCGAAAGGTGATCGGTACGCCACCGGGACAAGTCGACTCGCGTCGTTTGTCGTCTTGCGGTACGTCGCTGACCACCGGGTCTGCCGATCAGCGAGCGGGAAGCAAGGTCGCTCAGTCTTAGGGTTGGGGAGTGGCAGAGACCGGTAGATCAGGCGTTCTGCGAGCGATGACGGCGGCAGATGTCCCGAACGTGCTGAACGTCCAGGAGCCAGGGGCCGTTCGCGGGCTCGCGGAGGTGTTTCCACAGGACGCGTATCCATTTCCTCGAGTGGAGGTCGCGCAGCGTTGGCTGCGGGAGATTGAGGTGCCGGACATCGACTGTTACGTGGTCTTGGTCGACGGCGCGGTGGCGGGATTCGCTGCGAGTCGTGGCGATGAGTTCTTCCACTTCGGGATCGCCCTCGGGCATTGGGGCACCGGTCTCGCCCAGACCGCGCACGACGCGGTGCTCGATCGGATGCAAAGTAGGGGCCTTCAGCGTGCCTGGCTAAGGGTCTTCACCAGGAACCGACGAGGCCGACGGTTCTACGAGAAGCTCGGCTGGCACCCGACAGGTGCCCGCACCCACAGCACGTTTCCGCCATACCCAGAGCTCTTGCGCTACGAACGCGCCGTCGAGCGGCATGCCAAGGGGTGAACCTAGGATTCGGTGACTCACCACGCGCATTCTCATAGCCGCGTTGGCGGGCCCGTTCCCGGTCAGCCATGGCTGACCGGTCATTGATTGGTATCCGGTCACAGAATCGTTATGCACCAGCGCGTCGGTCCGGTCTCGGCCACGCCTCGGCTGATTTGGGGGCGCTGTACCGGGAGTAGCGTTCAGCCATGAGAGCGATGGCCTACGACGCGTACGGATCCGACGACGTTCTGACCCTGTGTGAGCTGCCGGACCCGAAGGTCGGCCCAGGCGAGGTTCGTATCCGGGTGAGGCGAGCAGGGGTGAACCCGGTCGACTGGAAGGTGATGTCCGGCGGTCTTGACGGTCTGATGGACGTCGTGTTCCCGGTGGTCCCCGGCTGGGACGTCGCGGGCACGGTCGAGACGGTCGGCATCGACACCCCGGAGTTCGAGGTCGGCGACGAGGTCGTGGCTTACGCGCGCAAGGACGTCGTCCACGGCGGCACCTTCGCCGAGCTTGTGACCATGAGCGTCCGTGGCGTGGCCCGCAAGTCCTCGGCGCTCAGCTGGGACGAGGCGGGCGGCCTCCCGCTCACCGGGCTCACCGGGCTGCAGACCCTCGACCGGTTGCGCGTCTCCGCTTCGGACACGGTCCTCGTGCACGGTGGGGCAGGCGGTGTCGGCGCCCTCGCCGTCCAGATCGCAAGGGCGCGTGGTGCTCGCGTGATCGCCACCGCGTCGCCGACCAACCACGAGTTCCTCTCCGACCTCGGAGCGACCCCCATCGCGTACGGCGACGGCGTCGTGGAGCGCATTCGCGAGGTCGCGCCGGACGGCGTCGACGTGGTCGCCGACTTCGTGGGCGGGGTCCGCGACGTCACGATGGCCGTGCTGGCCGCAGGCGGACGGCACGCGTCCATCGCCGATGCGTCGGTGTTGGAGACCGGAGGTTCGTGGTTCTGGGTGCGGCCCTCGGCTGAGGGCCTGGCCGAGCTCGGTCGGCTGGCCGACGCCGGACAGCTGCGTGTCCCTGTCGCCGACGTCCTGCCGCTCGAGGAGCTGCCCGCGGCGTTCGCGCTCAGCCGCGAGGGGCACGTGCGGGGCAAGCTGGTCATCTCCGTCTCGGACTGAGGCGGTCGACCCGCGCATTCCCTTTAGGCTGCGTCCTACCCGAGCCTCGGGCACGCGTGTAGTCAGCGTCGACGTGGCACAACCCGATCTTCGTCGTCCGGCAGAGGATCCCTTGCGGACGCCGACGCTGGGTGCCGTCGCACTTGCCGTCTGTGCCCAGAGATCCCCCTGCGGGACGGCGGCCTATCGCAGCGGAGTACGGACCTGTGCCGCAGTCATTCGCATTCCGGGGCGAGGTAGATCCGAACAGGCAGCCGTTCGCCCTGCGGTGTGACCCAGTCGGCCTGCCGACGGTCCACCAGGCGCCACCCAAGGCGCTCGTACAGCCTTATCGCTGGTGTTCCGACATCGACGACATCGAGCATCAGTCGACAGTCATGCGCCAAACGTCCACGACGACACTGCCGCGAGCAACGACGTGCCAAGCCCGAGTCCCCGGCCGCGCGCAACCGGTGACACAAACAGACGCGAGACGCTGGCTAGGCGGTCCGTACTGACCCCGGCCAGCAAAGCGACCACCGGGTCGTCGACCCCGCGCACAACGCAGACATGACCCAGGATTGAGCCGGTCACGTCATCGTAAGCGACCCATGCCGCTGCGCACCCGTTCGGGCTGAGCCACACGGCTGGGTCCACAGGAGCATGGGTCTTCGCTTCTCACATGGACTTCGCGACTCCCCCCAGCGTCGTCCGTGTCCAGGACGGTCAGGAGGTCACGAACGAACGCGGTGAGGCCATCGGTGAGCCACTCCGGGGGTGGCACCACGGCTTCCGCCTCAGCGTGGACGACCACCAGGGCCCTCAAACGCGTATGGCACTTCAGAACTACCGCTTTGGTCGGCTCGTTAGAGTTTGTCCATGTGAGATGCATTCGTCGATATGCCGCTATGTCGCTTGCGGGCGCGACGGCACTCATGTTGACCTTAGCCAGCTGTGCAGGTGCTACCGCGCCTTCGACCGCACCGACGTTGCAGACGCCCACCGCCTCCAGCAGTTTGACCACCAGCATGGTGGCACCAACCCCGACGGCCCACGTTCCCAAGCCCGCGATCACCACGCCTGCCATCACCAAGGCACCCGGCTCCGTGCCCCCCTCGTCGCTGCGTCTGGTGCCAAAGCTCATCGACTTCCCTCAGCAGCGCAAGGACGAGATGGCGACATACTCCCTGAGGCATTATGGCGCGAGCAGTTGGCAGCTCAAACCCACGATGATCGTCCTGCACTTCACAGAGACCGACACCGCGGAGGTAGCTCGCAACGCGTTCGCGAACGACTCGCCGAACCTCGGGGAGCTGCCCGGCACCTGCGCCCACTTCATCGTTGCCCAGAACGGGGACGTGTGGCAGATCGTTCCAACGAGTGTCAGGTGCCGGCACACGATTGGCTTGAACGATAAGGCGATCGGCATCGAGATGGTCCAGCGCACGCAAGGCAACAGCTCTCACTGGGCCGATCAGCAGATCCTCGACCGGCCGGCGCAAATTGGTGCGGTCTTGGCCCTGTTGCGTTTCCTGCAGCGCGAGTATGGCATCAGCACGAGCAACATCATCGGTCACGCCACGGCAAACGAAGCGCCTCAGTTCCGGGACTTGCAGGGTTGGCGCAACGACCACACCGACTGGCAGGCCCAGGATGTTCTCGAGGTGCGTCACCGGTTGTCCGCACTCCGCTGAGGATTTGGGCAGCCTCCCGTGAGCCGCTGTAATGGCGTCAAGCCGTGCGGCGTCGGGAGAGCCGTTGCAGATGTTCTACGTGGAGGGCGATGCCCGTAGACAAACGGCCTACGGGCACGCGCGGAGCTGCGCCGACCTGGAACAAACCTGATCTTCGTCGTTCCGTATCGGGATCCGGCTGCGGGACGGCCAAACGCGGCGTTGCTCGGCGGGCACATGTGCCGCAGGCCGTTCCACCAACGGTCATCGCGTCGCGTGCCGACGCACTGTCTCTGGCTTGGGCACCGAGGCGCGCGAGGCCGCCATGGAACGCGCGGTTCTGCGGATGGTCGCCCTCGGGTCCTCGCCGCCCAGGTTGCGCGCTTCAGGTACGCCGACGGCTGGCTCAGGCGCCTGCTCAGCGGGTTCACGGAGTTAGCGCGACGCCGC
>Ga0182021_10009356_pt1 | contig 11616 bp, 15 predicted proteins | sample 612E3MmetaG_FD_120493 | JGI IMG/M metagenome (GOLD analysis project Ga0182021, IMG submission 120493) | Permafrost microbial communities from Stordalen Mire, Sweden - 612E3M metaG (Illumina Assembly) | ecosystem: Environmental > Terrestrial > Soil > Wetlands > Permafrost | place: Sweden...
ATTAACCGAAGCCGTACATATAAATTACGATGTTTCAAAAATAGAAGAACATTTCTGGAATCTTAATATTCCAAATTTCATGCTTGGCTATGGCTACAAAAACAAGGGCCTTATTATAAAATGGTCCCTTATGGAGTACAAAAACGAATCACGCGTAAAAGTTGCATGGGTAGAACCAGAAGAAGCAGCGCTAATAAATGAAAAACCCACAGAAAAAAATGGTTTGGCAATGACTAAAATATGCTCAAAATACCCCTATAAAGAATTTATGAAAAAATTCTGTGAGCTAGACATAGAAGATCATGCAGTGATATTTAAATTTATTACGCATTTTTATGAGAGTGCTTTGGCCAAGTACTTGCACTTGGACGAGGATGTTCAATTTGGTATGATGGACAAAATATTAAACCTCTAACCATATTGGGGAATGCATGGCTAATAGACCTGTGTTGAGACCGACAGCAGATATCTTAAAAGAACTGTTCGAGGGCGTTCAAGAGAAGCTCGACGAGATACTTAATATACACAAACAACTGGGCGATAAGACTTTGTCGCAAGGTAGAGCATTAGAGCTGTATAGTGAGATGTGCGAGTTATGGATAGATCTTGAGCCGATGCATGACTCAATAAGAGAACAGAACCCTAAGGGCGACATGTTCTTTAATAGTCTAGATAAAGAAATAGAGCTATATAAAAAAGGACCAGTAGATCTTGTTAAGGTCCCGGAAACAAAGGAAAATGAATAAAAATATGTTTTACTTATTCACACTGGTATCATTAACGTCGCTCAACATAGTGCTTTTATGGAAGATGGCAGTTCTCATTAAAAATGAACAAGATACAATAGACATCTTGGCGATCAAAGTGCAAGAAGTAAATGCCGTAATGAAAAGCTTTAATGAGATATTTAAGCCTGAAATCGATAGACATATGCGCAAATGTCTCATTGAAAAAGCCAAAGCAGGCAAAGAAAGTATTAATGAGCACACGGTAGACTTTGTGACAACAGTAGGAAAACCAAATGATTGATATCAAATTAGAGAGCGACGATCTAAAAGAACTCATAAAAGCCCGTATAGAGTTCAATAAAGCAGTCGCCATTAATCCCATCGAAAAAGATGCTTCAAGCAATCGTGGCGATTATTTGAGCCTCGAGACGCTGCAAGAAAAGACCAACGCCATCATGAATCCGCTTGGCCTTTATATAGATCAAACTACTATCTGCGATAATGGAAGCGAATATCTTATTACGACGCTTAACCATACATCAGGACAATTCCGTAGATCTGTTGGCTGGCTCTTTAAAGAAGAGAACGAGATGACTACCGATCTTGCCAAAGAATTCGGTGGAATTATGACCTATAAGCAACGATATCAATGGCGGTCGATGCTAGGTATTGGTAGAGGTTCTCAAGACGCCGAAACAATGGATTCTAAGCGGAATAAAAAGACTAATCTAAACCAGCAAGCCAGTAAGTCCGCCTACGCTAAAGCTTCAGCGGACACGCCAGCAAGACAGCCTACTGCTAAGCCAGCTATACAGCAAACCATCATGCCAGCAGAGAAAAAGCCGATAGAAATAACATTTCAGCATCAACAAGACATAATGAACGTTCTAAAAACTGATCCGGAAGCCATGCAAATATTCTGTTTGCACTGCAAGGTAAAAAAGATAAGCGATCTTAAGGACGAAGATTTTGATGCAGCATATGAAGTTGCCCAAGATATAGCACAAGAGATGGAACTATAATGGAAATTGGAGAAGTACGGGAGCTGTTACAGATAATAGATTCTATAAAAGAGACCGCATCGCGCAATGCAATATCATCTATTAGCCTAGATGTTTATTGCTCTCCCGAAACGGGTAAATTGAGCGATGCTATGTCAGCGGCACAAGGGGCATTCAAGCCCCTTGTGTTTGACAGACGTAATGCGGAGACTAAAGAAGAATATGCTGATCTTGAGGCGATCATAGACGCAACAAGAGAAGCTTTGTCAACCAATAAGGTCTTTTTCTCGCAATTGGTATTCACCGGTGATAATCAAGAGACGTTAATACGTACACGTATACAACATAGTGAACAATGGATGGAAGCAAAAGGCAGGGTTGTCCCTATCAGAGACGATCCTAGAACGACAGACAGCCTTATCCAGTACGTTAAAACACAGGCTGCTAAGTCTATTCTTGGTATAGCCGGACGTAACGACACCAGCGATGACGACGGTGTTCGCTCTCTTAATGCTGAACGGAAGAATTTCGAGAAGGGAACGAGGGTATATGAACCTCATTCAGAAACAGAACTGTTATCTAAAGACCAGATCGAAGAGATGACTCATGAGTTAGACGATTCCGGTTTCTCTGATATCGTTGAAGACATCTTCAAAACGTATAGAGTTGAGGCGATTAGTGACCTTCCTCGTAATAAATATCGAGAAATTATAGATAAGATAAGACTGATTAAAGCAAGAAGGGCTGGTTTCAAATGAAAAATAAATGCGACATGTGCCACAAAAATGGGCTTCAAATACCAACAATGTTGGGCGAGTATCTTGGAGAGAATAATCCTAATCTCTGTGAGAACTGCAAAGACATCCTTGAGCCTCTGTCGGAACAGACTACGAAGCTTATAATATGGGAAATAAACCGCTTGAATAAGGATGTCGAACCATTATTCGACAACGAGGATAAATAATAGATTATGACATATGTTTTGCTGACCTGTGATCTATGCGAATCGCGAGTTAAACAGATTGATTCGATCCTATTAATCGACGGCGAGCACATTGCCGTTTGCCATAGATGCCGCGAAATACTAGATGCGATAGACTTCGAACGTTATAAGAGAAAAAGAGAAACTCATGACAATAATAGAAAGAACATGCGAACCGACTAAGTACGATATATACCCGCAATATACAATCATGAAAGTGGGACCCGGACCAGACGAATACGGTGGCGTTGTTGCGCCCAACTTCTTTATTCAATTGAGTCCCGATGATTCTATGTCGTGGAAACCCATAAGTATATTGTTCGATACATTAGCCTATAAAGATGGGCTTTATGATAAAGAAGAGATTATCCAGGAGTTTTTCAAACTTATTACCGACCAATCAAGACCCTACACTCACTTGGCTGAACTACTATGCAATATAAAGCGTAGCTAACTATCAGTCATCCCCAGCAGTTTCGATTGTTGGGGTTTTATTATCTTCCCGTAATTGCTTCATGAACGTTTTCCTCTGATTATTCAAAGAATGACGATATTTACGTGAACATCTTGTTGAACAATATGTTGTACATTGACGATATCGCTTGACTTCCAACTCTTTTCCGCAAAATAGACATGTTGTGGCCATATTCTCTCCAGAATTACCAGTTAATTCAATTCTGCGTGTAGCTTAGATGCAGAAATATGGACTATAAAGATAATAAGAAAGGCTCATCATGGATCCATTGACAATATCAGCGCTCATCGGCCTTGCCGGCGGCCTAGGAGGAGCTGGCATAAATGCTTTATCCGGTAGGAACGGCTCTGGGAGCGGTTCTACTCCACAGCAATTCGGTAAACCAGGAGGCTTACAAGTCTACAACCTAGGCGGTTCCAATCAAGCACGTCTATTACAAGCCCCAACGCAGACCCCGCAAGGTATGCAGGCTTTGCAGATGCTTTTAGGGCAAGGAATGCAAGGTATAAAAGGAATGCCAAATCCTCAATTTGGGCCAATACGCGAAGCATATGAACAGAACTTCAGGCAGAATGCTTTGCCTTCAATAGCGGAGAGATTTGCTGCATTAGGCGGCGAAGGAGCAGGAAGCTCTTCGGGTTTCAGAGCAACTATGCAAGGAGCAGAACAGAATTTGCATCAACAGCTTGCTGGTATGGAACAAGGATTCAATCAACAGAATATGTCGCAGTTAATGCAAATGCTTGGTCTGGGTCTAACACCACAGCATGAAAATATGTACCAGCCAAGAGAGAAATCTTGGTGGGAAGGGCTATTTGGCAGTCTCGGTAAAGGTATAGGCGCAGCCGGAACAATGATGGGCGGCAATTATTTGATGAATAGATATGGTGGCCAAGGGCAGCAGCAACCAGGAACAGGATTTGGTGGAGCACCGCAAGGTCAATAAGGGGATAAATCATGGCAATAACTATATTACCGCAAGAAGATTCTGCATGGGGCAACGTAGCATCACAGACAGGGCAAGGTATCGGCAAAGGCATTGAAGCACTCGCCAATATGAAGATGCAAGAATATGCGAATAAACAACTTATTAAACAGCAGAATGAACAGAATGAATATAATTATCAGCAAAACATGGCAGCAGCCAAAAAGGCTGGTATTCCAGAATTTCTTTTACCTTTATTGAGGCAGCCTGAACTATTTAAGGCAGGACTTAATGCTGCGGCTATGGGTTGGAATCCGCAAGGACGACAGCAAGGCCAACAAGGCGAAATCGCTCAAACAATGGGAGCATTGAATCCGCAGCAACAGCAATATCAAGGTGCTGAAAATTATCTTGGATTGGGGAATAATCAACAAATGCCAAGTTTAGCATCGATGCTAAGTCAAAATCAGACTAATCCACAGGAACCACCACAAACGGGAGCACCTCAAGCACCTGGAATGGTTGGAACTGATGCACCTAATGATTTTTTAACAGCAACAAGAAATGCCCGCATGAATAAGCCTGAAATTGTAGCGGCAGATAGACGCCAAAAAGAAAATCAGGAATTTAAGACAAAAGAACGAGAAAGAGCTGCACAGCAACAGGAAGACAAAGAAATAAGACAAAACAACGCAAAATTTAGGGAAAAAGAGCTTGCTACTCATCAGGCATTTCAACATGTAGGCACTTTGTCTAAGAAAGCGCAAAAAATCATTGATCAGTACGGCGCACAGTTCCCTAAGGGCATTAGTAAATATTCGCCAGACCAATGGCAGAAAGTATTGATCCAGAATCCATATGTGCGAAATTATATGGGCGTCTTACAGGATATTGTATTAGAGAAACTTAAGGGCATGAAGGGCCAACCAAGACAGTGGGAAGCAGAATTAATCAATAACACTAAGGCTTGGATAGATCAACCTATAGAGACACAAAAAATGCGACTTAAGCAATTAGAAGAAGACGCTGCTATTGATGCTCATCGTCTATCTTATGAAAATACCCTTGATCGAAGAAAAGGCCGTCCTACCGATCTTGTTAGGGGAATGCAAGCATTTGAGCAAGCACAGATTGATCCTCTGGCATCACCAGAGCCATATAAAATTGGAACAATATTGCCTGCGAAATACAGCCCTAACGGTAAACGTAATAAAGTAGTTATGGTTAACGGTGAGAAACAATTCGAGGAGTTACCATGATAGAATTCGAATCAGGTGGATTCGAGGGCACTCCAAATAAATCCGCCAAGGATGCAAAAGCTAACCCGGTTTATATTCCAGAAAAAGATACTGGCACTAAGATACAAGAATCTCATGAAGAATCATGGCCTGCTTTTATAATGAGAAATATATCTAAGACCCCAGCTAATCTTTATGCGATGACTAGAGGATTGGGAGGGATAGGAGATCTTATTCAGCAGGGATTAACCGACGTATCTCATCAAGAAAATCCACAAGCTATTGGCGCTAACCAGGCAAATGCCCCTATTTACGAATACCTTGCCAATTATGGTAAAGGGCAAAAAGAAGCATTCAAGTATCTTATTCCGCCTGAAGAACAATCGCGTAAAGAAGCTGCTTATTTGCCAGGTCTTATAAATCCAGAATTAGGTCGCTATCTTACTGAATCGAGACCAAGTACCGCAGAAAAAAGAGCTGAATTTTATAGTACTGCTATTCCCGGCGTTTATAATGCAGGCAAGCAAGGGATAGCAGAATTATTACGTTCGTTAGGGTCTAATGTTGGCGCACAGCTAGGCGGTGAAGCCGGAGGAATACCCGGAGCTATCGCGGGGGCAACCCTTGGCGGGCAACCAGAACGGTTAATAAATCCATCGGGAACGCTGAAGAAAGGTGTTGAAACAGCCGAACGCAACGCTTTCGAAACACAGAAAATGCAGCAACTCCAAGAAGCACAAAAGCAACTTAAAGAAGCTGAATATGCATTACCTAAAGCCAAAACAACATTAGAAAAAGAAAAACGTCAACGTATAGCGAAACTAGATAAATCAGCAGAAAAATTCCCTAAGAATATCGAAAAACAGGAAAAGATAGCCGATAAGGCTTATACGCAGGCGCAAACATTAAGACAAGAAAAACCTATGCTTGGAGATGCCTCTAAGTTGATCCCTGTACTTAACGAAGCTCAAACTGCAACAGAAAAAGGACTGACGCAAGCTGATGCGAATGATATAAAATTACATATGGGTCAACTCGAAAAAGATATTAAGGACGGCAAATTATCTTTGGATGATGCAGTTACATATCATAGAACATTCAATTCGAATACATTCGGTCGTCCTAAGAAGGGGCCTTATATAACGACTATGAGACCTGTTATTAAATCGCTTGAAAAATTCATTAATGAAGAAGGGTCTGCTGCGCATACTAAAGAATGGCTCAAGGGTAAGAATGCTACTATCAAAAAATATGATCTTATGGATAAGCATGAACAACTTCTTAAAGATATAAAAGAAGAAACGCGGGAAATAAGAAGAGAAAAGTTGTCGCCAGAAGAGACAACGAGAATGAACCTTGAAAAGAAAGAAGCAGCCCATCTCGTTAAAGCCATAGGTAAAAATACGTACGAGCAAGTACAAAAAGAGCTAAAAGGAGATAGCTGGCAACGCATGCTAGATATGGGCGATAAAATATTTAGCAGATCCGGTTATGCAGCTCTAGGAACATTTGCAAGCTTATTGGGTCTAGGTCACCCGACAGCGGCTTTAATAAGCGGTACCGCAACTGGCTTGGCTACTATCGGCAAACAGGCTCACTACATGCGCAAAGTATTTAAAGAACATCCTGAAATTCTCAAGCAGTTCGCGAAAACAATTGCTAACCGTGGAGCAAAAGATATAAGCAAACTGGCTCCGCGTATTAATAAACTCGGCAACGAAATAGAACAATATGCACAAAATTATAAAGAAGATATTCCAGAAGAAAAACAGGGCATAGAATTCGAAGCAGGAGGATATGGCTAAGGACATATCTGAAAAGAAAGCCAAAGAAACATAAACATTAAAAATAAAAAAAGACATATCATAAAAATCCTAACCGGCAGCCTTAACAGGCTGCTTTTCTTGTTGAGTCACTATATCTTCCCTAACTATCCTCATTGCTATCGACTCCAATATATAATTCTGTATTGAAGTATGGCGCAACGTTGCCCGTACTTTGATCTCAGTATGGATCTTATTATCAATATCAAGCGTAAAGCGCTTCTTATCTTTCCCTAAGGACATCTTTCCCCCTTATTGTTATATATACACCCTATATTTAATGGGCGATATTGTCAAATTTCTTTATATATCCCGTATTACCATGTTAGGTGGCCCCGATATATATCTTTTAAATATGAGGCGCCTCATGAAAGCTAATTACGTTCTTATGATCCCGCTAGAAACATTCAATACGGCCAATCTAACTGGCAACTATCAACTTATGAATCCAGGGGGTCTTGCACATCCCTGTTACATGATCAAATTCTATAATGTTTCTGGAAATCCGATCTATGTGTCCATGGATGGTGCAACCGACCATGAATATTTGCCGCCTGATTCATGGTTCCCAATATATGCGCAAGCTAATTCACAAAAGCAAGACTGCGCTCTCTGGAAAACTGGAACACAATTCTGGGTTAAGGGAACGGCCGGAGCGGGTATTTTGACATTGAGCGGTTATTATCAGCCACAAATTTGACCTAGGACGAACGAAATGAGCAACAGTATAATAATGGACTTCGAGATAGTAAAAACGATCAGTGCAGCCCAAATTCTTGCTACTTATGATCTCCCTGTTGTAGATGCGAACGGCAATGCCTATTTTTTGAACCCAGCGCGAATGCTTTACATAAACAATATGACCAATGGCGCTATATATGTAAGCACGCTTGGGGTGAACGGTATTAATTGCGATTTATTTTCTATAGCAGCTAATACGGCAATGATCTTAGATCTATGTACCAACAAGACGGTAGAGCAAGGCGCATTCGTTCCAGAACATACACGCATATTTGTAAGGGCACGTTATGCCGGCGCACCTCCAACAACGGGAGACGTTGACGTAACTGTTATGTATGGAAGGGATAACTAATGTCTCAAATAACAAGTACAAGGCAGGGCGGTACTCCAGTCCCAGGAGCCGGTATAACCACAATAACGGGCAACAACGGTTTGCCAGTACCTGGCGATGGCGGCGTTCCCAATAATAACGTTAATATAATTGGCGGCGATGGGATCAACATAACAGGTGTGCCCGGCGCTAGTACATTACTAGTAGATTCTACCGCACAATATACAGTAGACACGCCAGCGGTCGTTTATCCCTCTAATACTGGCAATCTCAATATTGAGGGCGATGTTACAACAACGTCTGATCATGTACGTTGGCCTAATATACAAACAACAGCAGTATCGTTTAATCATCCTGCTGGACCCAATACGGTAGGAATCCAGCTTTCTAGTATTGTAGGTGTTGATGACCTATATGCTGTCACCTCTGTATTTAGTGCCGGCACCTTAACGGCTGTTGGTAGAACTTGGTTGCGAGATTCTTTCAGATTAGAGCATTTTCCTAGTGGCGCTATTGTTACTGATGCGACCGGCGAAGTATCTGCCGCTAATGGAGCAGCTGGCACGGTGCTTACAGCAAATCCAGGAGGAGCACCAAGCTTCCAACCAGTACCTGGAGCATCTGGATCAACTGTATCATCATTTTTCGCAAGACAAATCGGCGATACCGGCCTTATTACCGGCAATAATACAGGCGCCTATGTATATCTTGGAGCCAATATAGCATTAACAACGGCAGGCACTGACTGCTTTAATACGGGAGCTAACTTCACTCCTGGCGATGGCGCGGGAGTTCCAGCCGAATATATCGCTCATTTTAATGGAACATATTTCTTCAATATGCAAGTTGCTGTTTATGCCCCAACGGGGGCGATAATAGATGTTTCTTTGCTTATAAGAAATGCTACGCAAAATAGAAATTATTATGGCGCTAATGCCTGCCAAACAGGCTATATATTAAGCGCTTCCGAATATGTAGCGCAATTCACTTATTCAACCTATATACAGCTTGCCGCTCTCGACGTGGTAAGGTTCGGCGTAAATAGCACTCAGCCCAGTGTCCCTTCTCTTATTGGAATAACTGGATCAAAAGCCGTAGCAAATACCAGTAACACATATACGGCTACAACATTTGTTAGCGGCTTTAAGGTCGCATAGGAATAGATAGAACTATATTAATAACCTTTTTCCACGAAGGAAAAACATGTCTTACACAAACCCCAATAATTACGCGTACGGCCTAGTACAAGGGCCGCTGTTAAACATATTCACGCCACCACAAGTCGCCTTGTTCAATCCTGGCAACAACAATAAGGCGCAAATCGGTACCTTGTGGATCAATAAACAGAACAATACTGTTTACGCCCTTACTTCATATCTTACAGGAAACCCTGTTTGGACTGCTCTTGGAGCATACGGAACAGGTTCAGGAACAGACGGACAAACTTTGATCGCTGCTACTGGTGGCGTTCCTATATTTGCCAATATTACCCCTGGTGCCGGTATCGTTATTGCAAACGGACCTAATACGATAACTATATCGACTGGCGCTGGGCCTGGTTTTACTTGGAATGCGGATGCTACCGTAGGCCCTATAGCCATGGTATCAAGTTCCGGTTATGTCCTTGCTAACCCAGGACCAGTTCATATGACTTTGCCTGCTGCCTCCGTATTCGGTGACCGATTGATTGTTATTGATAACAATGCTGCCACGGTAAACGCCAATCCGTTGCTTGGCGGAGGATTCTATATATCGCAAGGCGCTGGACAGCAGATATTATACGGAAATCGCTTCAGTACACCAGGCGCTGGCGGAAGACTAGATGCCAGAAACTTCGGTCTTAGGTCTGTTGTCGTAGACATGATATGTACAGTGGCAAATCTGCAATGGACTGTTGTAAACAGCAATATCGGAGCTGTCTTAATTTAAGGATAAAGCATGGCATATACTAATCAAATATCTAATCTTTCTATATCTCCGTATATCGTTACGGGCACGCAGCCTGGTCCGTTTCACACAATTCAATCCGCGATCGATCAGGCGGTAGCCGATGGCGTCACAACAACAATATTTGTAAGAGCCGGTACATATACAGAAAACCTGACCTTGGCTACCGGGATAAATATACAAGGCGCTAATTCAGATGATGTTGCGATAATCGGTGTCCATGTCCCGCCAGCAGCAGGGCTCATCGCTATATCACAATGCCAATTGTCATCCGCAACGAGCATTTTGAGTTCAGCAGTTGCCGGAACAGCAGACATCACAATCGATAGCTGCTTGTTGAATGCTACAAGCGGAAGTTTATTCGCCTTGGCAAATTGGTCTGGCGATCTATCTATAACTAACTGCTCCGATATTTCCGCATCTAATAGCATTTCTACCAATACTGGCGGATCGGCTTTGACTATCAAGGATTCTAGCATCGGATCTGGCGCTACAGCTATGGCAGTCACGGGCGTAACCTCTATTTATAATTCCCGTATATTCTGCGCAATGGCTATTACAGGCAATGCAGCAGTTTCTATTGATGGCGGATCTATCATAGATGGCGCTATTACACTGGCAACTCCAGCAACACTAGAGATCTATAATTCCAGGGTAACTAGTGGCGCAGTTGCATGTATAACCACTACATCAGCTGGGCTTACCACGCTGGAGAATGTAGTTCTCGATAGTTCAGCAGGTACCGTCATAGCCGGAACAGGGCAAATAGAATTGGGCGAAGTCGTATTTAGCGATGTAAAAGTTATAGCTGGTACTATAACATATGCTAATGGAAGTACTCTTGCCGCAAGTAACGTAAATGTAGAGCATATCTTGTTTCTCGCTGGATCAGCAGGATCTGTTGGGCAAGTGCTTACATCTAATGGTGTAGCAGCCCCTACGTGGCAAGCTGGTGGCGGCGCAGGATTCTCATGGGTAGCAGCCCCAGCCAATACATCATTTACCGTCGGATCAGGGGTCTATAATACCAAGGTTGCGTTATTAACCATGACTCTCCCTGTGACTGCTGCAGCTGGTACAGTTATAGCCATTCAGGGTACAGCTGTGGGTGCTGGAGGATGGGTCATAGCCCAAAATGCTGGCCAGAACATTCAAGTTGGCACTGTGAGTTCTACTATTGGAGTTGGCGGCTCTATTGCATCTACCAACGCCAATGACGGTATAACTTTATTATGTACTGTGGCAGATACGACTTGGAATGAAGTCGGGATGGTAGGCAATCTAACTATAGTTTAACTATTTATAGGATTTAAATATGGCAATAACCCCCTGCCGTGTGTCAAGCAGGGGGACTCAAAAGAAGTTAAGAATCGTTACTGGTATAGATACTCCAGAACGACATAGCAAACAGTATACATAGTTCTA
>Ga0182021_10009358_pt1 | contig 11615 bp, 13 predicted proteins | sample 612E3MmetaG_FD_120493 | JGI IMG/M metagenome (GOLD analysis project Ga0182021, IMG submission 120493) | Permafrost microbial communities from Stordalen Mire, Sweden - 612E3M metaG (Illumina Assembly) | ecosystem: Environmental > Terrestrial > Soil > Wetlands > Permafrost | place: Sweden...
ATGAACCAGAAACATCACGGCGGTTTCACCCAACTCTTCGGCCACAGGTAATCTTTTTTCCGGCCGCATGCCAACGGCGTCGAAAGCTTTTTCCAGATATATTTTACTGCAACTGCCGGTAAAACAGGAAATGCCTTCGGCGTTAATCGCGACAATAATACGTTTTCTATCCCATCCGGTTTTCAGCATGTCCGGTTTTAAAAAACATAATATTTATAGCAGGCACGGGAAATATGATCAGGCGGTATGGTCTTCCTTTTCATAAGGACTTCAAAGACGCCAATCGGCCGCATGCCTCTGCAAGAACATCGTCATCCTTGGCAAAGCAAAAACGGGCTAGATATTCACCGCTATCGTCATGGTAGAAGGCCTCGCCAGGCACACAAGCAACGCCCGTTTTCCGAAGCAAATACATTGCTCGTTCTTTACTGTTTTTCCCGGGCAGTGAAGAGATATCGGCTAGAACATAATAAGCACCTTGAGGTATGTTGGGTTTCAGTCCGGCCATGGAAAGGCCATTACAAATTAAATCACGCTTCTTAGCATATTCATTAGAAAGGTTTTCATAATACGAAGTTTCAAGAGTTAATAAGCCTTTGGCAACTCCCGTTTGTAAAGGGGCAGGGGCGCATACATAGACCAAATCGCTGAAGTAACCTATAGTCTGAGCCCAGCGCGCATCGCAGATACAATAGCCAATGCGCCATCCTGTAATGCTGAAAGTTTTCGAAAGGCCAGATATCGTTATCGTTCTATCCCACATACCCGGTAATGTAGCTGGCGGTATATGTATCCTTCCATCATAAAGAAAATGTTCATAGATTTCATCAGTGAAAACAAAAAGGTCATGTCTTGCCGCGAAATCGGCAAGTTGCTTTAGTTCAGTTTCTGTAAAGACTTTACCGGATGGATTTGCGGGGCTGTTAATAATTATGCATCTAGTCTTAGACGTAACGATTTTTTCCAGGTCGGCCATTAAAAAAGACCAGTCGGGCGGTGACATCCTGACGTACACAGGTACTGCACCCGTAGCCACGAGCGTACTAATATGATAACCGTAAAAAGGTTCAAAAACGATGACCTCATCCTCGGGATTTAGTAATGCCAGGCAGGCACAGTACAATGCCCCCGTCGCGCCTGCGCTCACAATTATTTCAGTTTCCGAATTGACTTTCATCCCGGTAAATTTTTTCTGCTTAACTGCAATAGCTTCCCGAAGCTCTTGGAAACCGGCATAATGGGTATATGTATTTACTCCAGACTCAATCGCCTCTTGAGCTTCTCGACGGACAGACAACGGAATCTCTGTATCACAAACACCTTGTGATAAATTAATTCCCCCAATCCGATCACATTCAATGGACATGTTCCTGATTTCGGACTGCATAACCCACTCCTGCCGGGCACTCAGCTTTAAAGTCATCGTTTTCTCCTATTTCTCATAAAATTTTCTGACCACCGCGATAACATAATCAACTTCTTCATCGCTGATTTCCACATTCATAGGAAGAGAACAGACTTCGCGGCTCAACGCCTCGGTCTCCGGAAAGCCGCGGTCTTCAAGCTTGAGAGCCGCATGTTTATAATAGGGCTTGCGGAATTGGGTCAATACTTCAATCCCGTTGGTCTTTAGGAAATCCGAGAAGACGTCACCTTGTTTTGATCGCACCGTGTAGTTTTGATAGATGTGATCGCGGCGAGGGTCGTTATAATGGGGCAATAGCAAATCAGGAATGTCGGAAAGAGCTTTACGGTAACTTTCGGCAATAGCCTTACGCCGGACTATCCATTGCGGCAGGTATCTAAGCTTTACATCCAGAAATGCGGCCTGCATGTTATCCAACAAGCACGTAAAACCGTGACCGTGATATTCGCCCGTATCGCGATCTTCGCCATTGTAACGCATCCGTGTTGCGAATAGCGCAACATCAGGATCGTTCGTCGTGATCGCCCCGCCATCACCGTATCCACCCAGTATCTTGAATGGATAAAAGCTCAAGCACCCTGTCAATCCCCAAGCCCCCGCCATTCGTTTTTCACCTGACCCCTGACCCGTGACCCCTAACAGATCTTCTATCATACTTGCTCCGAGACTTTGGCAAGAGTCCTCGACAACAACCAGTTTATATTTAGAGGCAATTGCCATAATCCTGACCATATTAGCCATATAACCACTCAGATGGACGGGAATAATGCCCCGCGTCCGTGACGTGACCGCATCTTCAATCTTATCGCAATCGATATTAAAATCCTTCCCCACATCCACCAGCACCGGGGTAGCGCCTACATTCACAATGGCGGAGCAGGAGGCAACGAAAGTATGGGCTGGCACAATAACCTCATCACCCTGTCCGATGCCCGCCGCCCGCAGGGAAATATGAAGTGCGTCATAGCCGCTATTGAGACCCACAGCGAATTTCGTGCCCACAAACTTCGCCAGGTTCTCTTCAAAGTTTTTCAACTGACCGCGATCGATCAGATCACCTTTGGACATGACTTCGAAATAGGCTGCGTCAATTTCATCCTTGACCATCTGGTAGTTTTTTACTGGGTTTACAAACTTAACTTTATAGGCCATTGGACATCCTCTCTTGATTTGAAAAATGTATTAATTTCTTTCTTGTGCTATTGCTCATCCAATAATCTCTTTATCTCAAACGCTATTTTTTCATGGTTTAAACCATAGTGATTTCTGAGCCATTCTTTACTGCCAAGTTCCTTTGCATATTCATCCGAAATGCCAAACTTTCGAAACTTACCCCGATAACTACATGAAAAAAGTATCTCTATAATTGCTGTTCCGATTCCATTAATGAGATTGTGTTCCTCCATTGTAACTATACAACTGCATTCATGCGCTATTTTTTTGATTGTGTGATGATCGAGAGGTTTTAAAGTGTGTAAAGAATAGAGTCTGCAAATGATTTCTTCTTTTTTCAATAATTCCATTGCCTTTTTAGCAATAGGCAACATTTCGCCATTGGCTATGAGCGCTACGTCGCCATCCGGTTGCAGGCAACTGATTTCTCCGAACTTCGGCCTTTGCGAGTTCTCATACATCAGAGGGTTATTATTGCCGCCAAGACGCAAGTAACAAGGTCCTTTAAGATTAATTATCTCTTTCATCAAAACCTCACACTCTATAGGATCGCCAGGCGCTAATACTGTCATTGCAGGTAAAGCTCTCGCAATTGCTATATCTTCTATGGCATGATGAGTCATCCCTTCCATGGCATAGTGAAGGCCACCGCCCGCTGCTACTAATATCACGGGTAGTTGCATATGACAGAGATCCGCCCTGATTTGATCCAATGTGCGAAAAATAACAAACGGAGCAATAGAATAACAAAACACCGTGATTCCTCGTATGGCCATTCCGGCTGCAATCCCTATCATATTAGCTTCTGCAACACCGACATTGGTGAATCTGTCAGGGTACCTATCCCTGATCGGATCAAAAACCTTGAAGCCCAAATCAGCCGTTAATAAATGGACGTTTTGTCCGGATTCAATAAGTTGAATAAAAGAGTTAACAAATGTCGTTCTCATATTGAAAGCTCCCTCAAGGCATCAAGATACTCTTGCCCTTTTGGAACTCGATAATGCCAGAGAAGACTGTTTTCCATGAAACCAACCCCTTTACCCTTTACAGTATTTGCTATGATTGCTAACGGCTTACTATCAATGCCAAAGCGTGAAAAGGACTTAGTCAATTGATTGATATCGTGACCGTCCACTACTTTCACATTCCAACCAAAAGACTTCCAACGATCCTCATACTCGCCGGGCCAAAGAATATCTTTAGTGAAACCCAATGCCTGCATTTTATTGGCATCAAGAATGATGCATAAATTGGATAACCTGTGATGTGCAGCAAAAGCAGCAGCTTCCCATGTAGAACCTTCATTGCTATCTCCGTCAGAAAGGATAACAAAAGTTCTTGCCGTGCTTTTCTGTTTATGCGCCGCATATGCAAGACCGGCACCGATGGAAAGACCATGACCTAAAGATCCTGTGTTTGCTTCAAGGCCTATTGAAGGCTCATAATGGGGATGATGACCTAGCCGTGAGCCATTTGTAGCAAATGTGCTAAGTAGCGATTCCTCCATCATACCAAATCTGTTCAGCGTGGAATATAATGCCGTACAAGCATGACCCTTACTGAGTATTACTCTATCTCTATCAGGCTCAGGATACCGGCCCCTGACAATCTCTGAGTAAAGAACAAGAATAATTTCTACTACAGAAAAAGCAGGTCCGACATGTCCTGTATTTGTTTTCTCGCAAATACGTAATATATCTTTCCTGATATCATTCGCTAATCTAATCAACTCTTGTTGTTTTTCGTATTTCATATATTATAAATTGTTCTTTGCTTCACGAATCGCTTTTACAGCCTCACTTCCAGGCTTCAAAATAGCCAATACCGTAAGAAACATTATTTTTAAATCCACCCAAAGTGACCGCTCCTTAATATATTGTATTTGTAGTTTCAATTTATTAGGACGAATAAGCTCAAAATAGGCCTTGTCCGGATCCTTTGTTCCCGCAAGGATCGCACCCTCATCTGAGTTCCATATAGAAGCCCAATCCGTAATTCCCGGCCGCACAGTTAAAATCACTTTTTCTTCTTCCGTATATAAATCAGTGAACTTCTTTACTTCCGGCCGTGGCCCCACGAAGCTCATATCTCCGATCAGCACATTGATCAATTGAGGAAACTCATCCAGTTTATACTTCCGCAGCCGCTTTCCGATCCGCGTAATCCTCTCATCATCATCAGACGTGGAAGAAGCCCCCAATTTTTCAGCATTCACGACCATTGTCCTAAACTTAAATATTTTAAATGTTTTCCCATTCCTGCCAACCCTTTCACCTCGATAAAATATTGGCCCGCCGTCTTCATGCCGGATACTCCATGCGATCCACAACAAAAGCGGGATTAGTGCGATAAGACTAGCGACAGCAGCAATGATGTCAAAGAGACGTTTGATCATAAAAAATTAGAATTCAGGAACCAAATCTGATATATAAATTTAGTCTATTTTAGTTAATTAGCTTACCATATCTGAAATGTTTATGCTTCTTAAAGCGACCTAAAGTGATTTTAAGTCAACGGAAGCTTCTATAATCAAGACCGGAATGTCAGAACGAATTGGATAAAGAACTAGACCATCCTCTCGAATTAATCCTTCATCGATTCTTTTATCAATAATATCTCCGAAACGATTACGTAATTGCTTTTCGCCTATTCGACTATTAACCTGATTCACCAAGGTTTTATCAGCACAATGAAGGCTTTGTTTTGTTTCTGGGCAACACAGAATATTTAAAAACTCAAGATCAATCATACTCCCTCCGTTTTTTATTCTTTGTATCACCTAATATAATATATTTTCTTACACTTTTATCGCAATAATGTCGTGTTGTAACGATAGTTTTTTAAGAAATGTTTGCCCAAATTTACGATCCAATATGTTTGCAATTTTAGCGAAAGTTGGCAAATCGGAAGTTAATCCACGAGAAACCGTATCGAGAACTTTCACTGCAGTTAAAAAAGGTATACCGTAGGTCCTTATTATACGAAAACCATGCTTATTGAGGAGATGTGTCCACTCCTTAATAGTTATATAAAAATTATAAGGAACAGGGGCAAATTTGACTCTTAGGGGATTACCTTCAGTAAGAATCAAATTTCCACCGCTCTTAAGTACTCGTGCGATTTCACTCACTGCTGCTTCTTTTTCCTCCATAGTTGGTAAAGATTGCAAAACGCGGCATGCAAATACGCAATCAATACTAGAATTTTTAAATCCTAAACTTGTGACATCCATATTTGCTTTTGGTGAAAATCCATTGTTACCTTTAATTGCAGTTAATGCCTCATAAACAAAATCTGCTGCTATCACTTTTTTACCTTTCGCACGAAGGTATTCCGTTATACGCCCAGTTCCAGCACCAAGGTCCAGAATTAAATTGCCGGATAGATTCTCAAGAATGATTTCTTTCTCCCAAAGATCAAGATACTTCCAATAACTGTCCTGCTTATGGGATATGTCTATTCCGGTTTTTTTTTCTGAAAAAAAATCATTTGTGCTTTCAACCCAAAACTCATACACATTTTTTTTGGAAACCATTTGTTCCGAATGACTGACACTTTCCATTACGGGCTTATCTTCTTTCATTTGAAAATTATCCTCCTACATTGTTCTGAAATAAATATACTCCTTAAATTTCAAGTGTACTACATTCGCTTAGCCAATATCCTATCATTAGACGTTCGCCATATTTAAAAATTCAATTGAGTTATCGATGTCACGCTTCCTGACCGCACCATGTATAGGTAGTGTAACCACCTGACGACAAAGGTCTTCGGCGTTCGGACAGCATCCATTATTATAATGAACCAACGACAGATCTTGTTCTGCTAACGGGTGCACCACTGTTGCATACCACTCTGCCAGTTCCACATGCGCACTGCGCGCTTTAGATAACAATGCGGGTTTATCCTTCGCAAGAAGTGGGTATCTTGCAAAAACCATATCGCAGCCCTCTGGAAAAACCGGGTGGGAAACTGCGTTAGAAACAATTCTATGGCGATACTGGTCGGATACCCATCGGCTGTAATGCGTCTGACTTTCGATGTTTTGAATTTTTTTTAGCATGCGCCGTTTCACCGCCGGTGCCATTCGAAAGCGGAAGTCATCAGCAATCTGGCCATGTCCGACCGGATTGTAATTGCTTTCTGCCAAGCCCAAGGACCCAAGCCAGTGGAAAAGCGTCCGAATGGGCCAATACAGGGCAGGCCTGTACAACAAACTAAATGCACGATACTGTAATTCAATTTTGACCTGTGAAATCAGATCAGGGGACCGGTAGAAAGCATACGCCGTCTGTACTTTCTTGAATAATGCCGGATCATTGATTCGTATACTTCCGCCAATGCCCGCCACTATCGGCTTACCCCACTCAAAGGAGTAAAAACACCCCACACCGAAAGACCCGACAGTCTTTTCATTGTATTTTGAAATCAAGGTGTGACAACAATCCTCTATGATGGAAATGCCGTTCCTTTCTGCAACGTGGCATATGCGTTTCATATCAGCAGGGATGCCAAATGTGTGCTGGACGACAACAGCCCTTGTCTGCGGCGTCAGTTTACGTTCTAAGTCATCGGCGTCCATGTTGAAGCCAGCCGTTTCTATATCGACGTATATCGGCGACGCACCGGCCGCCTGAATCGCTTCCGGTACAGCAAGACAGGTAAATGCCTGGATCGCCACTTGGTCGCCCTGACGTATGCCACATGCCTTGAGCAAGGCATAAAGCCCCACTCTACCCCGATAAAATGTCAGTTCCGCCATGACAGGGACATATGTCATATTTGCGTCACTTCCCCTGAATCCTTGTTTGGTTGCACGCTAATTAGCACGGTCAAACGAATGTTTGAGCGTGAACGACCGTCGATCTTGGTATGCAAGCATTCCAGATAACAGTTATTCAATTCTCATCCGTAAAATAGTTTTCGGGCAAAGGAACTAAGCTGAAGCAATGACAGGTAAACATGATTTAATATTTCTTTTCAATAACCAAAACCCTTAATAATCTATTTTTTATTAGTGTATACCATAATTTAATAAACAAATAAGTCTTTTTAAGATATTGATGTTTAAGTGGCTCCTCATTATACTGCTTTTTCATAATTGCTCTGATAATTTTAAATGTAGCTACACTCACTGCAATATGACTTAGATTTTTATCATGAATCCTATAATACGCAAGGGGTTCATCAATAAAGGCAATTGGAAATTCTTTAGATATTCGCAACCACATATCATAGTCTTCGGCCCAAAGATTATTATCAAATCCCCCTACTTTATCAAAGCATTCCTTGCGTATGAATACCGTCAAGGCAGGAATGATATTATCTGTCAATAGTTTTTCATACATATTCACATTCTGAATGTTATTTATGAAGCATTTCTTAATATTCGGCTTATAATCTGTAGCCTTAATATGTGTTAACTGATTAAATCGCATAAAATAATGGTCAGAAAATACCAATCCAATGTTCGAATTTTCTTCCATTAGTTGTAATTGTTTTTCTATTCTGTCAGGCATACACATATCGTCAGATGCTAATAACGCAACGTATTTCCCCTTGGCTAGTTCTAACCCTTTATTGAGAGTTCTACATATCCCTTCATTGGGTTTGCTAAGATATTCTATGTTGAAGTTATTGTTTTTCTCTATAAAATTAGTTATTTTGGAATGTGTCCCATCAATTGAACCGTCGTTGATTACAACAAGTTGGATATTTTTATAAGTTTGATTAATAACACTTTGGAGAGCCTCTTCAATATACAGTTCATGGTTATATGCGGGTATTATAACGCTCACTAATGGACTATTTTTCATCAAAACGACTCACCTGCTTTTATCCATTATTTTATACTTTTCTAAAGCATCCAGCACACATTGAACATGACCCGAATCCATTGCCGGACCCATAGGAAGACTTAACACCTCCCTGTGGATCCTTTCTGAAACAGGTAAAGCAAGATGGGAGAGTTCCTGATAAGCGCCTTGTCTATGCGGTGGTACGGGATAATGAATCAACGCTTGGATTCCGCAGTCTGCAAGATGTTTTTGTAAACTATCACGCTCCGGCGTGCGAACAATAAAGATATGCCAAACGAGTTCCGCCCAAGTTGGGACATGGGGGAGGGTCAAGTAGTCATAAACCAAGAGTTCCTTAAGATATTGATCGGCAATTTTCCGGCGTCTTTCATTCCATTCGTCAAGATGACACAACTTGACGCGTAAAAAAGCGGCCTGCAGTTCATCGAGGCGCGAATTGTAACCCTTTACATCATTAAAATATTTTTTTTGTGAACCGTAATTTCCAAAACTCCTAACTTTTTCCGCGATCATGTAATTATTTGTCGTGATTGCGCCGCCATCGCCAAAGGCGCCAAGATTCTTCCCTGGATAAAAACTGAATCCGGCGGCATCACCTAAGCCGCCTGTTCGTCTACCATTGTATCGCGCCCCATGCGCCTGGGCGGCATCTTCAATTACTTTTAAATGATATCTTGCGGCGATTTCCATAATGGGATCCATGTCAGCCGGTTGTCCATAAAGATGGACGGGCATGATTGCTTTTGTCTTCTCCGTTATGGCCGCCTCAATCCTGGTTGGATCAATATTGTATGTTGTCTCGTCTGGTTCAACAGGTACTGGTGTTGCCCCGGCATAAGATACTGCCAGCCAAGTGGCGATATACGTATTAGATGGCACGATAACTTCATCCCCTGCACCAATGTCCATTGCGCGAAGGATTAAATGCAGAGCATCCAATCCGTTGCCAACACCCACACAATATTTGACATCGCAATAATCAGCGAACTCAGATTCAAATGCCCTAAGCTCATCGCCTTGAATGTACCAGCCGGAATTCATCACACGCTGGAAGGCGGCATCAAGCTCCGTTTTTAATTTCAGATAACTCTCTTTCAAATCTAAAAAGGGGATTTTTTGCATCTTGCATTCCTTGCGGATTTCAATAATGGTTATAGCCGTGAAAACAATCAGACGTGTCTATATCGTGATATCTAAGCGTTGCATCGCCGACATTATTCCTTTATCTGCCATGGATACCCCCTGTATTCTTTTAAATGATCTTTCCATGGATATATCTGATTGCCATTCTCATCCCGAATATCTCGTACGCTACATCTAACTTTCGCCGGGTTTCCCATAACAAGCATTTCATCATCAACATTTTTTGTAACTACTGAATGTGCACCAACAAGCGCATTTTCACCAATAACAATTCCGGGCATAATTACGGATGAAGTAGAAATGACCGCGTACTTTTTTATTGTAACCCCTTTTGGATTATAGACGGGTGGATGCGGATCATTAGTTAAAACAACATACGGATATATCCACGCATAATCTTCAATTATCGAATGTTGTCCTATATGTGCATTAGAATGCAATCTTACATATTTTCCAATAGAGACACTTCCCTGAATGTCTGACAGAGTACCAACGCTGCAATTAATACCAAGGATTGATTTTTCTCTAATGGTGATCCGATGCCCGGATTGAAATCCATCACCTATCTCAACATCCTCATAGATAATTGAATGCGACCTGATGACTGAGTTGGGTCCAATAATAGTTTTTTTAAAATCATGTTTCTCTACGCTAACTGAATTTTCATTATAGAAAGAGCCAGTCGGTTCACCTAATATCGAATATGGCCCTATAAATGTATTGTCGCCTATCACCACATTAGGATAAATAATGGATCCATGACCTATATTAACATTATTTCCTATCGTAACATCATGATATTTCAAGATATTGTTATTCATGCTAATTACCCCAGTAATACGCACCCTTCTCTAATTTCAATTATGATTCGGTGGTTTGTTGTTTAATAGTATCAGAGATTGTCATTAATATTATTTGTTTGTATAATATCTTTATTGTTTAGAAAATTAACAAATTGATCATAATTGCGCATATAATCATCTTTATCATACTTATGCGAAGCAAGTACCAAGCAGATGGCGCCAGACGAGAATTCAAACAATTCTCTCCAGATGCCAGGCACAACCATCAAGCCATAATCGGGCCGGTTAAGGGTGACAATCTTTTTATTCTGCCCGTCGTCAAGTAATACATTGAATGAGCCACTTGCAGCAACAATAAGCTGGTGAAGCTCTTTGTGGGCGTGGCCGCCCCTGTCTTCCCCTCCGGGTATGTCATAAAGATAGTAAATGCGTCTGACATCAAAGGGAATATTTGTTTGACCTTCGACAATGGTAATATTGCCTGCTCGATTATGTATCTTACTTAATGGCAGAGTGACGCAGTCATATATGCTATTTTTCATAATCTTTTCTATACCTTAAGAACGCTTCATAATCGCGAATATAATCAAATTCCACAAACTTCGTTGAACTCAACACGACAGCAAGAGAGTTGGTAGAAAAGTTTTCCATCTGCCGCCACAATCCGCAGGGAATATAAAGACCATAATATGAGCGATTCAAAGAGTACACTTGTTTGCGAGAACCGTCGTCAACCACGACATCAAAGCTACCTGAGAGTGCAATAATAAATTCTCTTTGCTCCTTAAATGCATGGCCACCGCGCACCTGCCCACCGGGCACATCGTATATCCAATAAGTCCGTTCGATCTTGAAGGGGATATTATTATCCTCCTCAACAAAAGAAAGGTTGCCTCTTGGATCTTCGAATTTCGGCAAAGTAATTATTTTAGTTTCCATAACTTGATATGTAATATTTTTTGCAAATAATTAATACGTAAAGTTCTATAACCGTTTACTTAAATTACTATTTCAATGAAACGCAGCTATATAGTTTTGTTGCCCAAATTGTGATAAAATAATTTCAGTTTTTCAGCTTGATTCTCCCAGAGATAAAAGTTCTGTATTTTTTTAATATTATCCGCTTTCTTTTTTAATAGCTCTCTATTGGTTTTTACTTTTACAATAATATTTCTTAATTCATCAAGATCATCACCGTTAATTACATAACCAATATCATGTTTTTTTACAAAATCGCCATAATATGTA
>Ga0182021_10009359_pt1 | contig 11615 bp, 10 predicted proteins | sample 612E3MmetaG_FD_120493 | JGI IMG/M metagenome (GOLD analysis project Ga0182021, IMG submission 120493) | Permafrost microbial communities from Stordalen Mire, Sweden - 612E3M metaG (Illumina Assembly) | ecosystem: Environmental > Terrestrial > Soil > Wetlands > Permafrost | place: Sweden...
GCCGAGCTGGCCGAAGCGGTGGCGCAACTGGCAGCGATCCAGAAGCTTCGCGGCGGCAGGCACTAGGCGCTTCCTCGCCAAGAAAATGGCAGCCCAGGCTGCCTTTTTTCTTCTCCTCGCTGCCGGGACGCGCCGCGTCCGGAGACTCGATTGGCGAGGCCTACAGCTTGAAGCCGCGGTGCAGGGCGACGACACCGGCGGTCAGGTTGAAATACTCGACGCGCGACAAGCCGGCCGTTTCCATCATCGTCTTGAGCGTTTCCTGGTCGGGATGCACGCGGATCGACTCGGCGAGGTAACGATAGCTGTCGGGATCCTTGACGATCTTGCCACCCAGCCACGGCAGTATCTTGAACGAGTACAGGTCGTAGAAAGGCGCCAGGGGCTCCCACACCCTGGAGAACTCCAACACCAGGAGTCTCCCTCCCGGTCTGAGGACGCGCTGCATTTCACGCAATGCAGCGTCCTTGTCGGTCATGTTGCGCAGGCCGAAGGCGACGCTGACGACATCAAAATGCCGATCGGGGAATGGCAGCTTCTCGGCATCGCACTGCGCCACAGGCCCGACCAAACCCTCGTCGATCAACCGATCGCGGCCGCGACAGAGCATGGCGTTGTTGATATCGGTGAGCCATACTTCACCGTCGGAACCCACCCGCTTGGCAAACGCCGAGGCGAGATCGGCAGTGCCACCGGCGACGTCGAGTACGCGATCGCCGGCACGCACACCGGAAACCTGGATGGTGAAGGACTTCCATAGGCGGTGCAGTCCGAGCGACATCAAATCGTTCATCACGTCGTACTTCTGCGCCACTGAGGAAAATACGCCCTTGACGCGCTTGGCCTTCTCGGCCTCGTCGACCGTTTCGTAGCCGAAATGAGTGTCTGCCATGGTCAGTGTTTACCGCAGCCACCACCGGTCTTGGGTGGCAGCGTTGTTGAGTCGACGTCCCGATTGGCACCGGCAGCTTCCAGGCGGATCAGATAACTTTGCCAGTACGATTCCTGGTTGATGCCCAGGTCGTAGAGAAGGTCCCAGGAATAGATGCCAGAGTCGTGGCCATCCGAGAATGCCGGCTTGACGGCATAGTTGCCGACCGCCTCCATGCTGGTGATTTCAATCGAGCGCTTGCCCGACTGGAGTACCTCTTGACCGGGCATGTGGCCACGGACCTCGGCAGAGGGCGAGAAGACGCGCAGATACTCATAGGGCAGGCTGAAGTGCGCGCCGTCGGCGAAGTGGATCTCCATAAATCGCGATTGCTGATGCAGCCCGATCTCAGTTGGAACGGGCGTGTTTTTTCCGAGGCCGGCCATAATCGTAATAGGGAAATCGTCGAGCCGAAACAAGTCGGCAGAGTGCCTATGATAGCGCAGCCGCGCAACTAGCTGACCAGCGTGAATGTGCAGCGTTCGAAGTTGGCGCCGCGGGTGAGCAACTCAGTCAGCTGCATCAGTACGGGCCGATCGGTAACGACCTCGACAATCCGGCCCGGGACAAACCAGCCGGGCGGGAGAATGATCGATACCGGTTCCTTGAGCGTTTGCAGTGCCGGCAGGAAGAATCCGGGTGCATATGGATCGGTGGCCAACACGCCGGAGCCGGTACCACGCACGGCGACGCCCCGCGCCGGCGACGGCAACAGCTGTAGCCCCGCCTGAAGGCTGCCATCGCGCTCAAGCGCCAGCCAGGTGACATGGGCGAGCGAAAACTGATCCTTGGTCGGCACCTTGATCGCCAACAGTTGGCCATGCTCGACGCGCGGCCCTTGCGTCGTGCGGAGAACGCGAAAACCGTTCAGGGACTGGTCGGCGATGTTCCACTGGTCTACGGGATGACGTGCCAAAATGGCTGCCAGGTTGACCGGGCGCTTGTCATCGACCTGATGGTTGAAGGTGATCATCTGCTCGATCTCGGCGCGTGAATAAGTGCGCGTGTGCCCCGGCTGCGTGAACTGGACGCCGGTGATGCGGAAGAAGATCGATTCGATCTCATAAACGACTGACAATGCGCCGCTGGCGCGATTGCGTTCAAACCGACGCGGCATGGCCGCCAGGCACCACGGGCGGTAGAGCTGCAGCAACAGCCGCTGAGCCAGCGATTTCGGGCAGTCGTCGCCGAGCCCTAGGCTGCCCGGCGTGTAGCCGTCCTTAAGTTTGCCGAGCAGTGTGTGGACGCGTTCGGCGAGTTGCGCGGTGTCGAAGAGGCGTATCGAATCGCCACGGGCAACGTGTTCCGCAGGCCTTGGGCCACGGTCCTGCATCAGGTCGATGACATAGCCTTTGTGGTTGGCGGGTAGTTCTCCGCCTGGCTTGAGGACGATATCGGCGGCCATCTTGCGCGCCCAGCGCTGTATCCACGAGAGTTCCTTCGGTGTGCGGCTGTAGGGGTTGGCCAAGTCCAGCAGCAGCACAGTAACAAACGTCTCCGTTGCGGTGATCGGTGTGCCGCCGATCGGCTCGGCAACTGGAAGGGTCGCCAAGCCCCACTCTTCGGCCGTCTCATAATAGCCATGCAAGTCTATCCACAGTCGGGGTGCAAGCAGGCGCCGGGCCCGGTAGTATTCGATGATCACTTGTCCCGCGTACTGGATGCAGCGTTGGCAGACCAATGCCAGCACCTTGTGTATCGCCTCTTCGCCACCACCGAGCTGGGCAACGCGCGCATAGCTGTCTGCGGCAAGCTGCCAGAGACCGACGGTATCCTCGAATGCCCGCTTTTCATCCTCATTCGCGGGTAGCGGTCGCGAGGCATAGCGAGCGCCAACGCCCTCCTGGAGAAAGATCATCGGTTGGCGAGTCTGCTCAAGTATCGCCAGATAGTCGATTGCTGGCGGCGGTGCCTGGTACATCGCAGTCAATAGGCCGTGCAGCATCGAATGCGCTGTGGCGATATCGGTGATTGGCAAGTTGGCGACGTAATGCCGGCATTGTTCGGCGTTTTGCGAGTCGATTGCCAAGCGGGGCAACATCAGCTCAGAACCTCGTAGCCCGCCTGGTCAAAATCCATCCCGTGACTTGCCAACTGCAGCAAGCGTATCTGCCGGCAGTTGCCGCCGGCGATGTCGAGAATGCGACCCAGCTTGTACCAGCCGGTCGGCAGGATGACGCTGGCGGCACAGTTCAAGGCCGCGACGGCCGGCAGCAGGAAGGCTTGCCGGTACGGCTCGCGAGCCGTATCGGCATCCGTGCTGCGAATGGCAACCGGCTCAGGACGGCCAGGTGTGACCAGAATGCCAGCGTGGATTTGATCATCGTTGCCGATATTTGCCCAGCGCATTACGCCGATCTGCATGGCTTGTGAACCTTGCAGGCGAATGCCGACAAGCTGACCGTGCCCAACGCGGGCGGCAATGTTACTCGTGGCATGCGTGACATGTATGCCGGCGGCAGACTCATCCTTCAGCTGCCACTCTTCAACCACTCGCCATTCATCAATTTGATAACCTTGTTCGCGGGTGAAGTTCTCCTCGTGAATTGGTGCGATACGGCCGAACGTCGCGATCTCGTCTCGCTCGCGCCGCAAAGTATCGTCGCTGGCGTGGCCTGGCTGGCGGAAAGGCTTGCGTCCCGACAAATAGTAGTGAACGGCTTCCATACCGCCGACCAGTTCGCAACGCCCGTCGACAGCGTGTCGTTCCTGGCCGCGCGTGGCGCCGCCTTTGCACCAGCGCTGGTAGACCTGCCGCAGCAGCAAGCCACAGGCAGGTTGCTGGCAATCCTCACCAAGTTGCAATGTTGCCGGGGCAGCGCCTTGCTCAAGCAGATGGGTGCGCTTCTTCAAACTGGCGCGCAGCTCCGACGTGTCAAGCCAGCGCACGCGAACACCGTCGCAACGCTTGAAACTTGCCGGCTCCGCCGAGCCAAGATCGAGACAGAGCGGACAAATCTGGCCTTCCTTGCCCGGCCGTTCGGCCGAGATCGTCACCTTGCCGCTCCAGCGCCTCGCCCAGCGGCTCGCCCAAAGGAGTTGGCGCGCTGGCAATTCATATGGGCTTGCGGCTTGGACCAACAATAGCTCCACGTAGGCGTTGCGCACCGTTGTTGCGTGCTTGCCAGCACGTGGATCGACGACTTCATGCGCGGTGAAGCCCGCCCGCTCGGCGACCGTATAGAGCGTATGGGCCTGCCGCCATTGTTCTGCAGTGGGTGTGTGGCCGGCGCGGTAGGTATCCAGCAGCGCGTCAGCAAGCGTCGCCAAGGCCCGCTGCGTCGGCTTGGCATCGCCTTCGGTACCGTCAAGGCAGCAAAGATAGCCCGAAAACAAGGCCAGCCAAAGCGAGCGGCTGGCGTCAAAGGCTTCGCGCTCAGTTGCCGACAGCGGCAATGGCCGGTGGGCGAAACGTCGGGCAGCTTCAATTTGTAGCTGAAGGACCATCGACCGAAGCGTCTCCAGGATTGCCAAACGTTCATTGGCGTCCATGGCTTGCCGATTGAGGAGATTCAGTTGCCGGATGCATTGCGCTTGGGCCTGCGCCGGCTGGCTCGCCGGCAGTGTCGCCAGCCAGGCATTGCATTCTGTGGCGGACATGAACAGCGGGCGCTGCTCCGGGCGTGTCTCTGGGGTGTTCATGAGCCGCACTCCTCTTCAGCCAGGCAGGCGACGATGGCGGCACGCAAGGCGCTGTTGTCTGGGGGATCCCGAACGTCCGCCACCCTCGTTGCCTCGGACCATATCGGCGCCGGGAAGTGGCTGTCGGTTCGCCAGCGTGGGATGACGTGCCAGTGCAGGTGCGGAACCTGATTGCCCAGACTGGCAAGGTTGACCTTGTCAGGAGCCAGCAACGAGCGCAGCGCGGCTTCTACCGACAGCACGACATTCATGAGATGTCGGCGATCGGCGGCCGCCAAATCGGACATCTCCTTCACATGGTGACGCCAGACGACCCGGCAATAGCCAGGAAACGCGGCCCCGGCGGCGTCGCCGACCAGCACGACCCGACACAGCCCGTCATCCCAGATGACGTTGCTTCCCGAGGATCGACAGAGCTCGCAATCCGACATGCGCGAAGGATAACTCCAAAAAGGCAATAGACGGCATTATAGTGAGCAGCCGCGGTATGCAGCCCGCATCAATACTACCAAAGTCGGCGCCGCCGCCGCGATGTTACTCGCCGATCAGATGCAGCAGGACGTCACGGCGATGGCCGACCCGCCGATGCTCCCAGAGGTACACGCCCTGCCAGGTACCCAGGCCCAGCCGGCCGCCAACCACCGGAATGGCTAGACTGGACTGCGTCAAAGCGGCCCGGATATGCCCCGGCATATCGTCGGGACCTTCGATCTTGTGTCGGTAGCCTGCATCGCCTTCCGGCACCAGGCGGGAAAAGAAGGCTTGCAAATCCGCACAAACATCTGGATCGGCATTTTCCTGGATCACCAGGCTGGCCGATGTATGTCGGCAAAAAACGGTCAGCATGCCGTCGCGCAAACCGGTGTCGGCGACGAAACGACGGAGTTCGGCAGTGAACTCCGTCAGGCCTTGACCATGACTGGCGACGGTGAGAGCGTGGCTGCTTTGGCGCATGTCGGCATTCTCGCACGATGACGATCAGATGACGTCACCCGACCGGGAACGATCCCTATAGCAGCACGCGTTCGATGCCTTCAGCCTTGGCCGAGCGCACGTAGTCCTGGAGCCAGCTGTCGCCGAGCAAAGTTCTCGCCAGCTCGACGACGATATAGTCGGCCTCGATCGCCACGTCTTCGCGGTAGCGCTGCAGCCCTTGCAGGCAGCTCGGACAGGAGGTGAGAATCTTCACCCGGCCGGCGAAGCCATCCTGGCGCAACCCTGCCGCGCCTTGCTCGATCTCCTGCTGCTTACGGAAGCGCACTTGCGTGGCGATGTCGGGGCGGCTGACGGCGAAGGTGCCGGCCTCGCCGCAACAGCGGTCCGAGAGCTCGATCGGCTGACCCAACAGACCGCTGGCGACCTTGAGTGGGCTCATGGTCTTCATCGGTGTGTGACACGGATCGTGATACAGGTAGCGAGTGTCACTGACCCCGTCGATCTTCACGCCACGTTCCAGCAGGTATTCGTGGATGTCGAGCAGTCGGCAGCCGGGGAAGATTTTGTCGAACTCATATTTCGCCAGTTGATCGATGCAGGTGCCGCAGGAGACCAACACAGTCTTGATGTCGAGGTAGTTGAGCGTATTGGCGACACGGTGGAAGAGCACGCGGTTCTGCGTCGTGATCGCCAAGCCAAGATCCTCGTTGCCGCCGGAGGTTTGCGGATAGCCGCAGCAGAGATAGCCGGGCGGCAGCACAGTGATGGCGCCCAGGTGGTAGAGCATGGCCTGGGTCGCCAGGCCCACCTGCGAGAACAGGCGTTCGGAGCCACAGCCAGGAAAGTAGAAGACCGCATCCGAATCGTCGGTAGCCCGGGCCGGGTTGCGGATCACCGGAATCATGCGATCGTCCTCGAGATCGAGCAGCGCGCGCGGCGTCTTGCTCGGCACGTGGGCCGGCAGTGGCTTGTTGAGGAAATGGATTACTTGTGACTTCAAGTCAGGGCGGCCCAGGGTCGCTGGCGGGTGGGCGACGCTGTCGCGCACGGCGGCAACCGAACGGGCAAGTTGGTGGCCGAGACGCTGCGCCCGGAAGCCTATGCCGATCATGCCGGCGCGCATGGCGCGGATCGCCGCAGGATCCTTGGTGGTCAAAAAGCGCATCGCCAGGCGCGTTGTCGGGCTGGTTTGCTTCTTGCCTTGTCGGCGCAGCAGGTTGCGCATGGCGATCGAGACGTCGCCAAAGTCGATGTCGACCGGGCACGGCTTGACGCAACGATGACAGATCGTGCAGTGGTCACCGATGTCCGAAAACTCGGAGAAATGCTGCAGGCTGACGCCGCGTCGGGTCTGTTCCTCGTAAAGGAAGGCTTCGATCAGCAGCGAAGTGCCGAGAATTTTGTTGCGCGGGCTGTAGAGCAGGTTGGCCCGCGGCACGTGGGTCGAGCACACTGGCTTGCACTTGCCGCAGCGCAGGCAGTCCTTGATACTGGCCGAGATTTCGCCAATCTCTGATTGCTCCATGATCAGCGACTCGACGCCGAGCAACGCGAACGAAGGCGTGTAGGCGTCGCGCAGGTCGGCCTTGGCCATCAGCTTGCCGCGGTTGAATCTTCCTTCCGGGTCGATGCGCTGCTTGTACTCGCGGAAGGGGCGGATTTCGTCTTCGCTGAGGAATTCCAGCTTGGTGATGCCGATGCCGTGCTCGCCGGAGATCACGCCGCCGAGTCCGCGGGCAAGGTGCATGATCCGCTCGACCGCCTTGTAGGCTGTTTGCAGCATCTCGTAGCGGTCGGAATTCACCGGGATGTTGGTGTGCACGTTGCCGTCGCCGGCGTGCATGTGCAGGGCGACAAAGACGCGGCCGCGCAGCGCTTCCTGATGCAGGGTGTCGATACGCTCCAGGATCGGCCGGTAGAGCGTGCCGTCGAAGATGGCCTGAAGTTGCGGCTTGAGTTCCTGCTTCCAGGAAACGCGTACCGAGTGGTCCTGCAATTTGTCGAAGACCGTGCCGGCCATGGCCCGGGCTACGGGCAGCGGATGCCAGGCTTTCACAGGCACAGGCGGCGGTGGCAAAGGGTGCCAGAATTTCAGCTGCGGCTTCGGTGGCCAGTGGACGTCAAGGCTGTCGAGCAGCAACTGCCAATGCTTGCGCGTCTCTGCTATGGCGGTGAGCGCCTGCTCGCGGCGATCGCCGACCAGTTCCGCCTTGTCCACTGTCGACTCGCCGACATGCAAAGGCAGGTCGCCACGCAGGAACTCTGCCAGCGTGTTGCAAAGCTCCAGCTTGTTGGCGATCGACAGCTCGATGTTGATGCGCTCGATACCGTCGCAATAGTCGCCCATGCGCGGCAGCGGAATCACGACGTCTTCGTTGACCTTGAAGGCGTTGGTATGGCGGGCGATGGCGGCGGTGCGCGAGCGGTCGAGCCAGAACTTCTTGCGCGCCTCGGCAGATACGGCGATGAAGCCCTCGCCGGAACGCGAGTTGGCGATGCGCACGACTTCAGCCGTGGCGCGTGCTACCGCGGTCTCGTTTTCGCCGACGATGTCGCCGAACAGCACCATCTTCGGCCGGCCCTGGCCACCCTTGGCCTTGGTGGCGTAGCCGACCGCCTTGACGTAACGTTCGTCGAGATGCTCCAGGCCTGCGAGGATTGCGCCCCCCGGGCGGTTCTTCAAGTATTCAGTGATTTCGACGATGCTCGGTACGGCATCGCGAACCTGGCCGAAGAATTCGAGGCAGAACGTGCGCACTACCGGCGGCATGCGGTGCAGCAGCCACACTGCCGAGGTGATGATGCCGTCGCAGCCTTCCTTTTGCACGCCGGGCAGCCCGGCGAGGAACTTGTCGGTGACGTCCTTGCCCAGCCCGGCTTTGCGGAAAGTGTTGCCCGGGATGGAGAGGAACTCCTCGCCGATGATCTTACCGTCGTCGTCGCAGCGCTTCAGGCGGAAGGTCGCCGTCTCTTGGTCATGGATCTTGGCCAGGTTGTGGCCGATGCGCTCGACTTCGAGCCAGTTGCCATCGGGCGTGACCATCTTCCACGAGGCCAGGTTGTCGAGAGCGGTGCCCCAGAGCACGGCCTTCTTGCCGCCGGCGTTCATGGCGATATTGCCGCCGATGCAGGAGGCATCGGCCGAAGTCGGATCGCAGGCGAACACCAGCCCTGCCTCGTCGGCGCGGTCCATCACCCGCCGCGTGACCACGCCGGCGCCGGTACGGATCGTGGTGTAGGGCTGGGTGACGCCCGGCAGCGTTGTTTCGGCCGCCGGCCCGATGTCGATCAGTTTCTCGGTATTGATCACCACCGAGCGTGGCGTCAGCGGCACGGCGCCACCGGTGTAGCCGGTACCGCCACCACGCGGAATGATGGTGAGGCCGAGTTCGATGCAGCCGCGTACCAGCGGCGCCACTTCGGCCTCGCTGTCGGGCGTCAGCACGACGAACGGATATTCGACGCGCCAGTCGGTGGCGTCCGTCACGTGGGCGACCCGGCTCAAGCCGTCAAAGCAGATGTTGTCGCGTCGCGTGTGCCTGGCAAGCAGGCGCAGAACTTCCCGGCGCAGATCCCAGGTTTCGGTAAACCAGCGTTCAAAACTTTCCACCGCAACTCGCGCGGCGGTCAGCAACTGCGCCACGGCCTCGTTGCCGGCGCGGCGCTTGTCGATCTCGGCAAGGCGGTGGCGCAACGCATGCACCAGGGCTTCGCGCCGCTGCGGATTGGCGAGCAGGTCGTCTTCGAGATACGGGTTGCGGCGTACCACCCAGATATCGCCCAAGACCTCGTAGAGCATGCGTGCCGAGCGACCGGTGACGCGTTGCGCACGCAGTTCGTCGAGTGCCCCCCAGGCCCGCTGGCCGAGCAAACGGATAACGATCTCGCGGTCGGAGAACGACGTGTAGTTGTAGGGGATCTCGCGCAGGCGGCTAGGCATCGGCAGAACGACGACCAAAGGCTGATATTCTAGGGCATTCGTTGCATTGCAATAACCCTTGCCGTCTGACAAGATCTCATGCGCCGAGCCTTGCTCCGAGAATTGACCCGGCTGGCTTGGCCGGTCTTTGTTGCCCAGACGGCCGTCGTCGGCAACGGCGTCATCGACACCATGATGGCGGGCCGCCTGTCGGCTGAGGATCTGGCGGCGGTTGGCATTGGCACCGCCATCTACATTACCGTCTTCGTCACCTGCATGGGTGTGCTGGCTGCCGTGACGCCGATGGTGGCCCATCGGTACGGTGCCGGCCATTTTCAGGAAATCGGTGAGGAAGTGCGTCAGGCGGCATGGCTGGCGCTGGTTTTGGCGCTGGCGGGATTCTTTGCGCTGCAGTTTCCCGGTCCGCTGCTGGCTCTATCGCACTTGACGCCCGCGGTTGAAGCAAAGGTACGCGCCTACCTTTCGGCGCTGTCCTGGGGCCTGATGCCGGCACTGGCGTTCCGCATGTTCTACGGTTTCCAGACCGGCATCGGTCGGCCGCGGGTCATCATGGCCTTCAACCTGATTGGCCTGGCGGCGAAGGTTCCGCTCAACATGCTGTACGTCTTCGGTATGGGTCTGGGTGCAGCCGGGTTTGCCGCCGCGACGGCGACAATTGCCTGGATGACCGCGTTGCTGTCCTGGGGCTGGTGCGCGCGGCAATCCGATTATGCCTGCTACGGAATCTTCGAGCGCTTCAGTCGACCGCGATTCGCCGCCATAGCCGAGTTGCTGCGTACCGGTCTGCCGATCGGCGCCACCTTTCTGGTCGATGTGACCGCCTTTACCTCGATGGCGTTGTTCATTGCCCGCTTGGGACCGGTCATGTCGGCAGCGCATCAGATTGCCTCGAATCTTGCGATTCTTTGCTTCATGCTGCCGATGTCGATCGGGCACGCGGCGCTGGTCGTCTGCGGCCATGCCCTGGGCGCCGGTGATCGACGGCGAGCGCGCCACGCTGCGATCATCGGCATGACCGTCGGCACGACGGCCTCGCTGGCACTGGCGTGTTTGCTGTTTGTTGGTGCTGAATTCCTCGCCGGCTTGTACACCAGCGAGCCGGCAGTGCGTGAAATTGCCGCCGGCCTGATCGCCATCGTCGCCTTCTATCATGTCGCCGATGGGCTCCAGGGCGTTGCGGTCAACGTGCTGCGTGGCTACAAGAAGACAACGGTACCGATGCTGGTCTATGTCGTTGCCTTGTGGGGAGTCGGCTTGTTTGGCGGCTATCTGCTCGGCTTGACGGACACCTTCGGCAAGCCGCTCGGTGCTGCCGGTTTCTGGATTGCCGCCGCCGGCAGTCTGGCGTTGGCGGGAATCATCGTGCTGATGTATTTCCTGCGAGTCTCGCGACCGCCGCGAACCTGAGCGCAGCGGGCTCAACCTTTGCCCGCCTGACGCCGTTAAAGGATTCAGCAACGGCAATCAAGCGAGACAACCATGACCACGCTATCGAAGAGTTCACCAAGCATCCCGCCGTGGTTGGGCGGCGGACTTCCCGGGCTGGTCCGCGCTGCCGTTCGCCGAGGCTTGACGATCGGTTGCGGCGTGACCATTGGCGCCGTCCCCGGCATCGTCATCGGCTACAACATCGCTCGCCACGGAGCCTTTCCTGGCGCTCGCTTTCCGTTGTTGATCGAGACCGATTTCGGCGCCGGCAAGTTCGCGCTCGACGAGGTCGCTCGGATCGAAGCTGACTGAGCCGCTGGCGCAGTCGCCGGTCGCTCGCTGTCTCCTGCCGGCGGCCAGTTTCGCGCACGGACAGGTTGCAATTTCCGCGAATAGGCGCATGCTGCGGGTGGGAACTGTGATCGTTCATCCATCGAATTTCTTGCGATCGGAGGCAACGAGAGCGGCACACTTGCCGCGACGACTTGGCGTGGGAGAGAGAACAATGATCGTGCGCAGATGCACGTGGTTTTACCGGCTCAGCGGCCAGATGTTTGCTCAGCCGGTAACCTTCGAAAAGCCGGTCACGGCGGGAATTGCTCTGTCAATTCTTCGCCGTACCGTCGGAGTTCCGGTCGAGCTGTGGGGCAGAAAGACGGGAGAATTCGGCGCCGAACACCGCTGAAGGCTGCAACGGCCCGATGGCTGCGATGTTCTTGACCGCTGCCGGTGTGAAAA
>Ga0182021_10009360_pt1 | contig 11615 bp, 10 predicted proteins | sample 612E3MmetaG_FD_120493 | JGI IMG/M metagenome (GOLD analysis project Ga0182021, IMG submission 120493) | Permafrost microbial communities from Stordalen Mire, Sweden - 612E3M metaG (Illumina Assembly) | ecosystem: Environmental > Terrestrial > Soil > Wetlands > Permafrost | place: Sweden...
ACCCTCGGGTTCGTCGCCGTCGCTTTCGGCCGACTCCTCGTCCATCGCGCTCGGCGCGTCGCCCTCGGCATGGCCCGGCAGCCTGAAGATGGTCAGCCCGGTCTCGCCGAAGCGGCGCGTTCGGACCGATGCTAGCAGCCCTGGGTCCGCCTCCGGCGGCGTTCGCCAGAAATGCTTGGTCACTATCCACGCCTCGGGGTCCAGGACGCGCGGCGCGGCGACCAGCGCGGCGAGGGCCGAGTCGAGGAGCTGCGGCTCGGCGTAGGGCGGGTCGATCAGCACGAGGTCGAACGGACCGTCCTGCGACGCCCGGTCGCGGAGATAGCGGGCAACGTCCATCCGCACCACGCTGCCAATACCAGACAGCGAGGCGCGGCGGAGGTTCTCGGCGATGACGCCGGCCGCGCCCGGGTCACGCTCCACGAACACGGCCGAGGCCGCGCCGCGTGACAGAGCCTCGATACCGCCGGCCCCGGACCCGGCAAACAGGTCCAGCACGCGGTCGTCGGGGAGATGCGGCTCCAGCATCCCGAACAGCGCCTGCTTGACCCGGTCGCCGAGCGGCCGCGTCCCCTTTCCCGCGGGGAGCAACCGAATACCACGGGCCGACCCGGCGATGACGCGGCCGGCGTCGCTCACGGCGCGGCCGGCTTCTGCGACGCGTGGCGGGGTTTGGCCCCGAGAACTGCGCCCGTCCCGGGTTGCGTGGCCTTTCCGCGTCCCGTAGCCGCGGCCGCGCCTGCGCCGGCTGCCGTATCTTCGGCGTCCGCCAGCACCTCGCCCGCACCCACCCGTGCGAGCCAGCCGACGCGCAGTTCCTCGGCCAGCAGCTCGGTGCCCGGCCGGAGCGCCCCGTCGGCGCCGACGAGCCCCTCCGCGATCTTCCGGGCCCTGGCCGCGACCTCGCGATCCCTGCGGCTCTGGAGCGAGGCGATGCGCAGGCTCGGCAGGCCGCTCTGGTTCAGGCCCAGCAGCTCGCCTTCCCGCCGCAACTCGAGGTCCATTTCGGCCAGCTCGAAGCCGTCGGTGTGGTCCACGAGCGCCTCAAGTCGCGTCTTCGCCGTTTCGTCGGTCGAATCCGACACCAGGATGCAGTAACTGGCAGCTTCGCCCCGGCCCACCCGACCGCGGAGCTGGTGGAGCTGCGCCAGGCCGAAACGGTCGGCGTCGAGGATGAGCATGACCGTGGCCTCGGGCACGTCCACGCCGACCTCGATCACCGTCGTCCCGACCAGGACGTCGAGCTCGCCGCGCCGGAACATGTCCATCGTGGCGTCGCGCTTGACCGCGCGCATCTGGCCGTGGACGACGCCCACTCTCAGGCGAGGCTCGGCCGACAGACCCGCCCGAGCTGCTGCCTCGGTGAGGCGATCCGGGAGTTCGGCCCCAACCTCGGCGGCCGATCTCGCGGCCGACTCCTCGTCTTCCTCGACGAGCGGGACGACCACGAACGCGCGATGGCCCGCCCGAACCTCGCGCACGATCAGCTGGTACGTACCGCGCCCAGGATCGTCGCCGGCCCCGGCGAGGTCCTCGCTCCTGCGAATCCCGGTCCGGATCCGGAGGCGCCCGGCCGGCAGCGAGCGCAGGTCCGACACGTCCACGTCGGCGAGGAGAATCTGGCCGAGGGTCCGCGGGATCGGCGTGGCGGTCATCAACAGGATGTGCGGCGATATTCCCTTGGCGCCGAGAGCCTCGCGCTGGGCGACGCCGAACCTGTGCTGCTCGTCGACGACGGCGAGGGCGAGGTCCTCGAAGCTGACCGCCTCCTGGAACAGGGCGTGCGTCCCGACCACGACGCGGCCGCTGGTGATCCCGAGCAGACCCGCGTCCTGCGGCGCGGCCAGCTGGTTCAGCGCCGCGGCCCTCTCCGCCGCCGGCAGCGACCCGGTGAGCAGCGTCACACCGTGGCCCAGCGGCTCCACGAACCGGCGCAGCGCCACGGCGTGCTGGCGGGCGAGGAGATCCGTCGGGGCGAGGAGCGCGCCCTGCCGCCCCGCATCGGCGGCGAACGCCAGGGCGAGGGCGGCCACGGCCGTCTTGCCAGATCCGACGTCGCCCTGGAGCAGCCGCATCATCGGCCGGGTGCGGCCGAGGTCCGCGGCGACGGCTTCGACCGCGGCCGCCTGGTCGGCGGTGAGATGGGCCGGTTCGTCGATCCCGGTCCGGGCCCGGACCTGCGCGGTCAGGGCCGACTCCACGGCGGCTACGGCCTCCGCCACTCTCGCGCCTGGGACCTCGATCGGGTGCCCCACTGACCGGCGGCGGGCCCTGTCCCGCGCCACCATCCCGACCTGGAGCGCGAGAAGCTCGTCGAAGGCGAGGCGGCGCAGCGCGGCGTCGCGAAGCTCGAAGGTCGACGGGTAGTGGACCTGCTCCAGGGCCACCGCGAGGGGCAGGAGCGGCGGCTCTCCGTCCGCGGGGCCGGCCACCCTGACCCGGTCGGGCAGGTAGTCTGCGTAGCGGGTCGCGACCGCGTCCAGCGCCTGGCGGATCGCCTTTCGCAGCGTGACCGCCGTGACCCCAGACGTGAGCCGATACACGGGCACGATCCGGCCGACATGGAGCAGAGTCGAGCCGTCGTCGGGCTGGAAATCGGGGTTGTCGAGCATGGTCGTGTAGCCGCGGCGCCTGATCTTGCCGCTGGCCACGATCCACTGCCCTTCCCGCAGGCGGCTGGCGATGAAGCGCCGCCCGAACCAGGTCGCCTCGACTTCGCCGGTCTCGTCGCCAAGGAACGCGATCGTCCGGTCGATGTGCCGGCGGAACGTGGGCTGGCTCCGGATGCCCCGGACCTGGAGCCGGCCGCTGGCCACGGTCCCCTCTTCGAGCCGAGCCATGTCGCGCGCCGTGCTCATCCGGCGCAGGTCGTCGTAGCGGCGGGGCAGGTGGAACAGGAGGTCGCGGACGGTGAGGATCCCCAGCCGTCCGGCCGCGCGGCGCATGGCCGCGGCGCCGGCGAAGCCGGTCAGTTCGATCGGCGTGTCCGGCTCGATGGGGCCGATAACCCGTGTGACGGCGGCGCGCCTGCCCGCGGCGCTCCCCGCTCCCGTCGGACGCCGGGCCGAGTGACCCGTTGACCCGCCGGCCGCTCTGTCGAAGCCGCGCCCCGCCATCGTCTACTCGGCCGCGATCAGGTACCGGTAGTGGGGCTGGCCGCCGTGGACGATCTCCACTTCCACGCCCGGCTTCCAGGCGGTGACGCGATGGGCCACGGCCTCGGCCTCGGCAAGATCCGCACCCGCCCCGTAGTAGATGGTGACGAGCTCGAAGCCCGGCTCGAGCGCCTTCAGCGCGGTCAGGATCGCTCGCATCCTGTCGGCGCTCACGGCCAGCAGGCCGTCGTCGGGATCGAGCACGATAGTCTGTCCGCGGCTTACCCTGCGGCCGCCGACCAACGCATCTCGCACGGCCTCGGTGACCTGCAGCGTCTGAACGGCCCGGCCGGCGAGCGTCATGACCTCGGCATTGGCCGTGGCATCGCGGCTGGGATCGAGCGCCAGCAGCGCGGCGAACCCCTCGGCCGCGTTGCGCGTCGGCACCACCCGCACTTTCCGAGTGGTCATCTCGGTGGCCTGTCGCGCCGCGAGAACAACATTCGGATTGTTCGGCAGCAACAGGATCTCGTCGGCGTCGACCTTATCGATAGCGTCGAGCAGCTCGCCCGTCGAGGGGTTGTTCGACTGCCCGCCGTGAACGACGGCCGCGACACCGAACGAGTCGAAGATGCGAGCCAGGCCGTCACCGGCCGCAACCGCGACGACCGCGAGCGGGGCACAGGGGCGGACCTCGTCGGCCGGAGTGCGGCCGTTCGACCCGCCGGACTCGGGCTCGACCGCCACCAGGGTTTCGCCCCCGAACGTCTCCAGGTCCACGTGCGGCCGGCCGCCATGCCGCCCCGACCCTGGGTGCGCCTCCGCCCCGACGCCGATCAGCTCGGCCGCTTTGCGCTCGCGGACGTCGTGCGACTGCGCGTCGAGATTCTCGACGACGATCCGGGTCAGCGAGCCCAGCGACAGGCCCAGGGCGATGATCACGTCCGGCCGTTCGTTGTGGACGTGGACCTTGACCGCGCGGGCGTCCCCGGCAACGAGCACCGAGTCGCCGATCGCGACCAGCTCCTCGCGCAACCGCTCGACATCAATGGGGTTCTCGCGGGCATGAAGCAGGAACATCGTCTCGTAGCCGAACTCGGCCTCCGCGGCGGGCGCCTCCTCCGGCGCCGCCACGACGGCCGCGGCCCGCGCCGGTCGCAACGCGCCGGCGTGGGAGACCATGTACTCCAGCGTTCCCTGCATGAGCCGGTACAGGCCCTGCCCACCGGCATCGACCACGCCCGCATCGCGCAGGACGGGCAGCAGGGTCGGCGTCTTCGCAACCGTCTCGTGAGCGGCTGCTACTGACGCCGCGAGCACGTCCTGGAGATCCGCCCCGCCCTCGGCTGCCCGGGTGGCCGCGGCGGCCGCCTCGCGAATGACGGTCAGAATCGTCCCCTCGACCGGCTTGCCAACAGCCTTGTAGGCGGTCGCCGTTCCCTGCGTGAATGCGCGCGCGAGGTCCGTCCCGTCGAAGGAGTGGCTCCCGCCCAGGGCCTCGGCCATACCCCGGAAGATCTGAGAGGCAATGACGCCGGAGTTGCCGCGCGCTCCCATCAGTGCGCCGAAGCTGATCGCCTGGGCAACTCGATCTGCCGACGCGTCGCTCACGCGCTCGGCCTCCGCGAGGGCGGCCCGGACGGTCGCAAGCATGTTGCTGCCCGTATCCCCGTCGGGGACCGGGAACACGTTGAGGGCGTTCACCTCGTCGACGTGCTGCTCGAGATTGCCGACGGCGTTGCGGAACGCCTCGAGGAGGCTCCGGCCGTCGCCCGATCGGCGACTCATCGATCCGATCTCGAGATCATTCGGCCTTGCGTCTCCGCTTCCTCTTCGGGGCCGGCGCGGCTGGCTCGTGACCTTCGTGATGGCCGTCACCTGCGCTCGCCTCGACACCGGCGGCCTCGGCTGGCGGAACTGCCGTCGGCTGGTAGCGCAGCCCGTCCACGTGGATCGCCAGGGATGCCAGGTCGACCCCCAGGTGCTGGTGGATCGAGTAGCGGACGGCCGAATCCACCTGGCGGGCCACCTCGGCGATCGGGACGCCGGAAGCCACGTCGATGTACACGTCCACGTTCAGGCCACCCTCGGTGGTCAGGCGGACGCCGGGACGGTCCAGCCTGGCCAGGCGCAGCATCCTGCGGCCGAGCGAAGGGTCGCTGAAACCCATCACGCCGTAGCTGCCCTGCACGGCAATCCTGATAATGTCGACAATGGCACGTCGGGTGACGATCGACCGGCCGGCCACGGTGGGCTCGGGCATGTGCTGACGGGACCTCCAGCCTGAGCGGCGGAAACGGTGTGCTATCATACCGCCCCGTTGCCCCCCGATCGGTCGGGGTTGCTTCGCCTAGTCTGACTTCGAGAGGACCTTATGGCTCGCTCCTGCGCCGTCTGCGGGAAGGTCTCCATGGACGGCTTCAACCCGCAGTCGTCCGGAATGAACCGGGTCCGGGCGCACCGCCGCTATCACCCGAACCTGCAGCAGGCCACGATCATGGTCGCGGGCAAGCCGGTGAAGACCCTCGTCTGCACCCGCTGCCAGCGCACCGCTTCGCGCGACTCCCGCTAGTTCTCGCCGCTCTGACGGCAGGTCGAACCTCCGGCGTCGGACCCAGGTCCGGCGCCGTTTCGATTCGCACGGCAACGCGACAGGGTCGTTTCAGATCACGGAATCCAGCGACGGCGCGCTCGTCTTGGTACCGGTCTGACCGCTGTCTCATTGATTCGGATGGGAGAATCCTCCTGGCGGCCTCGCGCCGAGGTCGGGAGCAACTGGCAGGCAGACCATGACCGGTGACTCGCTACCGCAGCCGGCCGAGACGGCTCGGCAACTCGACATTCCTCACGTGGACGGCCGCATCCCATTCCGTGGCTTCTCGACCTGGTATCGGATCTACGGTGGCCCTGAGGAGGCCGGCAAACTGCCTCTGGTGTGCCTGCATGGCGGTCCGGGCGGGAGCCACGACTCGATCTCATCGCTTAAGGCCCTGGCCACGACCGGCAGGCGGGTCATCTTCTACGACCAGCTGGGCAGCGGCCGCTCCGAGATCCCCGAGCCCCACCCCGACTGGTGGACCGTTGACCTGTTCGTCGAGGAGGTGGCCAACGTTCGGCGTGCGCTCGACCTGGACCGAATCCACTTGCTCGGCTACTCCTGGGGCGGGTCTCTCGCCATGGCCTACCTGCTGACCAAGCCGCAGGGAGTTGCAAGTCTGATCGTCTCCGGCGGTCCCGCTAGCTTCATCCAGTTCACGGCTGAGTCCTACCGGCTGCTCGACCTGATGCCTCCCGAGTTCGGGGCGACAGTTCGCAGGCACGAGGCCGAGGGTACCTGTGACCACCCGGACTACTTAGCCGCGACCAACGCCTTCTGCGAGCGCTACGTTCTGCCGCGACACCCGCAGCCCGCCTCTGTCGAAGAGCAGGTGAAGGGCACGAACCCCGAGGTTTACCTCGCGATGAACGGTCCCAAGGAATTCGAGATGCTCGGCAATCTTCGGGACTGGGACATCCGCGACCGCCTGGGCGAGATCGACGTCCCAACGCTGGTGACCACGGGCCGCTTCGACATCGTGACCGACCAGGTCGCCGGGACAGTTCACAGGGGCATTCGTGGGTCGGAATGGGTTCTCTTCGAGGACAGCGCTCACATGGCGCTTGTCGACGAACCCGAACGCTATCGCGCCGTGATCGCTCAGTTCCTCGCCCGAAACGAGATTCCACCCCTGGGCATCCTTGGGGAGATCGGATGGGAGGCGGCCAAGGTCGCGGTCATCCGTGCGGCGGTTGAGCTCCGGATCATTCCGATCGTAGGCGCGGGGCACCGCCACGCCGAGGACGTAGCCAAGATCGCCGGCTGCTCGCTGGCCGGCATCCGCGTGCTGCTGGATGCGCTGTGCCACCTTGGGGTTTTGTGCTGGGCCGACGGCGGCTTTCGCCTGAGTGCCATCTCTCGTGAGTATCTCGACCCGGAGGGGCCAGTTGACTACGGCGAGGCGCTGCTCGCTACGGACATCAGGGCCTTCGACCGGTTCACTGAGCACGTGCGAACGGGTCACGTCGATGCCGACGTCTCGAACCCCGGTGCGGCCTCGATCTGGGCTGCGGTTGCGCGTGCGGACCTCGCGCGATGGGCAGATTCGGCACGCGCGTTCCGAGAGCGCTGGGCAAGCCTCGGTGTCACTCCCTCATCCATGCCTGGTGTTCGCGTGCTCGACGCCGGATGTGGCGCGGCCGTTGCCAGCCTGACCATCGCGCTCGATGACCCAACCGCGTCGATCACATGTCTCGACCGCGAGGTGGTCGTTGACGTCGCACGGCGCACGGCGGAATCGATGGACGTCACCCCACAAGCCTCGTTTGTCCCGGGCGATGTCTCGACGCTCGGCGCGCTCGATGGGCCATTCGACCTCGTCTACTTTGGCGACGTCTTCCACTTTCTCGATCCCGGCACCATCGGTCGCGTCCTCTCCGAAACTCGACGTCTGCTCGCCGACGGCGGCCGCGTGGTGCTGCACGAGCCGATGCGCTCGCCGGGCGACTTCACCGACGGATACCCATATCTCGGTGCCGTGTGGCTGTTCAACGCCGCGTCGAGGGGTGGGATCTACACGTACGACCAGCTCGCCTCGATGCTTGGCGAGGCGGGCTTCGTCTCACCCGAGAGACTCCGAGACACCCAATGGGTCCACGCCCGCAACGCATCGTCGGTGACTTGACCCACCGGGCGCGGAAGTCCGGGGAGTCGCGCGGCCGGTAGACACCATCGGCGCGTCACTACGCAGCCGCCTGCCAGCCGGCTGTGGATGCTCCGCCTGCTCCGCCCGGGCCGCCGTGTGCGCATACGCGCCGATGCGTGACATTGGCGCACGCCATCCTGTCAGGTCGCAGCACCTGGTGCGACACTTGCTGCCTATTCAGCGGGCTGGTGGAGACGCGGCGGCGCGAACGTCACGTCGAGATCCTTGGCCAGTCGTCACTCGCCATGGCAGACGGACATCAGGGGATACCTGGCATGCGGCGCTTCCGGCTATTCGAGTTCATCGATCTGCCTTGGTATCCGCCGGTCTTTCGCGGCATACAGACGGACTACCTGCAGTTTGTCGCCACTCGCGGCTCGGGTCAGGCGGGCCTGGTGCCGTTGCTGATCGAGGCCATGCAGCACACCGGAACGACCGAGATCGTCGATCTCTGCTCCGGTGGCGCTGGTCCCTGGAAGCTCCTGCAGCGGCAGCTCGCGGACGCTGGATGGCCCGTCGGCATCATGCTGACTGACAAGTACCCCCATCCGGCGGCGCTGCGCCAGTGGGCGGCGACATCGCAGCCGAGCGTCGGGTACGTCCCGGAGCCGGTGGACGCACTGGATGTGCCGCCATCGCTGAAGGGCATGCGAACTCTCTTTGAGAGCTTTCACCATTTCGCACCTTCGGATGCGGAATCGATCCTGCGCGATGCGTTCGAGAAGCGCGTTGCAATCGGCGTCTTCGATGTTCGGGTGCCGCGCCGCTGGGCGCCCATCCCGATGGTCCTGGCGCCCTTCAGCACGGTGCTTGGGTACCTGTTCATGACGCCCTTCATCACCCCACGGTCGTGGTCCCGCCTCCTGTGGACCTACCTGATCCCCGTGGTGCCACTCGCGACTTGCTGGGACGGGGTCGTCTCGCTCCTGCGGGTCTATTCGCCGCCGGAGCTGGAGGCCATGACCGTGCCGCTGAGGGCGTCCGACTATACCTGGGACATCGGCACGGCCTGCACGGGCACGCCCATCTTCGAGTACGTCTACCTGGTGGGCTACCCCATTTGATCGCCTCCTGATCGCCTCACGAGGCTTGTCGGTCAATGGGCCTGGGCACGGGATCTGCCAAAGTCGGCGCAACGCTGCCGCCCAGCGAGGCAGGCTTGGACGCGCGGCCCACGCCCTGGCCGCCGGGACGGTCCGTCGTCACCGTTGCTGGCCCACCTGCCGCTGCTGACATTGACGCTCGCCCACCAAGGCGGGCGCTCCACGACGTAGTGGGCTCCACCGGCGCCAAGCGCGGCAGCAAGGTGCGCTGAGATGCCCAGATTAGGGCTGGGTGGACCGCGAGTTGGTACTTCGCTCGGCACTCCTAGGTGGGCTGGGCGCTGGGCTCGGGTGGAGAGGGCACGGCCGAGGGCGGGACGGTCACCGGTGGGTGGCGATGAAGAGTGTCGATGACGATCGTGATAGGACCGGGAAGGGCGATGAAACCATCGCCCTGGACCTCGAGCGAGAAATCCCCCATCGTGAACTGGAAGTCCGAGATCCGAGGCCCGAACATGAGATCGGCAATCCCACCGTTTGCCTTGGCCGCGGTCAGGATGGCTGTGTTGGGTTTCAGATGGACTGAGAACGAACCGTCCGAGGCGGACACGACGGCATCCAGGGGCACCAGCAGGCAACCCGCCTGGCATGCGGTCGCGTACTGAGCAGGATAGAGGTCCACGTAGAGCACAACTCCCGCCACCGCCCGTCCCTCGCTGTCGACAACGTGTCCTGTGGCGACCAGTTGGGAATTGGGGTCATCGGTTGGATACTGCGGCGGGATTGAAGGGTAGACACCGGGCGCGCCTGCCGGCATCCCTCCGGGCTGACGCGCCAGGAGAAGCGGCGCGATCAGCGCGACCAACGCCAGCATGGCGACGCCGGCCACCAGGAGCGCACCGTTTCGCCTGAGCCGGGTCCAGATTTGCACCTGATCGGAGGTGCTCTGCTTCGCTGAGTAGGGCACCTCAGCTATCAGCCATCGCAGCCGTTCCGGCACGCCGGCGGGCGAGTCCTCGAGCAGGATCACTCGTATCTGTCGCTCCATCAGCTCGTATCGATCGGAGCTCATCGCTCTGGCCCTCCCGTTCGTTCGGCGGCGTCCCAGGCTGCGCGCAACTGGCGCAGGGCATAGTGGAGGCGCGACTTCACTGTGCCCTCCCGTTGTCCTGTTCTGGTCGCGATTGCGGGCACCGTCAAGTCCTCGACATAGCGCAGGACGACCACTGCACGATGGTCGGAGTCCAGGGCGGCGAGCGCCCGCCGCAGTCCGTCGCGCTCCCCGGCCAGGTGGCCAGGTTCGTCCGGGGCCGCCGGATCGATCCCCAGCAGATGGACGGAGCCAGGAAGGCGGCGCCGGGCCAGATCCCGACAGCAACTCACGACGATGCGGTCGAACCAGGCGTCGAACGCGGCATGATCGCGCAGATCGTCCCAACGCTGCCACGCCCGAACGGCCGCGTCATGAACCGCGTCCTCGGCCTCCGATTGGTCTCGAAGCAGGATGGAAGCGAGGCGATAGGCTCGCTCAAGTCGAGCCTGCGTCAGCCGCTGGAAGGCAGCCTCGCGCTCGGTTTCCGACTGCGCCGAAGGCCGAGGTCTCATTCGAGCAACTTCACTCGTCTTTCCGATCACGCAACAAGATGCGCCCAGGTCGCCCAATCGTTCAATCCTGGATCCGCCGCCGCCGATCATCGGGAGTGACCGGTCGGACCTGCGGCAGGGGGCACAGTGGGACTACTCGGGCGCGACCCCTCGTGGAGCAGCGGCGACGACAGAACCCGCACCCACCAGCGGGACGTCCCACCAGCGTGATGGGATTTGCCATCGTCCCGGCCGCTCTGCCCAGCGTTGCCGGATGCGCCCCGCCGGCCTGGGTCGAATCCCGCCATCGCGGACCGGTCGCGGAGCGGGCGTGCCCGACGAATCCCAAGCCCAGGGGCCTCAGAATCGTTCGCGTAGCCCGTCCTGGTTGTTGGTTCTCCTAACCCTCTCCGCGAGGCGCGATCCCAAGTTCGTCGCTGTCGAGCCAGATCGTGAACGGGCCGTCATTCACGAGGTCCACTTCCATGTCCGCCCCGAACCGTCCCTGCCGGACCGGGACGTGGAGTGACGCGAGGATCTCGCAGAAGACCTCGTACAGCCGCTCGCCGACGATGGGCCCCGCCGCGCCGATGAACGAGGGGCGCCGGCCGCGTCGGGCGTCCGCGTAGAGGGTGAACTGGCTGACGACGAGCGCCGAGCCGCCGACTTCGCCGATCGAGAGGTTGGTCAGCCCCTCAGCGTCGGCGAAGATGCGCAGCCCGGCGACCTTGGCCGCCATCGCGGACGCCACCCACTCGTCATCGTTCGGGGCGACACCGAGCAGGATCGCGAGCCCGCCCCCGATCGCCCCGATCACCTCGCCCTCGACGCGGACCTCCGCCCTGGACACTCGCTGGAGCAGCGCCCTCATCTCGACCTCCCGCTCAGCGGCTCAGCAGGCCGACGGCCGCGCGCCACAGGCCGCCGAGGATCCCGAACCACGGCAGCACGTACAGCGTGCTGGTCGTGCCGCCTAACCAGCCGTGGGCGTTCATGACGTAGGCGACCACTCCGCCCCCGACGGCCACGATCAGGCCCTGCGCCACGAGCGTCCAGCGGACCCGACGCCCGGTCCGCCGCAGCGCCCCGATGTCGCCTTCATCCTCCGCCTCGACCCCGGCCTCGATCTCCTCGTCGGCGACCTTCTCCAT
>Ga0182021_10009361_pt1 | contig 11614 bp, 14 predicted proteins | sample 612E3MmetaG_FD_120493 | JGI IMG/M metagenome (GOLD analysis project Ga0182021, IMG submission 120493) | Permafrost microbial communities from Stordalen Mire, Sweden - 612E3M metaG (Illumina Assembly) | ecosystem: Environmental > Terrestrial > Soil > Wetlands > Permafrost | place: Sweden...
ACGTCGTTTTTGGGGCGCCTTTAGACATAACTGAGCAAGTGAGACGAAAAGTGGAAGACTTACATGGAAAATTCGAAACAGACCCAAAACTCAAGTGACTTGCCTAAAGTTGTAGTGTTAAGATGGGGTCATAGGCCGCAGAGGGACGTTCGACTAACAACTCACGTCGCCTTAACTGCTAGAGCTCTTTGCGCTTCAGGATTTATCCTTTCAGATGTGGAAGACTCCAGTATAGAGCAAACGGTAAAGAAGATCACTGCTCGTTGGGGCGGAGATTTTCAGTTTGAGATGGGAACTTCTTGGAAAAAAGTTGTTAGAAACTGGAAAGCAGATGGTGGAGCTATTATTCATTTGACTGCTTATGGCGAAAACATTCAAACAAGTGATGTTTTAAGCAGAATTAAAAGTTTAAAGAAGGATATTCTTGTGGTTGTTGGCAGTCAGAAGGTTCCAGGCGAATTCTATTCAAGCGATGTATCTGACTTTAATGTGTCTGTTGGGAATCAGCCTCATTCAGAATGTTCAGCGCTTGCAATATTTTTAGACCGATTATTTGAGGGTAAAGAGTTAGCTAGAGATTTTGAGAAAGCAAAAATTAAGATTGTTCCAAAAGAAAGAGGCAAGGAAATTACAAGTGATGAAGAATTTGGGTAATTTTGCAACAAGAGTTTTATTACACCATGCTCCAATAATAAGGGTATATTAAAAGGAATATTAGATTATGTTATCAACAATTGATGATGCTACCTTATTGAAAGTTGCTTTGGCGCTAGGCGACCAAGAAGCCGTAATTCTAATCGAGCACCTCAAAGGTGTAGATGAAATAACTGATGACGAGATTGCCAATAAAACCGGCATTCGCCTCAATACCGTTCGCAAAATTCTCTACAAACTTTATGATCATTCCCTCGTAAGTCTCAGAAGGACGCGTGATCCAAAAACTGGATGGTTTATTTTTCATTGGAAACTACAACCAGATCAGCTTGAAGGATTTATTTTAAGCCAAAAACGCCGAGTTTTAGAAAAACTTAATGTTCGTTTGGAATATGAAAAGAACCATGACTTCTATTATTGTGGTAGTACAGAATGCAAACGTGTTCCGTTTGAAGAGGCTGTTGAACTAGTTTTCCACTGTTCCACCTGTAGCAAACCTCTTGAGCATTTTGCAAACGAAAAAATGATAGATAAACTATCTGAGAAAGTCGATACATTGAGGAAAGAACTCGGTGAGTAATAAGCTTCCTACAAGGGAGCAAGCAATCGCACTTCTCCGCGAAAACCATTGTTCACCAAACGTTATTAGTCACGCTGAAGCAGTTGCCGAATTGGCATTAGACATCGCAGACAAACTAGCAAAAAATGACCTGAAAATAAACCGTGACCTTGTTGAAGTAGGTGCTCTTCTACATGATCTTGGGCGCTCAAAAACACATGGGGTTGACCATGGGGTTGTCGGTGCTAAGTTAGCTGAATCAGCAGGGTTGCCTGAACCAGTGGTTAGGATAATTAAGAGCCATGTGGGCGGCGGAATAACAGCTCAAGAAGCAGAAGCGTTTGGTTGGCCAAAAGACATTTACATGCCAATCACGATAGAGGAGAAAATTGTTTCATACGCAGATAAACTAATTGACAAGTCAAAACGCGTTCCTATTGACGTAGAGATTAGAAAGCTTCAACTGGACAATAAGACTGAGGCAGCAGAAAGAGTTAGAAAGCTTCATGAAGAAATAATAACTTTGATGGACAAACCAAAATGACAGACTTAACATTGCTTATTAAAACTTCAAGTTCACGTCAACTGAAACAAATAGATGACCTCTTAAAATCAGAGTTTGAGAACTTAGACGTTGACGTAAAAGTGTTGGATTCCCCCCACAAATGGGTACGTATTTCGATTTCAGGGGAAGACGAAGTTATAGCTACAAGTTACATCAATAAGAAAATAGGCACCTGCCCCATAAGCATAAAAAAAATAATCAATTTTTCTATTCTAAAAGGTTACATCTCCAAAGTTGATACTACTAACCAAGCATTAACTGTAGACATTGGAGTTTTTGAACCAAAAATAATTCAAGCCACTATCCCATTGGCATATTTGCAAGCCCAACTTGCCGACGGCCAAAAAGTTACTTTGCAAAAAATTGTTGAGAACTATGGTTTAAACGAAAATCTACCTCTAATCATCAAGGTGGTTCAGGTAAATGATTCGGAAGAGTTCGTGTTGCAAGCTGAATTGTCGCCTGAGCAAGTTGAAAAAATCAATTTATGGCGTCAATCGCTTTTGGATAGGTTAATTATTTTAGGGGCATCACTTGGCGAGATTGAGACAGTGTTGGAACGAACCAGATTAAACAGGGACATTATAAGTGTTGAAGAGTTAGGTATGTTCGAGCATGCTTTAACCTGTAAACTTGGAACCGATGCCGCTGGTTTGGTTTCTCAGGTTGGCAGGTACATGCGGAATTCGAGATTCATCGTTTTTAACCCTAAAAAACAGGTAAATAGCATCGGTAAGTTGGCATTATCCTTATAAATTGTTTTCATTATTAGATACGATAATTGTTATCCGAATAGAGATAACGAGAGAGGGGGAGAAGTTTACGGAACAACCAGTTGATGATCGAGATAGGCGCGATAGAAAATATAGGATAGATATAGGCGCTTATGGCAGTATAGGCATTGAAGCACCGACAAAGGAAGAGTGCTTGGAACTTTTTAAGGAAGTCACCAGAACCAAGCGTGACCAAAAAATAGATGAAGCGATAAGATAAAACTTCAGCACATGCATTTTTTTATTGTAATCTATAGTACATCATGTTCTTCTTTGCAATGCGCTTCATAATCTTCTTTGCTATCATATACCGCTTGATCTAGAGGACACTTGTACTTCTTGTCTTTAGTCATTTCAGGCTTAGGAACAGTAATGTTATCTTTTTTTGAACGCTCTTCGTACAAAACAATCACCTCCAATCAAAACCGAACTCTAAAACAATAGCTATTAACGGTAATAACTATTAAAATTATGTGATTGCATCTACCCACCAATAGATTGCTTGGCCAAAAGAGTTAGCCAGGACATTATTATTTGATAGACAAGACTTTTTGTAATGCATCTTCAAGTTGGGAAAAATCCTTCAGAACCATGTCAGAATGCGCTATAATCCATGGGCTTAAGCATTCGATTTCCGACACTATGATGATTTTTTTGCCTTTGCGCTTAGCGTGAAATAACTCCATGCAAGCTCCAGCCGACAGAATAGGTAAATAAACAACCATTATGTCGCATGACTCAGCGTCATCCAGGTCTCTTTGGATAAAGTCAAAGGTCGGAACTTTATCCCACCAACATTTCTCATCTCCATTGTAGAGAACTTTTTCACGCTTCCAAGGGTCAATCACATCCAACCCTTGTCGTAGAAGAATTTCGGTGATTTCTTGGCGATACCCTTGATTGGTTTCCATGCCCAGAATAGGACCAGCAATGAACACTTTCTTTTTCATTTTCCACTATCAACCAGAGATAGACAACTCACGGTTTTCTTAAACTTTCTCATCGTTTCTTTGGATCTGTTTTGGTTTGGGATTTCAGCTTTAATCTTGAAAACCCTAACATTTTAGGGGCAACAGATATTCGTAATAAATGACTTATAAGATACTGTTAGAATAAAATAGGTAGATAATTATGAAGAAATTTTATGCCCTATCAACTTTGGCAATTCTATGTCTCTCAGTCGTTTCAATTTATGCTTTGACAGTTAATGCTCAACAAGAAAGCTCTTGGCCCATGTTCCATAATGATGCAGCACATACAGGTTACTCAACTGGCGCAGGACCTACCACAAACCAGACTCTTTGGGTCTTCCAAACTTCGGGCGAAATCTGGTCTTCTCCAGCCGTTGCCAATGGAATCGTCTATATTGCTTCAAGCCCCGGTCTTTCAAACCATGAATTCTCATCAAACAACAACATTTACGCGATAAATGCGACAACAGGCGCAAAAATCTGGAGCATACCCAGTTCTGTCGAAATATTTAGTTCCCCTGCTGTAGCAAACGGTTTAGTTTACATAGGATCTGACGACCACAACATTTACGCATTAAACGCCACCACCGGCGCTCAAGTCTGGAACTGCACTACAGGTGGTGACGTTCAATCTAATCCAACAATTTCAGGAAACATCGTTTACGTTGGTTCAAGCGACAATCACCTTTACGCCTTAGACGCAATCAGTGGAATGCCGATATGGAACTTTACAACAGGCGGCAGCGTCATCTCTTCTGCAGCTGTATCAAATGGGGTAGTTTACTTTGGCTCATATGATCATACGCTTTATGCTCTTGATGCTCTGACAGGCGCTAAAAAATGGAATTACACCACAGGTAGCGTTGTCGAATCCTCTCCAGTTGTGGCTGATGGCAACGTCTACTTTGGCAGCTTTGACAACCAAACTTACGCATTAAACGCTAACACTGGCATATTAGTCTGGAAAGTTCTGGTCGGCTACGACCAATGCATTCAGTCTTCCCCAGCTTTTGCAAACGGTGTAATTTACACTGGTGGTGCGTTCGACTATAACGTCCACGCTTTAGATGCCACAACTGGCGCATCAAAATGGACCTACACAACTAATGCAGGTATAGAGATGGCCCCAGCAGTGGCAAGCAATGCAGTTTATGTGACTACAGCTTTAGGTAATGCAATATATGCTCTCAATTCTCAAACAGGCGCGTTGATATGGAGTTTCCAAACTGGCGGTAACACTTATTCGTCTCCTGCAGTAGCTAACGGTGTCGTATACTTTGGTTCATATGACGGCAATGTTTATGCAATCGGTCAAAAGGCTAGCTCAACTAGTACTTCAAGCATTAGCGGCTTACCTTACTATGTTTACTACGTGATTATCATAGCTGTGTTAGTTGTGATAATCGCTGTGGCTGTTGTTGTGCTCAGAAGACGGCGCTAATTCCCAATTTTCTTTTTTTTTATTTTGATATTAACTGGACATTTTGTTGGGATTTTGAAAAATTAGTAATCTCGAAATCATCGTTTGATTGTTTTTCACTGATAAAAACTTGAAATGGCATTAGTCTAAATGTTGCATTTTGAAGAATGTGTTGTAGTTGTATCATTACAGTCACATTTGTATTTATCTCAAGACTCAATATATTGTATATTAGTGAATGATAAACGAAATGTTTGAAATGCCGCGTAAAAACCAAAAGAGAAAACAAGCAAACTGTCGGTTCATTTCTGCATTCCAAATATTCAAAAAGAGCAATAGCAAAGTCTTGTCAGCAACATTATGCCTACTAACAATAGTCGTTCTCGCAACAATCACAGGAGGTTTCGGGTCGTTCAAAAGTTTCGTTCGAGCAGATTATGTAAAGGGCACCGGAGTAGGGATTTACTGGGACCAAGAATGCATAAACACAACTTTGGCGTTTGAATTTGGACAAATAAACCCCGGATCGAACAAAACTCTAACGATTTATATCAGAAACGAATGCAGTTACCCTGTCATATTAACATTGGAAACGTCAAATTGGAATCCATCAGCCTCAGCAGATTACATATCCTTACATTGGAATTATTCCAGTCAAGTCCTAAATGTAAACAAAGTTATTCCCATAGAAATAACCCTGACAGTCAATGCCTCAATATACGGAATTTCAAACTTTAATTTCAACACAAACATATTTACAAGCCAGCACTAGACGACAAGTCAAAACTAAAAATGCGTCCTTTTCCAACTTTTAGAAAAGATCAATCTAAACTATTCATAAATTTAATACAAATTGTCTATTGCAGCCGCATTAACGATTCTTTAAAATAGAGGTATAAACAAAATAAATTTAGGAGTTGTCTTTTTGAGCCTTTATTCTCTTGAAGGTACTTTGAAGCCTATTGCCCCTTTTGATTTCTCCAAATCTCTCGAATTTCTTTCTGATTTTAGTCCAATGCAAAATGAACAAGAAGTAAAAAGCGGCACTTTCACCAAAGCAGTCCAAGTTAAAGACAAAACAGTTGCATTTGAGGTAGTCGATTGTGGAACCCTTGAAGACCCGAAATTAAGATATACGGCATATTCAGAAGAAAAATTCACAGACGAAGTAAACAAGTTAGTTGCTGATCGAATAAGCTTCTTTCTCAGCCTTCAAGACAACCTGAAAGAGTTTTACGAAATAGCCCAAAAAGACAAAAGCATACAACCAGCAATCAAACAGTTTTATGGCCACAAACAAGTAAAATTCTTATCGCCCTTTGAAATCGCATGCTGGGCAATTCTAGCCCAAAGAATACCCATGAAAGTAGCTCACAAAATGAAAGAAAACATTGTCAAAAAAGTGGGCGGTCAAATTAAAGTGAAAGGTGTCGAGTATCATGCATTTCCTGAACCGTCTGATCTGGTAGCTGCATCCGGCGAGTTGCCTCAGTTGGTGCCAAATTTGAGAAAGGCAGATTACCTAACGAATGTGGCAGAAGCGTTCAGCAAGGTTGATGAGCAATGGCTTAGAGAAGCGCCCTATGATGAGGTTCATGAGTGGTTAACCAATATCAGAGGGATTGGAGATTGGTCAGCCAACTTTGTAATGATAAGAGGATTGGGAAGAATGGAGGAACTGTCAAACATAGAACCACAGCTTGCTTTAGATGTCGCCAGAATTTATGCCGGAAAAGATGAACCAATAAAAAATGAAGACGTATGCCAGATAGCTGAGAAATACGGTAAATGGAAAGGATACTGGGCCTATTACCTCAGAATATACGCAGAATTCGCGTATGTCTTTGAAAAAGGTAAAGCGCATTTAATGGAATGAATTGATTTAAAAAGCAAGATTAATCTGACCTACAAACTGTTTCGGTCATCTGACTCTAAAAACTTCCTCGCGATTAACTCGCGCTAAATTGCTCTTCATCTATAGAAATTAATTAGATACAGACTGCTTCTCAAAACCTAAAAAAATCATAAACTATTCTGACTTGAACCTCTGTGGAAGTGGGCCGAGCCGGAGTTGAACCGGCGACCTTTGGCGTGTAAAGCCAACGTCCTAACCAGGCTAGACGATCGGCCCGCATCTTTTGCTATTCTTCAGCTTGATTTAAGCTGTTTGGATTTATGAATTGCACTCGGTTAATATTAGAATTTTGTTTCCAGTGATTGCTTCAATTTGCCTTAAAAAACTAATTGGATGAGGAAAAATAGGTGGAGCTGAAGCTAGAGTTTAATTTATATATCAAATCATCCCTTTTTTTGTAGGGATTGATTTTGGCTTCTCAAAAACTTTTAGAATTCTTAAACAAAGCCATTGGAAGTGAACTTCAAGTTAGCATTCAATATATGTGGCAGCATGTGCAAGTCACAGGATTGGACGGCGTTACGGTGGACGATATTTTTCGTAGGATAGCTATCGCCGAAATGAAGCATGCTGAACGTCTTGCGGAACGCCTTGATTACCTCAACGGTGTACCTTCAACACAGCCTGACCCGATTTTCGTGATGGGTAGCCTTATAGAAATGCTTGAGCAAGACGAGCAAGATGAAGAAAGAGCCATCAGCCTCTACAAGCAGGCAATTCAGGTTGCGGCAATGGAGGGCGACTACACAACCAGGCGCCTGTTAGAAGAAATTTTAGCTGAAGAAGAAACTCACATTAACACTTTCGGCAAACTTCTCGTCGGCATGACTGAACCATTTACTCAACCAGGAATATCCAAAATCGAATAGACATTTGCCTACTTACTGTCAAAAATAATGGTTTGAGATAGCTGGCAGCCTACTCTGCAATTAATTTTAGTTTTTTCTCAAAGGATAAAGTATATTTGAACTTTTCATTGTTACCACAATTCCAGATTCAAGGCGTGGCTTTGAGTGTTCGCCCATGTACAACAATACACATATATCAGTTGGCGGAGAAGGCTCTTCTTTAAGTGGTGCCACGTTTGCCCGTATCTTTAAGATGCCCAGTTTGTGGAATCCAGATCGATTCAGAGAACCTGGCAACAAGCGTTGAAGTGACCTCCGATAGTTTCGGTGGCAAAAAATATTGTTTTTGTAGCGAAAACTGCCGACGGCATTTCCATGAAGATCCTCGAATCGCTTACTTTTCGATGGAAATAGGCGTAATCAGCAAAATGCCAACTTACAGCGGTGGCTTAGGTGTCTTGGCGGGTGACATTGTAAAATCCAGTGCAGATCTTCGGCTCCAAATGGTTGCCATCACACTTGTAAGTCGGAAAGGCTACTTTATGCAAAAAATAACAGAGCAAGGCGAACAACTTGAGTTAATTGAAGAGTGGGATCCAGCTAAAACGTTGACCCGCATGCCTAACACAGTTATAGTAACCATTGAAGGACGCCCAGTTAAAGTGCAAGCTTGGCTCTATGAGTACCAGAGCCTCACGGGCGGAATGGTGCCAATACTCTTTCTTGACACAGATGTTGAAGGCAACACTGATGAAGACAGAAGAATCACAGATTTCTTATACGGTGGCGACAAAACCTATAGACTGAAACAAGAAATCGTTCTGGGTATAGGCGGCACCAAAATCCTGAAAAGCCTTCCCTTCAAAATCAGAAAGTACCACATGAATGAAGGCCACTCAAGTCTTCTAACACTTGAACTGCTGAAAGAAAACGGAATGGACGCAGAAAAAGTCAAAAACCTCTGCGTCTTCACTACACACAGCCCCGTAGAAGCCGCGTTCGATCAGTTTCCATATGAACTTGTCCAACAAGTTCTAGACAACATTTACTCGTTAGCTGACATGAAATTATACGCGGGAACAGAAAACCTAAACATGGCCTATCTAGCTCTAAACTTAAGCAAATACATAAACGGCGTTTCTCTAGCGCATGTGGATTATTCAAGGAAACTCTTTCCAGGTCGCTACATCCGTGCCGTCACAAATGGGGTTCATTCTTTCACTTGGACAAGCCTGCATTTCAGACAGCTTTTTGACAAATATATCCCTGGCTGGACAAACGAACCTATACTTTTGGCAAAAGCAAGTGAAATTCCCAATCGAGAAGTCTGGGATGCTCACACTAAAGCAAAAACGGACTTACTGACATTTGTGGAAAAAGCAAACGGAGTAACACTGGATCCGCAAGCTCTAACAATAGGCTTTGCTAGACGAGCCACAGGATACAAACGTGCAACCCTAATCTTTTCTGACCTGCACAGGTTAGCCGACATTAATCGAAAAGCAAAAATCCAAATGATATTCGCTGGAAAAGCCCACCCAAGAGACACAGACGGCAAATCCCTCATAAAACAGATCCATGATTATGCAAATAAACTGAAAGACCAAATCAGCATCGTTTACCTGGAAAACTACAACATGGATATCGCCGCCAAACTTACTTCAGGTGTAGATGTTTGGCTTAATACTCCTCTGCCTCCTTTGGAAGCTTCAGGAACTAGTGGAATGAAAGCCGCCCATAATGGCGTCATTAACTTTAGTGTACTAGATGGTTGGTGGATGGAAGGTTGCATCGAAGGCGTTACTGGCTGGGCCATAGGTCCTCATCCAACAACGCTATTAACGGAAGGCCAAAGAAGGGAAGCAGAAATCCAAGACCTATACAGCAAACTCGAATACCTAATCGCTCCAACATTCTACAGCCAAAAAGACGCTTGGATAACTCTAATGAAAAACTCCATAGCAAAAATAGCCTACTACTTCCAGACACAATGGGTCGTGCGAAGATACATCACGGAAGCCTACCTTATCTAAAACCAGCGACAATCAGCCAATTTACCCCACAGACAAGACAATTCAATTTTTTCATAATAAAATGCTGGATTAGATTCTAAAGCTTCAGATACATGTAAATTTCATCCTTGTACTTGCCATTTCTCAATATTCCTTCGGGCAAATTGCCGTACTCTACAAAGCCAAATTTCTCATAGAGATTTTTTGCAATTTGATTGCTACTAAACAATGTCAAAATCAGGATTTTGTATTTCGTCTTAGCTCTGTTGATCAATTCGCTTAGAAGTGCACTTCCAATTCCCATCGATCTGTATCCGTCTCTTATGCATATTCCGACGTTGCCAATGTGCCTCTGCTCTTGTTGAGGCGTCTTGTTCCTCACGTCGCACATTCCAATTACTTTGCCATTAACTTCAGCTACCAGCGCGAATCCATCCCCATTTCTTGTTTTTTCAAGCGCTTCCTTGAACCATTTGCGTTCATCCTTGAGCGAAGGCTTTTTCTCAAAAAGCAAGATTCCAACAGCCCAGGGATTTTGTTTTACTTCATCATAAATATTGTAGTAGTTATCAATGACTTCTTCAAAGTCTTTTGGTTTGAATTCTCTAACTATAATGTTAGTTTTTCCATTTTTTTCAATGGGGTTCATAAATTTAATGTGTCAGAAAGAATATAACAGCTTTATACCTTGACGCCGAGAATAATTTAATAGAATTGATATCATACAACCCTTATCAACAAGAATTAACATTTAAGTTGGTGGAGAAGAATATGGAAAAATCAAAGGATGATCTCCTCGAATTTTTGAAAAATCAAATAGTTGTGGAAAAAGGAATTGTAGTCTCTCTTGAAAAAGCAGTTGTTGGCATGAAAAATCCTGCTGTTAAAGGAGTTTTAGTGGGTGTATCTTTGGATTCTGTGAAGCATGCTGAACTTTACAGTGCAGCCGTTACCCTGTTGACTAGTGCTTCTACGGCATTAACACAGGAGAATCTTGATGAACAAAGAGCACTTGTAGCAAAACACATTGAGATAGAATCTCAGCTAATTAAGATACTTGAAGCTAAGATTCCGAATATTGACGATAAGAAGGTTGTGTTTCTTTTAAAATCCATATTGGTTGATGAAATTAGACACCATGCTATGCTAAAGACAGTTTTGGAAATAATTGTTCACGCAGAAACCATCACGGAAGCAGACTGGTGGAAATTGCTCTGGGAAGACGTACCATTTCACGGAACACCTGGCGGCTGATTGGCAAAAAAGGAATGAATATTGGACGTCGTTCCCCCAGGTGACAGAATGCCCTGATTTGTTGGCAGTCCTGATCCTGGTTAACATTAACGTTTTTCTTTCATCTAAAGAATCATGCTGTCTGGTGCTCTAGAGTTTATTCTGTTACCTGAATGGCGCCTTGTGGACAGGAGGATTCGCATGTTCGGCATACTATGCAGTCGCTGACTCTGACAGGTACGGATTTGCCGTCTTTCATCTCGTAAACACAGACTGGGCAAACGTTTACGCAAGTTTCGCATCCATTGCACTTTTCACTAACTTTAATTTCGACCATGGGTCAAACCTTTATGGCCTTTCATTCAAGATTTGTAAGATAAAAGCGTTTAGCAATAGTCTGGTTCGTTTTCATAGTGGAGCTTAAAGATTTTAGAGTTAACATCTAAAAAATTCCGGCCTTTCCTACATCATTACCTGTTATAAATGCGTCTAAAGACGAACCTTCGTAACTACAAAGACGAGTCGGCTAGGTTTGAAATAGCTGAGTGTTTGCGTTTTTTCGTAGTTCTGTGTTCAAAGCTTATTTTTTCATTGGCTCATACATGAGTGTATGTTCGGGTTTATCGCAGGGATTCCCCGTCGATTGAAACATCTTTTTTCAAAG
>Ga0182021_10009362_pt1 | contig 11614 bp, 9 predicted proteins | sample 612E3MmetaG_FD_120493 | JGI IMG/M metagenome (GOLD analysis project Ga0182021, IMG submission 120493) | Permafrost microbial communities from Stordalen Mire, Sweden - 612E3M metaG (Illumina Assembly) | ecosystem: Environmental > Terrestrial > Soil > Wetlands > Permafrost | place: Sweden...
AAACTGGCCGAGGGACCTGCGCCAAAGGGCAGGAGGGTGATGCCGGTGCGCCAGCCGCTGCTGATGAGATTGCTCCCGCCTCCGGCCGAAAGGCGCACCCAGCTCAGCGGTCGAATCGCCAGCGAACCGATGATGCCGTCAGGCAGGCCCACGTCAGCCATCACGCCCAAGATGGGCAAGCGCTTGCGCGAAGCAGGCGCAACCGGCGCGGTGACCACCGGCGCGCTCTCGCTTTGTGCGGCCGCTTGGGAGTTGTCGCCTGCGCCCATCGTCTGGCCGGCCGCGAATCGCGGGAACCCGAAAAGCAGTGCGACGGTTGCGAGCGCAGTGGAGAGGTTTCGTCGAATGGCGGGTTTCATTTCGCGGCCCGGCCCCTCCCTTTGCAGGTCTCGTGCCGCGCGCCTGGCGACGTTGTTCGTGGGCAAGTCCGGCGGAATTCCGCCAGTAACCCAGAGTTGGCGCCCAGGCCAGCCCACGTGGTTTGCACTTGAAGTGCAACTGCCGATCCGGTCGCGTGCACTTGAAGTGCAACGCAGGATCAGCAGGTCAGCTCGGCGATGGCCGCAGCGCTGTGCGCGGCCAGGCAGCTCGGTGCCTCCGGGAATCGGAGAGCCGAGAAGCAAGGAACTGCTAGACTGACGCCATGGCTCTTCCTTTGACGAAGTCCCGGCCGGCTAGCTACGAGGACATCCTCAGCCTGCCGGAGAATGTTGTGGGCGAGATCATCGACGGCGAGCTGATCGTCTCGCCACGTCCGGCACCGCGGCATGCGCTGGCCAGCTCCTTTCTTGGAATCGGAATCGGCGGCCCGTTTGGCCAGGGTCGCGGCGGTCCCGGCGGCTGGACCATCCTCGACGAACCCGAACTTCACTTGGGTGCGCAGATCCTGGTGCCGGATTTGGCAGGCTGGCGCCGCGAACGCATGCCCGCGCTCCCCGACACGGCCTGGTTCGCCCTGGCCCCTGACTGGGCGTGCGAGGTGCTCTCGCCCGCGACCGCCATCGTGGACCGCACGCGCAAGCAAGACATTTATCGCGAGCACGGCGTGCCCTGGCTTTGGTTCGTCGACCCCACGGCGCGCACCATCGAGGTGCTGACCCGCGCCGAGCATGGCTGGATGGTGGCAGGCACCTTCGGCGGCATTGGCGAGGCTCATATTCCCCCCTTCGATGCAGTGGCCATCGACATCGGCGTCCTCTGGGATATCAGTCCGCCCCCAGCGCCGTGAAGGGTCGCACGGCCGCACCGCCCATCTTGCGATGGGTGGGCACGCGGCCGCTCAGCGTCGGGTCACTGGAGTTCGCGGACCTCGACGTCGTCGATGTACCAGCCGTCAGCCGTTGTGGGATCGCTGCTGGAATCCAGCATGAACCGAAGTTTGACCGCTGGCTGGCCGGCGTAGTTCGACAAGTCGATGGTCTCCTGAGCCCAATTGGTCAGGGTCCAAGCGCGTCGTCTCCAGAGGTATGTGCTCCAAGTCAGACCTTTGTTGGTCGACACGTAGATACTGGCCCAGGTGTTGTCCCCGCTGCTATGGTAGTTTCCAGTGTTCCAGAACGTCAAGACCGGCGCCTTTGCGTTCGTTAGATCCAGTGATCCAGCCAAGTCAACATTTGTCACCGCGTTGGCAGCGTAGTTTCCACCAGGGCTGTCAGTCAGAGAATGCGTGGGGCTGTATGCCTTCTCAGTTGTCAAACCCCAGTCGTAGCCGCTGACAGTCCACTTGTCGATCCCTGACTCGAAGTCATCGCAGAAGTAACGTGTCGTCGTCGCTGGCACGCCGCACCCGGTGACCGCCTTGCACGATCCGTTGGCGCAGATCTGGCCGGGCGCACAAGCAATCTCGCAGGTGCCGCAATGGGCTGCCATGGTCAAGGTGTCTACGCAGGTGCTGCCGCAAAGGGTGGTTCCAGTCGGACACCCTCCCACGTCTAGCGCATTCACATCAGGACCAGTGCTGGCCAGCTTGTCAGCCGCCAGGTCGGCGGCGGGCAGGTCCGGAAGGACGACCAGATCAGCGCCAGCTTCAGGCTTGCCTGTGGCGAGGTCCGCAGAGACGTCCGGCCCCGGACCAGCCGCGTCCGCGCCGCCGTTCTTGGTACCCGCGTCCGCAGGCGCGACCAGCAAATCTACGCCGCTGTCCTTGCTGGCCGCGTCCGGCGACCGGTTCGTGCCGGCGTCTGCGGCCGGGCCGGGGCCCCTCTGCGGGAGCTGGCCGTTTACGTCGAGATCGACCGGGTCAGCGCATACCCCGCTCACGCAGACTTGCCCGTGGGCGCAGTCCACGGCGAACTGACAGCCGTATCGGCAGCGGAGGTCGGACGCGCACACCAGCGCGCCGCCACAGGATGTTGCCGAGCAGTCAGCCTCGGCAGGCAACTGGCAGATCGACTCGCTGTCCGTCCTCACGCAACTCTGTCCGGAAGGGCAGTCCACCGTCGCGTGGCAGGTGTCGTGGCACTTGCCCATGGTGCATACCAGGGGCTGCTGGCAGTCGCTGTTGAGGATGCACGTGCCGCCCACTGCCACCTCCACGCCGCTGTCCGGGGCTAGCTGCGGAAGCTGACCGCTGGCGTTCAGTTCCGCCGGGTCAGCACAGATTCCGCTCACGCACAGTTGCTGCTCGGCGCAGTCCACGGCAGACAGACAGCCGGCTCGGCAGCGCAGATCGGATGCGCACACGAGGCTGCCACCGCAGGTAGTTTGCGAGCAGCTAACCTCGCCAGGCAACTGGCAGACGGTTCCTCTGTCCGTCTTTACGCAACTCTCGTTCGGGGGGCAGTCCGCGGTTCCGTGGCAGGCGTCGTGGCACTTGTTCATGCTGCACACCAGGGGGTTGTTGCAGTCGGTGTTGAGGAGGCAAGTGGCGCCCGGCTCGATCTTCTTTGCTGAACTACAGCCCACCACGAGACACGACGAAACCATCATCAAACCAAGAACGCGCAATGCTGACATTTCAATCCTCCATCGTGAAGAGCCAGCACCGTGACGGTATCACAGCGCAATCAGAAAGTCCCAAGCAGCCCGGCCACACAGCCCCGACTGACTCGCGCGTCCGCGCCGTCTGCGGTCGCGATCGGCGCAAGCCAAGGGCGAACCGAACCCAGCGTGCTCGCGCTCGGCCTGGGCGGCTCGTAGCGGATCCCTCGCCCCAAGACGTCGCCGATCATCGCCGCAAGGCCCCCACCCAGAAATGCGATCACACCGCCCCCGGCGGCCTTCTTGGCCGACCCAGAAGCAAGGCCGCTCGCTGCCAGAGCGACGCCACCAGCAGTCACTGTGCCCCCAATCACGATCCAGGTCCATGGAGCAACCATTGTGCGGCTCGGCTGATAGCCGGTCCGCAGGTACGCGTCCTGTCGTTTGTCGTATCCGAGTACGCGCAAGGCCAAACCACCCGTCAAGACGGCCGCGCCGCCTGCGCCAACCATGAACAGCGTGCGGACGCCCTTGGTATTCGACTCCGGACTCCTTAGTCCAGCCCCCATCCCCACGGAGACCGTCAGCAGCCCCAGATAGGCCGCGACGGTCCCCAGCCCAATCCAGCCGCTCCCCTCAGACGCCGGATCTTCCGGCGCTGCGGGCGCTGCGGGGATCGGCAATGGAGACTGCCCTGAGGTTGCAGCCGGCGATGAGTTTCCGACCAGAGCTTGCGCCAACGTGTTTCGCGGCACGGCCAGCAATATCACCAGCCCCAGAGCGAGCACGACGTGTTGGGTGCGTTTCGGTGGATGCCACGTGGCGTTCTGGGCCAAGCAGGTAGTAGTTTCACGTGATGCTGTCATGGAGATTCCTTTCTCTTGCAGTCGCAGACTGCGGTGGCCCTGTCCCGTCAGCGGCCGCCCGCACGCATCAGCAAAGCTCGTGCCGACGCAGCTCGCGCCAAGAAACCGGCGATTTCCGTCGAAATACCCCTGTCCGCTTCCCTGGAATTGCACTTCAAGTGCAACGGCTCGAAAGCGAATGCACATGAAGTGCAACAACGCCAATGCAAGCAATCGGCTGGCGATTTGTTACGGCAGCAGGCGCAAAGAGCGGTCAGCGCCCACCACACGGGTGGAACCAGCCGGCGGCGCCGAGATCGATCTGCTGCTGGTGTGGCACCACCACCCGGATGAGAAGTGAGGCAGGTCAAATCGAGGCTACCAACCGAACAGGGTTCCGCCGACGTCGGCCAGGGGGTAGCGGGCTTGGCCGGGGCCCCAGTCCAAAAATACGCTGGCCCCGTTGGCGGCGAGCACGCCCTGTCCGTCGGAAGTCCACGCCACGTTCCAAGCTTGCCACGCGGGATCGAGCGGCAACAGAGCGGCGGCGGGACCGTCGAAATCCACGACCCACCAGGCGGTCGAGGTGGCGACCAACAGGGCCTCGCGATCCGAGCCGCGAGCCGGCTGGTCGGTCGGATAGCCGATGCCGCTGTGGCCGCGCAGCTTGGGCACGGTCGCGGTGGGCACCTGGGGAGAGACTGTGGCTGAGAGGACGCCGTCGAGAGCAAGCCGCTCTGCCGTCGGGGTCAGACGGGTCAAGTCCACGTGCCACAGACCTTCGCCACGGCCGCCATTTTCCAGCGCAGTGAAGTACAGGTGGCGGCCCTTTGCCAGCACGTCGATGCCGGTGAGGTCGCCGGAGACCTGGTCGTACACCACGCGGTCCTCGCCCTGCAGGTTGAGCACGAGCTGAAAACGCTCGCTCCCGCCATCCAGCTGCAGCGAGCGGCTGAAGTAGTAGTCGGTCGCGTTGATGAAACCGAAGCGCTGCTGTCTGTCGCAGACGCTGGCGCCCGCCTCCCGCCGTGGCGGAATGGACGATGACTGGTTCAGCCCGTCCTCGACCACCAGGGTTCCCTGGCGGGCGGGGACCACGCTGCCATCGCCGGTCGGGCGCGCGGGCGTGGTCTGCCGAAAGCAGGCGCCATAGGCGACGGTCGACCCGCTGGGCGCGCCGGCGGGAAATTCCGCCGAGGTCCAGGTCACCCAGTGCATGTTTACCCCCGAATTGCCGTCGTACTCCGATTGCTGAGCCAGCCGACTGGGTTCCAGCACAAGGCCGAGCCGCGGAGCTGCGCCCGGCACGACCGCGAGGGCGGGCGCGGCGTCGCACGACTCGGTGGGCGGGTAACCTCGGTAGAGCGAGGCGGGCAAGCCCCACCAGAGGGCGCTTTCGCCGTCCGCCGACCAAGTGAGATCGAACTGACAAGGGCTGCCGTACCGGGGCAGCGCCGGTCCGAGGTACGTCAGCGAGTCCTGACCCCGGACCAGCCACAGCTCGCCCGCGCTGGGAGAGCCGAGGGTAACCAGCGCCCCGAAGCGGGACGCGAGAAAGCTGGCATTGTTGTCCGCCTCGCCCCGATTGTCTCCGGTCCCCGTGTAGCTGCCCAGCCGCTCTTGCGTCAGCTCAGGGGCATGGACCCGCACGAAGTCGACCTGGCCGCCGGGCCCGCCCGCGCTCAGCGCTGCGACCACCAGGATCTCGTCGCCGATCCAGCGCGGGTCGATCGCGTCGGCGCCAGCGACGATCAGCTCGCGAGGCACGAAGCCGTCCGCCGCACTGGCAACCCAGTGCCTGTCAGCGGTCTTCGTCCTGGTGGCGAATCCGAGGTGGCTGCCATCCAGCGACCAACGGATGCGGTCCACCACGACCTCGGCATCGTCGCGGGTCTGGGCTTCCAGGACCAGGGCGGGCGCAACGGAAGGCTGCCCGCGCCCCGCATAGGCGACCCACGCGAGTATGGTGGTGACAGGCCTGCTCGGGTTGTCGAAGCGGACGACGGACAGATCGGTTTGCGAGCCGACCGCAACCCAGCGCGGGCGCAGCGACAAGGTGGGGCCGACCTCGGCAGGGATCTCGGCGGGGACCTCGGCGGGGACCTCGCGCCCCGATGCCGATGCTCCGTCAAGCGGCCCTCCATCCCCCGTGGGCGGCCGCGCCGCCTTGCCTGCGTGATGGCAGCCGGTCGCTACCAGCGAGACCAGCAAGACCAGGCCAGCAGTCAGGCATCCCCTGCGCCCGCGGGATCGGCAGCTCCAGCTCGCCTCGACTGGGCTGTCCAGACACTCGGAGACCTGCTCAGGTCGCATGCACTGCCTCGAAGGACAGCCTACCGCCGATCCCCGACCGAGCATAGGGTCGACGACAGGGTTGCAATGCAGCCCCTGCGAAACATCGGCCAGGCGGAACCACAGCAGGCGCGCCGACGGGCGCAATTCCTCGTCGTAGATCGGGGCGTGGCCGCTTCCTCGCCCCAGCAGTGCCTGGGGCCAGGCCGACTAGCACGGCCGGCACGGGTGGCATCGCGGGACTGGACGGGGGCGGGGTGGGCGATGGTCCAAATACGACTGGCAGCGGCGGCAACACAACCGCGACATGCGCGTCGCGGAACGAGTCCTGTGCCAACTTGTATTCGGCTGCAGCTTCCCGCTGCCCTAGTCTTCATGCAGGCAGCGCTCGGAGATCTCGGCAGATCAGCCAAGACCAGGTGGGCCAGATCTCGGACGCAAAGGCCACTTTCCCGCCCAGGACCAGTTGCCCGACAGCGGCCTGACGACAGGGTGGCGAGGCACTGGGCTGACCGCAGCCAGGGATCTAGAACACCAGGGGAACCTGTTCGCGTTCGGGCAAGTTCGTGGCCATGGTCCATTCCCGAATCTCGCCGTGGGCCATTCGAAACATGAAAAGCGTCCCATTGGCCGAAGCCGCGACCATGTCCTTGAGCCAGGCGCGTTCTTGCACCAGGCGCGCTTCCAGCGCCGCATCGATCACGCGCTCCACCCTGCCCGTCAGCCGCAGCATGCGGCCATCGCCCGGGCCTTTGCCGGGATTGTAGAAGGCGATCTCCACGCGCGGGTTCTTGGCGATCTGATCGGCCAGGCTCTTGGTCGCCCCGGTGTGAAAGTAGAAACCGCTCGCGTCGGCGAACCACATCAACATGCCGCGCACATGCGGCTGATCATCCTGACTGGTGGCCACCCAGCAAGCCTGGTTCTGGTTGGCGAACGACAGGGTATCCTTCAAATTCAGAGTCGAGACAGCAGGCATGGCAAGAACCTCCAGCCGTGATACTGCCATCAACCGCCGCGTCTGTGTTTCCGAAAATCCGCCCCACCCTTGGTGAGGTCTTTCCCATGGTTGTGTGATGCTCTGGCAGTGCAGTATCATCGGTATCATGAAGACACTTGGGGCTGCGAGACTAGCGCTAATTGTGCTGACATCGGCTCTCGGGTGCGGTGGTTCAGGGCTTGGTCCGAAAAGAACGGCCCCTACGACCGATGCAGGATCCGACCGTACCGTCGAGCTCGATTCCCGCGGTGGTGCCGACCCTGGGGAATCCCGTGATGTCGGCTTTTCAGGAGGCCTCGGTGATGTCCCAAGTGCAGTCGGCTCAGGTGGCATCGGCGGCACAGGTGGCACAGGTGGCTCGGCTGGCATCGGCGGCCGGGGCGGCACAGGTGGCTCGGCTGGCATCGGCGGCCGGGGCGGCTCGGCTGGCTCAGGTGGATGTACAAGCATCTGCAATGTCGACTACCCATGTGGGTACTATGGAAATGACATTCCGAAATGCGTCTTGAACAAACCAAATTCCATTCTTGCCGCTCACGACGTCAGCTGCCAAGAGGTTTGTGGAACGCCGTGTTGCTCCGGCGGCGGATGCCGCAGAGTTGTCGAAGATTGCCCGGTCGGGGCAGCATGCGCATACCCGAGCGCAACGGCGACGACTCGTTCCGCCAGTCTCACCGCGAAGTGCGTCCCTGAGTCGCAAACCTGCGGAGGATCTCAGAACAAACCCTGTCCGGTTGGGCAATACTGTGAGCGTTTCGGTGTCCTTTGTCCGGACAGCCTCGGTTGCCCCAGTAACCCATCCTCCTGCGAGTATGCCAACGGCGGGGGATTGGGCACATGCTGGTTACTCCCCACCGCTGCGGAATGCAGCGCACTTACCGAGCCGGTATGCGGTTGTGATGGAGTGACCTACGCCAACGACTGTGTGCGCATGGCGACGAACGTGACATGGTCTCATGCAGGTTCGTGCCTGCAAGGCAGGGTCGACGCTGGGCGGGACGCAACGGGTATCAAGGACGTCCCCCCATCAAGTGACCAGGGGACAGACGCAAGCAGCGACCTCGACGACCTGGCGCCGCCCAAGCAGCTACGAACTCTCGAGAGGCGGCACTAGTGCCCATCGGGGGCCCATGCGACCCAACCCACCAAGTCCGACCATTCTTGCCTTTATGTTGATTTTGGTCGTGACCGTGAGTGCAAGCTGTCGGATAGATCCCCGGCGCCAGCGCTTGGCCACTTCAATTGGCCACCACGGTTGCGTTTGTGAAATCAATGGTTCCACTTCCGCCCATTGCCTCTACGAGGAGCTTGGCCTCAAACATCTTCCCCAGTGTCATGCCTAAACTGGCCCACTCCTTGAAGTGTTCGGAAATGGATATGTGTCCGCACTGGCGAGCAGATTGCCGGACACTGAAAAACTGCTGAAACGTTGCCGTGCCCTGAATGGAAGGTTGATTGGTTTGCGTGTGCGTATAGACGTCGTACGTACCCCCATCAACGGCAAATGTGCCCTTCTTGGTAGCATTTGAGCCTGGGTTCCAGCCTATCCATTCCTCGACGATGTAGAATTCCACGAGAGGGCTAACCGACCACCCATAGATTCCGACATATACATTCGAGTTGCTTATACCGGTCTTGGTGTACGCGTAGTCTGCTGAGACCGTTCCTAGTTGGGCGTATGTCTTGTCCGAGTTCCATGACAGGCCGGCACGGGTTAGCAGATCCCCGCCAGAAGCCATGCTCCATTGTGCCTTAAACGCGGCACCGACATTGTAGAACGTTCCGCAATTGGTCCCAGTGGTTGAATCCGAAAGCCACACTGAATACCCGACGCCGTCACTCAAGGTGCCAGTGGTCGACGAGCAGTACTTCGTCCCGCCAGTCAAGGGGGTACTCACCGCGCAAGCGCCTGTTGTGCCGCCCGTTGCGGCACCGCCGCTACCCGAGCCGCTCCCACCGGTGGCCTTGGTCCCGCCGGTGGCCGTGGTCCCACCGGTCGAAACGCCGGAGTTGCCGCCGCTACCCGAGCCGCTCCCACCGGTGGCCGTGGTCCCACCGGTGGCCGTGGTCCCACCTGTCGAAACGCCGGTGTTGCCGCCGCTACCCGAGCCGCTCCCACCGGCGGCCTTGGTTCCACCGGTCGAAACGCCGGTGTTTCCCCCGCTGCCCGAGCTGCTCCCACCGGTGCCTTTGGTTTCACCGGTGGCCGTGGTCCCACCGGTCGAAACACCGGTGTTGCCGCCGCCACCCGAGCCGCTCCCACCGGTGGCCTTGGTTCCACCTGTTGCGGCGGCGCCGCCATTACCGGTCGTCCCGCCAGTGGTGGTGGTACCGCCAGTGCCGGCAGTGCCGCCGTTGGTGGTCGTGCCGCCGGTGTCAGTGGTCACGCCCTTGGCGGTGGAGCCGCCGGTGTCCGTGTTTCCGCCTGAAGTGGCAGTTCCGCCGGTACCAGTGCTTCCGCCTGAAGTGCTGCCGCCGGCGCCCTCGGAGGCTCCCCCACCAGAGCAGGCAGCTGCGAGCAGGAGCGCCATCGCTGGCGCAAGAACAGAAGTCAACGACGATACCCTGCGGGCAACAGACGACGATGTCATGAGCGCTCCTTTGAACACCAGGTCAACCTTCTTGGATGTGCAACCCGCCAACGCCGCAGCGTCCCGCCGTCAGCATTGCCAAGCCATCACGCCCACATACAGGATACGCGGATCGACATCTAGGGACAGAGCAATCTTGTGCGCCCGAGGATAGTTGGGCCCGCTCAGACATCCCAATCCCTTGCTGTCCGAAGTCTTATCGCCGCTCGCCGAAAATGACGAATTGATTGAGACACTCGTACTTGAAGAAATCGCGGGCGTACAACGTCTCCCAATGCATCCTCATGAACTGCTTCCATGTCTCCTCGAACTCATGCGAGAATCCCGGCGACACATTTCCGGACACCAAGGGAGGAACAGAAGGCAGCAAGACAGCGACACCTGCCTTCGGCAAGCCAACTTGCGTTTGGTATGACTTAATGCAAGGATAGCGACGTGACCAATCGAGCATTCTGGTTGAACGAGCTGGAGACCGCCTTCGCGTCGAGGTCGGTGGTCTGGCTTGGTGGGGTCCGCCGTGTTGGCAAGACGACACTTGCGCGCTCACTGCCCGGGGTTCGCTACTTCGACTGCGAACTCGTCCGGATAAGGCGTGCACTCGAGGATGCCGAGCTCTTCTGGCGCGACCAGCCGGCCGGGTCCATTGTCGTTCTCGACGAAATCCATCGACTGACGAATCCGTACGAAGTCCTGAAGGTCGCCGCCGACCACTTCCCCAAGGTGCGCGTTGTCGCCACTGGACCATCGACCTTGGCGGCAAGACGAAAATTCAAGGACAGCCTCGCCGGGCGCAAGCGTGAGGTGTGGCTGACTCCGATGATTGCGGCCGATTTGCAAGCATTCGGCAGCGCTGATCTCGACCGGCGGATGCTGCATGGCGGGCTGCCGCCGTTCTTTCTCGCCCCGCGCGTCGACGACAAGGACTACGAGGAGTGGATGAGCTCCTACTGGGCGAAGGATCTTTCGGATCTCTTCGTCGTCGACAAGCGCGCGGCTTTCATGAAGTTCGCCGAGTTAATCTTCGCGCAAAGTGGCGGTCTATTCGAGGCGCAGGCGTTCGCGGCTCCGTGCGAGGTGTCGCGAACCACGGTGCAGAGTTATCTCTCGATTCTCGAAACGACACTTCTTGCCACGGTGCTCAGGCCCTACCACGGCGGCGGCGCCGCCGAGATCCGGACCCAGCCCAAGGTCTACGGCTTCGACACCGGCTTCGTGGCCTATCACCGCGGCTGGGACTCTTTGCGCGACGAGGATCGTGGTCAGCTCCTCGAGCACCTTGTGCTCGGCGAGATCGCGGCGCGTTTCGGTGTCTCGCGTCTGCACTACTGGCGCGACAAGCAGCAGCACGAGGTCGACTTCGTCCTCGAGGTTGCTCGGCGTCGTGATGTGGTGGCGATCGAGTGCAAGAGCGCCGCCCGGAAGCTCGACCCTGCGAGCCTGATGGCGTTTCGCAGGAGACATCCCGGGGGACGGAACCTCGTCGTTACGCTGCGGGATACCGACGAGTACAAGCGGTCTTTCGGCGAGATCGATGTCGAGTTCGTGCCCTACCTCAAGCTGCCGCGTCTGCTCGACAAGCTACGAGGAACGGCGGTTGCCGACGACTTCGACGTCATCTGACCTCCCGAGAAAGACCGGAAAGACCTCACCAAGGTTGACCTTCTTCTCGTGAGATCCGCTACAGATGACCAAGAAAGACCTCACCAAGGTTAGAAAGACCTCACCAAAGAAAGACCTCACCAAGGTTAGAAAGACCTCACCAAGGTTGACCTTTTTCCCGTGAGATCCGCTACAGACGACCACGATGTTGCGCGCCGGCATCCGAATCTCCCGCTGCGATCGGTACCGAATATTCGCCCTCGGCAAGCAACCTGCACATCGCGATTGCCGACAATCCCGGCATGTCCCTTCCCCGCGCCATCGTCCCGGGCCGCCGCTACATGATCACCCGTCGCTGTTTCGAGCGC
>Ga0182021_10009363_pt1 | contig 11614 bp, 7 predicted proteins | sample 612E3MmetaG_FD_120493 | JGI IMG/M metagenome (GOLD analysis project Ga0182021, IMG submission 120493) | Permafrost microbial communities from Stordalen Mire, Sweden - 612E3M metaG (Illumina Assembly) | ecosystem: Environmental > Terrestrial > Soil > Wetlands > Permafrost | place: Sweden...
ATATCGTCCACCAGCAGCACGTCCGCCTCGCGATAACGCTGGTGAAACTGCTGCATGCGCTCCGTCCGTATGCACGAAATCATGTCGTTCATGAAGCGCTCGCTGGAGGTATAGATGATGCGCATGGCGCCGTGCCGGTCGATCAGTTCGCGGCCGATAGCGTGCATCAAATGGGTCTTGCCCATGCCCACGCCGCCGTACAAAAACAGCGGATTGTAACTGCGCGAGGGGTTGGTCGCCACGGATTTCGCCGCCGCGTGAGCGAACTGGTTGCAGGCGCCCACGACGAACGAATCGAAGGTGAATTTCGGGTTGAGCGCCGACGAAGAAACATCGGCCTCGCTGGATCCGCCGTTCACCGCCGCCGGCATCATGGCTTGCGGTCCCCGCAGGGCAATGGTCTCATAGCAAACCCGCCGCAAAGGAAGCGCCAGTTCGGCGATCCCGGTGAGAATCAGACCCGAATACTCCGTTTCCAGCCACGCCCGAGTCTCCCGATCGGGTACCGAAACATACAAAGTATCGCCTTCCAGGCCGACCAGCGTCGTGCCCTTGAGCCAATTGTCGAATCCTTCGGCACTGACTTTTTGTTGCAGATAGTTACGTAGCCGATCCCAGTAGTTCATTAGTTTTTAGACACAAAGAGCACAGTTTTTGAACAGGGTTTTCCACACCAACGCAGACTCCGCAAATGCCAACTGCCGAAGGGATCACCAGCGCAACGCCCGTAACGCCGCACCACCTTCGCAGCTTCCGTGCCCTTAACCGAGAAGTAGAATAGCACAGCAAATCGGCTTCTTCTCAAGTTTATAAATGCTTTCGTTTGTGTCACTTTCCCATAACGTTTGACATCAGTTATGTTTCCGCGTCAAAATGGAGTTTTACGCTGAGCGGGAGTAACTCAGCTGGTAGAGTGCGACCTTGCCAAGGTCGATGTCGCCGGTTCGAATCCGGTCTCCCGCTCCATATTTCTATTCCGCTGTACCGCCATGAAACGTCTTGTTCTTCTCCCCTCGATTTGGCTGCTGGTGGCGTTTTCCGCCCTGGCTCAAGACTACAAACTGGAAACGGTTGCCACGGCGGCGCCAGGCTTGCCAGGCGTCTACGCGGCGGCGATCCGGACCCAGGGCTTCCGCATCAACAGCGCTTCGGGCGCCTGGTGCGAAGTCTGGCTGGCCCAATCGGTGCCGGTGGGCGCCAAACCGGACGACGCCGCGATTTCCTTCGGCATCGCCCAGGGGACGCTGCTCGGCGTAATCCGCTTTCCCGGCAAGGGCGCCGACCGCCGCGGCCAGGTCATACCAGCCGGTGTTTACACCCTTCGTTACAGTAATTTTCCGGTGGATGGCGCCCACTCCGGCGTGGCCCCACAGCGCGATTTCGCCCTATTGACACCGCTCGCGGCCGACTCCGATCCTGCCGCCAGGCCGGTCTTCGACGACCTCGTCAAGATGAGCCGCAAAGCATCGGGCACGCCCCATCCCGCCGTCCTTTCGCTGGAAACCCCACCCACGGACGCCACCGCCCCATCGGTCGTCAAGGAAGGCGAGCACGATTGGACGCTCACCCTCAAAGTAGGGGACTTGACCTTCTCCATCATCGTGGTGGGTAAGGCCGAAGCGTAACGAAGAAGGACGCTCGCTTAGACACCAATAGTTGCGTCGTGCACGTTATCCAATTGAGTACTGGTACCCCGCCCCAGGGCTCGTGTATATTCCGGGATAGATGACCGCCGCACATGTAGCCCCAAACTCCCTCCGGCAAGACTGCTGGCCCATTGTACCGGATCGCCTGGACGATTTAGGCGTGCCGCGCTCCGTAGTCGCCGATCTGGTTCTACGCTACCTGTGGCTCCACGGCTCGGGTACCCTGGCCCTGCTGAACGAGACCCTGAAGCTGTCGTTCCCTGTATTGGAAATACTCTTTCATCAGTTCCGCAACCAGCAGTTACTGGAAGTGAAAGGGATGACGGGCAACGACTATGCCTTCTCCCTGACGGCGAGCGGGCGGGCCCAGGCCGCCGGGCGCAACGATGTGTGCCAGTACGTGGGTCCAGCGCCGGTTTCCATCCAGCAATATCAGAAAGTGGTGAAAGCGCAGGCGGCGCATGTCCGTTTGAGCCGGGAAAGCCTGCGCCAGGCTTTCTCCGACCTGGTTCTGCCCGATGGCTTGCTGGATCAACTCGGTCCCGCGCTGATCGGCCACGAGTCCCTGTTCCTTTACGGGGGAACCGGGAACGGCAAGACGAGTATCGCAGAGCGCATCCTGCGCATCTATCATGACGCCATTGTGGTGCCCTACGCGGTGGAAGTGGACGGCCACATCATCACTCTATACGACCCCGTGGTACATAAATCACTGCCGTTTCACGACGACCTGCTGGATCCGCGCTGGGCGGTCTGCGAGCGGCCCTGCATCACGGTGGGCGGCGAGTTGTCGGCCGCGATGCTCGAACTCAGACTCGACGAATCCACCAAGGTCTTTATCTCCCCCTGCCAGATGAAGGCCAACAACGGCATCCTGGTGATCGACGATTTTGGCCGGCAGATGCTGGCGCCGCGCGATCTGCTCAACCGTTGGATTGTCCCGCTGGACCGGCGCGTGGATTACCTCACCCTCTCTTCCGGGATGAAGTTCCAGGTGCCCTTTGAGATGATGGTGGTGTTTTCCACTAACCTGGATCCCCACGATCTGGCCGATGAGGCTTTTCTCCGGCGTATACAGACCAAGGTGATGGTGGACAATGTGACGGCCGACATCTTCCAGGAAATCTTCCGCCGGGTGATGCAGGCCATGCAAGTGCCCACCGAACCAGGGTGTGGCGAGTACCTGACCGAACGCTGTGAAGCGTACGTCGCCAAGGTGCTGCGCGCCTGCTATCCGATGGACATCTACCGCCTGGTGAAAGCCATCAGCGAATATGAAGGCCGGCCGGTGAGAATGACACGCGCCAACATCGACCGCGCCGTTTCGCTCTACTTCGCCGCGCCACAAGCCAAAGTGGAACACTAGCGGTCCGGTTTCCTTCACTTCAGAATGCGGAACAACGAGCCGCGAAGTGCGACTGCTATTGTTCTTTACAGCTCATAAATACCCAACACAAGAACCGTAGTCATAGGGCCTGTGGAAACTGTGGAAGGTCGGCTACTGCGCACAAAAATCAGCTAGTTCCGAGTGCGCGTGCCGGCGGATAACAGGTGGCAAAACAAGGGAAAACGAGTATCGTCATGCGATTCTCATAGTTTTCACCATGCCCCACGAAAAGGCAATTGTGGAAAACTAATTAAGTCATTTTTTATTAAATATTTAAATTGTTAATTAACCTGTTGAACAGTTGATATAACAGGAATTCATTTTGGTTCGATCTCAGGCAAGGCTATTGGTGTGGGGAACCGTGAATCTGGGGCATATAACCCGCAGCCGGGGATCAAAACCGCAATATTGAAGTCAATTATGTGTCTCAAGACACAATTTCCTCATCGGTGTAGTACTTGATAGCGATTACAATACACAAATCTCCATCATTTCCTATGGTTTGCGTAAAAATACAACAATTTCACCTCTTGAATTGTGATGAACTTCTATGTGATACTCCCTACAAATCGGGACTTTTCAACAAACAGGAGGGAGCTAGACGTGACGACCCGGTTGTCGGCAAGGTCTTTGTGGTGGGTGATTAGCCCCTGTATTCCCCTCCCGGTAGTCTCGATTCCGTCCCCAACTGAAAACCAATGAAAAGGAGTGGTCCAGTGTCCAAACTGCGCTTCCCACGTGGAATGCAATTCGGCATCGGGTGCGTCCTGATGCTCGCTTCAGTTTCGATTCCGTCGCCGGCACAGATTGTTGTTAAGGCTAACGACGACGTGACCTTCAAGTTTGGTATTCAAGGCCAACTCTGGGCCGATTGGACCCAGGATTCCTCTGGCGCCCAGAACTACCAACAGAACTTCTACCTGCGTCGCGCGCGCCTCATCTTTGGCGGCGACATAGGCAAGGACATAGACTTCTTCGTGGAAACAGACGATCCCAAGCTGGGGATAACTCCTAAGAATCTGGCCACCGGATTCGTCCTCCAGGATGCGATGCTGCGGTGGAAGCCGACCAACGAGTTCCAAGTGAGCGGTGGTCTGTTATTCGTGCCTTTCAGCCGTAACGCTCTACAGTCCACACTGAGTTACATTACATTAGACATCAACCCGATGTCGGTGGTAAACAACGCCGCAACCCAATCGTCGGCGCTGCGCGATGTCGGCTTTCAGTTCAACGGGTTCTTCGCTAAAGACCGTCTGCTGTACCGGGTGGGGGCGTTCTCGGGCGAACGCGATGCCAACGCGCACAACTCGCTGCGAACCGCGGGCTATGTGCAATACGATTTCTTCGATACCGAGAAGACATACCTGTTCACCGGCACGGCGCTCGGCAAAAAGAAGATCCTGGCGGTGGACGCCGGCTTCGACACACAGAGTTCGTACCACGGATATTCGGCCAACATCGCGGCCGGCATTCCGGTCAACCATGGCGACGAAGTGGCGAGCCAATTCCAGTACTATCACTACAACGGAAAGACCAAGTTCACCGCCATCCCCAACCAGAACGATTACTTCCTGGAGGGGGCGTATTATGTCCACCAAGCCAAGGTTCAGCCGTTTCTGCGGTATGAATCGCAGAAGTTCGTGGACGCGGTGAACGCTTCCAAAGATATCAACCGCTGCGGTCTGGGAGCCAACTACTACATCAAGGGACAGAATCTCAAGTGGACGGCCCAGTATCTGCGCGCCATGCCGCAGAACGGCTCGCCCCTCAAACCCACCAACGAATTCACCGTGCAACTTCAACTCATGTACTGGTGAGGAGCACGCAACCGAAACACAAGCCAAACAGCAGGAGATACAGCCATGGCAACCAGTCAGAACCAAGTGGAATCGCAAATGATCCAACAACCCGGCATCAGCCGCTGGTGGCGGGTAGTGGGCGGGCTCTCGATGAACCTGGCCCTCGGAACTCTCTACGCGTGGAGCGTGTTCGTGGCCCCACTGGAAAAACAATTCGGTTGGAAGCGAGCGGAAACCTCCATGGTATTCACCATTGCCGTCGTGGTGTTCGCCCTCACCTTCGTCGTAGCTGGAAGAATTCAGGACAAGTTCGGCCCGTTCTACTGTTCACTTACGGGCGGGATCCTGGTAAGTCTGGGATTCTTCCTATGCTCGTACACCACCAGCCTCACTTACCTGTTCATCTGCTTCGGGGTGATCGGCGGCCTGGGCAACGGATTCGGCTACGCCACGCCGATTCCGGTGATGGCCAAGTGGTTTCCCGATAAACGAGGCCTCGCCGTGGGCCTGGCGGTAGGCGGTTACGGGGCGGGATCGGCCATCTTCGGGCCGCTCTCGCAATTGAAACTGATTCCCGCCTACGGCTGGCAGACCACCTTCCAGATTCTAGGCTGCATATTCTTCGTGATGACGCTGGTGGGTGCGTTCCTGCTGAAGAATCCGCCGGCCGGCTACAAGCCCGCGGGATGGATCCCGGCCGCGGCGTCCAAGTCCTCCGCCACCACCTACGAGTTCAGTCCCGGAGAGGTGTTGCGCACGCCCACGTTTTATCTGATGTGGGTGGCATACGCGCTGGGCTGCTCGGCGGGTCTCATGGTCATCAGCCAGATGGTGCCATTCGCCAAGAGCGTGGGCATAGCGGCCGCCGCGCTAACCACTATGACGCTGGTGGTGGGCGCGTGCGGCAACGCTTCGGGGCGCATCCTTTCGGGCTGGATGTCGGACAAACTGGGCCGCATCAACGTGCTCCGCACCATGATCGGCATCTGCATCGTGGCCATGCCGGCGCTCTACGCGGCCGGAGGAGAGGTTGCCCTGCTGTACCTGGCGGTATTCGTCGTCTACTGGTGCTATGGCACGCAACTTTCGGTGAACGGCTCCGCCACCGCGGATTTTTGGGGCACCAGGAACGCCGGCATCAATTACGGTATGCTGTTCACCGCCTGGGGCGTGGCCGGCATCATTGGCCCACGCATTGGCGGCACGTTGTTCGACAAGTATCACAACTATCAGGCGGCGTTTTACACGGCGGCCGTGCTGGCCGCGGTGGCTCTGGTATGCGAAATGTTCGCCAAGCGGCCCAACGCACCGCAACTTGGGCGTCAAGTTTAGGAAAGGATATCCGATGTCAACTACTTCTCAACCGAATATCGACTCCACCCTCAATGAAAATCGTGTCTTTGAATGCTCCGATGAGTTTCGCTCCCACGCGCACATTCGCAGCATGGAACAATATGAGCGTCTCTACAAAGAAGCCGAGACCGACCCCGAGAAGTTCTGGGGCGGGATCGCTTCTCAACTGCACTGGTTCAAGCCTTGGGACCAGGTGCTCGACTGGAACTGCCCGTGGTCCAAGTGGTTTTCCGGCGGCCAGATCAACCTCTCTTACAACTGCCTGGACCGCCATGTCGCCAGCCACAGGCGGAACAAGGCCGCCATCATATGGGAAGGCGAGCCTGGAGAAGTAGTGACGCTCACCTACCAACAACTACTCATCGAGGTGTGCAAATTCGCCAACGTCTTGAAGTCGCTGGGCATACAGAAGGGCGACCGCATCGCCATCTACATGGGCATGAGCCCGGCGCTGCCGATCGCTATGCTGGCATGCGCGCGGATCGGCGCCCCCCACACGGTGATTTTCGGCGGCTTTTCGGCCAACGCCCTGGTGGACCGCATCACCGACTCGCAGGCGTCGCTGGTGATCACACAGGACGGCTCCTACCGGCGCGGCGCCGAGGTGAAGCTGAAGCCGGCTGTCGATGAAGCCGTGCTCTCCTGCCCGTCGGTGAAAAACGTGGTGGTGTACCAGCGCACCGGCACGCCGCAGACGATGTTCGGCGGCCGCGATCACTGGTGGCACGAGCTGATGGCCACGGCCTCTGACGAGTGCCCCGCCGAACCACTCGACGCCGAGCACCCGCTGTATCTCTATATACCTCCGGCACCACCGGCAAGCCAAAAGGAATCCTGCACACCACGGGCGGCTACTCGGTGGGCACTTACATCACCGCCAAATGGGTCTTCGACATGAAGGACGAAGACATCTTCTGGTGCACGGCCGATATCGGCTGGGTGACCGGCCACAGCTACGTGGTCTACGGGCCGCTGCAGAACGGCGTCACCAGCCTGATGTACGAGGGCGCGCCGAACTTCCCGGAACCGGATCGCTTCTGGCGCATCATCGAACGCCATAAGGTCAACGTCTTTTACACCGCGCCCACCGCCATCCGCGCCTTTATGCGGTTCGGCGACCAATGGCCGGGGAAGCACGCCATGAACAGCTTGCGGCTGCTGGGAACGGTGGGCGAACCGATCAATCCGGAGGCCTGGATGTGGTACCGGGAACATATCGGCCACAACCGCTGCCCCATCGTGGACACCTGGTGGCAGACGGAAACCGGCATGATGATGATCGCGCCGCTGCCGGGGGCGACGCCCACCAAGCCGGGCTCGGCCACGCGCGGCTTACCCGGCGTGATCGCCGATGTGGTGACGCGGGAGGGTGAGAGCGTGCCGCCCGGCGGCGGAGGGTTCCTGGTACTGAAGCGCCCGTGGCCGGCCATGCTGCGCACCATCTACGGCGACCCGAAGCGCTATGAGGACCAGTATTGGTCGCAGATCCCGGGCATGTACTTCACCGGCGACGGAGCCCGCAAAGATAAGGACGGCTATTTCTGGATCATGGGCCGCATCGACGACGTGATCAACGTATCCGGCCACCGCCTCAGCACCATGGAGGTGGAGAGCGCGTTGGTGGCTCACCCCAAGGTGGCGGAGGCGGCCGTGGTGGCCAGGCTGGACGATCTCAAAGGCCAGGCGATCGCCGCGTTCGTCACGTTGAAATCCGGCCATGCACCCAGCCCGGAGCTGAAGGAGGAGTTGCGGATGTGGGTGGCCAAGGAGATCGGATCGCTGGCCAAGCCCGACGACATACGCTTCAGCGATGCGCTGCCCAAGACGAGGAGTGGGAAGATCATGCGGCGGCTGCTGAAGGAGATCGCCTCCGGAGGCGCGGTGAAAGGCGATACCACGACGTTGGAGGATCTGTCGGTGATCGCGAAACTGAGCCAGCAGGAGGAGTAGGGGGGGCGGGGGACAGACTGCCATGGATTTCCGGCAAAGGGCGCCGGAAATCCATGGCGGTCTTTGTCTGTCCCCTGCGTCTTACAGGAGTTGGCGAACCCGGCCGATGAGCGAGATGAGTGAAGCTTATCGCAGCCAGACTGCCGGCATGGAAGTTCGTGCTGGCGGCAACGTCGATCGCCGGCTGGAGTCTTCCGGCCCAGGACGCCGCAGGATGGCGGTTCTGGGGCGCGGCGGACGGGCTGCCGGAATCGTTCGTGAACGCCACAACGATCGATCCGGCGGGCTCGGTGTGGATGGTCCACGGCACCTCCGGGATGAGCCACATGGACGGCTATTCGGTGGACACGCGCATCCCGGCGCTGCGTTTCCCGAGAATGTTGTTCTGGTTGGCGGACTCGGTGTGGGCGCTGGATGTCGCGGGGCTTGAGAGGCTGCGTGGGCGCGAGTGGGAATTGCACCAATTGGAGGAACTGAAAGGGACTGACCCGCTGACTCCGCCCCGGCTCAGGCCGCTCGGTCCGGGGCGGTTGCTGGTGGTGGGCCACGACAGGCTCTCGGTGTACAACCCGGCCACGAGCCGGTCCACCGGGATGCTCGATGTTGCCCGGACGGGTCTAGGCTTTTTTGCCGACGCGACGGTGGCGCCCAACGGGAAGATCCTGGTGAGCGGCGGCAACGGGGTGGCGCTGTGCACCGAGGGAGGAAACCCGGCGGGCTTACACTGCCTGGAGTATGGAACGCGTCAGCTTGGGGTGAAGGCCTTCCACGATCCGCAGGAGGATGGGGCCGGCGGGTTCCTGGTGACGGGTGTTTCGTTGGATACGGGCTGCGAACGCCTAATGAGCTTCGACGGCAAAGCCTGGCGGACGGTCTGGCGGGGCGACCGGGAGAGGCTCCGCGCCTGGCCGGCCGGCGACGGCACGCTTTGGGTGCAAGAAGGCAACACTCTCTTCCGGTTGCGGAAGGACCGTCTGGAACCAGTGCCCCGGCAGGGCGCGTTGCAGGGCACGATCTCCTCGGTGGTGCCCGGAAAGGCCGGAGTCCTGCTGGTGGGGACCGCGCAGGGGCTGGCGCGGTATTCGCCGCCACTGTGGCAGGCGCCGCCCATGCTGGCGGGCCTCGATTCCACGGCGGCCGGCGCCATCGAAGACCACAAGGGGCGGCTGTGGCTGTGCTACGTGGACCGCCTGGTGGCCATCGAGGGCGGCAAGATACGCCAGTACCCGCTTCCCGTCGATGCGGTGCTCAACGATACCAGCCATCCGGTCCTATTGGGCGACGGGAGCCTCGCCTTCCTTGGCTACGACCGGCAAAGCCTGCTGGTGTTCGACCCGGAGCATGGGACGCTTCGCAAGGTCGCGCACCCCAGCGGAGACCCGATTGGAGCCATAACGCCGCGTCCGGACGGAACGGCTTGGGTGCGGGTGGGAACATCGCGGGAGGAACATCTCCGGCTGGAGATTTTCGATGGCAGGAGCTTCCGGCCGGGGATCGATACCAAGCCCGAATCGCACGTGGACTTCCTCAAGTTCGTCCAGGAAGCGCGGAACGGGGCGGTGTGGCTGGGCGATCCGGCGTGGCTGGGGTACTACCGGAACGGAAACCTGAATGCGGTGGGCGCCAAGGAAGGGTACACCGCCGCGGGAGGTTACGCCTTCTGCGAGTTGCCGGATGGCCGGTTGATGGCGGGGGGCAAGGACAAGCTGCTGGAGTTCGACGGCCGTGTGTGGAAGGTGGCGATCGGCAAACTCGACCGCGTGCGCAGCATCATTCCCGGCCGTGGCGGCGCCGTCTGGGTGGCTACCGCCGGAGGCGTCTTCCGGATTCGCGGCGGCGTAGCCATACTCCACGCGGAGGAGGAAGGGCTGGCATCGCCGGTGGTGAACTCCATCTACGAGGACCACGAGGGAAGGATATGGGCCGCCACCAACAGCGGCTTCTCGGTGTTCCACCCGGAGGCGGACGTGGACCCGCCGCACACGCTGTTTTCGGAGAACGACAACTCGCGCCAAGCATCCCCCGACGGCAACGTGCGTCTGGTGTTTTCCGGCCTGGACCGCTGGAAACAGACGCCGCTCAGCCGGCTGCTGTACTCGTATCGTATCGATGGCGGCCCCTGGAGCCCGTTCGCGGAGGAAAGCCGGGCCAATTTCCAGGCCCTGCATGCGGGCACTCACCGCTTCCAGGCGCGCGCCATGGACCGCAATGGAAACGTGGATCCGAAGCCGCCGGTGTTCGAGCTATCGGTGCCGCTGCCGTGGTACCGGGAAGCCGGGTTCCTGTTCATCCTGGGTTTCAGCGCGCTGACCATAGTGGGACTACTGTGGCTATTGGTATCGCGCTACCGGGAATTGCGCACGGCGAAGATGGCGGCGGAAGCGGCCAGCCTGAGCAAGAGCGCGTTCCTGGCCAACATGAGCCATGAGATCCGCACGCCGATGAACGGGATCATGGGCATGACGGACCTGGCGCTGGACACCGAATTGACGGCCGAACAGAGGGATTACCTGCTGACGGCGAAGACGTCGGCGGACCAACTGCTGACGCTATTGAACGACATTCTGGACTTCTCCAAGATCGAAGCCGGGAAGCTGGATATCTCGCCGGTGGATTTCCTGCTGCGGGACTGCATCGCCGGCTCGCTGCAACCGCTGATGGCGCGAGCCGATAACAAGGGGCTGGATCTATTGTGCCGGGTGTCACCGGAGGTGCCCGACGAGTTGGTGGGGGACCCAGGCAGGCTGCGGCAGATCCTGATCAACCTGGCGGGCAATGCCATCAAGTTCACGGCGCGCGGCGAAGTGGCGGTGGAGGTCACGCTGGAGCCGGGCGCCAAATTGGATGCGATGCTGCACTTCCGGGTGGCGGACACGGGGATCGGCATCCCAAAGGAGAAGCACAAGGCGGTGTTCGAGGCGTTCGAACAGGCCGATGTATCGACCACGCGAAAGTACGGGGGCACAGGCCTGGGTCTGGCGATCTCGACGCGGTTGGTGGGGCTGATGGGCGGACGCATCTGGGTGGAGAGCCCGCGCGCGGACCTCGGCGCGGTGGCTCCCGGCCCGGGCTGCGCGTTCCACTTCACGGTAGCCATGAGCCGGGGGCAGATGCCGGCCCAATCGGCGCCGGCGCCGTTGGACGGAGTGCCGGTTCTGATTGTGGATGACAACGCGACCAACCGTATGGTGCTGGAGGAGATGCTGCGAGGCAAAGGGATGAAGCCGGTGGCGGTGGAGACCGGTGACGAGGCGCTGGCGAGGCTTGAGCAGGCGCGCGCCGCGGGCTGCCCGTTCCCGTTGGCCATTTTGGATTTCCAGATGCCTGGGATGGACGGGTTCACGCTGGCGACGCGCATCCGCGGGCAGGCGGAGTTGCGCGAGACGCGGCTGTTCATGCTGACTTCGGCGGGGCAGCGGGGGGACGCGGCGCGCTGCAAGGATATCGGCATCGAAGTGTACCTGATGAAGCCGGTGAAA
>Ga0182021_10009364_pt1 | contig 11614 bp, 9 predicted proteins | sample 612E3MmetaG_FD_120493 | JGI IMG/M metagenome (GOLD analysis project Ga0182021, IMG submission 120493) | Permafrost microbial communities from Stordalen Mire, Sweden - 612E3M metaG (Illumina Assembly) | ecosystem: Environmental > Terrestrial > Soil > Wetlands > Permafrost | place: Sweden...
CAGGGCGATCCCCTTTGTGGGACTCCTTACTTTACGCAGACCGCCGTGTCCGTGTCAAGAACACGTACCCCGTTGGTCATCGTGCCGACAGGCGACACGAGCGGACAGCCCCGGGGTTAGAGCAGTATACCCAGTGTTTCTCGAGAGTCAACCATCTCGTGCCCGATCGTGAGCCTCGCAAAGATGGCCGCCGCAAGCCTCGCGGGCACGGCGCCCGTGAGCCTCGCAAAGATAGCCGCCGCAAGCCTGCGGGCACAGCGATCGTGAGACTCGACGAGGAGCCGAGCGAAGCCCGCATGATATCCTTCCGCGTTGGCCCCTGAACCCTCTCCGCGGTCGGCATGCGCAAAGAAGTAGCCAGAGTCTTCAAGGATTCGACGGTCTACGGCCTCGGCTCGATGATCACCAAGGCCGTCGGTGTGATTCTGACGCCGATCTACACGACGTACCTCACGCGCTCCCAGTACGGCATCATGTCGTTCGTGATCATGCTGTCGTCGATGCTCGGCACGCTCATGTTTCTGGGCCAGACCGGGTCGCTGATCCTCTTCTACCGCTCCACCTCCGAAGACGCCGAGCATCGCCGCGAGCTGCTGTTCAACGTCTTCTGGTTCACCATGCTGTTCGGCGGCGTCGTGCTGGGCATCTGCTATGCCTTCGGACCCCGGTATTCCTACCTGATCACGGGCACGAGCACCATTCCCTTCTATCCGTATCTCTCGATCGGCCTGCTGATCGCCTATCTCGGGCTGCCGCAGGCCATGCAGCAGTCCATCAACCGCGCCCAGGGGCAAGCCAAGCTCTACACGGGCCTCGCGCTCGCCGGCTTTGCCGTCAACACGCTGTTTACCATCTACTTCGTGGTGACCCTGCGCCAGGGCGCCTACGGCTCGCTCAAGGGCAACTTCGCGGCCGCCGTCGCCATGCTGCCGATCGCCCTGGTGATCATCGTGCGACGCTGGAAGCCGCGTTTCTCGGCGCGCCAGCTGTGGCGCTCGCTGCGCTACGGCCTGCCGCTCGTGCCGCACTACTTCGCCGCCTGGGCGCTCACCTACATCGACCGCGTCCTGCTGTTGCACCTGAGCACGGCCGCCCAGGTCGGGCTCTACTCGCTGGCCTACAACGTCAGCATGGTCCTGAACCTCTTCTGCGCCTCGATCAACACCGCCTGGGCGCCCATCTATTACGACCTCGCCGACACCGCCGAGGGGCGCGCCCAGCTGCCGCGTCTGACGACCGTGTACTCCGCCGTCGTGACGGCGATCGCCATCGCCTACACGCTGGTCGCCCCCGATCTGCTGCTGCTGCTGGCCAACAAGCGCTTCCACGCCGCCATACCGGTCGTGCCCGTCGTCGCCGGCGGTTACTACTTCTTCGCCCTCTACATGGTCGTCTCGACACCGATCTTCCATCGCAAGAAGACCGCCTGGGCGCCGATCATCTCGGTCAGCGCGGCCGCGATCAACGTGGGCATCAACCTCGTGCTGATCCCGCGTTTCGGCATGATGGGCGCCGCCTGGGCCACCTTCATCGCCTACGTCTTCATGTTCGCCATCGCGCGCGTGCTGTCGGAGCGCCTCGATCCCGGCACATATGAGAATCGCAACCTGGCCGTGCTGATCGGCACCTACATCATCTCGCTGGCGGCCTCGATCGTCCTCGTCGAGATCCACCTGCCGATCGTTCTCGACCTGCTGGTCAAGGCTGTCCTGGTGCTGTTCCTGTTCTTCCTGCTGATCGTCTTCCGGGTGGCGACGCCGACCGAGATGCGAGCCATCCTGCACCGCTCCAAGCGCCGCCGGCCGATGACCGCAGACGAGGAGGGCGAGATCGCGGCGCGCCAGGCCGAAGAGGTCGCCAGCATGACCGACGACACCGGCTTCGCACCCGACAACCGGCCCTGAGGCGGGCGCGACTCCCGGCCGGCCCCGACCCGAGCGCGGCCGGCGGTGCGGTCGCGACGGCTTGGACAGGCCCCGCGCACGCTCGTATAGTACCTCCACGGGCGCAATCGGCCCGGCTCGCCGAGACGCCCTCTCGCCGGGCGACGCGAACAGGGAGCGAGATGGATCTGGCTGGCAAGCGCGCGCTCGTGACCGGCGCCGATGGTTTCATCGGCAGCCACCTCACCGAGGCGCTTCTCGACGCGGGGTGCGCCGTGCGCGCCCTCGCCTTGTACAACTCGTTCAATACCTGGGGCTGGCTCGACTCGCTCCCCCGGCCGACCCTCGAAGCGATCGAGGTGGTCACCGGCGACGTGCGCGACCCGCACGGCGTGCGCGCCGCCCTGCGCGGCGTCGATGTGGTCTTTCACCTCGCCGCGCTCATCGCTATCCCCTACTCGTACGAGTCGCCCGACAGCTACGTCGACACCAACGTGCGCGGCACGCTCAACGTTCTGCAGGCCGCGCGCGACCTGCAGACCGAACGCGTCATTGTCACGTCGACCTCCGAGGTGTTCGGCACGGCGCGCTACGTGCCGATCGACGAGGGTCACCCGCGCCAGGGCCAGTCGCCCTACTCCGCCACCAAGATCGCCGCCGATGCTCTGGCCGAAGCCTTTCATCGCAGCTTCGAACTGCCGGTGACGGTGGCCCGTCCGTTCAACACCTACGGCCCGCGCCAGTCGGCCCGCGCCGTCATCCCGACGATCATCGGCCAGCTCGCCGCCGGCCGGCGCGAGATCCGGCTCGGCGCCCAGCATCCCACGCGCGACCTCACGTTCGTCACCGACACCTGCGCCGGCTTTGTCGCCCTGGCGCGCTGCGACGCCGCGGTAGGTCGCGACGTCAACATGGGCAGCGGGCGCGAGATCTCCGTGGGAGATCTCGCGCGCAAGCTGATCGCCCTCGTCGACCCGCAGGCGCTCCTCGTCTGCGACGAGGAGCGCCTGCGGCCCGCCAGATCCGAGGTCGAGCGCCTGCTCGCCGACTGCACGCTGATGGGCGAGCTCACCGGCTGGGCCCCCTGCGTCTCGCTCGACGAGGGGCTCGCGCGCACCGTCGCCTGGTTTTCGGAGCCGGCCAACCTGCAGCGTTACAAAGTCGACATCTACAATGTCTGAGAGCTTTCTGCCGCTCTCCGTGCCGGTCCTTGGCGGCCACGAGTGGGACTACGTCAAGGATTGTCTCGACAGCGGCTGGGTGTCGTCGGCGGGCTCCTATGTCGAACGCTTCGAGGAGCGCCTGTGCGCCCTCATCGGGGCGCCGCACGCCGTCGCCCTGGTCAACGGCACCGCCGGCCTGCACATGGCGTTGCTGGCCGCCGGCGTGCGCCCGGGCGACCGCGTCGTGATGCCTACGCTGACGTTCATCGCCACGGCCAACGCCGTGCGGCACGCCGGCGCCGAGCCGGTCTTCGTCGACTGCGACGAGTTCATGAACATCGACGTCGACGGCGTGCGCTCGTTTCTGACCGAAGCCTGCGAGCCGGGCCCGGACGGCCCGCGCGAACGCTCAAGCGGCGCGCCCGTGCGGGCCGTGCTGCCGGTCCACGTGTACGGTCGTCCGGCCGACCTGGCCGCGCTTGCCCCGCTTGCAGCCGAGCACGGACTCGCCCTGGTCGAAGACGCCACCGAGGCGCTGGGCAGCCGCTGGACCGGCGGGCCCTGTGCCGGACACGCGGTGGGGACGGTGGGCCACGGCAGCGTCTTTTCGTTCAACGGCAACAAGATCGCGACCTGCGGCGGCGGCGGCGCCTACGTCACCTCCGACGACGCCGCCGCCGCCCGGGTCCGCCACCTGACGACGCAGGCCAAGACCGACACGCGGCGCTTCGTCCACGACGAGACCGGCTGGAACTACCGTCTCACCAACGTGGCCGCGGCCATCGGCGTGGCGCAACTCGAGCAGCTCGCGGGCTTCATCGCCGCCAAGCGCGCCTGTCACGAGCTGTACGCCGAGCTGCTCGCCGACGTGCCGGGAGTCGATCTGCTCGGGTTTCAAGAGGGGACCTCGTCGAACTGCTGGTTCCACTCGGTGCTGGTCGACGGGGCCGTCTTCGGTCGCGACCGAGAAGAGCTCATGACGATCCTGGCCGAGCAGGGCATCGAGACGCGCCCGGTGTGGGGTCTGCTCCACGAACAGGCGCCGCTGCGCGACTGTACTGCCTGGCGCGTGGAGCGGGCCGGCTGGTTCTGGCGGCGCGTGCTGAACCTGCCGTGTTCGAGCGACGTGGGGCCGCACGACGTCGCGCGGGTCGTGGCGGCGATCCACGCCGCCGGGAGGACCGTCTAGTGGACGATCGCGTCCGTGAGATCATCATGAAGCCCGGCGACACCGTCGGCGAAGCGCTGCGCCGCATGGATGAGAGCGGCGGGCGCATCGTCTTTGTGACCGACGACGACGGCACGCTGCGCGGCGTGGCCACCGACGGCGATACCCGTCGCTGGATCATCGCCGGCCGCGGCCTCGACGAGCCTTTGAGCGGCGCCATGAACCCGCGGCCGCACGTGCTCGAGCAGGGCTTCCGGCGCGAGAGCGCCGAGCGGCTCATGACCGACGGTCGCTTTGAGTGTCTGCCGGTCGTCGATGGCGGCGGCCGCGTGGTCGACGCCGTCTGGTGGCACGACCTGATCGAGGGCCGGCCCGGCATACGGCGCCGGCCGCTGGGCCTGCCGGTGGTGGTCATGGCGGGCGGCAGGGGCACGCGCCTCGCGCCCTATACCAACGTCCTGCCCAAGCCGCTCGTGCCGATCGGCGACACGCCGATCGCCCAGCTCATCATGGAGCGCTTCGCCGAGTGGGGCTGCACCGAGTTCCTGCTCATGCTCAACCACAAGGCCAACCTCATTCGCGCCTACTTCGCCGAGCTCGACGTGCCCTACCGTGTGGAATTCGTAGTCGAAGCGCAGCCGCTCGGCACCGCCGGAGGATTGTCGCTGCTCAGCGGCCGCGTCACCGACACGTTCTTTCTGACCAACTGCGACGTGCTCGTCGAAGCCGACTACGAAAGCGTGCTGCGCGCGCACCGCGAGAGCGGCAACGAGATCACCCTGGTAGCGTCAATGAAGCAGTTCACCGTGCCCTACGGCGTCTGCGAGGTGGGCCCCGGCGGCCGCCTGACCGGCATCACCGAAAAGCCCTCGTTCGACCATCTGGTCTCGACCGGCCTGTACGTGATCGAGCCCCAGGTGCTCGCCGACATCCCGCGCGACACCCACTACGACATGACCGACCTGATCGGCGGTTTTCTCGAGCGCGGTCGGCGGCTGGGCGTCTACCCCGTGTCCGAGGGGGCCTGGCTCGACATGGGCGCCCTCGACCCGCTGCGCGACATGCTCGACCGGCTGGGAGCTGGACAGCATGGCTAGGTCGATCGTGGTGTACGGCGGAGGCGGGCACGGGCGCGTGGTCATCGAAGCGCTGCGTGCCGCCGGCGAGTTCACGCCGGTGGCCGTTCTCGACCCCGGGCTCGAGGGCGCGGTCGACGGAGTGCCGGTGCGCGGCGGCGACGATGCGCCGGCGGCGCTGCGCGCCGCCGGCGTCCAGGCCGCCGCGATCGGCGTCGGCTCGGTCGGCGATCCCACTGTGCGGCGCCGTCTGCACGCCGCGATCCTCGCTGCGGGCTTCGCGCTGCCGACCATCGTGCACCCGCGCGCCTGTGTGGCGGCCGGCAGCAGCCTCGCGCCCGGCTGCTTCGTCGCGGCCGGCGCCGTGGTAGGACCGGGCGCGCGGCTCGGCGAGTGCGCGATGGTCAACAGCAACGCCGTGGTCGACCACGACTGCGTGCTCGGCGCCTTCGTCCATATCGCCCCCGGGGCCGCGCTGTCAGGCGGGGTCGTCGTCGGCGACGACGCTCACGTCGGCACCGGCGCGGCCGTGATGCAGGGTGTGCGCATCGGCGCCGGCGCCGTCGTGGGCGTCGGCGCCGCGGTAGTGGCCGACGTGCCCGACGGCGCGGTGGCCGTCGGCGTCCCGGCGCGCTGCGAGCCGCGATGAGCCGGCCGGCACACGTCTTTGTCATCGCCGAGGCCGGCGTCAACCACAACGGCTCGCTCGCCATGGCCCTGCAGCTCGTCGAAGCGGCCGCCGCGGCGGGCGCCGACGCGGTCAAGTTCCAGAGCTTTCACGCCCACCTGCTGGCCGCGGCCGGCGCGCCCCGGGCCGTCTACCAGCAAGAGGCCACCGGCGCGGCCGGCGACCAGCTCGAGATGCTGCGCGCCCTGGAGCTGACGGCCGACGAACAGCGCCAAGTCGCGGCGCACTGCCGGGAGTGCGGCATCGAGTTCCTGTCGTCGCCCTTCGACGCCGACAGCATCGATCTTCTGGCGACGTTCGGTCTGCAGCGCCTCAAGGTGCCCAGCGGCGAGCTCGTCGACGTGCCCTACCTGCGCCGGGTCGCCGCGCTGGGCCTGCCGCTGATCGTCTCGACCGGCATGGCGACGCTGTCCGAGGTGGGCGCGGCGCTGGCCGTGCTCGAGGTCGCCGGCTGCCCGCGCGACCGCGTCACCGTCCTGCACTGCTCGACCGAGTACCCTACGCCGCCGGCCGACGTCAATCTGCGGGCCATGGTCACCATGCGCGACGCCTTCGGCGTGGCGGTCGGCTACTCCGACCACACCGAGGGCCACACGGTGGCGGTGGCCGCCGCGGCCCTGGGAGCCGTCGTGCTCGAGAAGCACCTCACGCTCGACCGCACCCTGCCGGGGCCCGACCACCGCGCCTCGCTCGAACCCGGCGCCTTCGGCGCCATGGTGGTCGCCCTGCGCGCCGTCGAGCTCGCCCTGGGCGACGGCGTCAAGCGGCCCACCGCCGCAGAGCTCGAGAACGCGACGGTGGCCCGCAAGAGCATCGTCGCCGCGCGGACGATCGCCGCCGGCGAGACGCTCACCGCCGACAACCTCACCGTCAAGCGGCCGGGCAGCGGCATGTCGCCGCTGCGCTGGGACGACGTCGTGGGGCTCAGCGCCTCGCGCAGCTACGAGCCCGACGACCCCATCGCCGAGCCGCTGCCGTGAGCCCGACGCGCCACGTCGCCGTCCTGACCGGCACGCGCGCCGAATACGGGCTGTTCCAGCCCCTGCTCCAGGCCCTCGCCGGTCAGCCCGGCTTCGCCACGTCGCTGATCGTCACCGGCGCGCATCTCGCGGCGCGCTTCGGCATGACCGTCGCCGAGATCGAGCGGGACGGTCACCGTGTCGCCGCGCGCGTGCCGCTGCCGCTCGACGACGACTCTGAGCTGGGCGTCTCGCGCGCCATGGCGGCCGCGCTGGCCGGCGTCGCCGCGGCGCTCGACGCCGAGCGGCCCGACCTGCTCGTTTTGCTGGGCGACCGCTACGAGACCCTGGCCGGCGCCTGCGCCGCCCTGCTCACCCGTGTTCCCGTCGCCCACCTGCACGGCGGCGAGCTCTCTCAGGGAGCCACCGACGACGCCATGCGTCACGCCATCAGCAAGATGGCCTGGCTGCACTTTCCGGCAACCGCCGGGGCTGCCCAGCGCATCGTGCAGCTCGGCGAGGACCCGGCTCGCGTGTTCACAGTGGGCGCCCTGGGGGTCGACAACGCCCTGCACCGGCCCAAGCTCACTAGATCCGAGCTCGAGGCGGAGCTCGGCCCGCTGTTCGGCCCGACGACCGCGCTGGTGACCTTTCACCCGGTGACCCTCGAGGAGGGCAGCGGCGCGCCCCAGATCGCCGAGCTGCTCACCGCCCTCGAGGGTATTGCCGACCTGTGGACCGTGTTCACCATGCCCAACGCCGACGCCGGCAACCGCGTCGTGGCCGCGGCCATCGGCCGTTACTGCGAGGCTCATGCCGACCGAGCCCATGCCTTCGCTTCGCTGGGCGCGCGCCGCTACCTGTCGCTGCTGGCCGGCGCCGACCTGTGCCTGGGCAACTCGTCGAGCGGCGTGATCGAGGCGCCGGCGCTCGGCACCCCGAGCGTCGACATCGGCGAGCGCCAGGCGGGCCGCGACCGGTCCGCCGGCGTGCTGCATTGCGAACCACAAGCCGCGGCGATCGCCGCTGCCGTGCGCCGCGCGCTGTCGCCCGAGGTCCGCCGCATCGCCGAGACCTGCGTCAACCCTTACGGCGACGGCCACGCGGCCGAGCGCATCGTAGCGGTCCTGCGCGACCGGCTGCCCATACCCGGCGCCCTGATGAAGCGCTTCCGCGACCTTCCCGCCGACGGCCCGACCGCGGCCTGCGGGGACTGACCGTGTTCGCCGGGCGGCGTGTCCTTGCCCTCATTCCGGCCCGCGGAGGCTCCAAGGGGCTGCCCGGCAAGAACGTCGCGCCGTTGTGCGGCCGGCCGCTGATCGCCTGGACGATCGCCGCCGCCGGCAACGACCACATCGACAGCGTCGTCGTGACGACCGACGACGACGAGATCGCCAGAGTCGCAGTCGCGGCGGGCGCCCGCGTGCCCTTCCGGCGGCCGGCCGTGCTGGCCGACGACCAGGCGCGCATGACCGACGTCGTGAGCCACGCGCTCGACACGCTGGCCGCGGCCGGTGAGAGCTACGGCTGGCTGCTCCTTTTGCAGCCCACCTCGCCGCTGCGCACCGCCGCCCACATCGAGGCGGCCTTCGCGCGTCTGGCCGCGAGCGGCGGTCAGGCGGTCGTGTCGGTCTGCGAGGCCCAGCACAGCCCGCGGTGGATGGGCGAGCTGCCGCCCGACGGCAACATGGGTTCGTTCGCCGACACCGCGGCCACGCGGGCCAACCGTCAGGAGCTGGCCCGTTACTATCGCCTGAACGGCGCGATCTACCTCGCCGCCGTCGAGTACTGGCGCGCCCAGGCGGGCTTTCTCGGGCCGGCGACCTACGCCTACGTCATGGCCCCCGACGAGTCGGTCGACGTCGATCGCGCCCTCGACCTCGAGATCGCCGGGCTTCTGCTGGCGCGGCGCGACGACGCGGGCTGAACGGCGTGGCCGGCGTCGATCTGGAGCGCCTGGTCTACCGGGCGGTCAACGGTGGCGACGAGCGCCTCGAGCTCATGGGCGAGGCCCTCAGAGTGCGCGCCCTGCCGGCCGCCGGCCCGCGCCGCTGGTGGCGCGACCGCCTGCGGTTCCTGGGCTCGGCGGCGATCACCACCGTGCGCGCCGCGCGGGCCGACGCGCCCTGCCTCACAGAGGCGACGGTCGCCAGCTTTCCGGGCAGCGACGACGCCGAGACGCGCCACGTGCGGACTTTCTTTCTGGCCCATCACTTCGGCGTGGCCAGCGACTGCCTGGGCCGTCAGTCGCGGCGCCGGCCGCGGCGGCGGCCGGCCGCCGGCTGGTGGCTGTGGTGGCTGCGCGGCGTCGGCTGGGCGCTGCTCGGCCTCGCCGACTGGAGCGAGCGCCGCTACGCCTGGCTGGGCGGCGCCCTCGTCGATATGCAGCTCTTCAAGCGCCTCGAAGGCGAGCTCGAACAGGTCTACGTCTTTGCCCTGTACGACCGGCGTCAGTACCTTCTGCTCACGTTCCTGGCCCGTCACACCCGGCCGGCCGTGACGGCCGTCTACCAGAACATCCCGCTGGCCCGCAACTGCCGTCACCTGCACCTCGCCGTACCGGTCGTGCTGACGTCGCGCGTCAACCTCTGCGAGGCCGACTACTACCGGGCGCAAGGCAGCTTTCTGCCGTCCAGAGTGACCTACGCCAGCCAGGAGTTCGCCCTGGACACCCACGACCTGCGCCCGCACGAGCCGCTCTACGACATCGGCTACTACTCCTCGGGTGAGTGGGCGCGCCGCGAGGGGCTCTATCAGGTCTCAGACGTGGCGCGCGTGCGCCGCGGCGAGTTTGCCGCCAATCCCTACGCCCGCGCCGCCGCCGACCAGCTCGCGGCGCTGGCCGCCTACGCCCGCCGCGAGCACCGCACGCTGCGCATCTATCCGCACCCGCTCGAGCGCCGTCTTGCCAGCAGCGGCGTCGAGCCACCCTACGCGGCGCTGGCCGACGGCGTCACGATCACGATCGACGACGGCGACGACGCCACCTCGCGGCGCACCATGTACGAGCCGCGCGTCGCAGTCTCGCTGCAGTCGTCGTTCATCTGGGAACGGCTCGACCTCGGGCTCGACGATTCGTTCCTGCACGAGTTCGCCGACCCGGCCATGAACGTCTTCGAGCGCGCCGCTTTGGGACCCTACGCCGAGAACGTCTGTCGCGGCAGCGACGAGCTGCTCGCCAAGGTCGACGCCGCCCTGCGCCGCCGCTAGCCGGCGCGGTTCAGAGGCCTTTGATCAGACCCTGCGCCGCGGCCGACTTGCCGGCTTTGAGGCGCCGCCCGGCGAGCGCCGCGAGCGGCACCGCGAGCTCGGCCACGGGCTCGCCGTCGAGGCTGACGCCGCCCTGTTCGATGCGCCGCCGCCACTCGGAGCGGGTGGCGCCGAACCAGCGCTCCATGACCTTGGGCAAAAACACGCGCCCGTCCTCGAGGTCGCCGGGAACGAGAGCCAGCTCCTGCAGATCGTCGGCGGCCTCGTGGCGGCGGAACACCTTGTCGAAGTGCTCTTCGGCCGCGGTCGCCGCCTCGACGCCGCGCAGCCTCGTCAGGATCTCGCGGGCCAGCCGCGCCTTGAGATCGCGCGGGTTGAGAGCGCCGCCGGCGAGTCCGGCGTCGAGGGCGGCGATCTCGTCGGCGTGGTGGGCGGTGAGCAGGCGGAAGTAGGTCATGATCACCTGGTCGGGGATGCTCATGACCTTGCCGTAGACGTCGCGCGGGTCTTCGGTGACGCCGATGTAGTTGCGCAGCGACTTGCTCATGCGCTCGACGCCGTCGGTGCCGGGCAAAATGCCGACGGTCATGATGGCCTGCGGCTGCTGACCGAAGTACTGCTGCAGGTCGCGGCCCATGAAGAGGTTGAACTTCTGCTCGGTGCCGCCCAGCTCGATGTCTGAGCGGACCGCCACCGAGTCGTAGCCCTGGGCGAGCGGGTAGAGCATCTCGAGCATCGAGATCGGCTGGTGGGCGTTGAAGCGCTTCTCGAAGTCGTCGCGCTCCAGGATGCGGGCCACCGTGGTCGTGGCCGTCAGCTCGAAGAGCTGCTCCATGGTGAGCGTCGCCAGCCACTCGCCGTTGAACCTCACCTCGAGCCGCGCGGGATCGGGGTCGAGAATGTGGAAGGCCTGCTCCTGATAGGTGCGCGCGTTGGCGTCGATGACCGCCGGATCGAGGCGGGGGCGCGTTTTGGACAGCCCCGAGGGATCGCCGATGCGAGCCGTGTAGTCGCCGATGATGAGCACGGCGACATGCCCGGCGTCCTGGAACTGGCGCAGCTTGTTCAGGACCACCGTGTGACCCAGGTGAAGGTCGGGCGCCGTGGGATCGACGCCGAGCTTGACGCGCAGCGGCCGGCCCTCGCGCTCGGCGGCGGTGAGCTTGGCCGACAGGGCGCCGTCGGGCAGCACCTCGACGGTGCCGACCGCGAGATCGTCGATGAGCCGCTGGTCTGCCATGGCGCCGCGGATGATACCACAGCGCTCCGCGGTCACGACCGGCGCTCGCCGGCCGCTCGCGGGCGCGGGGCTATGGGAGCGGCCCCAATCAGCCGAAACAGGGCCTATGAGGGCAGGGCGTCGCAGGGCGAGGGGCAGACACAGTGACCGGCGCACGATCGTCGCGGCGGTGGTGCTGGGCGTCGTCGCGGCCATGCTGGGAGTCGCCGGGGTCACGGTCCAAGCCG
>Ga0182021_10009365_pt1 | contig 11613 bp, 10 predicted proteins | sample 612E3MmetaG_FD_120493 | JGI IMG/M metagenome (GOLD analysis project Ga0182021, IMG submission 120493) | Permafrost microbial communities from Stordalen Mire, Sweden - 612E3M metaG (Illumina Assembly) | ecosystem: Environmental > Terrestrial > Soil > Wetlands > Permafrost | place: Sweden...
CCATAGCTCAATTGGTAGAGCTGCGGACTTTTAATCCGTAGGTCGCAGGTTCAATTCCTGCTGGGCCCACAGCCCTCTGCCTCGCCCCTTCCGGCCCACCCATCCCTGACCCCATCGTCTAGTCCGGCCTAGGACAATGGCCCTTCAAGCCATGAACGCGGGTTCGAATCCCGCTGGGGTCGCAGACGCACTTACCCCTGTCACGTCGGGTGTGGATTCGCGAAGCGGAAGCCGTGGCACGGTGGTAAGCCCTTGCCAGAACCCACTATCCGCTGGTCGCAGGGATGGATTGCGCGGCATCTTGCTTGGATCTATCAGCCCTGGACGGAGGATTCGCGTAGAGCGCGCCAACTTCAGAAGGTGTGAGTGCCCGCCCATATATGACGATATCGTCCAGATCCCCGACCAGGTACCGCCCACCGTCCGACCAAGTGCCCAAGTAGAGAGCCTCGCTTCCCTGCAGAATGAGAGTCGTGATGGTTTTCTCCGCAGACAGACCGCCATCCTTGTAGAAAGACATCTTCATCGCAGAGCTGTCCACAACGGCCACAAGATGGGTCCATATGCCGAACTCGAAACCGACGGCGTCGGCCCATTGGTAGTTCCAGGCTCCCGCATCGCCCGGGTTGGGATATCCGAAGTGGTATCTCCACGTCCTCTCCAATTGAGGCAACCGCACGTTCATTTCCCAACCGCCGACACGGACGATTTCGGTGCTGATGAGTGTGACGTAGGTATCGCTGCCATTGTCGGAGGAAGGAGAGGGAGATTCCCAGGCGGAAGGACGCACCCAGAGAGAAATGCTCCAACTCGCACTCGCATCGGGGAACGACCCCACGACTACCGAGTTCCCTGACTCGAAATGGAGTGCGCCGCCAAAACCAGCGTGGCCAGAATCCGGGAGCCACGTGGCGCCGATGATGGAGCCGTCATGCCCAAAGCCCGAATGATCCAACAGCATGCCGCCAGTTCCTTCGTCACAAGGCCAGTACCCGACCACGTCCCGTTCAAGGGTGCCGGGCGCCAAGCCCACCACGTCGAGTCCGCGGGGCGAACAAGCGGCCAGCAGCAGCGCCAGAGGAGCGAATGTTCGATGGAATGTCATAACTAGAGCCATGCAATCAGGGTCAGGCTGGGCAGCAGGTCCGGGCGCCCTGCGGTCGCCACGGGGAGGGTGAGAACCCGGATGACGGGATAGGGATGGGCAAGTTGCGCGTGGACTTCAAGCGCAATCTCGAAGCGGCTGTGCAGCGACAACCGCATTCCAGTTCCCGCGTCGACCAGAAAGGACCATTGCCCGGCTGTCTGCCCCTGGTAGGGCCAAGGCGCCCGCCCTTCCGCCGAGGTGTGCCGCGCGCCCGCACCGAGCGAGAAAAACGGCTGCAAGCGCCGTTGCGGCCGCAGCCTGACTCCAGCCTCGACAAGACCGAACTGCTCCGTCACCTCGGCCGACACCCTAGCCGAGCCCAACGACGATTCGAAGTTCGATCGGGTGCCCAGTCCAGCCAACGTGACCCGCATGAGGCCATACCAACCCACCGCGAGGTCGAGCCGAATCATGGGAAGCAGGGCCAGGCCCACCCCGTCAAAGCTCGCGACGCCGCTCCCGCCGACCTCGATCGCCCAGCGCGAGTTTCTGCGCGGGTCGAGTGAGCCCTGCACGAAGCGGGTGACCTCCGCGGGGGGCGGCTTGGGCACGAGGGGGGGCTCCTTGCCGCTAGCCATGGCTACTTCCAGGAGACTCGCCCGCAGAAGTTCGATCGCCCTGATGGCCAAAATCTCCGCCGCCCGATCGGACTCCGGCTGGCTGGGAATGCGCCTGACCACCGACTTGCCGGTCACCCGGTCGATCACCCATACCTCGACGAAATCGGGTGAGGCGTCGCCCAGGATCGCGACCACGGCATCGACGTTCGTCCCGCTCGCGGTTTGTTCCAGCGATGCGCGTGGATCGGCCCCGGCTGTCGTGGCTGTGATCTGGACGTCAAATCCCGCCGACACCAATTCGCCGTGCATCCGCACCAGCGCCTCGGCCGTGGTCGCCTTGGGATTCGCGGGTCGCACCAGGACTACGGTCGCTGCCCAACCCGCCCTGGCCGCCATGGTCGCGACCAGCGCCAGACCCACAGCCAGGGTTCGCCATGAGACGATCGCGTTCACGGCCCTTGGCGAAGCGCCCTCGCTGCGCCAGCGTAGGTCCCGGTTGGGAAGCGCCGCAGGTAGTCCTGGGCGACCATCTGGGCCGCGACATTTCCCATCAGCTCTTGCGTCACGATCATTCCTCGCCCTAGCGCCTCCGAAGCATAGGCGCCGGAAGGAGCTTCCTCAAGATAGCGTTCGTACCATGAGAGCGCCTTGTGCCGGCCGCCCTCGTGCATCTCCTCCAGACGCCCGAGAAGGAAGGCGGCGTCAAGTGCACGCTCCGAACCCGAGAACCGACTGCGTTGGGCCAGAAGTGCCTGGCGGGCGATGCTGTCTCTTCGCCGGTAGCGAGCGGCATCAGCAAGGGCCGACAGATCCTCGCCGGATGATTCAGCCAGCGATCGCGCCAACCCGCGCCTCTCTGCGTCCCTGAGAATCGAATCGACGTCTCCGGCTGCCAGGGCAGCGGCCCAATTCCTCGGCCAGGCAACGGCGCCGCGTGCACGGATACCCAATCGCCCGCCCGCCGCGCCATGCGAGGTGTCCCCAGGTTCTCCGTCAAGACCTTGCTTGGTCTGCGCCACCTCAGGCTCAGGCGAGACCGGGGCACTGGCAGGGTGCAAGACTGCGGCGCTTTCCGCGTCTCGCAACACCACCTCTCGCTTCGGCAGGTTGATGGCCAGCCGTTGGCCCTCGCGCACGGTGATCGCACCCTCAGAAAGCGGACCGGTGACCGAGACCATCCCCTGCTCCATGCGAAGATCAAGCTGCTCGCCCGTCGCATCCCAGGCGACCGTGAAGGTCGTGCCTTTCACCGCGATCAAGAATGGTCCTGCGTCGACCAACCAGCGCGCGCCCGGACGGTGCACCACATTGACCGATGCCGCGCCCCGCTCGATGGCAAAGCGGGCGCCGTGGGCGTCGACCGAGCGCAAGCGACCGCGCGCACCAGCCAGGAAGTCCAGCTCACTCCCCTCAGCGAACCGCAAGCTCACCCCCGCACTGCCGAAAGAGCGCAGGTATCCTCCGTCGCCAATCTCGCCTCCTTCGACGCGGTAGGCGAGGCTTTCTGTCCGCGGCACCGTCACTCGGGCTGCAGAAGAAATCCACCACATGGCACAAGCGACAGCCCCGACGCCCATCCCGACGGCTGACAGCCTGAAGAGACGAACCCGCTGGCGTTGGCGCCCTGCAAGCCGCGCCCTAACGATGTCGAACCCTAGCTCGCGCTGCGCAGGAGTCATGGGCACGATCACGGAACGGGCAAGATCGGCCACCCGCTCAATCATCGCTGCCACGGTCCCTCTGTCGACGTCACGTTCCATTGGGGCCTTGCCCTTCCTCAAGAAAGCCGGCCAGATCTCTATCGCTTGCAATCCTACGTTCCACCTCGATGGCCGCACGGGCATGCGTGCGCTTGACCGTTGACAACGAGATCTCCATTGCAGCAGCGATCTCTCCCAAGGTCATCGACTCAAGATGGCGCAACGCAAACACCAGGCGCTCGCGCGTCCCAAGCTCGTCCAGGATCGCGTAGAAGCGCCTAAGCATGTCCCGTGCTTCGGGATCGGCGCCGTGAAACTGGGCGTCGGGAAGCTCCTTCGGTGTGAAGAGGGTAAGCCAGCGGCCAGCACGTTTGCGACGGAGATCCCACTTCAGGATTCGGATCGCGAACGACACGATGAAGCTCCGCAGGGACTCTGGCTTGCAGAGGGTCTTCACACGGGCGAACAGCCGGTAGAACACCTCCTGCGTGATGTCCTCGGCTTCGTCCTGGCTTCCGAGGGCGCGGCAGGCCATGTTGAAGACTAGAGGCGCAAACCGGTTCCACGTAGCAGCGTGCGCCCACGGCTCGCCAGCTATGAGGGCCCGCGCCAGGTCGGCATCATCGACATCCGGACGCGCTTCGCCCGGCACAATGTAGAGAGGCACCCGTTTGCGACCAACAGACATGAGCAACCTGACGTACGTTTTCTCCGCATCCAACAGTAGCAGATGGGAGCAGAAACGGGTCAGGGGCAGGCGCGGGTCAGCAGGGATACCCTTGACTACATCAGCAGTCCTGCTGCGACACAGAACAAAGACACGCCGTGAGCGAGAGTGCCTTCCCCCTCACTCACGGCGGAATTCCCAAAGGACGGTGCTATTCGGTGACCGCGTCGTCGGTGACCGTGATCACGTTCGACCCGACGCTTGTGTCGGTGGAAGCGCCAGTGTCAGTCGCAGCGCCAGTGCCGGTGCCACTTCCAGTGCCGGTCCCACGGCCGGTGTTCGTCCCGCGGCCGGTGTTCGTCCCGCGGCCGGTGTTCGTCCCGCGGCCAGTGAACGTCCCGCCGCCAGTGAACGTCCCGCCACCAGTGAACGTCCCGCCGCCGGTGTTCGTCCCGCGGCCGGTGTTCGTCCCGCGGCCGGTGTTCGTCCCGCGGCCGGTGTTCGTCCCGCGGCCGGTGTCAGTACCACCGCCAGTATCCGTCCCGCCGCCGGTGAACGTCCCGCCGCCGGTGTTCGTCCCGCGGCCGGTGTTCGTCCCGCGGCCGGTGTTCGTTCCACGGCCGGTGAATGTCCCGCGGCCGGTGTCAGTACCACCGCCAGTATCCGTCCCGCCACCGGTGTCTGTCCCGCGGCCGGTGAATGTCCCGCGACCAGTGTCTGTCCCGCGGCCAGTGTCTGTCCCGCGACCAGTGTCTGTTCCGCGGCCAGTGTCTGTTCCGCGGCCAGTGTCAGTGCCACCGCCAGTGTCTGTCCCCTCGCCAGTGTCTGTCCCCTCGCCAGTGTCTGTCCCCTCGCCAGTGTCCGTCCCCTCGCCGGTGTCTGTCCCGCGGCCGGTGAATGTCCCGCGACCAGTGTCTGTCCCGGCGCCAGTGTTCGTCGTGGCGGCGGCGGTGGTCCCGCCGGATCCAGGCACTCCACCCGTGCTCCCGTTTTGCCCAGCCTGGCTGCCGGTGGTGCCGCCCGAAGTGCCGCTTCCGTTCCCACCATCGGGCGTGCCCATGCCGCTATCCGAGGAGCAGCCCCCGATTTCAAATCCAACTATCAGCGCGCCAATGGCGCAAATCGACAACCAGTATCTGGATTTCATTTTGAGCCTCCCCGCTTAGATTCGTGTTGAGCCTTGCCGCGCTTGCCGGGAAAGGGGCCAGTCACACGCGGCCAGACGGATTTCACCTTTCTGCGGTGGTGAGAGCCACCTCGGCGGGTACATCATCAAAAAAAGGGTGAGGGTGAAAATCTGCGACGTGAGGCGTTTCTGGATATGCTCGAAACTGTCCACCAGAGAACAGACAAGAGTCATTCCTGGTCTTCGGAAATGCGCGAACAGATCCCTTGGCCGCGGGCCGTCTGGCCAATCAGGAAGTCCAGATCAGGCTGAGCCGGAAAAACCAGCATGCAGGCGGCGTCTGACCGTGGCCACGTGGTCGCGCAGTACGTGGAGCTGATCAGCTTACCGATCGCGGTTGCGCCGGCGAGCCAGCCGAGCGACCAGCCCGGTCATGGCCATTGCCAGCCACAGGCCGATCCGGCCCGCGCCGCTGCCGCCGTAGGCACAGCCGCTCGATTGAGCCGCGGCCGAGGTCTCGCCGCCCGCGTTGTCGGTTGCCCCGCCTTGAGTGGGAGGCACTGGGCTCACTGGAGATGGGGTCGGACCGCCACCCGTTGCCTCAGAAACGCCAAGAGCACCGCCACCGCCGGACGCGGCGTGGCCCTGCGCCGCGAAAATAATGCCGTCGGGCAGGCAGGCCTTGTTAGACGCGATCGAACCCCAAGCCGGCGGGATGCCGCCGACGTTCGAGAAATCGAAGCAGCTCCAGCCCGCCGGGCACGTCTGACCAGCGGCACAGTCCACGAGCTTGGGCAGACAGTACATGATCGCTTGCGTACTGCAGGTTGGCGGCGGGGTCGGCGCACAGGTCTCGCCCTTTGCGCAGGCGCCGCTTGAGCCGGCACACGAGCCGGATTCGCCGACCTTCACACACTGGTAAAGGGGGTCGGCGCAATCGCCATCAGTCGCGCAGGTCACCGGGACGAAGGTGCAAACCGACGGCCCAGGATCGCATGCCACCGGCGTCGAGGTTACGTCCCCGTCGGGTCCCGCGGTCCCGCCGCTCGAGCATGCCGCAGTTTGGGCTTGGCAGGTGAGCGGCGACGGGCAGTCAGCCGCAGTGCTGCACGCGTGCGGCTTAGCCGAGCAGGTCCCGGTGGCGCTGGTCTCCGGCTCCGGAGTTTCGCACTTCGTGCCCGCCAGACAGGCGGGAGTGGGTTTCGCGATGAGGTCCGGCACGCAGTCGAAGTCGGCGCTGGGGCAGTCAGCCACGGCAGTGCAGACGATGGGTTTGGGCTGGCAAGTCCCTGTCACGATTGGCGTGGGCTCGGGCACGGGCGGCATCGGCTGGGCGTCAGGACCAGCCGGCGGGGCAACCCCTGCGTCCCTGGCAGGCACGGGCAGATTTCCGGTCGGCGGAGACGCTGATGTCCCGCACTTGGTTCCCACCGGACAGGTGCTCCCGACCGCTGCCCCGGCCCCGGAGCTTGCCCCACCTCCTCCCGCGCCACCGGTCCCGTCAGCAGCGCTCCCGGTGGCCACCCCAGTCCCGATACCCGTCGCCCCGCCTGCCGAAGCACCAGTCCCATCCTTGGTCTGCGCAACGACACATTGGTACCCGGTGTCGCAGTCCGCGTTGGTCGTGCATTCCTTGGCTGCGGCCGTCCGACCCATCCCGCCCACCGATAGAGAAACGGCGGCTGAGATCAGGAATGCGTGGCGCGAAGGTCGCGAGGTCTTGCTCAACATGGCTGGGGCTCCTTTTCGACGGTTGCTTCTATTAGATCCTGTCTTTGCAAACTCGATGCCGTCACCCACAAACCCAATTCTGCTGCAGCGACGCCGGATTTCCCCGCGTGTCCCTCAGAAATCTGAGACCGACTGGTCCGCATCCATCAGGCTTGTCGCTAGCCTTTGATGCAGACCAGTGGCCGCAAGCGAGCCACCTTGCGCGCCAGTCCCGCCTGTTCCGCGGCATCCACGACCGCGCCCACATCCTTGTACGCTGAAACGCCCGAAGATCATCCCGCGGGTCGCCATTTCGTAGATGATCGCGTTGAGCCAATCAACCAGCAGCATCTCGTCGTCCGGCGCCGAGAGCGCCACCACGCGCGCAGGCTCCGTCACCACCGCAATCAATGCCTGCGCGGCTTGCGCAAGAGTCTCTTCGCGCGAACGCCCCAGACCACCCACCCCGATGTCGGACTGATGATCGAAGTGCTCCCACCTGGGCAGGCGGTTCAGCATATCCTTTGCCTCGACCCGCATGGCGTCGCAAATGGAACATATGTACCCTGGTGTACATGGTCAAGCCTGCGAGAGCAGCCGGCTTGAGAAAGCACCTGCCGGCCGCTCTCGACGACGTCGGGAACGGAGACACCGTGATAGTCTTCGCTTGAGGCCCGTGCTTCTCATCACGCCGCCCATGGTCCAGTTCAACACGGCGTATCCTGCGACGCCCATGCTGGCCGCGTTTCTGCGCCGCCACGGATACCAGGCGGTGCAAGAGGATCTTTCGCTGGCGCTGGCCCTGCGGCTGTTTTCGCCTCAAGGCGTGCGGGACGTGGAACGTGCCCTGCGCCGACGTTTCCCCCCCCGGCGCGGACCACCCTCGGTGCGGCACTTTCTGGCACATGCGCGAGAGATGCAACTCGCTGTCGCGGGCGTGGTGGCCTTCTTGCAGGGATGCGCGCCGGACCTGGAAGCGTGGCTGGCGCAGCCGGGTGCCCTGCCTGAAGGCCCCCGCTTCGCGTCCATGCGCGGGCTCACCGCCAGCGACGACCAGGCGGCCCTGGCGCGCCATCGCGGGAGCCTTTTCCTCGACGAAATTGCGGACGCTGTGCACGACGGGTTGGACGATCGTTTCGAATTGGCCCGCTATGCCGAACGCCTGGCAACGACGGCTGATTTCGAATCGCTGCGTCGGGCCCTCGCCGGGCGTCGCCGTCTCGTCGACCGCTGGATCGACGAGCAGGCAGAAGCGGTCTGGCGCCGCCATCAGCCGCGCGTGGTGGGAATCACGGTTCCGTTCCCCGGCACGCTCTATGGCGCGCTTCGTGTCGCCCGCCGGATGAAGGCGCTCGATGTGCGCCTCGCCACCGTCTTGGGCGGCGGCTACGTCAACACCGAGCTGCGTGAGCTTTCCGACCCGCGCCTGTTCGATGACTTCGACTATGTGACCTACGACGACGGGGAAATACCCCTTCTGCGTATTGTGGAGAATAGGGCCGCGCCCCAATCACTCGTGCGCACGCGGGTGCGCCGACGCGGCCGCGTGGTCTGGCTGGATGATGCGACAGCTCCGGCGCTGCGCCACCGCGATCGGCCAGCGCCTGACTTTGCCCCGCTGCTTTCCCACGACTACTTGGCCATGGCCGAGAGCCCCAACCCCATGCATCGCCTTTGGTCAGAACGACGCTGGCTCAAGCTGGCCTTGGCCCACGGGTGCTATTGGCACCGCTGCACGTTCTGCGACACCTGTCTCGACTATATCGGCCGTTTCGATCCGGCGGATGCCGCGACCATTGTGGGCTGGATGGAGTCGGCGATGGCCCAGACCGGGGAGCGGAGCTTCCATTTCGTTGATGAAGCGGCACCTCCCGCTTTGCTCGCAGCAGTGGCTCGGCGAATTCTCGATCGCGGCCTTCACGTGCAGTGGTGGACCAACATCCGCTTCGAGCGACACTTCACGCCCGCGCTTGCCGGCCTGCTGGCGCGCTCGGGTTGCCTGGCGGTCACCGGCGGGCTGGAATGCGGCACCGATCGGCTGTTGGCGCTGCAACGCAAGGGTTTCGACCGGACGCAGGCCACGCGCGCCATGGCCGCCTTTGCGCAAACCGGGGTGTTGGTCCACGCCTATTTGATGTACGGCTATCCGACCCAAACCAGGCAGGAAACCGTGGATGCGCTGGAGTTAGTTCGCCAGCTCTTTGCGGCCGGCTTTCTTCAGTCGGCCTACTGGCACCGTTTTGCGCTGACCGTACACAGCCCGGTCTTTCGCGAAACCGACAAGCTTGGAATTCGGATCCTCGAGCCGCGACCCACAACCTTCTCCCGCAACGAGATCCAGTTCTCCGAGCCCACCGGCGAAGATCCGACGCCCTTCGCTCCTGGCTTGCGCCGCGCGGTCTACAACTTCATGCACGGCCAGGGCCTGCGCGCCGATGTGCGCAGTTGGTTTGAATTTCCCGTGCCCCGCGCCAGGCTCGCGCGCGGTTTCGTGCGCACGGCCGCGCTCTGCTCTGACTAGGCTCCACGAATCTTGTGCAGGGTGAGCATATTGGTCTGGAACGGCTCGTCCCTCAACACCAGGCCGTAGGTGACAATGACGTCGTCCCCGGGCTTGGCCATGCCGTGGACGCACAGCTCTCGCTCGGCCTGTTCCACCACGCCGGGCACACCCTTGACCCAGGCACCAAAAAGCGGGCACACGCCCCAGTACAGGCCCAGCCGGTTCAGGACGGCCTCGTGTCGCGAGAACGCCACGATGTTGGCCAGCGGGCGCTGCGCGGAGAGCACGGCCGCCGAATGTCCGCTCTCGGTGTACACGGCGATGGCCGCCAGATTGAGATCCTCGGCAATCTCCGCGGCGGCGTCGGCTATCGAGCTGGAGTAGGTCCGCTCGGTCACATCAGGCCGCACTTTCCACAGCTTGTGGTAGTAGTCGCTGCCTTCGATCTCGTCGATAATGCGCGCCAGGGTCTTGACCGCTTCCACCGGATAGTCTCCCACCGAAGTCTCGGCCGAGAGCATGACCGCGTCGGTGCCGTCGAGGACCGCGTTGGCCACGTCCGAAACCTCGGCGCGGGTGGGCCGCGGGTTCTTGATCATGGAATCCAGCATCTGGGTGGCGGTGATGGCGGGCTTGGCGCGAAACTTGATGTCACGCAGGATTCGCTTCTGAATCAGCGGCACCTTCTCGTGGCCCGCTTCCACGCCCAAATCGCCGCGCGCCACCATGACTGCGTCGGTGACGTCGAAAATCTCGTCCAGCCGGTCGACCGCCTCCGGCTTCTCGATCTTGGCGATGATGGGGATCCCTCCGGCCAGCTCCTTGGCCTCTAGCACGTCCTGCGGGGTCCGCACGAAGGACAGGGCGAACCAGTCCACGCCCAGCTCACGGCCGAACACGATGTCCTTCTTGTCTTTTTCGGTCAACGCCGGCACCGACAACGCCGAACCCGGCAGGTTCATGCCTTTCTTGTCTTTGAGCAAACCGCCGTCGATCACCCGGCACATCACGTCGTCGCCCATGATCGATTCCACCCGGAGCTGCAAGAGACCATCGTCGAGCAGGATGGGATCGCCGGGTTTCACGTCGCGCGCCAGGGGCAAGTAGGTGTGCGAGACCCGCTCGCTCGTGCCCAGCACCTCGGTGGTGGTCAGGCAGATGCTATTGCCCTTGTCGAGCGGCACCTGCCCGTTGGTCATGCGGCCCACGCGGATCTTCGGGCCACACAGGTCGGCGAACAGGGTGATGGGCCGGCCCACCTGACGAGCCGCCGCGCGCACTTCGTCGTAGGTCTTGCGGTGGGTGGCGTAGTCGCCGTGTGAGAAGTTCAGGCGCGCGACATCCATGCCCGACTCGATCAGTTCCACCAGCCGGGGCAGGCCCGCAGTCGCAGGTCCCATGGTACAGACGATCTTCACCTTGCGCATGAGTAGCCTCCTGACGCGGCTATGGTCGCAGAAGGTCACGCCCTGCTGCAAGGTGTTTAAGATCTGGCGGATTTTCTGTTGACCTGTATTATCCTCGTCCTGAGACGCTAAACGTCAAGGAGGGATCCCGATGAAGCGAATGTTCCTGATTCTGGTTGTGTCCGCCATCCTACCCATCGCAGGCCTCGCCCAGGCCCAGACGAAGGCTGCTCCGGCTGCTGCTCCGGCCGCCAAGGCCGCTGCTCCGGCTGCTGCTCCGGCCGCCGCTCCGGCCGCCAAGGCTGCCGCTCCGGCTCCTGCCGAGAAGATGGTGAAGACTGAGAAGACCGAGAAGACGACGAAGACTGAGAAGACTGAGAAGTCGGAGAAAGTTGAAAAGGCCGAGAAGCCGGATTGCTCCGCCAAGCAGACTGCCCTCGACGATGCCAAGAAGGCCGCCAAGGAAGTTGCCAAGGCCGATCTCGCGAGTTGCAAAGAGATGAAGGGCAAGGAGAAGGCCGAGTGCGAGAAGCCGCTCAAGGCCGCGGCTGCGGACGCTGTCAAGGCGGCCAAGGAGAAGGTCGCCGCTGAGAAGAAGGCACTGGACTGCTGCAAGACCCCGAAGAAGAAGGGCTGCGAGTAGTTAGTTCTGAAGGCATGGGAATTCTTTGAGGGTTCCCATGATCGCGTAGGCGAAGGCGGGCTTTGCCCGCCGGAGCCAAAGCGCGGGAGGGTTTGGGAACCCTCTCAGGGTTCCCATGATCGCGTAGGCGAAGGCGGGCTTTGCCCGCCGG